>OOBW01001589.1_pt1 | contig 9591 bp, 6 predicted proteins | sample 1671701 | NCBI WGS metagenome assembly OOBW01 (sample SAMN06348183, study PRJEB24527) | human gut metagenome | biome: human gut; feature: ankylosing spondylitis patient; material: feces | host: Homo sapiens | place: China | collected 2015-10 | reverse complement strand
TCCATGTTCCTTAAGCGCTGCTGTTATCCGAAAGAAAAGCTCCGGATCCGTATTCATAAATATTTCTTTCTTTGAAAAACCAAACATAGAAGCACACACTCCTCTCTGATGATTTCATTCTACCATAGATTGATCCGAAAATCTCTTACAGTTTCCTGAATGTATGCCTCTGTTTTGACGATCTGTTTCTGTTTTCTATGTTTCTTCTGATCCATCTGTATCTGCCTGAGAATCCTGATATGTTTTATCACTGATACGCAGAACAATTTCCTCCGGATCCACCCGCAGTTCAATCGTATCACTCATAAGCTCAGGAATATCCTTCACCATTACCACTGTGCCTACCGCCATTCCATCCAGGTCAATGGTAATCGTATCGATCATGTCAGCCGGGAGAGATGCATATGGGATCTCCATCATCATCTTCTCCAGCTGGTTCCCAGCCTTTTCTTCATTCTCAAGCAGAATGTGGATTACACTGTTTACCTTCTCATCTGCAACCAGCGCCTGAAAGCTGAGGTGAAGGATTTCGTTATTCAGCGTGTTCAGGCTTTTTTCCTTAATCTGCGCCGGAATAGCCTGTCCCTCCAAGTCAATGGCAATCTTACTTCCCTCTCTTAACTGCCGCACCAGCCTGCGGGACTTTCCAATAATATTACCCGGAACCATCCCCAACTGTCTCAACCGCTTTGCCTTTATTCCAGTATCTTTCTTTTTTACATGAATCTGATCCATAATTTCGCCTCCTTATAGACTATATATGCCGTGTGCGGCGAAATATGCCTAAAAAAAGAGGAGACATTTCGCAACATACGAAAATCTCCTCTCTTTTTCTCAAATTATTTGCAGACAATATTTCCTGCCAGCTTGTCCTTTACCGCTTCTCTTCCCTGAGCGATCACATCATCCTTTGCAATATCAGCAGGTACGTTGATGACTGCGCGGGTCTTGCCGTTTACCTGAACAGCGATCTCAATCTCGTCGTCCTTCATGGCTTCCTCATCGCACTCCGGCCACTGGGAATGGAATACGCTGTCTGTGCCGCCCAGCTGACTCCACAGCTCTTCGCCGATATGAGGTGCAAATGGAGCAAGGAGAGTAACGAAGGTCTTTAAGGTTTCTTTATCGATTCCGCCTTCCTTCTTTGCCAGCTCGATAAACTTGTTGTTGTACTCCATAAAGCCAGAAATAACGGTATTTAAGCTGAACTGGTTGAATCTCTGCTCAATATCATATACCAGCTTATGGCGGAGCTTGATCATTTCCTTTGTCGGCTGGATATCCTTATCCTTGCTGTCCATGACCAGGTTCCAGAAGCGATTTAAGAAACGGGAAACGCCCTCGATCCCTCGGTCATCCCACTCTGCATCCAGCTCCGGCGGTCCTACGAACAGCTCGTACAGACGCAGGGAATCACAGCCGTAATCTCTTACCAGGTCATCCGGGGAAACGACATTTCCCTTGGACTTGCTCATCTTGATGCCGTTCTTTCCGGTGATCATACCCTGGTTAAAGAGCTTCTTAAAGGGCTCATCAAAATCGACAACACCAATATCGCAAAGGAATTTGGTGTAGAAACGGGAATACAGAAGGTGAAGCACCGCATGCTCTACGCCACCGATATACATATCTACAGGAAGGTATTTATCTGCCTTTTCTCTGGAAACAAGGGCCTCACTGTTGTGGCTGTCCACATAGCGCAGGAAGTACCAGGAGGAACCGGCCCACTGAGGCATGGTATTGGTCTCTCTCTTTGCAGCAGCTCCGCAGACCGGACAGGTGGTATTGACCCACTCGTCAATGGCAGCCAGAGGAGATTCACCGGTACCGGTAGGCTGATAGCTCTCTACCTCAGGCAGACGCAGCGGAAGCTGATCCTCCGGAACAGGCACGCAGCCGCACTTTGGACAGTGGATGATCGGAATGGGCTCGCCCCAGTATCTCTGACGGGAGAATACCCAGTCGCGCAGCTTGTAGTTGACTGTCTTGCGTCCAAAGCCCTTTTCCTCGATCATCTGAGGAGCTTCTTTTTTCAGAACAGAGGACTCCATGCCGTTCCATTCGCCGGAATTGATCATGGTTCCACTTGCCTCTGTATAGGCTTCAGTCATATTTTCAATTTCCTTGCCGTCCTTTGCGATTACCTGAACGATAGGAAGGCCGAATTTCTTAGCAAATTCAAAGTCTCTGTCATCATGGGCAGGTACACACATGATGGCACCTGTGCCGTAATCAGCCAGTACATAATCGGACAGCCAGATTGGCGTCTTTGCTCCATTTAAGGGGTTGATGGCATAGCTGCCTGTAAAAACGCCGGTCTTTTCCTTTGCCTGCATACGGTCTACGTTGGAACGCATGGAGGAATCGAAAATATATTTTTCAACGGCTTCTCTTGTCTCATCGGTAGCCAGGCTCTTTGCCAGCTTGTGCTCCGGAGCCAGCACCATAAAGGTTGCGCCGTGAAGGGTATCAGGTCTTGTAGTATAAACGGTGATCTTTTCCTCTCTGCCGTCAATGGGGAATTCCACCTCGGCGCCATAGGATTTGCCGATCCAGTCTGCCTGCATCTTCTTAACCTTTTCCGGCCAGTCTAATTTGTCAAGATCATTTAACAGGCGCTCTGCGTAGGCCGTGATCTTTAACATCCACTGACGGAGGTTCTTCTTTGTAACAGGGGTTCCGCATCGCTCGCAGCAGCCGTTTACCACCTCTTCGTTTGCAAGGCCGGTCTTACAGGAAGGGCACCAGTTGATAGGGAATTCCTTCTCATAGGCAAGTCCCTTTTTAAACATCTGCACAAAAATCCATTGCGTCTTGTAAAACTCAGGATCTGTGGTATTTACTTCCATATCCCAGTCATAGATTGCAGCAATCTGCTTGATCTGGCGCTTGATATTGGTAATGTTGGCCTCTGTGGACTTTGCAGGATGAACGCCCATCTTGATGGCATAATTTTCTGCCGGAAGTCCAAATGCATCCCATCCCATAGGATGGATCACATATTTGCCTCTTAACAGCTGATACCGGCTCCATACATCAGAGATTACATAGCCTCTCCAGTGACCTACATGAAGGCCGCTTCCAGATGGATACGGGAACATATCCAGGCAGTAGTATTTTTCTTTCGTTCCGTCATTTACATTGATCGGATTTTTTTCCCAGTTCTCACGCCACTTCTTTTCAATGGCGCTGTGATTGTACTGTGATGCCATAATTCATTCCTCCGTTAATATTAGTGCTCAGAGCTGGACACACTTTCCTGTAAAACAAAAAACCGCATCTCTTAAATTGCTTCAAGAGACGCGGTCATAGTTCCACGCGGTACCACTCTGATTCGCATGGTAAGCCCATGCGCACTCATCTGCCCCTGTAACGGTGGGCACTCCGGCTTTTCCTACTCAGACTGGCAAATGCCCTTCAGAAAAGCTGCTCCAGGACCAGTTCAGTATCCTCCTGCCGCCGGCTCTCAGCCTCTACCGGCTCTCTGTGAGACAAAATAAATACGTACTACTTCCTGTCAATGCATTTATACTGAATCTTAATTTAACACATTTGACAATGGCTGTCAATATACTGTCAAAAAAAGCCGTGGCTGTTTATACCGCCAAAAACTTACAGGCGTTCGATAATTGCCTTTGTATATGCTTCCGTTCCAGCGCATCCGCCCAGATCCGGCGTTAGAATCGTTCCATCCTTTAATACCTCATCCACTGCTCTTCGGATTTTTGCAGAAATCTCCTGCTTTCCCAGATGCTCTAACATCATGCAGGCGGACCACAAAAATGCAGTGGGATTGGCAATTCCCTTTCCTGCGATATCGGGGGCGCTGCCGTGAACTGCCTCAAACATGGCAAAGTCCGTTCCCATATTGCTGGAGGGCAGAAGACCCAGTCCGCCGATGAGCCCGCTGGTAAGATCCGACAGAATATCTCCATACAGATTTTCTGTCACTATTACGTCAAAGGTTTCCGGATGCATTACCAGCTGCATGGCTACATTATCAACGATCTTATCCTCTGCTTCAATTCCAGGATATTCCTGGCTGATCTCGTAAAAAACATCACGGAACAGGCCGTCGGAAAGCTTCATGATATTGGCCTTATGGACGCAGGTTACTTTTTTTCTTTTGTTCTTTACCGCATAGTCAAAGGCGGATCGGACAATGCGCTCACTGCATTTTCTGGTAATGATTTTAATGGAATGGGCCGTATTCTCATCAATCTTTTCTTCCACGCCTGCATAGAGATCCTCTGTGTTTTCTCTGAACATTACAATATCCACACGCTCAAAGGGCGTCTTAACTGCAGCGTTAGACTTTGCAGGGCGCATATTGGCGTAAAGATCGTATTTTTTGCGCAGCGTTACATTCAGCGAACGGAAGCCGGTTCCTAATGGAGTCGTGATTGGAGATTTTAAAAGCACATGGGTCTTTTCAAAGGAAGCAAAGCCTGCTTCCGGTATCAGAGCACCATTTTCCTCATACTCTGCCGCTCCTACACGGAAAATCTCATAATCCAGATCTGCACCTGCCGCATCCAGGATTGCAAGCACTGCATCTGTAATCTCCGGTCCAATGCCGTCTCCCTTAAATACTGTGATTGTATTCGTTTCCATGACTTATCTCTCCTCCATTGGCATATAGTCCTTATTGTCCCCTACATACTTGGTAGCAGGACGCATGATCCGTCCGTCATACAGCTTGTTTTCGATATTGTGGGCCACCCAGCCTACCATACGGCTGCACATAAATAATGGTGTATACAGGTCTCTGGGAATATTTAACATTCCATAAGCAAAACCACTGTAATAGTCTACATTGGTAGGCAGAGCCACACCCTTTCTCTCCTTCATAACCTCCAGGGCAGCATTTTCAAACCTCTGGCGGAAGTCAAATTCCGTCATCTGCTTTTTCTCCTTAGCCACCTCTGCACAGCAGGCTCTGAGCATATCTGCACGGGGATCGGAAACCGTATAAACCGCATGGCCGAAACCGTATACCAGACCAGAACCGTCATACAGCTTTCCATCCATCAGCTTATGGACTGCAGCCCGCAGCTTTTTATCATCTGCCGTATAGCCTCCGACTTCATCCAAAACTGCATCCATCATTTCTGCCACCTTGATATTGGCGCCTCCGTGTCTGGGGCCTTTTAAAGAACCGATGCTGGCAGATACGGTCGAATAAATATCTGTCCCTGTAGAGGAAATTACCACGTTGGTAAAAGTAGAGTTATTTCCGCCGCCATGATCCGCATGAAGCATCAGGATCGTATCTAAGAGGCTGGCTTCCTTATCCGTAAACTTCTGATCTTTTCTCAGAACACTCAGGAAATTTTCTGCAATGGAATATTCCGGATTGGCATAATGGATAAAGAGGCTGTCTCTGTTATAATAATGAACCTTACTCTGATAGGCATAGCAGGCAATGGACGGCAGCTTTGCCACCAGGTTGATTCCTTTTACCAGCGTTTCATATACATCTGTATTATCTGGATCGTCATCATAATTATACAGAGTAAGAACCGCATCCTGCAGCTTGTTCATCAGGTTCTTTCCCGGCATCCGCAGCAGGTTCATTTCCACAAATTCATCTGGTATCTCATAACAATCTCTTAAGATTGCACAGAACTGATCCAGCTCCTTTCTTTTTGGAAGATACCCAAAAAGCAGAAGGAAGCATACCTCCTCATAGCCGAAATGGCTGTTCAGCTTTCCCTTTACCAGATCGACCACATTGTAGCCTCTGTAATAAAGCTCTCCGGGAATCGCCACAATCTGTCCGTCCGCTCCCTCACTGTATCCTACAACATCTGCAACCCGTGTAAGCCCAACACGGACACCTGTGCCATCCTCATTTCTCAGACCTTTCTTTACATTGTATTCCTTATACCATTTATTAGGAATATCTGTATAATTCTGAGACTTTCCATAAAACTGTGCAAGATAGCTTTCTCTTGTCATGGCGGTTCTCCTTTCTGATTTTAATGACGGTTTCTGTTATAGTTGATCAGACATCCGGCCTTTACGATCTGCCGTTCTTCAGCCGTCATGTCTGCCATATAAAGCCTGATTTCTTTTATCGGTGCAGTTCCGTCTTTTCCCAGAACATACGCCGGGATTTCCTTTAAATCTCCTTCCAGAGCAGCTTTTATTCCGGGTACATAAATGTAATCACCCACTTCAAAATCCGGCTCCTCCTCCATCTGGAAGGGAAGCATACCCCAGTTAATTACATTGGAGCGGTAGCGCTTGGTCGCATACTCCTTACAGATATTTGCAAGACCGCCCAGCACTCTCTGGCAGCTGGCCGCCTGCTCTCTGGCAGATCCGTCGCCTGGTTTTACAGCATAAACCATGCTTCCAAGCTCTGTATCATCCATTTTTACCATTTCATTTCCGGAAATGGTACGGATGGCTGCAAAGATACCTTCAAGAGCCGGTTCTGCTTCCAGCTGCGCTCCGGTGCCCCTGGTTCTTCTGGCTGTTTCCAGAGCTCCCGCCTCCTTGGCGCGGCCCACATACTCCGGATCCCTTCTGGATAAAGTAAACTCTGCCAGCCCCAGAGGATTGGAGCGGTAGGATGAGGTCTCGCCGGAGGGGATCAGCTCATCCGTAGTCGTCACAGGATCCAGAATCTTTGAACATACCTTTAATAAAATATTGTCTGTCAGCGGGCTCATCTCCGGCCAGTCTTTGATATTCGGCCCGTATACCAGATCTGCAGACGCATCACCCGCTCCAAAGCCTGTGTATACCCGGTTTCGATAAGAAGTATCGTCATATTCATACTCAGGCACCTGATCCCAGCCGTCCATCTCCCAGGCAGAAGTCAGTCTGCCTCCGTTTGCCGCTGTTGCTGCAATGGAACGGGCATCCATCAGCGCCACTGCTGCCATCTGTCCGTTTCCAGGCTTGGAGCCTTCCCGGTTAGGGAAATTTCTGGTAGTGTGGCGGATACTTAAGCCATTATTGCAGGGCGTATCACCTGCGCCAAAGCAGGGGCCACAGAAAGCGGTGCGGACAATGGCTCCCGCGTTCATCAGATCCGAAACAGCTCCCTTCTTTACCAGATCTGCAAATACAGGCTGAGAAGAAGGATAGACTGCCAGGGAGAACTCGCCGCAGCCGCAGTTTCTTCCCCGAAGGGCCTGAGCCGCTTCCATTACATTTGTATAATTTCCGCCGGCGCAGCCTGCAATCACTGCCTGCTGTACCATCAAATCTTTTCCCTGTACCTTATCAAGCAGGGTAAAGGATGCACGGCCGCCTGAAATCCTTGCAGCTTCCTTTTCCACCAGAGCCAAAATATCCGTCAGATTTTCCTTCAGCTCGTCAATCTCATATGTATTGCTGGGATGGAACGGCAGAGCGATCATGGGCTTTACCGTAGAGAGATCCACATACACACAGCCGTCATAGTAAGCTACATCAGCGGGATCCAGCTGTCTGTAATCCTCTTCTCTGTGATGCTTTGCCAGATAGTCCCTGGTGTCCTCATCAGTGCGCCAGATGGAGCTTAAACAGGTAGTTTCTGTGGTCATCACATCTACGCCGTTTCTGAAATCCGTTGTCATGGAAGAAACGCCGGGGCCTACAAATTCCATCACCTTATTTTTCACGTATCCATTTTTAAATACAGCTCCGATAATCGCAAGGGCAATATCCTGAGGCCCGGTTCCCGGTCTTGGCGCTCCGTCCAGATATACGGCAACTACGCCGGGATAAGACACATCATAGGTATCCTTAAGAAGCTGCTTTACCAGCTCTCCGCCGCCCTCTCCTACTGCCATGGTGCCGAGAGCGCCATAGCGGGTATGGCTGTCGGAGCCTAAAATCATCTTTCCGCAGCCTGCCATCCGCTCTCTCATGTACTGATGGATCACCGCAATGTGCGGAGGTACATAGATACCGCCGTACTTCTTTGCCGCAGAAAGCCCAAACATATGATCATCCTCATTGATGGTGCCGCCTACTGCGCAGAGCGTGTTGTGACAGTTCGTCAATACATAGGGAATAGGAAACTGCTCCATCCCGGAGGCTTTGGCTGTCTGGACGATCCCCACAAAGGTAATATCATGGGAAGCCATACTGTCAAAGCGAAGTTTTAAGTGCTCCATGTCCTCCGTTGTGTTGTGCGCCTTTAAAATAGAATAGGCAATCGTACCCTTTTTGGCAGTCTCACGGTCTGCCGCTTTTCCAGTTAGTGCCTCTACCTTTCCTGCTTCCTTTTCCGGAACCAGCTCTGTTCCATTTACCAGATAAACGCCGCCTTCATATAATGATACCATGCTCTCTACCTCCCGGATTCTCCTGTCTGTTTCCAAATCTGTGAATTCGTTGTTTTTTATACTATAAAACACAGATGCTTATTTGTCCAGTTGAAAAGTTGTAATTGATACAGCTTTTTAGTTGTGGCAAAACCGAATCTCCTGTACTCAGCACTGTTATTTACTATCACTTCACACCGTTAAAATATCTGTTTTGGCTTTTTGACAGTGTATGCGGCGGCTGTTATCCTCATGCCGGAATATGAAAAAGGTGGATCCATCTGTAAATTTGGGGATGTATTGAGGACGTTCAGCCGGATTCTTATATGTATCTTTGAGCTTTTCATAATAGAATTGTATCGTTTCTTCTATAATATTTGCGAATAAGGTTATAAAGACTGCTTTGTATAACTTACCTGCGGTGATATTGCATTAGCGCAACCGCAGTATTTATCCTTTCTTGCCATTTTTCGCATTGCAATCAAAGCGGCCAACATGATCAAAGGAAATATGCATCCCATCAATAAACCTGTCTGAAGATTATCTCCTGCCTGCTGCGAAAAATATCCCACCATACTCGGATCCAAAGCACCACCCATATCTCCGGCTACAGCCAGCAGTGCAAACAAGGCTGTACCTCCTTTTGGAATCCTCGGAACAGTAATGCTGATACTTCCGGGCCACATAATACCAACTGAGAAGCCACATATAATACATCCAATCAACCCCAAAATCGGCATTGCAGACAGACCAACAAAAAGATAACTCAATACACAAAGAACTCCCGATACCTGCATGAACTTTGTCAAATCTATCTTATCACCAAATTTGCCGTACAGCACACGGGCAATTCCCATTGTGATCGCAAACAAACACGGCCCCGCCAAATCGCCAACGGATTTTGTTAATCCTAATGCAGATTCTGCAAAAGCTGATGCCCACTGAGCCATTGACATTTCAGAAGCTCCGGCGCAAATCATCAGGATAATTGCAACTCCGAAAAAATGATTCGGGATACAAAATCCTATTTTCATAACCAGCAATGACAACCCCAGCCCCAAGCCCCAAACAACCATTTTTGTACCTTGCTTCATTTAAAATCACCCCCAGTACAACCGTTCCTGTTTATGCAATACATATCCTCTGCCGGATAAGGCCGGAAATCAGTATAGCCGCTGCTCCTCACGTATCCATCCGGCAGAAATACAGCGTATTGGTATCCGCATCATATAACCCCAGATCAAAATTAAAAGAATTTCTATGAAGAATATCCGCTCCGGATGCTTCACCCATTTTTATCTGCCTGTCGATTAACCGATAGTAA
>OOBW01001583.1_pt1 | contig 9626 bp, 5 predicted proteins | sample 1671701 | NCBI WGS metagenome assembly OOBW01 (sample SAMN06348183, study PRJEB24527) | human gut metagenome | biome: human gut; feature: ankylosing spondylitis patient; material: feces | host: Homo sapiens | place: China | collected 2015-10 | reverse complement strand
CCGGTGAACTCGTCAACGATGATGACCTCGCCGTCCTTGACCACGTAGTCAATGTCCTTCTTCATGACGCCGTGGGCCTTGATGGCCTGGTTGATGTGGTGGGAGAGGGTGCCGTTGGAGGGGTCCGCCAAGTTGTCCACATGGAAGAACTCCTCCGCTTTGGCAATGCCTCGGGCGGTGAGGGTAGCGGTCTTGGCCTTTTCATCGACGATATAGTCGGCGTCGATGTCAGGGGCTTCCTCCTCCTTGTTATCCATCTGCACCACCACCTGCTTGGTCAGGCGGGAGACGAACATCTCGGCCATGTCATAGAGCTGGGTGGACTTGTCACCCTGGCCGGAGATGATGAGGGGAGTACGGGCCTCATCGATGAGGATGGAGTCCACCTCATCCACGATGGCAAAGGCGTGGCCCCGCTGCACCAGCTCGCTGGCGTAGATGCACATATTATCCCGCAGATAGTCGAAGCCCATCTCGTTGTTGGTGCCGTAGGTGATATCCGCGGCGTAGGCGGCCTGGCGCTCCTTGGTGCTCAGACCGTGGACAATCAGGCCCACCTTCAGACCCAGGAAACGGTGGACCTTGCCCATCCACTCACTGTCGCGCTTGGCCAGATAATCATTGACGGTGACGATGTGGACGCCGCGGCCCGTCAGGGCGTTGAGGTAAGCGGGGAGAGTGGCCACCAGGGTCTTGCCTTCACCGGTCTTCATCTCGGCGATGCGGCCTTGGTGCAGCACGATGCCGCCCACCAGCTGCACCCGGTAGGGGCGCATGCCCAGCACACGGTCAGCAGCCTCCCGGACGGTGGCGAAGGCCTCGGGCAGGATGTCGTCCAGGGTCTCGCCATTGGCGAGACGGTCCTTGAACTCCTGCGTCTTGGCCTTGAGCTGGGCGTCACTCATGGCCTTGTACTCATCGGCCAGAGCGTCAATCTTGTCCACGATGGGGTAGATGGACTTCAGCTCCCGGGAGCTGTAGTCGCCAAACAGTTTCTTCATCAGACTCATCGTTTATGCAACTTCCTTTCCAAACACCCCGTCTGGCGTGAAAAACCGGGTGCCGGGACCCCTGCGGGTCTCTATTTATTAAATAAGTGGGAGTGAATCCCACAAAAAAGCAAAAGTAGCATACCACACTTGAGAAGGGAATGCAAAGAAAAATCCGAATCTGCGCAAAAAGTTCACAATTTCAAGAATCTGAACTGACAAGAATACCAGAAGATGGAAGATTTGCCCCGAAAAAATGTACGAAAGGGACAAAGCGCAGCAGCCGGGTAAAACCAGACGCTTTTCCCAAATCGTCAATTGTGCTTTCCAGCGGGACATGATATGATAAAAGAAACCAAACGAAAAGGAGGCTCTCCACATGAAGCTCAGCTTTTTTGGTGCCGATCAGTGCGTGACCGGCAGCTGTCACTGTCTGGATATCGGCGGGAAACGCATCTTGGTGGACTGTGGGCTGCAGCAGGGGCGGGACGAGGTATCCAACGCGGAGTTTCCCTTCGCGGCCAATACCATCGATTACTTGCTGGTGACCCATGCCCATATCGACCACTCCGGCCGGATTCCCATGCTCATCAAGCAGGGCTTCCAGGGGAAGATCCTCACCACGCGGCTCACCGCTGAGCTGCTGGATATCATGCTGCTGGACTCCGCCCATATCCAGGAACAGGATGCCGAGTGGAAAAACCGCAAGGGCGAGCGGTCCGGCGCTCCTCATGTGGACCCGCTCTATACCATTGAAGATGCCCAGCGGGTGCGGGAATTCATGACCACCTGCGAGTACGGACAGGTCATCGACCTGTGCGAGGGCGTGGAAGTGGAATTTGTGGACGCGGGCCATCTGCTGGGATCGGCGTGCATCGCCATGGATCTGACGGAGAACGGCGTGAAAAAGCGCATCGTCTTTTCCGGCGACCTAGGCAATGTCAAGCAGCCCATCATTCGGGACCCGGTCCATTTCCATGGTGCCGATTACGTGGTGATGGAGTCCACATACGGCGACCGCAATCACACGGAGGTCTGGAGCTACACCGACGATCTGGCGAAGATCATCGACGAGACCATGGCTAGGGGCGGCAACGTCATCATCCCCTCCTTTGCCGTGGGCCGCACCCAGGAGCTCTTGTACTTCATCCGGGAGATCAAGGACGCCCACATGGTCAAGTCCAACCCGGATTTCCCGGTGTATATCGACTCGCCCCTTGCCAAGCGGGCCACCACCATTTTTACCGGAGACCTCCACGGCTATCTGGACGACGACGCCATGAAGCTGGTGAAGGACGGCACCCATATGTTCAACTTCACCAATCTCCGGATGACGGAGACCAGCGAGGAGTCCAAGGCCCTGAACGAAGACCACACCCCCAAGGTCATTATCTCCGCCTCCGGCATGTGCGATGCGGGCCGGATTCGTCATCACCTCAAGCACAACCTCTGGCGGCCGGAGTGCACCGTGGTGTTCGTGGGCTTCCAGGGGGAGGGAACGCTGGGCCGGCATCTGCTGGACGGCGCCAAGAGCGTCAAGCTCTTCGGTGAGGAAATCGCCGTCAATGCCCAGATCGTGAACTTCCAGGGCCTTTCCTCCCACGCCGACCGAGACCATCTGCTCAGCTGGATCGCAGATTTCCAGGACCCCAAGCCTCAGCACGTCTTTGTTGTCCACGGCGACAGGGAGGTGGCTCCCTTCTTCGCCCAGACCATCCAGGGAATGGGATTCGAGGCCCACGCCCCTCAGTATACGGAAGTCTACGACCTCATCACCAACACTCAGGTGGCGCCGGGGTATCTGCCAGAGCGGAAGATCAAGTCCTTCGACGGCCGGCCCAAGTCCACTGCGGCCTATGAGCGCCTGGTGGCTGTGGGCCAGATGGTGGTGGAGGCCATCAAGCGGGCCAAGGGCCGGGACAACAAGTCTCTGGCGAAATTCGCCGATCAGCTGCGGAAGGTTCTGGAAAAGTGGGACGAGTGAGGAAGGTGTCCCATGAAGCGGAAGCACACGCGGATTCTGGCGGGACTCCTGGCAGTGCTGGTACTGGCGCTGGCAGGGGCCGTCTATACCCGGCCTCAAATGGAGGTGTGGGGTTCCTCCGGCTATACGGCGGAGGGGGTAGCGGAATTCAACGCCCTGGCGGCGGAGGGAGACAGCTGTCTGCTGGCCGGACTGAACATCGGCTGGCACAACGAGGGACCCCTTTCCTGGACGCTGCCCTACACGGTGCGGGACATCGTGGTTTACGGCATCGATGGACTGCCGCTCCAACAGCAGCCCGTGCGGATCATCTATGACCAGGAGAAGAGCAATGTGATGCCCGGCGCGGGCTTCCGGGAGAGCCGGGAGACCCTTCTGGCGAACTATGGGGGACATGGGGCGGAGCTGGTGGAGCTGCCGGCATCCTTTTCCACCTCCAGCCCCAACCTCTCAGCGCTGGTGCTCTTTGAAGAGCCTCTGCCGGAGGACGCCGGGGCGTGGAAGGCGCGGCTGGAGTACCGCTTGCTGGGACTGATCCCGCTGTCGGAAGAGACGGGATTGTTTGCGGAGTTTGGAGAAGAGGCGTCGGATTGATCGACGCGTGGCCCGGCGGGGAACGGAGCGGAACTCCGCCTCCATATCCCCACGGAAAACGGATCCTGGCGTCTGAGCAGGATCGTCGGGGGCCTGCCCTCAAAGAAAAGCACCGTTTGGATTTTTGAGACTGTTTCATCAGCGGACCGAATCCGGGAAGTTCCGGATGAATGGACGGACCGCAAAAACGAGCATTAAGGAGCACCGGGATGGAGAAACTAAAAGAAGGCGGCGTGTACACCGGCACTGTGGAGGGATACTCCAGCGAGGGCCTGGGCATTGTCCGCCTGGACGGGGCCGTGGTCTTTGTCCCCCGGGCGGTCCGGGGGGAGACCGTGGATCTGAAAATTACCAAAGTCATGAAAACCGCGGCGGCGGGGGAGATCGTGAAGATCCACCATCCCTCGCCGGAGCGGGCGGAGCCGGAGTGCCCCTATTACGGCCGGTGCGGCGGCTGTGACTTCCAGCACCTGACCTATACGGAGGAGCTGTGGGCCAAGCGGCAGCGGGTCCAGGATGCCCTGACCCGCATCGGCGGGACGGACCTTCAGGTGGAGGAGATCCTGGGGGCGAAAAACCCCACCCACTACCGCAACAAGAGCCAGTACCCCGTGGGGGCGGACGGGGCCATCGGCTTTTTCCAGGCCCGGAGCCACCGGGTGGTCCCTATCCAGCGCTGCCTGATCCAGTCGGAACTCTCCGACAAGACCGCTCAGGCGGTGGCGTCCTGGATGAAGCGGTACAAGATCCCGGCCTATGACGAGACCACCGGGAAGGGATTGATCCGTCATGTGTATGTCCGGGTGAACCGGGCGGGAGAGAGCCTTTGCTGCGTGGTGGCAAACGGGCGGCAGGTCCCCCGGGAGCCGGAGCTGGCGGCGCTGGTCCGCTCCGCCGCACCCCGGACGGTGGGCGTGGTGCTCAACACCAACACCCGGCGAAGCAATGTGATCCTGGGGGAGAAGTACCGCACCATCTGGGGGCAGGACTTTTTGATGGATACCCTGTGCGGTCTTACCTTCAAGCTGTCGGTGCCCTCGTTCTACCAAGTGAACCGGGACCAGGCGGAGGTGCTCTACGGCAAAGCCCTGGAGTATGCCGGACTCACCGGGCGGGAGACGGTGCTGGACCTCTACTGCGGTACCGGCACCATCACGCTGTGCCTGGCGGCCAAGGCAGGTCGGGCCATCGGCGCGGAGATCGTCGCGCCTGCCATCCGGGATGCCCGGGAGAACGCGACGCGCAACGGCGTGGAAAATGCGGAGTTTTTCTGCGGTGATGCCTCCGATGTGTCCGCCAAACTGGAGGCTGAGGGATTGCGTCCGGATGTGGTCACGGTGGACCCGCCCCGGAAGGGGCTTGCGCCGGAGGTCATCGATTCCGTGGCGGCCATGGGACCGGAGCGGGTGGTATATGTCTCCTGCGACCCCGCTACGCTGGGACGAGACGTGAAGCGGTTTGCCCAGGTGGGGTATACGGCCGTCCGGGCCTGTGCCGTGGATATGTTCCCCGGCACCCGGCATGTGGAGAGCGTGGTGCTGCTGTCCCGGGACAGCGGGACGGAAACGCCCTGAAAAACCGAAAAGAGGCGGCTTCTGCCGCCTCTTTTTACAGATATATGCAAGTCATTTTCCCCCCTGAAAAAAGCGTGCAGAACTGCGGACGCTGGATTTGCGCCGCAGACTGCACGCTTTATTTTACGGCTCAGTCCAGATAACTGCCCACCGGGCTGGAATTGTATTGCTTCTTGATGACGAGAAGGATGGAACCGTCTGGCTGCTCCGCCTCTTCTACGATTTTGTACTGGGTACGGCTGCGGTCCATTCCACGTTTGTACTGCTCCACTTCCTGCTTTACCAGGGACACGGCATACCCATGGTCCACACCTTCTTTGAGCATAAAGTGGAGCGTTTGGCAGATACAGGCTGCTTTGATGCGCTTCATGGATTGATCTTCCTTTCCAATCTCAAAAATAAAACGTGCAGCCGCACGCAACCGGAATTACGCATGCAAGCTACACGTTGTACTTTTGTTATATGAAAATCCGGTAAATTTTGCAAAGGCAGTTTTCAACAAAAAATGTTGAAAAATTTTTTGCAGTTCCATCTCACTGGCTGAGTTGTGAGAAATTTCCACTCTGATTTGAACTGCAGGGAAGCACGGCGGAAAAAGAGTTGTAAAATCCGAGGGAACGGTGTATCATAAGTACAAGCATCCGGGAAACTTGCCCGAAATGAGGAGGAACCTGCTATGAGCAAAACTGCACGCATGGTCATGAAGATCGTTGGCGCCAGTCTGGCTTTCGCTGCGTTTGTCTGCCTGCTGATCGGCGGCTGGCACGATCTCAGTGTGGGCTGCTGCGGAATGAAAAAGCGCCTGACCCAGAGATTTGGCTCTGAGTATGATGATTACGCGGATGAAGAGCTTTACGACTGAGTGATTTGAAAAAGTGGCCCTGGCTTTTCGCCGGGGCCGCTTTTTTTACAGCTTATACAAAAAAACAGCCGGAACATCCGTCCGACTGTACAAACCTTTGCCTTGACAAAATGGAAATATCATGGTAAAATAAATCGCTTATATGATGACGGTGAAACTACCGATCTTCTCTATCAGCTACCTGTACGATAGCATATTTCCCCAGGGAATGCAAGAGTGAGTTACAGGATTTTCAACAACTTATCCGGGCGTGCCACTTATGGCCCGCCGCCGCAATGCAGTCAAAATCAACGGACGCTCCGCTGGACAGGGTGGGGCGCGGAAGAAAGGTGAAATGAAGATGCCCAAAGACAAGTACTACGGAAAGACCCTTCGTAAGAACTTTGCCCGGCACGAGGAAGTTATGCCCATGCCGAACCTTCTGGAGATCCAGAAGAAGTCTTACCAGGAGTTTTTGGACACCGGCCTGCGGGAGGTGTTCAGCGACGTGGGCGCCATCACGGACTACCAGGGCAACCTGGAGCTGACGTTCATCGACTACAAGATGGACGAGGCGCCCAAGTACGATGTGGAGGAGTGCAAGGCCCGGGATGCCACGTATGCCGCTCCTCTCAAGGTGAAGGTCCGTCTGCGCAACAAGGAGACCGACGAGATCAAGGAGCAGGAGATCTTCATGGGTGACTTCCCCCTGATGACCCACTCCGGCACCTTCGTCATCAACGGCGCCGAGCGCGTGGTGGTCTCCCAGATCGTCCGCAGCCCCGGCGTGTACTACGGCAAGGAGACCGACCTCAAGACGGATCTGCCCATCCTGACGGCCACGGTGATTCCCTACCGGGGTGCCTGGCTGGAGTATGAAACCGACGCCAACGAGACCTTCTGGGTCCGGATCGACAAAAACCGCAAGCTCCCCATTACCTGCTTGATTCGCGCGCTGGGCCTCAAGACCGACGCCGAGATCCTGGACCGCTTCGGCGACGATCCCCGCATCGTCACCACCCTGGAGAAGGACCCCTGCAAGACCTATGAGGACGCCATGCTGGAGATCTACCGCAAGCTCCGCCCCGGCGAGCCCCCCACGGTGGAGGCCAGCGAGACCCTCATCAACAACCTCTTCTTCGATCCCCGGCGCTACGATCTGTCCGTCGTGGGCCGCTACAAGTTCAATAAGAAGCTTTCCCTGTGGCACCGGGTGGCCGGCTACAAGCTGGTTTACCCTGTGGCCGATCCTGCCACCGGCGAGATCCTCTTCGACGAGGGCCACCTGCTGAGCAAGGAGGACGCCCGCCTGCTGGACACCGTCGGCGTGGGCGAGGTCACCATCGATGTGGACGGCGATCCTCTGCGGGTCATGTCCAACAAGATGTGCGATCTCAAACACTATGTGGACTTCGATCCCCTGGCCGAGTGCGGCATCAAGGAGCGGGTCCGCTTCGACGTGCTGCAGGAGCTGCTGGGCCAGTATAGCGGTGAGGAGCTCAAGGAGCAGATCCGCCTGCACAAGGACGATCTGATGCCCAAGCACATCATCATCGATGATATCCTCACCTCCATCAACTATATGAACGGCCTGGCCCGGGGCATTTCCGTCAAGGACGATATCGACCACTTGGGTAACCGCCGTCTGCGGTGCGTGGGCGAGCTGCTCCAGAACCAGTTCCGCATCGGCTTCAGCCGGATGGAGCGGGTCATCCGGGAGCGCATGACCATCCAGGATCTGGACGTGGTCACGCCTCAGAGCCTCATCAACATCCGTCCCGTCACCGCCGCCATCAAGGAGTTCTTCGGCTCCAGCCCCCTGAGCCAGTTCATGGACCAGACCAACCCTCTGGCCGAGCTGACCCACAAGCGGCGTCTTTCCGCCCTGGGCCCCGGCGGCCTCTCCCGGGAGCGGGCCAACATGGAGGTCCGTGACGTCCACTACAGCCACTACGGCCGTATGTGCCCCATTGAGACCCCCGAAGGTCCTAACATCGGCCTGATCTCCTACTTGGCAACCTACGCCCGGGTCAATGAGTACGGATTCATCGAGGCTCCCTACCGCAAGGTGGATAAGGAGACCTTCCACGTGGCTGACGAGGTCACCTATATGACCGCCGACGAGGAGGACAACTACATCGTCGGCCAGGCTGCCGAGCCGGTGGACGAGAACGGCTGCCTCATCAACGCCCGTATTACTGCCCGTCACCGGGACGAGGTGGTGGAAGTGGATAAGGAGATGGTGGACTACATCGACGTCTCCCCCCGCATGATGGTCTCCATCGCTACCGCCATGATTCCCTTCCTGCCCAACGACGACGCAAACCGTGCCCTGATGGGCGCAAACATGCAGCGCCAGGCCGTGCCTCTGCTGCGTCCCCACGCTCCCATCGTCGGCACCGGCATGGAGCACAAGATCTGCATCGACTCCGAGATCGCCGTCCTGGCGGAGGGCGACGGCGTGGTCACCTCCGTGGATGCCCGCCATGTCACCGTCAAGTACGACAATGGCGAGGTCAAGGATTATAAGCTCACCAAGTTCCTGCGCTCCAACCACACCACCTGCATCAACCAGCGTCCCATCGTGGACGTGGGCGAGCGGGTCCACGGCCGCGGCATCGCGCCGGACGGCACGCTGCAGGACCCCACCGTCCTGGCAGACGGCCCCGCCACCGATCAGGGCGAGATCGCCCTGGGCCAGAACATCCTGGTCGGCTTCATGACCTGGGAGGGCTACAACTACGAGGACGCCGTTCTGCTCAACGAGCGGCTGGTGCGGGAGGATCTGTACACCTCCATCCACATCGAGGAGTTTGAGATCGACGCCCGGGATACCAAGCTGGGGCCCGAGGAGATCACCCGCGATATCCCCAACGTGGGCGAGGACGCCCTGAAGGATCTGGACGAGAACGGCATCATCCGCGTGGGCGCCGAGGTCAAGTCCGGCGACATCCTGGTGGGCAAGGTCACTCCCAAGGGCGAGACCGACCTCACCGCCGAGGAGCGGCTGCTGCGGGCCATCTTCGGTGAGAAGGCCCGGGAAGTCCGGGATACCTCTTTGAAGGTCCCCCACGGTGAAAGCGGCATCGTGCTGGATACTAAGGTATTCACCCGTGAGGGCGGCGACGAGCTGGGCCCCGGCGTGAACATGGTGGTCCGCGTGTATATCGCCCAGCGCCGGAAGATCCAGGTGGGCGACAAGATGGCAGGCCGTCACGGCAACAAGGGCGTTGTCTCCCGTGTTCTGCCCCAGGAGGATATGCCCTTCCTGCCCGACGGCACCCCGCTGGACATCGTGCTGAACCCCCTGGGCGTGCCTTCCCGTATGAACATCGGTCAGGTGCTGGAGGTCCACCTGGGTTACGCTGCCCAGAAGCTGGGCTGGAAGGTGGCCACCCCCATCTTCGACGGCGCCACGTACAGCGACATCCAGGAGCTGCTGACCCAGGCCGGTCTGGACCCCGAGGGCAAGAGTGTTCTGTACGATGGCCGTACCGGCGAACCCTTCGACAACAAAGTCACCGTCGGCTATGTGTACTTCCTCAAGCTGCACCACCTGGTCGACGATAAGATCCACGCCCGTTCCACCGGCCCGTACTCCCTGGTCACCCAGCAGCCTCTGGGCGGCAAGGCCCAGTTCGGCG
>OOBW01001576.1_pt1 | contig 9664 bp, 9 predicted proteins | sample 1671701 | NCBI WGS metagenome assembly OOBW01 (sample SAMN06348183, study PRJEB24527) | human gut metagenome | biome: human gut; feature: ankylosing spondylitis patient; material: feces | host: Homo sapiens | place: China | collected 2015-10 | reverse complement strand
GAAGCTGATCTGGAATGGATTTTTGCACGTAACTATGAAGGCACTGAATAGTTACGTTCTATCATTCTTTTACGAGAACTTTTGTGATCTCTGCAATATAAACAGTGTGATAATCTTTCTCCGGATACCATTTTCCATCGTTCTCTTTTGCGATAAAGTTCTCCGGCTTGATCTCATCCTCGTAGAGCTTCCTGCACACGAAGACCATGCCGGCCTCCTCAAAAGCAGCTGTTCCGTCTGTGAAATACGGGGTAAGTCCAGCTTCTTTGACCTTATCGCAGTCGCGGCCTGACTTGGAACCGCAGATGGAGAGTGCCTGCTTGTACTCTGGTCCGTAGAAGGACAGGGTAAATGTATCGTTTGCGTCCACGAATTTCTTTGTGTAGCGCTGCGGACGGATATAGCAGGTGGCAACATTCTTGCCCCAGAGGACGCCGAGACCGCCCCAGCTTGCTGTCATGGTGTTACAGCCGGATTCGTCGCCAGCGGTGATGAGCATCCACTCAGAACCGATCTTTGTGAAGGGATTAAAATTCAGACTTTTGATATCAACTTCTTTGAATGCCATGGAAAAATCTCCTTTCAATGATAAAACTGCAGTAACTGTTCCGTAGATCTTCGCAGTTACAAACTACTTTTATTATAGAATGAGATAAAATAAATTGCAAATGATTTGTATACTGAAGGCTGGTTCATGAAAAAGCTGTGCAGGGTGCGGAAAAAATTCATGAGTAGATAAGGAAATTGTGCTTGAATGAACATGATATAGGTGTTATATTTTTAACAAGACAGGAAATTCACGCGGACAATCATGATTGGAGGAAAGCATATGAGAGGCGTAGAGACAAGGATCCAGGAGATCCGCCACCGGATCTTCAGGGAAGTGGCGAGAATGGCGTACCACACGGAATGGCCGGTGGACAAACGGATTGAGGAACTTCCGTATAAGATCATTCCGGGAGAAGTCGGAAATTTCAGAAACGATGTTTTTTTGGAGAGGGCGATCGTGAGCGAGCGGCTCCGTCTTGCCATGGGACTTACGTACCGCGGGGCATCGGATCCGGCACCGGTATCCCGGGGAATCGAGGAGGCGGACAAACCGGAGACATATTACACGCCGCCGCTCATCAATGTGATCAAATTCGCCTGTAACGCGTGTCCGGAAAAGCGGGTCTATGTGACAGACGGCTGCCAGGGCTGCCTTGCCCACCCATGTGTGGAGGTGTGCCCGAAGGACGCAGTGAGTCTGGACCGCACAAACGGAAGATCCAGGATCGACCCGGATAAGTGCATCAAGTGCGGACAGTGCGCGAATGTCTGTGCCTACCATGCCATCATCATCCAGGAGCGCCCCTGCGCGGCGGCCTGCGGCATGGATGCTATCCACTCGGACGAGAACGGAAAGGCGGATATCAACTACGACAAATGCGTCTCATGCGGACAGTGCCTCGTGAATTGCCCGTTCGGAGCCATTGCGGACAAATCCCAGATCTTCCAGGTCATCCGCGCGATCCAGACAGGTGAGAGAGTGTACGCCGCTGTGGCACCGGCATTTGTCGGTCAGTTTGGCCCGAAGGTAACACCTGGAAAGCTGAGGGCGGCCATGAAAGCCCTGGGCTTTGCGGACGTCTTTGAGGTCGCCATCGGCGCGGATCTCTGCGCGGTGCAGGAGGCGGAGGACTTCGTGAAGGAAGTTCCGGAACAGCTGCCGTTTATGGCGACATCCTGCTGTCCGGCATGGTCCATGATGGCGAAAAAACTGTTCCCGGACTACGCGAACTGCATCTCCATGGCGCTGACGCCGATGACGCTTACCGCGAGACTTATCAAGAAGCAGCATGAGAAGGCAAAGGTGGTCTTTATCGGGCCCTGCGCGGCGAAAAAACTGGAAGCCATGAGAAAATCTGTGCGGAGTGAGGTGGATTTCGTCCTGACCTTCGAGGAGATGGCGGGAATCTTTGACGCAAAGCATGTGGATATCGAGAATATCGCGGAGGATGAAAGCGGAGTCAATGCGGCATCCAGGGATGGAAGAAACTTCGCAGTTGCCGGCGGCGTCGCGAAATCCGTGGTGGATGTGATCGCCCAGATGTACCCGGATAAGGAGATCAGGGTGGCGAATGCCGAGGGCTTAAAGGAGTGCAAGAAACTTTTACAGCTTTCCAAGGCAGGAAAGTACAACGGATACCTGTTGGAAGGAATGGCATGCCCGGGCGGCTGCGTGGCAGGTGCCGGAACAATGCAGCCGGTGAAGAAATCCCAGACGGCAGTCTCCTTATATGCCGCGAAAGCAGGTCATGTGACCAGCGACAGGACGGAGTATGTGAGTGAGCTGGAGAAACTGGTGGACTAAGTGCGTGGCAGCTTGTTTTTCCGGTTCAGGCCGCAAAGCAACAGATTAAAGAGTTATCAAATAAAAGCGGCTTCCTTGACGGAAAGCCGCTTTCGTTGTAAAATACGTACTTGACTCGTTTTTTAGTGGAAAGATCCAGCAAAGACATGTCACAGTGAGCAGGAAAGGAGGAACTTTAAGATGGATCAGAAGATGGAGAAAAATAAGAATAAAACAGGACTTGTGCTGGAAGGCGGCGGTATGCGCGGCATCTATACGGCGGGAGTCCTGGACGTATTTCTGGATGAAGGCCTTACCTTTGACGGGGTGATCGGCGTTTCGGCGGGAGCGGTCCATGGATGCAGTTTCCTTTCGGGACAGAAGGGAAGAAGCATCCGGTATTATAAAAAATACTGTGCGGACAAGCGCTTTATGAGCACCGAAAATCTGATCAGGACAGGAAATTTTGTGGATACTGATTTCTGTTACCATGAACTTCCAGAGATCCTGGATGTTTATGACTATGACATGTTTAATAAAAATAAAGAACACACCGATTTCTACGCGGTCTGCAGCGATGTTGAGAAGGGAAAGCCGGTCTACGCGAAGCTTCACGATATGAAGCATGATATCGACTATATCCGGGCATCAGCGTCACTTCCATATGTGTCAAAGTTTGTGGAGCTTGACGGCAGAAAACTGCTCGACGGCGGATGTACGGACAGTGTACCGGTTGAAGCATTCCGGAAACTGGGATATAAGCGCAATGTTGTGGTCCTCACGAGAGATTCAGAGTACCGGAAAAAGCCGGAAAATACCTGGATGGCGGATATTGTGTACCATAAATACCCGAAGTTCGCAGAGGCACTTAAGAACCGGGCTGTCGAGTACAACATGAGTATCCGTAATATCGAAAAGCTGGAAAGGGCGGGCGAAGTTTTCGTGATCCGTCCGAGCGTTCCTCTCACGATCCCGAGGATCTGCAAGAGCGCCGAGGAGATCGAAAAGACATATCAGATCGGTGTCATGGACGCGAAGAAGATGATGGCGGATCTGAGAAAATGGCTGGAAACGTCAGAAGGATCAGAAGGGTGACGGAGCAGTCATGAAATGGTGAAGCCACCAGAGAAAAATAATTATGCGGGAGCGCCCGGTCTGCTTTATGGGCAGATGACAGAGTGGAAAACAGACTGATAAGGGGGAGAAAGATATGGCAGCAGGAAAAAAAGAAAATCAGAACGCGGACCATATGATCCGACCGGTGGCGTATATCCACACGGATTTCCCGACAAAATTCGGAATTCCGAGACAGAGCGGCCTGACGGGTGATCTGGAGGCGAAGATCGTCTTTGAGCCGGAATTTTCCAATCCTGAGGCCATCCGGGGAATCGAAGAGTTCTCCCATCTCTGGCTGATCTGGGAGTTTTCGGAGAACGTCAGAAAGCCGGGAAACTGGTCAGCGACGGTGCGTCCGCCGAGACTCGGGGGAAACATGAGAGTCGGTGTGTTTGCCACGAGATCCCCGTTCCGTCCGAATCCCCTGGGACTTTCCGTCGTGAAGCTTAAAAGAGTGGAATACCTGGAAAACGGCGCTCCGGTCTTAGTTGTCACGGGGGCGGACATGATGGATGGGACGCCTGTCTTTGACATCAAGCCCTACGTCCCCTTTGCGGACAGCCACCCGGAAGCGAAGGGCGGCTTCACGGACCAGACGAAAGAGTACGGGCTTGCGGTGGAGATCCCGGAAAAACTTCTGGAGTTCCTGCCGGAAGAAAAGCGGGATCCGCTCCGCGCAGTTCTGGCCCAGGATCCCCGCCCGTCCTACCAGGAGGATCCGGACCGGGTTTATGGCATGGAATTTGCCGGATATGAGGTGAAGTTTACCGTGTCGGAGAAGGTTCTCCATGTGAAAAGTGTGGAGAAATGTACTGTTTGAGCAGTGCAGAAAAATGATTTAGAAGAAAAAAGTTATGGACAATGATCGTGATGACGATCTTTGTTGTCGCCATCGGTTCCCTTGGAATCGCAGGTATCCCTGGAACAGCGACCATGGCTGCTTCCGTCGGACTTTCCGGTGTCGGCATGGGCGCCCAGTTCGGTATGGTCAGTCCGATCTTAGCCATAGACCCGATCATCGACATGCCGAGAACCATGATCAACGTCACCGGTTCCCTGACGAATGCACTCGTTGTAGATAAGATGATGGGAAATCTGAATCTGGATGACTACAATGATATGAGTTTAAATACTCTGGACAGCAAAGCAAACAAGGAAAGCGCAGAGAAATAAAATAGCTGCAAAGAAGCGTAAATTCCCCGTGTGTATCTGTAAGGCAGGTATGCGCGGGGGATTTTTTGCGGAAAAACAGTGGTGATTTCCGTAAAATGGGCATTTAAGTATGAATTTAACATGCAAAAAGGTTAAATTCATAACTATATCCGCTAAAAATTCGAAAAAACTGGACAGGCTCATATTTTCCTGTATAATAAATACTCGTGGTCTTTTTTCGGGACCAGACAGTTACTTTTACACACAGGTAAGAAAAAGGAGAATATTGAGTATGGAAAAAATACGTCCAATGTTGTTCACAACATTGAAGAAGTATTCCGGTGCCCAGCTGATGTCTGACGTCGTAGCGGGTATCATCGTAGCCATCATTGCCCTTCCATTATCCATCGCGCTGGCACTGGCATCCGGCGTGGGTCCGGAGCAGGGAATCTACACGGCCATCGCGGCAGGCTTCGTGATCTCATTCTTAGGCGGCAGCCAGGTACAGATCGCAGGACCGACAGCAGCCTTTGCTACGATCGTAGCCGGCATCGTGGCGAGAAGCGGCGTGGAAGGACTGGCAGTCGCAACGATCATGGCAGGTATCATCCTTGTTATCATGGGATTCTGTCAGCTTGGTTCCCTGATCAAATTTATCCCGTTTACGATCACCACCGGATTCACCTCCGGTATCGCGGTGACCATTGTGATCGGACAGTTAAAAGATTTCTTCGGTGTCACATACCCGGCAGGTATGGAGACCATCGAGACCATGCAGAAGTTAAAAGCTTTTGCCGCAGGTTTCGGAACCATGAATGTTCATGCGTTGATCGTAGGTCTTGTCTGCCTGGCGATCCTCATCGTAATGCCGAAGATCACGGAGAAGATCCCGGGATCCTTAGTGGCGGTTCTCGTTGGTATCGTGATGGTGAAATTCCTTCCATTACAGGTTAACACCATCGGCGACCTCTACAGCGTCAGCAACGCGCTCCCGGCTTTCCATATGCCGGCGTTCAGCTATGACGTGATTCAGGGCTCTTTATCGGATGCCTTCACCATCGCGATCCTGGCAGCCATTGAGTCCCTGCTTTCCTGTGTTGTCGCGGACGGCATGATCGGCGGAAAACACCGCTCCAACACAGAGCTTGTGGCCCAGGGTGCAGGAAACATCGTTTCTGCGTTATTCGGCGGAATCCCGGCGACAGGCGCTATTGCCCGTACAGCGGCAAACATCAAGAACGGCGGACGCACTCCAGTAGCCGGAATGGTCCACGCAGGTGTTCTTCTTCTGATCCTTGTGATCCTGATGCCTTACGCAAGCTGGATCCCGATGCCGACGATCGCGGCGATCCTCTTCATGGTTGCATACAACATGTGCCAGTGGAGAACCTTTGCAAGACTCGCAAAGACAGCTCCGAGGAGCGATATCGCTGTTCTTGTGATCACATTCTTCTTAACAGTAGTCTTCGACCTTGTCGTAGCGATCGAGGTGGGCATGGTACTTTCCTGTCTGCTGTTCATGAAGCGCATGAGCGACGAGATGGGAGTCAGAAGCTGGCTTCATGTGGAAGAGGTCGAGGAGCAGAAACGTGAGGAAGAGGAAGCTTCCAGGGGAGCGAAGAAGACAATGTCTGTGGAAGAGGCGCAGTTGAAGGCAGCAGCCGAGGAGATCAACCCGGCCAAGCTTCGCCAGATCCCTATGGAGCTTGCGGTATACGAGCTCACAGGACCGTTATTCTTCGGCGCGGCTGACCGCATCAACCAGATCGAAGTGAACGAAGTCACAAGATGTCTGATCCTTCGTATGCGGGCGGTTCCGGCGGCGGACAGCACAGCGATGAACTCCATGACAGCCCTCTGCGAGCGCTGCAAAAAGAACGGAGTTACCCTGATCCTGTCCCATGTCAACGAGCAGCCGATGCGCGCGATGGAGAAAGCCGGATTCGTGGATCTCGTGGGAAGAGAGAATTTCTGCAGGAATATTGAGGAAGCACTTGACCATGCGGACAAGGTGCTTGAGAAGTAAATAAAACGCGGAGACAGATTTTCTGCGCAAGGCTGAAAAGAGCTGTGTGACTATATGGGGGTCAGCAGCTCTTTTTAGCGTTTGTAGGGAAGACCAGACTGCAAAAATTAAATGATATTTTTGAAAAAGTCTGTTAAGACGACGCAAAATACGAAAAATACATACAAAAGTTACAAAAATCCTGACGAAATATATTGTATCTGTTATTTGCAAAATTTGCGTTAAGGAGGGAAAATAAGCGATTAAGGAGCGGCTAAAAAGCAGGCTAAAAGGTAGCAGGGATAAAATTTCTGTGATATATATGTTCCGACTTAAAAACAGGAGAGGAATTTCATCCTGTCAGATTAAAAACATCCCGAAAAGAGAAATTTCGCAAAGATTCTTTGCAGGAAACAAAAGCGGGGTGGATGTAAAAGAAAAATTTGGGAGGTATATATCATGGCTAATTTATTTTCGATCCTTTTCATCATCCTTGTTGCAATCGTAGGCGGTATCCCGACCATCGTGATCACGGGGTATATTCCGGTCATGATCGCACAGAAGATCTACAGGAAAGTGAAATATGGATATTTGTTAGAGTCCGATAGAAACAGCCATCCTAAGGCCAGCAGAATTAACCAATCTGAGTCCGATAGAAACAGCCAATCTTAATCCAATAAAAGAAGCCATTACGATATTACTTCATGTTCTATAATGGTGTTAGCCAATGCACCACGAAAGGAGAAACATGAATGAGAATAACAGTAATGACTTGCAGACTATCATAACACAAGTCATTGAAGAAATGAAGTCAGAGCAAGGTGATAAGTTCGATATCAATAGAATTAACCTTGCTGAAATGGAACGCCGTACAGGAATGACAAGAGCACAGCTACGACGATTAAAAAAGAATGATTTCCAGATAACACCACATGCTCTTACAGGCCGCAAAGCGGATACAACCATTATCTCTGGATATACAGGAGTTATTGATGACCTGCTGAAAAAAGGGGTATCTAATTCTGAAGTTATTCTGGAACGAATTCAGGAACAAGGCTTTCAAGGGAGCTTAACTACGGTAAAGAGATACATTCAATCTCATAAATATCTTATTCCGCCCAAAAGGCAGACAGTTGCACCGCAGGGCAACCGTGGACGCAGATATTCCAGTGATGCTGGTGAGAGTTATCAAATGGACTGGGGATTTGTAAATGTGGACACAGGTGATGGCACTTCTTACAAAGTAGCTTGTTTTGCAATGATCTGCCATCATTGCGGGGAACGCTATATAGAGTTCTTTCCAAATGCAAAACAGGAAAATCTCTTTATTGGTATGATTCATGCTTTTAAACGTATGGGAGTTCCTGGACACGTTCTGACGGACAATATGAAAAGTGTTGTGCTCCATCGTGATTCGGAAGGACATCCGGTTTGGAATCATGATTATGAAGCTTTTATGAATACCATCGGCTTTGAAACGAAACTGTGCAGACCCAGACATCCGTTCACGAAAGGTTCTGTTGAGCGCCTGGTACGCTTTGTAAAAGAAAACTTTCTAGCAGGACGAGTTTTTGGTACTATTACAGATCTCAACTATGAAGCATGGAAATGGTGCGATAATCAGAACAATCGATATCACAAAGCTGTTGACTGTATTCCTCATGAAAGACATTCTGTAAGCTGTATAAAAAATGCATCCATACTTATGGATACCTTTGATGTCCGAAAGTATTTGTGCCCGATCCGCTGTATTTCATTTGATGGTTTTGTCACATATGAAGGAAGACGTTTTGGAATTCCATACAGTTATGTTCAACATACCTGCCGTGTTCAAAGAGAAGATTTTACATTGTATATCTATGACCTGGAGTTGAGAAAAGTCTTAATAACCCACGATGTGACATGGAGCCGCAAAGACAGTTTCTGCAAAGGTCAGTTTACTGATGATCAACCAGAAGAAAAACCTTCTGTTCCTGTAAAGATCAGTATCACTCAGAAAAAAGAAGATCCACCAAAATCTGCTTTCGCAAAGTTTGCTTTTGGAGGTGACAGAAATGAATGATACACTGATTGAACAGATTCAGGCAGATGCTGCTGCTCTGGATATAAAAATAACAGCACAGGAGATTGCTTTATATCTTTCTGAAAAGAAAGTTCCACCGGAGCACCTGGAAGCCATAAAAAGATTCATAGCTTTTCTCAGAAAAAATCAGCGAGATAAAGCAATAAGCGCACTATTGCAGCACAGCCGTATTCCACAGAAAGAGCCAAGTACATTCGAAAACTTTGATTTCAGCAGAGTGACTGGCGAGCATGCAGCGCAGATAAGAAATCTTCCGAATCTGACAGCGCTATACTCAAGACATAATATAGCTTTTATCGGTCCTCCAGGTGTTGGAAAAACGCATTTATCAATGGCATATGGTAATGCCTGTTGCCAAAAAGGATTAAAAGCTTATTTCATAAAAGCCACAGAACTGAATGAAAAATTCACAAAGGCCCGAAGAACAGGCACTGAAAGCAGTGCAATATCTGGGCTTGTCAGACCATCATGTCTGATTATCGATGAAATCGGCAGAAGCATCTTCGACATGGAAAACACCCGTCTGTTTTTCGATATGATTGACCGAAGATGCAGTAAGGAAGGCCCAAACTGCATGATTTTCACCAGTAACCTAACACCAGATAAGTGGAGGGACTTCTTTCGAGAAGAGGATTCATTACTCTGTGCGTTAGATAGGACTTTTGATGCTGCCACCGTTTATCTCATGAAAGGTGAAAGCTATCGAGGTCGTAACCTGAAAACTTATTCGATAGAAATCAGTGATCCTACCGAATAATTGTCGATAATTAATTAGCCAAGCAGGTGCATTGGCTATTTCTAATGAGCTCGGATTGGTTGTTTCTACTGGACTCTGAGTGGTCGATTCCTCCGGGCTCTAACACCTCTGTACGCTCGTTAAATCGGGCGGCAGTATCTACACATGACTTGACCTTCCAAAGGCGGTGTAAATCGTCTCTGACGGTCTTAAACTCGCCATAGGTGGTGTTGTGCGCCT
>OOBW01001564.1_pt1 | contig 9774 bp, 11 predicted proteins | sample 1671701 | NCBI WGS metagenome assembly OOBW01 (sample SAMN06348183, study PRJEB24527) | human gut metagenome | biome: human gut; feature: ankylosing spondylitis patient; material: feces | host: Homo sapiens | place: China | collected 2015-10 | reverse complement strand
CAATGCGTCCGCCGCCTCGCTTTTACATCTGCAAAATCCGGTCTTTCAGCTCTGCCGGCGTGTCCGCCAGGCAGTCCGCCCCGGCGGCAATCAAGCTCTCCCGGGACCGGAAGCCCCAGGTGACACCACAGGCCGCAAGACCGGCGTTGTGCCCGGTCTGGATGTCCACGCTGCTGTCTCCCACGAAAAGCGTCCGGGCCGGTTCCGCCTTCAGCTCCTCCAGCACCAGGTGGATGCCGGCGGGGTCCGGCTTCACCGGCACACCCGGCACCTTGCCTCGAATCAAGTGGAACACGCCGGGGAAAAAGTGCTCCACGATGGTCTTACTGAACTCGTGGGCCTTGTTGGAGTAGACCGCCAGGGTGATCCCCCGGCCCCGTAGGTCCGCCAGCAGCTCCGGGATACCGTCATAGGGAGCCGTGCGGTCCAGGTTGTGGGCACCGTAATAGGCAGAAAACTGCTCCAGTGTCTCCGCCAGCTGCTGAGCGCTGCGGCACTCCGGCGGAGAGAACTTCTCCACCAGGTTGGGAATCCCGTGGCCCACCATGGCCTTGAACTCCTCCACCGAATAGGTCCGCCAGCCGTTTTTCCGGCACACCCAGTTGCCCGCCGCCGCCAGATCGTCAATGGTATTGAGCAGTGTTCCGTCCAGGTCAAAAATTACTGTCTGATACATGCCGCGCCTCTTTTGTCCTTCAGATTTTCTTTTCCATTGTAGCAGGTCCCGCACCTGCCCGCAATCTGCAAAGAGACAAAAGGCACGGCTTTCGCCGTGCCTTTTTGTGCCATTTTCCGCAAGGGATTAGAGAGGACACGCCGCGTGGCCGGAGGCCGTCAGGATCATGCACCGGGTATAGCCTGCGGCCCGGGCCCAGTCCGCCGCCTGCCGGTAGCCCCAGACCACCGTGCCCGTCTGGTGGCTGTCGGCGGTGAGGATGATCTCCCCTCCCCGCTCCCGCCACGCCCGCAGCAAAAACTGTGCAGGATAGGGCGTGCTGCGGTACCCCCGGGAGACGGCGCCGGTATTGATCTCCAGCAGCGTCCGCTCCGGGTCCGCGGCGTGCAGAGCCTCCAGCGCCGCCGCCCGGTAGCGGGGGGCGGTCTCGTTGAAGAACGCGGCGGACTCATTGAACTTGGTGACAAGGTCGATATGGCCCAGAATGGTGGGGCACCGTGCGGCCATGGCCGCCACGTCGGCATAATACCCCTCCGCCATGGCCAGGGCATTGCCACAAAACATCTCGTCCCGGCACGCCGCCAGCTTTTCCCGGTCCCAGTCCACGCAGTGATACGCCCCGGTGGCCGGGTCGTAGAGATTGTGGACGGAGCCGATCCAGTAGTCCGCCCAGTCCGGCACTGGCTGGGGGGAGCAGCTGTCTTGCTCGATACCCAGCAGCACCTCCATCCGGCCCCGGTACGCCTCCCGCAGCCGCTTCAGCCGGGTGCGGTAGTCCGTCAGGTCCTCCGACAGCACGCCGCCCGCGTCGTGAGGCACCGGGGTGTGGCTGTGGCCGGAGGCACCAAAGTAACGGACCCCGGCGGCAAAGGCTGCCGCGGCCATGGCCTCCAGAGAATCCCGACCGTCGCAGAGATCGGAGTGGGTGTGGACGGAGCACTGCTCCGGCGCAAAGCTCATTGCATCCGCTCCTGCTTGACCTTATGGTCGATGACGTGGCGCTTTTCCAGCTCCGCCGTCACGTCCTCCACGGTGATGCCCATCTGGACCATCAGCACCATCACATGGTAGGCCAGGTCCGCGATCTCGTAGATGGTCTCCTCCTTGTCCTCCTTGCGGCCGGCGATGATGACCTCGGTGCACTCCTCGCCCACCTTCTTGAGGATCTTGTCCAGGCCCTTTTCAAAGAGGTAGGTGGTGTAGCTGCCCTCCTTGGGCTGGGTCTTACGGCCTTGAATCAGGCGGTAAAGCCCCTGGTAGCTGAACTGCTTGAGCTCATCGGAGAGGTAGATCTCATGGAAAAAGCAGCTCTCGGCGCCGGTGTGGCAGGCGGGACCGTCCTTGACCACCTCCACCACCAGGGCGTCGCCGTCGCAGTCGGCGGTGATGGACACCACGTGCTGCACGTTGCCGCTGGTCTCCCCCTTGCGCCAGAGCTCCTGACGGCTGCGGCTCCAGAAGCAGGTGCGCCGCTCGTCGATGGTGATGGCCAGGCTCTCTTCATTCATGTAGGCCAGTGTCAGGACCTCTTTGGTGTAGTGGTCCTGGACGATAGCGGGAATCAGGCCCTTTTCGTCAAATTTCAGTTCCATAGCGTCTCATGCTCCTTTTTTCTTGTCCATGCATTGGCAATGCGGTCTCCGCCCGCTTTGTCTTTTTCAAAGCCGCATCTCCACACCCTTGCCCCGGAGGTACTGCTTGAGGCTGCGGATGTCCACTTCGCCGGTGTGGAAAATGGAGGCAGCCAGCCCCGCATCGATGCCGGGGTGGGTGAAGAGCTCCGCGAAGTCCTCCTTCTTCCCTGCGCCGCCGCTGGCAATGATGGGCACGCCCACCCGGGCTGCCAGGGCGTCCAGCATGGGAAGGTCAAAGCCCTCCCTGACGCCGTCAGTGTCGATGGAGTTGAGGACGATCTCCCCGGCGCCGTTTTCCACGCCCCGGACCGCCCACTCCATGGCGTCGATTCCGGTGTCCTCCCGGCCGCCCTTGGCGAAGAGCCGGAACTGCCCGTCCACCCGCTTGACGTCCATGGAGAGCACCACGCACTGGTCGCCGTACTTCTTGGCCGCCGCGCCGATGAGGGAGGGGTCCGCGATGGCGCCGGAGTTGACGGACACCTTGTCGGCGCCGCACTTCAAGACCCGGTCGAAGTCGTCCAGGGTCCGGATGCCGCCGCCTACCGTCAGGGGGATGAATATCTCACTGGCCACCGCCCGGAGAATGTCCGTGAAGAGATTGCGGCCCTCGGCGGAGGCAGTGATGTCGTAGAAGACCAGCTCGTCGGCACCGGATGCATTGTAGAACCGGGCCATCTCCACCGGGTCTGCCATATCCCGCAGTCCCTGGAAGTTGGTCCCCTTCACCACCCGGCCGTCCTTGACGTCCAGGCAGGGGATGATGCGCTTCGCTAGCATGTCCCCACCTCCTCAATGACGACCTTGAGGTCCAGACGGCCGGTGTAGAGGGCCTTGCCCAAAATGGCAGCCTTGGTGCCGATGGTCTGCAGCTCCCGAAGCTCCTCAATACTGCTGATACCGCCGGAGGCGGTGATCTCCAGCCCCTCGATTTCCGCCAGCTCCCGGTAGAGCTCCAGGTTGGTGCCGGCTTCCGCCCCGTCCCGGGAGATGTCCGTGTAGATGACGGTCTTGACCCCGGCGTCCCGGAGCCGGCGGCAGAAATCCACCCCCCGCTCCGCTGAGAGCTCCTTCCAGCCGCTGACGGCTACGAATCCATCCCGGGCGTCCACGCCCACGGCGATATGCTCGCCGTACTTCTTGGCCATCCGCTCCGTGAAGGCAAAGTCCTTCACCGCAATGGTGCCCAGGATACAGCGGCTCACCCCCAGGTCCAGATACCGGCGGATGCGCTCCTCGGTGCGGATGCCGCCGCCCACCTCGATGTACAGTCCGCCCTGCCGGACCAGGGCGGCGATGGTTTCAAAATTGGCCAGGGTACCGTCCCGGGCGCCGTCCAGGTCCACCACATGGAGGTACCGGGCGCCGGCGGCCAGAAAGCCCCGGGCCACGGCACAGGGGTCCGCGGCATAGACGGTCTCCTGGTCGTAATCCCCCTGGTAAAGACGGACCACCTGTCCGCCCCGCAGGTCAATCGCCGGAAAAATCTGCATACGTTCTCTCCTCTTTGCCGTGCTCGCTCCGTATCGGATGCTCAAAGGTGCTCCTTGCAGGCAAGCGTCTCCACGTCCAGCCGGCAGACACACACTTCCGCCAGCATGGCCGGTCCGTACGTCCACTGGTCTCTGCCGGTGCTCTGGCGCATGATGGCCGTGAGGCCCTCCTCCTTTTCCACGGGGTCTGTGACCTCCCGGACGGAGCCCTCGCCGATGACGCTCCGAAAGGCGGCGGTATAGTCACAGGCCTTCTCACCGCCCTGGAGGCGGTAGCCGGTGTCCAGTTCAAAGGCGGCATAGCCGTTTTGCCGGATGAGGTCCATCTTCCGGCCCTCCTTGGCCCCGTGGAAGTAGAGGACATGGTGCCCCTCCTGCTCCACATGGCCGAAGTTCACGGGCACCACATACACCCGCTTTCCGTCCGCCAGTCCCAGCCGACAGACGCTACATTCGCCGATCACCGCCCGGATCTTCTCGGGGTCTGTGATTTCCCGGTCTTTTCTGCGCACAGCAGTTTCCTCCCTTTACAGTTCTCCAAATGCCTTGAGCAGCCGCAGTCCCGCATCGCCGGACTTCTCCGGGTGGAACTGGGTCCCCCAGACACTGCCGCTGCGCACCACGCCGGTGACGGCCACATTGCCGTATTGAGACACGGCCAGCGTACTCTCCTTGCAGTTTCGGGCGTAGAAGCTGTGGACATAGTACACATACTCCCCGTCCCGGAAGTACCGGAACAGGGGGTCGTCCCGCACCACATGCAGGCTGTTCCAGCCCATGTGGGGCACTTTCAGTGACGGGTCCTCCAGATCCGCCCGCAGATCCGTCACCTCACCCGGCACCAGTCCCAGGCCGGGATGGTCCCCGTACTCGCTGCTGCGGTCAAAGAGCAGCTGCATCCCCAGGCAGATCCCCAAAAGGGGCTTGCGCTCCGCCTCCTCCCGCAGCACGGGCACCAGGCCCGTGGCGTCCAGTTTGGCCCGGGCGTCGCCGAAGGCACCCACACCGGGGAGGATGATCCGGTCTGCCGCCCGCAGCTCCGCCGCTTCCCGGGTGACCCGAGCCTCCAGCTCCAGTGCCCGGAGGCTGGAGACCAGGGAAAAGAGGTTCCCCACTCCGTAATCCACAATGGCGATCATCTTACAACAGTCCCTTCGTGCTGGGAATCTCATCCCGGTGTTTTTCGTCCAGGGCCACAGCCTGCTTCAGCGTTCGGCCAGCCCCCTTGAACACCGCCTCCAGAATGTGGTGGGTGTTCTCCCCGGAAAGCTCCCGGAAGTGGAGGGACGCGGGACAGTGGCGCAGGAAACCCAGCCAAAACTCCTTGCCAAGCTCCGTGTCGAAGTCCCCCACCTTCTGGGCGGGCAGATCCACCGCCCAGCCCAGATACGCCCGGCCGCTCAGGTCCACGGCGCAGAGCACCAGTGTCTCGTCCATGGGCAGCAGAAACTGCCCATAGCGTGAGATGCCCCGCTTGTCCCCCAGGCAGTTTTCAAAGGCCTGGCCCAGGGCGATGCCGATGTCCTCCACGGTGTGGTGGTAATCCACCTCCGTGTCCCCCTGGCACTTGACGGTGAGATCGAAATCCCCGTGGCGGGCAAAGAGGGTGAGCATATGATCCAGAAACCCACAGCCGGTTTTGACGTCGGAGGCGCCGGTGCCGTCCAAATTCAGCCTCAGGGCGATTTGGGTCTCCCTGGTGTTTCGTTCAATGGCGGAAGTCCGCATGGCAATCCTCCTTTACAGCGCTTCCAGCAGCGCGGTGACCGCGTCCACCAGAGCCTCCATTTGCTCCATGGAGCCCACGGTGATGCGCACGTAGTCCCGGACGCGGTCGCTGCCGAACCAGCGCACCAGAATCCCGTTCTTCTTCAGCGTCCGGTACAGCTCCTCGCCGCCGATGCAGTCGGACTTGGCAAAGAGGAAGTTGGACTGGGAGGGCAGCACCATAAAGCCCAGGTTCTCCAGCTCCCCGGCAGTCCAGGCCCGGGTACGGCAGATGGAGGCGCAGCAGGCATCGAAGTAAGCCTTGTCTGCCATGGCGGCGGCCCCCGCCTCCATACTCAGGCGGTTGATGTTGTAGGGATTGAAGCTGTACTTGACCCGGTTCAGGCAGGAGATCAGTTCCGGCTGGCCCAGGGCAAAGCCCAGCCGCCCGCCGGCCAGGGACCGGCTCTTGGACATGGTCTGCACCACCAGGAGGTTATCATACCGGAAGATCAGAGGCACACAGCTCTCGGCGCCGAAGTCCACATACGCCTCGTCCACGATCACTACCCGGTTGGGGTTAGCCTCCAGCAGGCGCTGGATCTCCGTCCGGGGCAGGGCCATGCCGGTGGGGGCGTTGGGGTTTGCGATGACGATGGTGCCAGGGAAGTCCATGTAGTCGTCCACGTTCAGCGTGAAGTCCTCCCGCAGAGGGATCACGGTGGCGTTCAGGCCGAAGAGGGCCGCCTGTGACTGATAGAATCCGTAGGTGATATCGGCGTAGGCAACGCCCTTTCCCTCGCCGCAGAACGCCCGGAAGGCAAAGGCCAGCACCTCATCAGAGCCGTTGGCCGCCAGCACGTTTTCCGGCTTCAATCCGTAGTAGTCCGCAATGGCCCGGTGCAGCGTGCCGCAGGTGGGGTCCGGGTAGAGGTCCAGCTTCAAAAGCTCCGCCCGGGAGATGGCCTTGACCACCTTGGGGGAGGGAGGGAAGGGACTTTCGTTGGTGTTGAGCTTGATGTACTGGGCGTCGGTGGGCTGCTCGCCGGGAGTGTAGGGCGCCAGGCGTCCCGCCTCCCGGGAAAGAAATCGGCTCATGGTATTACTCTCCCTTCTTGTCATCGGTTTCACAGCGGATCGTCACAGACCGGGCGTGGGCCTCCAGGCCCTCCCGCCGGGCAAAGTCCGCGATCCGGGGTGCGGCCTCCTGAATCGCCGCCTGGGGATAGTAGAGAAAGCTGGACTTCTTGACAAAGTCGTCCACGCTCAAAGGACTGGAGAACCGGGCGGTACCGGAGGTGGGCAGCGTGTGGTTGGGCCCGGCGTAGTAGTCCCCCAGGGCCTCCGGGGCGCTGCGGCCCAGAAAGATGCTGCCGGCGTTGCGCACCCGGCTGAGCAGGGCGAAGGGATCGTCCACGCACAGCTCCAGGTGCTCCGGCGCGATAACGTTGGCCGCCTCCGCTGCCTCTTCCAGGCTGGCGGTGACGAAGATGCGGCCGTTGGTCTCCAACGACTTGCGGGCAATGTCCCGCCGGGGGAGCTGCTCCAGCTGGGTCTCCACCTCCTGCTGCACAGCCCGGGCAAGGTCCATGCTGTCCGTTACCAGCACGGCAGAGGCGTGGACGTCGTGCTCCGCCTGGCTCAGAAGGTCCGCCGCCACCCAGGCGGGGTTGGACCTGCCGTCGGAGAGCACCAGGATCTCGCTGGGGCCGGCGATCATGTCGATGGCCACCTGGCCGAATACCTTCCGCTTGGCGGCGGCCACAAAGACGCCGCCGGGACCCACGATCTTATCCACCCGGGGCACGCTCTCCGTGCCGTAGGCCAGGGCCGCCACTGCCTGGGCGCCACCGATCTTGAAGATCCGGTCCACTCCCGCCACTTTCGCCGCCGCCAGGGCCGCCGGGCTCACGGACCCGTCCGCCTCCGGCGGGGTCACCAGTACGATGTCCTTGACTCCCGCCAGCTTTGCGGGGATCACGTTCATCAAAATGGTGGAAGGAAAGGCTACCGGGCTCCGGGGCACGCACACGCCCACCTTCTCAATGGGGGTGTACCGCTGGCCCATGACGATGCCGCCCTCCCGGGTAAGGACGAAATCCGAGTGGATCTGACGGCTGTGGAAGGTGCGGATGTTCTCCGCCGCCAGCTCCAAAGTCCGACGGAAATCGGCGTCTGTTGCCTCCCAGGCCGCCTCCAGTTCCGCCTCCGTCACCCGCAGATCCGTCAGCTCCGCGCCGTCAAAGCGGCGGGTATAGTCCCGCAGCGCCTCGTCGCCCCGGCTCCGGACCGCTTCGATCACCGCATCCACCGCGGCGCTCACATCCGCCTCCGCCTGGGCATCCCGGCGCAGCAGCCGGGCCGGGTCCAGCTTTTCCACGCGTTCAATGGGAATCACGACTCGGTCACCTCCGTCAGACGCCGCAGGAGCTTATCGATCTGCGGCCGCTTGAATTGGTAGCTGGCCCGGTTGGCAATGAACCGGGCGGAAATGGGCATAAACTCCGTGAGGACCTTCAGATCGTTCTCCCGCAGGGTGGTGCCTGTCTCCACAATGTCCACGATCACATCGGAAAGGCCCAGAATGGGGGCCAGCTCGATAGAACCATTGAGTTTGATGATATCGATATCCCGGCCCTGGGCGGCGTAATAGCGCTTGGCGATGTTCACGAACTTGGTAGCCACCCGCAACGCCCGGCTCTGGTCCTCCGTGAAATCCTTGGGGCCCGCCACGCACATGCGGCACTTGCCAAGGCCCGTGTCCAGCAGCTCATAGACGTCGGCGCCGGACTCGGCCAGGATGTCCTTGCCCACGATGCCGATGTCCGCCGCGCCGTGCTCCACGTAAATGGCCACGTCACTGGGCTTGACCAGGAAGTAGCGGATGCCGGCAGCGGGGTTTTCCACCACCAGCTTGCGGGTGTCGCTGTAGGACTCCGGGCAGCCATAGCCCACTCCTGCCAGCAGGTCGTAAACCTTGTCGCCCAGCCGTCCCTTGGGCAGCGCCACGTTGAGCATCACCGTCTTTCCGCTCTCCGGCTGGGAGAGCCGGTCCAGCTCGCTGAGATAGAGGCCGTAGCCGATGGCCCGGGCGCCGGGACGGAACTGCTCGGCCAGGGGGTCATACTGCCCGCCCCGCAGCACCGCCCGGGGACTGCCCGCCAGATACCCCTGGAACACCAGGCCGTTATAATACTCCATGTCGTTAACGAGGGACAGGTCCAGCTTCAGATTTCCCGTCTGACCCTGGTCCTCCAGTGCAGCGCACAGCGCCCGCAGCTCCGCCAGGGCGCTGCCCATAGCGGCGTTGAGGGCCAGGGGCTCCGCCGCGTCCACCACTGTCTCCCAGGGGCCGTTCAGCACCCAGAGCCGGCACAGCGCCTCCGTCCCCTGGGGGGAGAGGCCCGCCTCCGCCGCGCAGCGGCGCAGCTCGTGGCGGTTCTTGTCCCGGATGCACCGCAGCAGCTGGGGCCGGGATGATTCCGGTGCCCCCACCGCGTCCATCAGCCCGGAGACAAATCCCATATGGCTCAGCTCCAGCACAAAGTCCCGCTCCGTCAGCGCCAGGCTGGAGACCGCCAGGGAAACCACCTGAGCCGCTGTATCCTCCTCCAGGCAGCCGATGCACTCCAGGCCCATCTGGCTGATCTCCTGGAAGGTGTGGCTCTCCTGGCTGGGACGGTATACATTTTCCAGATAATAGAACCGTCCGCAGCTCCCCTGCTCCACCTGGGCATTTTTCGCGATGGAGAGCGTCACGTCCGGCTTGAGGGCCATGAGGCGCCCGTCCAGATCCGTAAAGGAGAGAACCTGCTCGTCGGAGAGAAAGCGGCGGTTTTGCTGATAGAGTCCGTATTCCTCAAACCGGCTCATGTGGTAGTGGCGGAAACCAGCGCGCTCATACAGCTGCCGCAGCTGCAGGGAAAGCCGCTCCTGCGGCCGCAGAAAATCCAGATTCAGTTCCAAGGAAGCCCCTCCTCGCAGTTGATTTGATGGTGGTTATTTTACTTCATTTTATTACCAAAGTAAAGTGCTAATTCGGTAGTAAATAAAATTTTTTAGATTTGCACAAAGCCGTCCCGCAAAAACAAAAGATACAGGGTGATTTTACACCCTGTACCCAGCCTGCCGGAAGGGACTTCCGGCAGGCTGCCCAAGTTTTTCCGCAATCACGGCTCCACTTCCATGGTGAAGGTAAAGGCAAAGCGGTTGTCTGTCTCATTTATGGGTACAGCGATCCCCGTGGAGCCGGAGGGCGCAAAGC
>OOBW01001557.1_pt1 | contig 9828 bp, 10 predicted proteins | sample 1671701 | NCBI WGS metagenome assembly OOBW01 (sample SAMN06348183, study PRJEB24527) | human gut metagenome | biome: human gut; feature: ankylosing spondylitis patient; material: feces | host: Homo sapiens | place: China | collected 2015-10 | reverse complement strand
TGAAAGAAATGCTGGTGGGCGGCATTATGAGCAACCTTTCGGGGATGTTTGACAGCGTAAACCAACAGGTCGCGGATATATCCGTACAGGTAGGACAGACCCCACAGGGATGGAATGGCAGTATTTTCAATATGATTGAGAATCTGTCCAACTCCATCATGGTGCCGATAAGAAGCAGATCGAAGCGGCCATTGCTGCTTTATAATTGATTCCGTCCATGATTACATGGGCATGACATTCTCCGAACATTGCTTTCGCCTTCTTTTTTCTATCTGTTTTTCCAGTTATGCATTTTTTTCAAAAGAAATAAAGACAAGGGAACTGATGAACAACATATACGGGTAAAACAACCTTGGCAGAATATCAAATGCACTGACTGTCTCACCCAGGCCGGAAGCCGCTGAGATGGCAACCAGCATCTGTGCTCCATAAGGAAGAATTCCCTGAAAGATACAGGAAAATGTATCCAGAATAGATGCTGCTTTCTTATTGCTGATTCCGTAGTTTCCTGACATTTCTTTTGCAATTGGATTTGCCATAACAATTGCGACTGTATTATTCGCCGTTGCAATATCCATCAGACCTACCAACAGACCCATGCCAAGGAGTCCGCCTTTTCTCCCTTTAAACACTTTTTTTATCCAATATAGCAGAGCAGCAAATCCACCATATTCTTTGATCAGTGCACAGATAGACGCTACCAGAATGGCAACCATGCTGGTTTCAAACATGCCTGCTGCCCCGTCTCCCATATTTCCAAGCAAATCCGTCGGCACGATCATCCCTGTCGCAATCATGATGATGGAGCCACTTATGATTCCTGTAATCAGTACCAGGAACACATTTAAGCCAAGAATGCCTCCCGCCAGTACCAGTATATAAGGAATGGCCTGTATCAGATGATATTCTTCCTGCACAACTCCGCCACTGTAATTTTTCACAGACAGACTGTAAATAATCGCCAGACTGACAATTGCTGCCGGAAGTGCAATGAAAAAGTTTTCCTTAAATTTATCTGTCATCTTACAACCCTGTCCATTACATGCGGCAATTGTCGTATCAGAGATAAAGGACAGATTATCCCCAAACATTGCACCACCCATGACTGTCGCAATACAAAGCGGCAGGTCAAACCCCGATGCTCGCGATACGGCTATTCCAATCGGGGTAATTAAAGTAATGGTTCCTACGGAAGTCCCCATTGCAAGTGATACAAAACAACTTACTACAAAAAGCACCACAACCGCGAACTGAGGCGGTATCAGTGACAGAATAAAATATGCCACACTGTTTGCTGATGTTCTTCCAACAACACCCACAAAAATTCCAGCCAGCATAAATATAATGATCATGGTAATAATGTTCGGATCGCTGATTCCAACTCCCATTATTTTCAGTTTATCATTCAGGCTTAATTTCCGGTTTTGCAGACATGCAACAAGCAGTGCAAGCAAAAATATAATCACAACAGGAATTTTGTAAAATCCCATCTCGATATTCAGGCCATATTCAAACAGAATCCCCAGTCCCAGATATAAAACCACAAACACCGCGATAGGCAATAAGGCTTTTGCGTTTCTTTTTTCCATTTCTTAATCCCTCTCTACCCCTTTTATTTATCCCAAACTATACCATGCCATGATACCGCAAATGCCTTAAAAAATCAATGACTCTACTTCCAGTGAATCACTGCTTCCACCGAATCCGTATACTGATCATCAGTGATGGACTTGTAACGGGAGCCGTCATACCAGTCGGTGAAACCGTTGTCAATTTTGTAAATATTTCCAGTTTCAGTGTCCACGATGCGCTCGTAACCCAGGGTAGCGTCACTCTGTTTCTGGCTCATAATATCCTGGCTCCGGTTCCGGTTTTCCCAGGAAGACATGATGCTGTCGGACATCTCACTGGCTGACTGGCTGAGAGCCTGGGAGGTAGAGGCCGCCTGATTGCTCTGGGACATGGCAAAGCTCTGGAACTCCGGCGTATAATTAAGACTGCTGAGAACTTTATTCAAAGTAGGCTGCCAGTCCTGAAAGGTTCCCTTTTCTGCACTGAGGACTGTCAGATTATAGACAGAATAATATCCCATTCCCGTGCCCATAGCAAAGGGAACCACATCCGCCGTGAACATTCCTTCTCCCGGTGTGCCATTCTGTGTAAAATCCGCCCGAAGAATGGAGGGGGAAATAGCAACGCTGCTCATTCCCTGAGTACTTTCAAAGCTCTCTGTCACAGAAAAATCTGCAATGTACGGTGTCTGAATATCCGCATAGTCAGCAGTTGCATTCATTGCGTCTGCAAACTGTGGGAATATTTCAAAGACTCCTTGTGTCGATACATTCGTAAGAATGGGACATTTTCCAAACAAATCACTGGAAAGTGCCATCATCGCCCGGGAATTTTCATCTGAAAATAATGGTTCCATTTTTAGCATAAAGAAAATCTGATTTACCGGATTCTCCGGATCAAAAACATGAATTGCATGAAACATACCGGTGTACATGGCAGAAGATTTCACGCTCCAGCCTTCCGGAATATTCATACTGAATTCTGTACAGCTATAAGGCACCAGCTCCTGAGCAGACGCCAGCGGAACGACTGTCCAGCTGTCCTCTACCGATGCTGCTGTGCTGGAGGCTGTTTGCTCACCCTCTTCTTCATCCGGTGCAGTCACAGCTGCTACGCTTCCTGGCTGTTCAAATACCATCTCTGTATCGGCATTTGCCAGAATCAGCACACCATCCTCCAGCGTATAGAAATCTGCCACATCCTCCATGGTAATACTGCTGTCATCCCAGGTCAGATCATAGACCGTCCCGTCATAATCCATGGTTCCGGTACCGTCCTCCAGGAGATCCAGAGTCATGGCAGTTCCCATCTCTTCCAGATCCTCCTTGCCGACAGTCATACCGTTATAGGTCATGCTCACAAGCTTCCATGTTCCTGCCGCAGTGTCTGCGGCAGCAGTCGTTACAGTATCCACTGCGGCATCCGTTCCCACATTTGATGCTGTATCTGCTGCTCCGCCACAGCCGGTCAGTAAAAGCACCGCAAGCAGTAATGTCCCTGCCTTCTTTCCATCTCGTAATCTCATCGCAGCCCCTCCTCCGTAAGATCATCCCGTATCACATTCTGAACATTCTTCCAGCCCTCTGTCTCATAACAAGTGTTATTTCTCAACAGGTTTCCCGCTTCAAAATCCAGCGTCCAGACATTTCCGTCCGCCATTTGGAAAGCAAGAGTCTCTCCGACGTCCATGGTGCGAAGCTCTGTCTCCTCCCCGACGACAAGCTGCTTCAGAGCCTTCATACAGGCATCGATGGTAGCTGCATCGGTAATCTGCCATTCATTATGAGCCTCACCCTCCTCACTGTAGGTAAGTGCTATGGAAATACCTTTGTAGCCAGTGCGGACGGCAGCCTGCAGCTTGGTCCGGACTGGGAAGAATTAAAGAAATAAAAATCAGACATAGAGATTGGAGAATTCATATGAAAAAAGTTTACACGAAATATGATTACATCAATATATACTCGAAATTAGGGGTAATGACCGGTACTTTTGCCGCCGTCAGCATATCACTTGCACTTTTCCTTGGATTTGTGATTACATTAGCCAGCCATGCTCATCCCGATCTGTCAAGTCGAATCTGTCTTCTTCTGTTTGTTCTGAACCTGCCTGTCGTGCTTCGCAGTGTAAAGCACTATAGGGCAATTCAGAACAAACTTCAGAGAAAACAGCCAGATGATGCAGAAGGAAATGTTACCTCTCATATCATTCTTCCAACCAGAAAACAGTTATGGGGAGGGATTATCCTGCTCGCTGTCCTTGCTTTTGCAATACTGTTTTTGAGTGTTCTGATGCTCTGGCTTATGATTTCATACTATGAAAACATTGTCCTGATTTTGTTTATTTTTTCAGGTTCCTTATCTCTCCCGGTATTGGCCGTAATGGTTACATACATCCGGTTACTGCTGTGATCTTTATGCTTTCGGCTTCAACATGACAACTGTAACAGACAATCTGAACACCTGTCTTCGCAGCTTGCACAAGTGCCTCCTTAAACTCTGGCTGTTTCGCCTCATTTGGAAACACCCGATGAATTCCATTCATCTGAATCACAAAGGCAATTGTGCAATGGTAGCCTTCCTTTGCCGCGGTACACATTTATGGCATTTTTCAACAGCGCAGTGAAAAAGGCGTTCGATGCTTATAAGAAAGAGAACGGCTCTGACAAAAAGCATCCACGCATCAGCGAGCTGAACGCAGAGTATGCGATGCTCCTGGAACGAAAGAAAAGCTCCTATGCAGAGTACCGCAAGACCAAATCGGAAATGTGCAAAATAATGTACATTGCATCTGTAACTCTATGTGTGGACGATATATAATAATATTAAAGCGAATGAGGAGAAAGTTCTAAATGCAAAAAGAAAGAGGAAGACAAGATGGCAGTATGGAGATTACAGGTGAATACAGGAGGCACAAATGTTGCCGACTATTGCTTGAAAAATCATGTCGCAGCAATGGGATGGAGTCTGCGTGAATTAACCCAGGCAGAACGTTCTGGGATACATACATTTTTGGATTACTGTAATCTGGCAAGAACGCAGTACAAATCATTCGACAGTGTATGCCGCATGGTAGAGGATGTGAAAGAAGGAGATCTCCTATGGATGCGCTCAAGAAATGAAGGGAAATACTATATTGCGAGAGTTAAGGCGAACAGTACATGGGTGTTTCGCGAGGATGCAGTACAGATGGATGCAGCGAATCAGTTGACCAATATAGATTGGTATCCAGCTACAGATAAGGCAGATGAAGAATCCGTTCCTGGTGCTGTGGCAACATCATTTATTATGGGTTCAACCATCCAGAGAATTAAGAAAAATGGAGTGGAAGAATACAGTCAGATGTTGTATAACCGTGTCCACGATTCAGCGCTGGATCTATTCAATTATCCCGATCCAGCCCTCTCGTTATGTGAGAAGCATTTTTACAGCCTGCTTCAGCCGGAAGATGTTGAGGATTTACTTGCGCTGTGGCTGTATGATACGAAAGGCTACGTTTGCATTCCATCGACAAATAAAATTGCTACGCCAAAGTATGAGTGCGTTTTGGTTGATCCAAATGACCTGAACCGAAAGCATATTTACATTCAGGTAAAGAAGGGTGATGTTGATCTCAATACAGATGACTATTCCAGCCTGAATGGTGAAGTGTATTTGCTTACAACAGAAGGAAATGTTCAGAATGCACAGAAATATTCAAATGTGAAAGAAGCAGATCCAACGGTTATCTATGAATTTGCGATCAATCCGGATAAGTCCCATATCATTCCGGAGAATGTTTTATACTGGGTAAAGTTTCTGACAGAAATAGAAAATAATCGCTTGAAGTTCTCTGCGTGTAAAGGAATCATGTTTGATACGAATATCTCGTATTCAGATACAAATGAATCCGAGATGATTCTCGGAAACAAAATAGCGGCATATGGAGATGCCAAACGGTATATCGACAGCTTTCGCAAAGATGACTATGCTCTTTTTTATTCCAAAGGAAGAGGAATTATTGCAGTTGGACAGATAGTTACAGACCCACCAACGGAAGTGGGTGATGAAAAATATCATAGTGTCAGAATGATTGTGCCGGAAAAATTCAATGGAGATGTTAAAGCATTGCCTGCTCTTTCTCCGAATGAGATTAAAACAATTTTGAAGCGGAATTTTTATTGGGCATCGACAATCAAAACACCATTCCTTACAGGAGTACAGGTTGAGATGTTGATTCGTGAACTGAAAAAGAAGCATATCTAACGAGGTGGCAGAAGGGGGAGAAATAAGCAATGCCCTTACAGATTATCAGAAACGATATTACAAAAATGAGCGTTGACGCAATCGTCAATGCTGCCAATACTTCTCTTTTGGGCGGCGGCGGTGTGGACGGCTGCATTCATCGTGCCGCCGGACCGGAGCTGCTTGCAGAGTGCAGTATGCTGCATGGCTGCGAGAACGGCAGCGCAAAAATCACAAAGGGGTACCGTTTACCCTGCAAATATGTGATCCATGCAGTCGGTCCGCGTTGGCGGGATGGCAAACATCGGGAGCAGGAGCTTCTGGAATCCTGCTATCGGACATCTTTGAAACTGGCAAAAGAAAATGGTTGTCAGTCGGTGGCCTTTCCGCTGATTTCCTCCGGCATTTACGGCTATCCAAAAGACCAGGCTCTGAAGGTTGCAGTCGATACCATCAGTACATTCCTGCTGGAAAATGAGATGATGGTCTACATCGTTATCTTTGACCGGAAGGCATATCAGATTAGCGGAAAGCTGTTTGCTGATATCGCGGCGTACATAGATGACCGATATGTGGAGGAACATACCGACAGCCGGGCAGAACAGAGAAGGCGGCTCGAAGCGTTGCCAGAGGAATCCTGCTTTGAAGCTGCACCTGCTCCGCTGCTGCCCGAAGCAATCTGTAAATCTTGCAGCAGTCAATCCTTGGAAGAGGCACTGGGGCAGATTGATGAGAGCTTTTCAGAAATGCTGCTGTGGAAGATTGACGAAAGCGGTATGACGGATGCTCAGTGCTACAAGAAGGCAAACATTGACCGGAAGCTCTTCTCGAAGATCCGTTCGGATAAATTCTATAAGCCATCCAAACCTACGGTGCTGGCATTTGCCCTGGCTTTGGAACTGCCGCTTGCCCAGATGCAGGAGATGCTGGGTAAGGCAGGCTTTACCCTTTCCCATTCGAGCAAATTCGATATCATTGTAGAATATTTTGTCGAACGGGGAAACTACAATGTGTATGAAATCAACGAGGCACTGTTTGCTTTTGACCAGAGCCTGATCGGAGCATAAGGACAAAGAAATATCGCTTTCCATGCGACCACTCCACAAAAGAAAATCGCTATACTATGGCTGTAAGGTACGAAACCGAGCAGCCATATGCGCGTGTAATGAGCCAAAGTTCGAGCTTGCTCGAAACCTTGGCGAATACCGCGACAGCGAGCCCGCAAGAGCGAGATTTTGGGAGGACAAGTGTATGAGAAAGAATTTAACCGAGATCGTTTTTATCTTAGACCGCAGCGGTTCCATGAGCGGATTGGAACGGGATACCATCGGCGGTGCGATTCATCACATTGTAAATGTTCATAAGTACGCAAGACCGGAGGATGTGCCGGAACACACCATGTTTGTAATCACTACGGACGGAATGGAAAATGCCAGCCACCGCTACAACAGCGAAAAAGTGAAGCTGATGATCGAGCGGCAGAAAACGAAATACGGTTGGGAGTTTTTGTTCCTCGGTGCCAATATTGATGCAGTAGAGACTGCAAGTCAGTTCGGAATCGGCGCAGACCGTGCAGTCAACTATCAGTGCGACAGCGAAGGAACCGCGTTGAATTATGAAGTGGTCAGCGAAGCAATCAGCTCTGTCCGGTGCAGTGCCCCGCTGAGCGCAGACTGGAAAAAGCGTATAGACGAGGACTACAAAAAGCGTGGAGGCCGCAAGCACAAGTAAATGTTTTTTGAAGCCGGGGTGATGATTCACTCCGGCTTTTGCGCGAGCAATGAGCCAAAGTTCGAGCTTGCTCGATACCTTGGCGAATGCCGCGACAATAAGGAAAACTTGCGAAGCATGTTTTCCGAAATTCTGGCAGGAACTGCCGTTAAAGCATCCGAAACGGGCGCAAAGCAGACGTCCGGCGGACCGGAGTGGAACGGAGACGCAGCAGCCCGATGCCGCAGGCAGCGTTTTATGGGGATTGGGGGCGCACGAGGTTCGGTGAACCTCGGTTTTGCGCGGACCGGAACGGAGTGGAGACTTCCCCAACAAGCAGAAAATCGCTTTCGTGTCACGAAAGCCCTGCTTGCAGAAGAGTGAGGTGCACAAAATATTGAGCACGAGGAAGGGCCTTTGACTTGATTTACCGCGAGGTTTGGAGTACAATTATTGTGATTACTTGTAGAAATTGCTCGAATTAGATCGGAGAATTATATGGGCTATTTATCAATCAGACAGACAGCAGAAAAATGGAACCTTTCGGCAAGATGGATCAGTGATCTTTGCAACGCCGGACGAATTCCCGGAGCAATGAAAGTAGGATCGTATTGGGCAATTCCGGAAAATGCGGAGAAGCCTAAAGATGGAAGAGTCAGAAGCGGAAGGTATATTAAATGTAAATGAAAAATCTCTCTGCGGGCGAATAAGCTGCAACTACTATAAAGGAGTATTTTGAAATGGTTGAAGTTGGAAAGTTTACATTAGAATCGTTGACAACTGGCATGTATTCGGATCCCCGCATTGTGTACAGAGAGTATATCCAGAATTCTGTTGACTCAATTGAAAATGCTGTTGCTGAAGGGTTAATGTCAAATGAAGATGCTTACATAAAAGTATTCATTGATGCAGAAAATGGCTGTATCTCTATTATTGATAATGGAAAAGGAATATCCGTTGCTCGAGCGACTAATGTGTTGTTGAGTATTGGAAAATCCACAAAACGCCAAGATGCTAATCGTGGTTTTCGAGGAATTGGGCGTCTTGGTGGTTTATCTTACTGCGAGCATTTATCGTTTACCACCTCTGTTCAAGGAGAGGATGTTGCGACTAGAATTGTTTTTGACTGCAAACTTCTCAAAAGCCTTTTAAGTCCTGATCACGAAGAGGAACTCGATCTTCAAAGTGTAATAGAACGCATTACTGAGGTTGAAGAGATCGATGTGGATAAAGATGACCATTTCTTTAGAGTTGATATGGATGAAGTAGATAGCTCTTCAGAATTGCTGGATCTTGATGAAATCAAGCAGTACTTGTCAGAGGTTGCCCCGGTTCCCTACGATGAGAGACATTTTGTGGTTGCACCTGAAATTAAAAGATTTTTGACTGAACACGACTACACGCTAACTGAATTCAAGATTTTTATTGGATATGATGAAGACCATTTAAAACAGGTACGTAAACCCAACAGATATCGCTTTCGGTCTGATAGAAATCAACGAACGGAGGATGTGATCACCGAGGTTGTTACATTTTCCATTGACCTTGATTCGACTTCATCTCTGCTCGGCTGGTATGGAAGATGTAACTGGAATGGCACATTATCAGATAACGCATTACTCGGTATGCGAATGCGACTAGGCAATATCCTTATCGGCGATAGACGTACCATGGACGTGATGTTTAAAGAACCTCGTTTTAACGGTTGGGTCCAAGGTGAGATTTTTGTAAATACCACTGGACTTATTCCTAATGCTCGTAGAGATGACTTCGAACAGAATGAAGTTTATTATCAAATGATAGAGAAACTGAAGGCTCGGGTCGGCGATGTTATAACTCGCGAGATTAGAGAAGCATCGAAAACAAGAAACAATCCCGATGCGCGTCTATTAAGAGAGGTAACTCGAGTAACAGAAAAAGTAGACAAAATGGTTGATGAAGGCTTGTACTCTCAGAAGGATAAAGAGCAACTGGCTGAGGAATTGCGCGATGCAGAGAAAAAACTCACCAGAATTTCCCAAAGGTCTCCACAATTGGCTGAGGAAAAGAGAGCCGCATCAACCAGATTGGCTTCTGTTCAGGAAAAAGTTGACACAACAACAAATTACAAAATCAACAGCGAAATCTCATCTGAGATAGACAAAAAGCAAAAGAAAATACTTCGGTTGGTTTTTGAAACATTATCAGAGTATTTGTCGCGTGAAATGGTTGAAATAATCTACAATGGAATCATGGGCAAAATTCAGGAAAAAAGAAGGTAACCAATATGAGAATTCTTCCGCAGAAATATGATGAACTCTCTATCGATAAATATGATAAGCAACTT
>OOBW01001540.1_pt1 | contig 9902 bp, 6 predicted proteins | sample 1671701 | NCBI WGS metagenome assembly OOBW01 (sample SAMN06348183, study PRJEB24527) | human gut metagenome | biome: human gut; feature: ankylosing spondylitis patient; material: feces | host: Homo sapiens | place: China | collected 2015-10 | reverse complement strand
CACAAGCAAACATGATAAAATTAGGTCGCTGTCGAACCTCCAGTAGAAGGGAGGGGTTGTTTGTGGAATTCCTAAGTACATTTCTTCTCTCTGTTATGGCAAGCATAGTTGGCTACTATGTGTGCAAATGGTTGGACAGGGATAACAGACAGTAACAACCTAAATGGATCAGCTCACCGTAACGAGCAAGAAAACCCCTGAAGCGGCAACTTCAGGGGTTTTCGTGTGTCTGTGGACAATAAGTACATTTCTTAGCCACATTTCATTATATGCGATTATTTAGGAAAAATCAATACCAAACTTTTTCAATCACGTTTTGACTTTCCTTTCTCTTTTTTATACTTCGATATATGGAGTTTCACAAGCAAACATGATAAAATTAAGTCGCTGTCGAACCTCCAGCAGAAAGGAGGCGGTATTTATAGATTACATAAACACTTTCCTTGTCTCTGTCGCGGCAAGCATAGTTGGCTACTATGTTTGCAAATGGCTGGATAGGGACAACCGACAGTAACAGCCTAAACTGTTCGGCTCACCGCAAAGAGCAAGAAACCCCCGGAGGTGCCACTCCGGGGGTTTTCGCGTACTCATAGACATATAAGCACTTTCCTTAGCTGTTTTTAATTATATGCGATTGCCCCCAAAAAATCAATACTAAATTTCTTTTGGCTAATTTATTTACAGCTTCTTCAGCTTCGCAAAGGAAGCAAACATCTTCCTTGTCCCGATCGCCGCATGATCAAAATCGACTGTGACCTCGAAATCTTTTCCGCCGTCCGCGATGGATTTCACGGTTCCGTCACCAAAACGCATGTGATGGACGCGGTCACCTTCGGAGTAATCCAAAGACTTCGGTTTTTCTACGGTGAACGCCTTTCCGAAGGTCGGCGTGTTCTTCGGCGCCGCAGAAGTCCCGGAGGCATATGGATTCTTATAGGCATCGGATTTCTGTCCAAAAAGACTCACACCCGCCGGACGGTTCTGGAATCTTCCGGTGTGACCGTCAGCCGCTTTTCCGTCCGCGCCGGAAGCCTTCGCCCACGGAAGTCCCGCTTCCTCCGGAAGGTTCCTGTACGCGTCTGCCATTTTCTTCCATCCGGTCTTTGAGTCATCCTGATCCGGACGTTCCAGACACACATCCGGGATCTCGTCAATAAACCGGCTCGTTCTTTCAGGCTGTACCTGCCCTTTTATCATACGGCTCTTCGCCGCAGTCAGAGTCAGGCGCTTCTCCGCCCTCGTGATCCCCACATAGCAGAGACGGCGCTCCTCCTCCAATGCCTCCGGTCCTTCCATCAGAGACATCATACTCGGGAAAAGACCATCTTCCATTCCTGCAAGATACACATACAGGAACTCCAGACCCTTTGCGGAATGAAGCGTCATGAGGATGATCCGGTCCTCGGATTCGTCCATACTGTCAATGTCCGCAACCAGGGCAACCTCCTCTAAAAATGCAGACAGACTCGGTTCCTCGGCGCTCTCCCAGTAGGAGACTGCCTTGTTGATCAATTCCTCAATATTTTCCATTCTGGACTCGGCTTCCACCTCGCCCTCTTCCTTCAGCTCGTCACGATATCCTGTCTTATCAAGGATCGCCTCGATCACATCCTTGATCGGAGTCTCTTCCTTTAACATCTTCCGGAACTCGCTGATCTGGTCTGTAAATACTCCGATCTTTAACGCCGCTTTTCCGATTCCCGGAACAGCCTGCGCCCTCTCCAGCGCCTCATAGAAACTCATATCGTTTTCCATCGCGAACATGTTCACCCGGGCGACACTCATAGCTCCGATTCCGCGCTTCGGAACATTGATGATCCTCTGCACAGCCAGGTCATCCCGCCCATTGGCGATCGTCTTTAAATAGCAGAGAACATCCTTGATCTCTTTTCTCTGGTAGAAGTTTACGCCGCCCACGAGACGATACGGGAGATTGTACGCAACACATTTCTCCTCGAATATACGGGACTGGGCATTCGTGCGGTAGAGGATCGCGTAATCCTTCCATGGTCCGCCTCTCTTCACGATATCCCGCACAATCCACTCCGCTTCCTCAAAGGAAGAGCTGAACTCCCGGAACACCGGACGCTCGCCCACCTCATTCTCGGTCCAAAGTGTCTTATCCTTTCTTCCGGTGTTGTTCCTGATCACCTCATTCGCCGAATCCAGGATCATCTTTGTGGAACGGTAATTCTGCTCCAGCTTGATCACCTTCGCCCCCGGGAACGTCTCCTCAAAGCTTAAGATATTTCTGATATTCGCTCCGCGGAACCGGTAGATCGACTGGTCATCGTCGCCCACCACGCAGATATTCCGGTATTTTGCCGCTAAGAGGCTCACAAGCTTAAACTGTACCGTATTCGTATCCTGATACTCATCCACCATAATATAGCGGAAACGGTCCTGATAATACTCCAAGACCTCCTGCTTTGACTGGAACAACTCCACGGTCTTTACGAGAAGGTCATCGAAATCCAGGGCATTGTTCTTTTTTAAGCGTTTCTGGTACTCCATATAGAGCTCCGCAATCCGTTTCAGTCTCGAATCCCCCTCAGCCTTCGCGCTGAGCATAAATTCTTCCGGACTGATCATCTCGTTCTTTGCGGAGGAGATCACGCCGAGGACACCCCGTTCTTTTAATACCTTCGTATTCACCTCAAGATCCTTGAAGATCTGTTTCATCAGGGTTTTTGTATCATCGGAATCATAGATGGAAAAATCCGTCGTGTAGCCGATATTCTCAATAAATCTCCTTAAGATCCGCACACAGAGGGAGTGGAAGGTGCTGACCCAGACACTATCCGCGCCGTATTCCACAAGGCTGTTGACGCGGTCCCGCATCTCTCCCGCCGCCTTGTTTGTAAAGGTGATCGCCAGAATATTCCAGGGTTTCACACCCTTTTCCTCTATTAAATAAGCAACCCGGTGTGTCAGCGCCCGTGTCTTTCCGGATCCTGCACCCGCCAGCACTAAGAGCGGACCTTCCGTAGTGAAGACAGCTTCCCGCTGCATCGGATTTAATGTATCGTAATTGTTCATTCTGTTCCCCTTTCACGTTTCCGGATACCGCCAGTTCTGCTCGTATTTCCCACATACTGAAACCACCGGTATTCCGGCAACAGATACTACCATTCTACCACAGGAACACTCGTTCGTGCAATCTTTATTATATGAAAAGTATGTGGCTGTTCCTGTATGCGGATAGGAATTTTCTGAACTGATAATTCCGTAACAGTACAGTGGCAGCAGTAGATTTTGCCGATTTGGAACGCGAAATGGTAATGATATAAAAACGCCCCGGATCAGAGAGAACTGTCATCTCAGGATCCGGGACGTTTCTTTTGCAGGCCGGCAGCCAGCATTTACTGCCAGTCTCATTTTATTTTTTTAGAATTCCAGATATGCACCTTTCATCGGGCTTGCCGCATGCTCACTGAACATGCGGAGCACACCGCTCTTGTAGCGGAGCTCTCTCGGCTTCCAGTTTTTCTTTCTCTCAGCAAGGACTGCGTCGATCTCCTCCGGAGTCTTTCGCTCGCCCTTGATACCGATGATGTTTAACTTTCTCTCCATTACATCGATCTCGATGAGATCGCCTTCCTCAACGAGAGCGATCGGGCCGCCGTCTGCCGCCTCCGGGCTGCAGTGTCCGATAACCGGACCTGTGGATGCACCGGAGAATCTTCCGTCTGTGATCAGGGCGATGGAACGGCCAAGCTCCTTGTCGCTGCTGATGGCCTCGGAGGTGTAGAACATCTCCGGCATACCGCTTCCCTTCGGTCCCTCGTAACGGATGAAGACTGCGTCACCTTTCTGAACTCTATGTTTCAGGACAGCATCCAGACACTCTTCCTCGCTATCAAACGGTCTCGCCTTGAGAACTGCCTTGAACATCTCCTTCGGGCATGCGGTGTGCTTGATGACCGCACCTTCCGGAGCAAGGTTTCCGCGCAGAACTGCGATGCTGCCGTCGGTTCCGATGGCCTTGTCAGCCGGACGGATGATGTCCTGTCTTGTGATGGAGATTCCGTAGCGCTCGTTGAACTTCTGAAGCCATTTTTCACAGCGCTCATAGAATCCGTTCTCTTTTAATTCCTTTAAGTTCTCGCCGAGAGTCTTTCCGGTCACGGTCATGACATCAAGGTGAAGGTGGTCTTTGATCTCCTCCATGATCGCCGGAACGCCGCCTGCATAGTAGAAGCACTCTGCCGGCCACTTTCCTGCCGGGCGGATATCAAGAAGATACTTCGCGCCGCGGTGGAGTCTGTCGAAGGTGTCACCTGTGATCTCGAATCCAAGCTCATGAGCGATCGCCGGAAGGTGGAGTAAGCAGTTTGTACTTCCGGAGATGGCCGCATGTACAAGGATCGCGTTTTCGAAGCTGTCCATCGTCACGATATCACTCGGACGCATGTTGTCCATCTTCGCAAGCTTAACTGCCTGTTTTCCGGCCTCTCTCGCGTAGTTTAAGAGATCCGGGCTTGTCGCAGGCATCAACGCACTTCCCGGGAGGGCAAGACCAAGAGCCTCGGCCATGATCTGCATGGTGGATGCAGTTCCGATAAAGGAACAGGCGCCGCAGCTCGGACATGCGTTATGTTTTGCCCAGTTTAAGCGGTTCTCGTCGATCTCACCGCGCTCATACTGGGCGCTGTACATGCCAAGCTGTTCCAGGGTCAACATCTCCGGACCCGCATTCATGGTTCCGCCCGGAACAACAACAGCCGGAATATTCACGCGGAATAAGCCCATGAGGTTTGCCGGCATTCCCTTATCACAGCTTGCGAGATATACCCCTGCATCGAAGGGAGTCGCATTTGCGTGGATCTCGATCATGTTCGCGATCATCTCACGGCTTGCAAGGCTGTAGTTGATTCCATCGGTTCCCTGGCTCTCGCCGTCACAGATATCGGTGCAAAAATATTTCGCGCCATGGCCGCCTGCCTCAGCGATTCCTTTTTTTACTTCATCTACAAGGATATGGAGATGTCCGCTTCCCGGATGGCTGTCACCTGCCGTGCTTTCGATGATGACCTGCGGCATCGCAAGTTCTTCCGGTTTCCAGCCCGTTCCGATCCTTAACGGATCAAGCTCCGGTGCAAGTTTTCTCATTTCCTGACTCTTCAGACATTTCATGATATTTCCTTCTTTCTTTGTGGGGTGTTACTCGTTATTGAGCGAATGATATCTTTTATTGGAACCGCTTTCCAATAATTTTGTTCTTTCTCTGTGTTTCGAATGCACCGCGGCTTTAAGCTGCGTATCTGCATCTTTCTACTACGCAAAGAATGAAATTACAAGTGCTACAAGGAATCCGGTCACGCCGACTAAGGTCTCCATGATGGTCCAGGTTTTCAGAGTCGTCTTCTCGTCGATTCCCACGAGGGATCTTACCAGCCAGAAACCGGAATCATTGAAGTGGGAGCATACGGTGGAGCCGCCCGCTACTGCCGCTACGGTACATGCCAGATATAACGGGGACAGCTCGCTGATTCCCGGAAGCGCCGCAACGATACCTGCCGCCATGGTCATGGCAACCGTCGCGGAACCGACACTGATACGGACAAGGACTGCGATGATAAATGCAAGGACAACGATCGGAAGATTCATGGATGCAACCGCGTTTCCGATCACATTTCCGAGACCGGAGTATTGAAGCACATAGCGGAGCACGCCGCCGCAGGCGGTAACGAGAAGGATGAGGCCGGTCGGCTCTAAGGACTTTGTCATAACCTTCTCAAGCTCTTTCATCGTGTAGCCATGCTTTAAGCCAAGACCAAACATGGCCGCCAGAGTCGCGAGTAACAGTGCTACGAACGGCTCACCTAAGAACTCGAAGACCGGAGCAACACCGGCTAATGCCGGAACGACGCCGCAGATGGAGTCCAGAATGATGAGCACCAACGGGATCAGGATGATCCCAACGATCAGCCAGAAGCTCGGAAGCTTGGACTCATCGATCTCTTCCTGATTTGCCACACTCTCTGGTACCGGAACATAAAACTTCTTACCACAGATGGATCCCCATACCGGACCGGCTACGATCATCGCGAAGATTCCGCAGAAGATTCCGACTAAGATGACCCAGCCAAGATCTACATTTAACATCGTTGCTACGAGAACCGGACCCGGTGTCGGCGGAATGAACGCATGTCCAACCGCAAGTCCCGCAAGAAGCGGAATCACATAGTGAAGAGAGGAACGCTTTGTCTTCTTTGCAAGGGAGAATGCTAACGGGATCAGAATGATCAGTCCTGCATCGAAAAATACCGGCATCGCGATCACAAGGCCTGTGATTCCAAGCGCCCACGCGGCCTTCTCGTCACCGAATTTCTTTACCATCGTGACGGCGATCGTCTGTGCGCCGCCCGAGACCTCCAGGATCGCGCCGAACATGGATCCTAAGCCTACAAGCAGGGCGATTCCTTTTAACGTGTTTCCAATTCCATCATTGACCGCCGCGATAATATCTTTCGTCGGCATTCCCGCAAGAAGTCCGATGCTGATCGCTCCGATCAGGATCGCGATCATTGCCTGCACATTGAATTTAATGATCAGGACGAGCAGGATCACAAGACCGATCATTGCTGCCAGGACAAGGCGGGTCGGGTTGAGTACAACTCCTTCAGACATAGTGGATTTACCTCCCAGTGTATTTGTTTTGGTTGTTCCGCGCAAAGATCCGTATCATACCCCGAACCGGACTGCTCTGCGCTTCATGGTTTCATTCCGGAAAAACAGTTCACGTTTTGACTTTCCTGTTTTCCGTTTTCATCAGACATGTCAAGCCGTTTAGCAAGTTTTTTGATATATTTGTCTGATGTCTTATGTCTATGTGCTTAATCTACCATTTTTCTGTGGCATTTGCAATACTTGTCTGATGTATTTTGCCTTTTCTCTTTTTCGCACAAAAAAAGCAGGGGAAAATTGTGCATTATTTTTCCCTGCTCGCTGCATTCTTATTCCATTTGAATGGCTTCTGACATTTTACTCTCCTACTGCTCTTTCTCCTCTTTTGTCTCGCCCTGCGCCTTATAAGCCGTCCGGCGTCTCAAAAGCTCCTGCCTGTTATACGTCAGATGCATCACCATTGCACACCGCGCCCCGGTGGAATCATGATTTGCGATGGCTTCCGTGATGGCCCGGTGGGTCGTGATCGTCTCTGTCCGCAGTGAGCGCCTCGTCAAGTTTACAAAGGTATTGATTCCCGAATTGATGATCGGGATCAGGGACTCCATGACCTGATTCTTGCTGCACCGGGCGATCCAGGTGTGGAACTCGATGTCCTTCGGCATGTGATCCTTGTCCGCCAGATACAGTTCCTCCGTCTCCTTACACAGCCTCTTTAATGTCGCGATATCCTCGTCCGTCGCATAAACTGCCGCCTTAGCGGCGATCTCCGGCTCTAAGATCAGGCGGACGTCAAAGAGATCCAGCGCCAACTTAAACCTGTCATGGAGCTTTGCGTTAAGCCTTAACGGATCATCCTCCGCAGGCGTCAGACTGCTGACATACGTTCCCGCTCCTCTCCGCACCTGCAGAACTCCTTTCGTCACCAGACCTTTTACCGCCTCGCGGATCGTGCTTCGTCCCACCTCAAACATCTCCGCAAGTTCAAACTCGTTCGGAAGCCGGTCTCCCACCTCCAACGGTTTCTCTTTTATATACTCTAAGATCCGGTCCTCGATCTGGCTGCCCAGAAGTTTCCGGTCATCTTTTTTCTTCGTCTCCATAGTTTCCCCCATGTTCTGTTACAAGTTGTCTGATGTCTTCATTATACGGAAGATCGCATATGCTGGCAAGCTGATTTTTCCAAATGACCGCAAATACTAAAAAATCCCGCACACAGTCCGGATATTATCCAGAATCTGTATGCGGGATCAAAATCATCAGATGAAATGCGCTTTACAGCTCATCCTTCACATATCCGGCCACATTATAGGCATGGTCGGAGATACGTTCCAGATTGCTTAAGATATCTAAGAACACAACGCCGGCGGACGGGTTGCACTCGTTCTTGGAAAGACGCTCGATGTGCTTGTCGCGCATCTCCTCCTCGAGAGTATCCACACGGTCTTCCAGCTTGCTGACCTGACGGATATCCTCCATTCCGCCATCCTGACGGGCAGCGACTGCATGGTCCACAGCTCCGATGGCCGCGCTTGAAATCTCTTTGAGATCCTCGATCCCGGTCTCTGAGAAAGCGAGTCCATGTTCCTTCAGGTACTGTGCCGCCTCCGCGAGGTTTTCCGCATGGTCGCCCACACGTTCTAAATCGCTGATGCTGTAGAAGAGGTTGCTGACCTGAACCTTCTGCTTCTCGTTTAAGGACAGGTTGTTGACCTTAATGAGATATTCGGTAAGCTTCTTATTTAAAATATCGATCTCTGCCTCGTTCTTAAAAACCTCATCAAGACATTCATATTTGTTTTCCACAAGGACGCTTGTTGCAAGCTTTAAGTTTGCAAGGGCCATCTTACCCATATGAACGACTTCCATCACACCGACTTCAAGGGCAAAGGTCGGGGATTTGAAGATACGTTCGTCGAGAACCGGAAGCTCGTCCTCCTTTGTTTCCTTCTTCGCCTCTTCCTCGCCTGTCTCACGGACGATCAGACCGGAGAACGCAACGAGCTGTTTCGCGAACGGGAATAAGAGCAGGGTGTTCGTCACGTTAAAGAATGTATGGAACACCGAGATCTGGAAGGAATTGATACTGCTCTGGGCAATATCCGGGCGCATCATGGAAACGATATACATACCGATTCCAAATACGACCGCACCGAAGCCATTGAAGGTCAGATGGATCACAGACGCACGCTTTGCGTTTCGGCTTGTGCCGGCACTGGATAAAAGGGCAGTCAGACATGATCCGATATTCTGTCCAAGTGTAATATAAATCGCGGCATTTGTGGATACTACTCCGCTCATCGCCAGAGTCTGTAAGATACCAACAGAGGCGGTGGAGCTCTGGATGATCGCAGTTACAAGGGCACCGACAAGAATACCGAGGATCGGGTTCCTTCCGAGTACCGCAAACGCCTTCGCAAAGATCGGGGCATCCGTGTACGGTGCTACAGAACCTGACATGAAGGTCAGGCCCACAAACAGGAGGCCGACACCGATACAGATCTCACCTGCCAGACTCTCCTTTTTCTTCTTGGAAAACATCAAAAAGGCTGCACCGATGGCAACTACGAGCGGTGCGAAAAACGACGGCTGCAAAACCTTCATCGCATCCCCCAGAGAGTTTAAGGAAACCATCCATGCGGTGATCGTTGTACCGATGTTCGCGCCCATGATGACCCCGACTGCCTGGGTCAGATTCAAAATTCCGGCGTTTACGAAACCAACCACCATGACGGTTGTGGCTCCGCTGCTGTGCAGGATCGCGGTGATCAGAGCGCCAAGACCGACTGCCAGAAGTCTGTTGTCCGTCACCATTCTCAGGAACTTGTTCAGCTTACTTCCCGCCGACTTCTGCATGCCGTCACCCATGATGCTCATACCGTAAAGGAACATGCCCAGACCGCCGAGGAAGCTGAAGATACTTTCCAGATATCCGATATTCATAATGCCTTCTCCATTCTCTTTTGTCGCTGCCTGTTGTCTTAACACGGCGGCGTGGCAAAAGCGCAGTTTCGATCCGATTCTGCAAAATTTGCCTTCGTGTTCCATCATATCATAGAGCACACGCTTTTTTCAATTATAAATATAATATTTGTAAATTTTAGGGAAAGAATACAAAATGAATTTCGAATTTTTAGTGAATGTCCCGTTACTTCTTCAGAATCTTTATCGCTTTCTTTACATCCTTATGGAAGTCCTCCCATTTCTCCGGATAATCCACAAAATATTTCGGGCAGATCTTTCCCGTCACGTCGTAGTGGCGGATCACATCA
>OOBW01001534.1_pt1 | contig 9937 bp, 10 predicted proteins | sample 1671701 | NCBI WGS metagenome assembly OOBW01 (sample SAMN06348183, study PRJEB24527) | human gut metagenome | biome: human gut; feature: ankylosing spondylitis patient; material: feces | host: Homo sapiens | place: China | collected 2015-10 | reverse complement strand
CCTTTTTGTCGTTTCGGCAACTGTAAGAAATCTGTAAGAGATTTCTCCATAGAGTTGTAAGAAATTGGTGTTATCCTGCCGGTGTTCCCCGCTGGAGTGAAGAAAGAGGCCCTTTACTCCCGTAATATTGGGGACAGCCGATTTGAAAGGAGACACACGATGAAACACGCTTGGAAGAAGCTGCTGGCAGCAGCGGTGCTGCCCTGTCTGCTGGCGGGATGCGGTGCCCTGGGAGGGCCGGAATCTGAGGTCCCCTCCATGGACCACTTGCTTGGCTTGACCCAGGAACAGCGGCTGGAGGACTACGACTACCTGGTCCAGACACTGGGGGACAGCTATCTCTGCATGGGTGTCCGAGACCGGGACAACCCGGAGGACCCGTCGGCGGCCATCTTCCAGGCATACCGGGAGATGATCCAGGAAAGCGACAGCGACGAGGTATTCTATTCCGCTGTTTACAGCACACTGTTCCGCCTGGGGACGTACGGCCACCTCTGGATCGTGGAGCCGGATATGTACCGCGCCTACTGTGAGGCCTATGAGGACGGCGGCATCCAGGACCGGGAGCACTGGCGGGAGGTGCTGACGGACCCGGTGACCGTCCGGGGCTATGAAAGACTCCAGACGCTGCTGGATGCCTACGGCGAAGAGGACTGCACGGTCAATTCAGCCGATTCGGAGGAGCCTGCCGCGAACCTCCACACCCTGCTCCTGCCCGGCGGAGACGTGGGGTATGTGAAGATCGACAGCTTCCCGGCGGAATATGAGGACAGCTACACCACAGACCGGGCGGCCCTGACGGACTTCTACCGCCAGGCGGCGGACTGCACGGATCTCATCATCGACCTGACGGACAACTCCGGCGGAAGCGAGGTCTACTGGCAGCAGCTGCTGGCGGCGCCCCTGACGGACCGCCCCCTCTCCTGCACCAACTATGCCCTGCTGGCGGAGAGCGGCAACAACCGCCCCTATATCCAGGAGGTGTTCTCCCCGGAGGAGCTGCACCCCATCGCGGACCTGCCAGATCTGCCCAAGCTGGAGCGGGACGGAATCCAGACCGCCACCCACTTTGTGGAGAGCACCCTCTCTGTGGAGCCAGCGGCAGAGCGGGCACCTTTCCACGGCCGCATCTGGGTGCTGGTGGGGCCGGCGGTCTACTCCGCCAGCGAGTCCTTCGCCGTGTTCTGCCAGGAGACAGGCTTCGCCACCCTGGTGGGCAGTCCCACCGGCGGCGACGGCATCGGGGCTCTGGATCCAGTCTTCCTGCAGCTGCCCAACAGCGGCATCCTGGTGCAGTTCACCATGATGTTCGGCCTGAACGGTGACGGCTCCAGCAGTGAGGAAACGGGCACCACGCCGGACATTCTCTCCCCCGCCGGGGAACCGGCTCTGGTGACGGCCCTGCGGGCCATGGAGGGAGCCGCATGACCGACCACTGTCTGGAGGAAAGCCGCGGCCTTTCCGGAGAAACGCCACAGGGGCTGCCCGCCTGCCCTCCCCCGTCCGCTGAATGCCTGGAGCGGTCCTGGGGCGGGCTCTCCCTCAATCATCTGAAGGCCGTGGCGGTGGCGGCCATGGTGATCGACCATATCGCCTTCGCCTTTGTCCCCGACGGCACCCTGTTGGCGATTCTCCTGCATTCCATCGGAAAAATCACCGGCCCCACCATGTTCTTTGCCGCCGTGGAGGGCTGTCACCACACCAGAAACCTCAACCGGTATCTGCTCCGCCTGGCTGTTTTCGCGCTGGTCAGCTGGTTTCCCTTTCTGTACTTCCACTTCGGCGGCGATCTGGCCGCCATCCAGCTGATGCGCCCCAATGTCATCTATACCATTTTTCTGGGCGTTCTGGCGGTCCGCATCCGCAGGAGCCCGCGCCTCTGCTCTGCCTGGAAGGTCCTGCTGATTTTGCTCCTGTTCATCCTGTCTGTCCCGGCGGACTGGGGCTACACAGGCGTGGTGATTATCCTCGTGTTCGACTATTATTATGGCAGTTGGAAGCACCAGGCGTTTGCCTACTGCATGGTGGTCATGCTGGACATGGGGGTGCTCTCCCTGCTGATCCACCCGTTTTTCGGACTGTTTTACGACCATGTCTTCCAGATCGACTGGGAGCTCTACGCCTACTCCGTCGAGTACGTGGGGGCGTTTCTGCCGCTGCTGCTCCTCTCCCGCTACACAGGCCGGCACGGAACCAGCGGCGGTTTTTCCAAGTGGTTCTTTTATATGTTCTACCCCCTCCACCTGCTGGTCCTGGGCTGGCTCCGGGCCGTGCTGTAAGTCTCGGCCCTCACGACCCGCAGGGGCCTGGACCGGCGGGCGATGAGAGCATCGGCCTGCTGCAGAAACTTCCATCACCCACCGGGCCAGCGGCAGCAAAAAGAGAAGGAGAGAACATGCAGTGACCGCTCCGCGCCGTCCGCACGATCCGCCACGGGGCAGCAACTACAGGAATCGCAAAAGGCCCAAAGGCCAGACCAAATCGGCGCTTGCACCGATCGTCGCGCGGAGGGCCACTGCACCGGAGCGCGCCCAAGCGGCCTTTTCTTTTGAACCGTGCCCCCCATTGCAAGAATGATGATCTTCCATTATAATATGAATATAGACATCATCCAATGGGGGGATCGACTTGCAGCACTGGGAACTCCTCTGCCCCGGCGGACTCTCCTTCGTCTGCGATGACGGCCTGTTCCAGCCCAGTACCGACTCCTTTCTGCTGGGCAGCTTTCCCCGGCTGAAGCCGGGGCTTCGGGTGTGCGACCTGGGCAGCGGCACCGGACTGCTGGGTCTTCTGCTGTTCCAGCGCCAGCGGGCACTGTCCGTCACCGGTGTGGAGCTGCTGCCGGACGCCGTCCGCTTGGCGGAGCAGGCCGCCGCCCGGAACGGCCTGGCAGACCGCCTGATCTTCCGCCGGGGAGACCTACGAAAGATCCGCGGCCTGCTGCCCGCCGGTGGCTTTGACTTGGTGGTGTGCAACCCTCCCTACTATCCCGCCGGGTCCGGCAGGCTGCCGGAGACTGAAGCCCTCCGGGCTGCCCGGTCCGAGACTGGCTGCACCCTGGAGGATATCTGCACGGCAGCAGCCTGGCTGCTGCGGTGGGGCGGGAGCTTCTGCCTGGTCCACAAGCCGGAGCGGCTGGCGGACCTGTGCTGCGCCCTCCGGGCCCGGGGACTTGAGCCCAAGCGGCTGCGCCTCGTCTGCCGCCGGGCGGGGGACGCCCCTTCCCTGCTGCTGTTGGAGGCCCGCCGGGGCGGACGGCCCGGGCTGGACATCGCCGCCCCCCTCTGCCTGGAGGACGGGACCGGCCGCCCCACGGCGGAGCTGGACAACGCCTATTTCCGAACAAAGGAGACGAACGCATGAGCGGTACGCTGTATCTGGTGGCCACGCCCATCGGCAACCTGGGGGACTTCTCTCCCCGGGCAGCGGAGACGCTGGGAGCCGTGGACTTCATCGCCGCGGAGGACACCCGGGTCTCTGTGAAGCTGCTGAATCACTTTCAGATCAAAAAGCCCCTGGTGAGCTACCACGAACACAACCATGCCGCTGCGGGCCAGGCCATCCTGCAGCGGCTGCTGGCTGGGGAGTCCTGCGCCCTGGTGACGGACGCCGGTACACCGGCCATCTCCGATCCCGGAGAGGATCTGGTGCGGCTGTGTGCCGAAAATGGGGTGGAGGTGCTCTCCATCCCCGGCTGCTGCGCGGCAGTGAATGCCCTGGCGGTCAGCGGCCTGCCCACGGGGCGGTTCACCTTTGAGGGCTTCCTCACCGTCAACAAGAAAAGCCGCCGGGAACGGCTGGACTCTCTGAAAAACGAGGAGCGGACCATGATCTTCCACGAGGCGCCCCACAAGCTGCGCGCCACGCTGGAGGACCTGCGGGAGACCTTCGGTCCGGACCGGCGGGTGGCCCTGTGCCGGGAGCTGACGAAGCTCCACGAGGAGACTGTGCGCACCACCCTGGGAGAAGCGGCGGCCTATTACCAGGAAAACACCCCCAAGGGAGAATACGTGCTGGTGGTGGCGGGCAGCCCGCCCCGGGAGACCGCCGCCGTCACGCTGGAGGAGGGGACGGAGCAAGTCCTGCGGCTGGTGGCCCAGGGAATCCGGCTGAAAGATGCCGCCCGGGAGGTATCGGCCCACACGGGTCTTTCCAAAAACGAGCTGTACGCCGCGGCCCTGGAGCGGTCATGACCCGCGCAGGACATACAGCGCAGAAGACGCCCATGCGGAGATCTCCTCATGGGCGTCATGTTTTCAGCGCACAGGGCGCTCACAGCTCTTTCAATTCTTTCAGGCACTTGGGGCAGATATTCTTCCCCTTGAATACCGTGATGTCTTTGGTGGCGTCGCAGAAAACGCAGCTGGGCTTGTATTTTTTCAGAATGACGGACGAGCCTTCCACATAGATTTCCAATGCATCCTTCTCGCCGATATCCAGCGTCCGGCGCATCTCGATAGGGAGCACGATCCGTCCCAGTTCATCCACCTTTCTGACAATTCCCGTTGATTTCACGATGTATCTCCTTTTTCAGCAATATGTCCTAACTATCCATTTATAAGAACATATCACAGACGGTCGCATTTTGTCAATTTGATTCCAAAAATAAAGTGAATTTACCAATTTGCTTTTCCGAAATCTCAGCTGGCCTCTTCATATTTTTTGTGAGGCAACTGGGTATCCGTCACAAACACAGGGGGAATGACAATGGCAATGACCTGGATCTGGACCGGGATGGTGGTGCTGTCCCTGGTCTTCGGCCTGTTCACCGGAAATCTGGACGCCGTGGCCGACGCGGCTATGGACGGCGCCGCCTCCGCCGTGGAGCTCAGTGTCTCCATGGCCGGCATTCTGTGCCTGTGGAGCGGCGTCATGGAAATCATGAATGTCTGCGGCCTCTCTGCCGGATTGGCCCGGGCCTTCCGGCCCATTCTGCGGCGACTGATGCCCCAGGCCAGCCGGGATGAAAAAACGTTGGCGGCACTCTCCGCCAACGTGTCCGCCAATCTGCTGGGACTGGGCAACGCCGCCACGCCCCTCGGGATCCAGGCGGCCCGGCGGATGGCCCGTGGCTGCAGCGGCACCGCCAGCGACGAGCTGTGCCTGCTGGTGGTGCTGAATACCGCTTCCATCCAGCTGCTGCCCGCCACCATCGCCTCCGTCCGCAGCGCCAGTGGAGCCCAGTCTCCCTTCGACATCCTGCCGGCAGTGTGGCTGGCCTCGGCCCTGTCGGTGGTGGTTGGCGTTCTGACGGCCAAATTCCTGGCCGCCGTGGGGAGGTGCCGGCGTTGAATCTCAGTTCTCTGGTGATCCCCGTACTGCTGGCCGGGGTGGCCCTCTACGGCATGGGGAAGCGGGTGGATGTCTACGGCGCCCTGACCCACGGGGCCGAAGAGGGGCTCACGGTCCTGCTGAAGGTCCTGCCTGCTCTGGTGGGACTGCTGACCGCCGTGGCCATGTTCCGGGCTTCCGGCGCCCTGGAGTGGCTCACGGGCCTCTGCGCCCCGGCGCTGGAGTTTCTGGGCATTCCGCCGGAGACCACGCCGCTGATGCTGGTGCGCCCCGTATCCGGCAGCGGCGCCCTGGCAGTCGGCTCGGACCTCATCGCCACCTACGGCCCCGACAGCTACATCGGCCGGGTGGCCGCCGTGATGCTGGGCAGCACGGAAACCACATTCTACACCATCGCCGTGTACTTCGGCTCTGCCGGGATCATCCGCACCCGGCACACGGTCCCGGCAGCCCTGGCCGCGGACCTGACGGGGTTTCTGGCCTCCGCCTTCGCGGTGCGGCTGTTCTTCGGCGCCTGATGGGGCGGCGTCCCGCTCCGTCAAGCTGCGCTGAGATAAGGCTCCAGCACAGCGGCGCCGCCGTAGGCGGAGGCGAACTCACCGTCCACCAGATACCGCACCTCTTCCACTGCCCGCAGGGACAGCAGGGAGTCCGCCAGTGCCCGGAGGGCCAGGGACAGATCCGCCCCCTCCGGCAGACCCGGCAGAGCCGCCGTGGGCAGATCCACATAGCACGTGCTCTCTTCCAGCCGGACGGAAGTCACCTGGAACCCCTCCGGAATGGCGGAGAGCCAGTCCTTTTCCTCCGTCCCCTCCAGCAGGGCCTTGACCACGGCCCCGGCCTGCGTGTCCCCCTCGTACAGGTCCAGTGTCATCTCCACCGGCGTCAGGCCGCCGGTCTCATCCAGAAAGTACAGGGTGGCGTTCAGCGTGTCGATCACATCCTCGTTGCTGGAAAACAGGACATCCCTGGCTGTGAAGATCTGCCGGTCCCGGTAGGCCAGCGGCTGGCCCCGGACCGTCACGCTGACAGCGGAGATCTCCGGCAGCTGGGTCAGCGTCAGGGTGATGGCATAGTCTGCCAAGGCCAGCGCCACGCCGGAGAGCAGCCGGTAGCGGGAGGAGAGGTCCACCTTGGCCCGGGTACCATCCAGCTCCAGGGACAGCAGGGTAGTCTCCTCTGGAATGGCGCTGGTGAGGGCGGCGTCCTCCGGTCCCGCCAGCAGCTCCGTCACCAGATACTCCGCCAACTCCCGGGTGTCCCGCACCTCGCCCGACTCGATGTACAGCGGCTCCGCCCGCAGGGCATCGCCGCCAGGGGCGTCGGACAGATCCGCCTCCAGGAAATAGAGGTCGTATGTCTCGCCCTCGCCGGAAATGCGGGGCTGTCCCCAGCCGAAGGCCGCCAGAAGGGCGGCGCACAGCAGCACGGCAATCCATCGCTTTTTCATGTCTGGCCGCCTCCTTCCCGCCAGGGCCAGCGGACGGTGAAAACTGCGCCGCCTCCAGGACGATTGGCCGCCTCCACAGTGCCGCCCCGCTTTTCCACCGTGTCCCTGACGATGGCCAATCCCAGACCCGTGCCGCCGGCAGCGCGGGACCGTGCCTTGTCCACCCGATAGAACCGCTCAAAGATCCGGGGCAGGTCCTCTTCCGGGATGCCGGCGCCGTTGTCCTCCACCGTCAGCACCACCTGATCCCCCTCCCGAAACAGGGAGACCTGGACCGTGCTGCCCGGCGGCGTGTACTTCACGGCGTTGTCCGTCAGATTATAGATGATCTGGTGGATCTCATCCCGGGTGGCCAGCATCGTACAGGTCCCCTCCGCCCGATAGGTCAGTTCCGTTCCCTTCTCCTGGGCCACCAGGCTCATCATCCGCATCACCTGCTCCAGCACCGGCAGCGCGTCCACCACCACCGGCCGCTCCAGCACGTTGCTGTCCAGCCGGGTCAGGCGGAGCAGATCCTCTGTGATACGGGAGAGGCGCTCCGCCTCCTGCCCGATGTCTGTGACAAATTCCCGTGCCGTCTCCCGGTCGATGTTCTCCGTCTGGAGGATGGAGTCCGTCAGCAGCCGGATGGCCGCCAGGGGCGTTTTCAGCTCGTGGGAGGCGTCGGACACAAAGCGGCGGCGGGCGTTCTCCGTAGTCTGGAGGCGGTCCGTCAAGCTGTTGAACTCCTGGGCCAGCTGGGCGATCTCGTCGCGTCCGGGCACCTCCGCCCGGTGGCTGTAAGCGCCCTCCCGCACCTCCCGGATGGCGGTGAGCAGCTGGCCGATCTTCCGGGTCAGCGCCCGGGACAGCAGGCCGCTGAGACACAGCACCACCACTGCGATGCCGGCGGAGAGCCGCAGTAGATTGCCCTGCAGCCCCTCCAGCAGAGCGGCCTGCTCCGTGTCATACTCGTATGCGTATACGGCGCCGATGATCTGGTTCTGGTACAGCACCGGCGAGGCCGCCCGGCTGCGGAAGGCCCCGCCCCGGTAGCTGCTGGAGAACACGTCGTTCCCCAGCAGGGCCTGGACGATCTCTGTGTAGAAGCTGTACTCCCCCAGGGCGTCGTTGGTCTCCCGGGTATCGTAGAGGACCTTGCCCGCACTGTCCGTCACCAGGATGCGGCTGAGGCCCGTCTCCTCCACCACCGCCATGGCCTGGGACACATTCTCCTCGGTCAGCCGGTCCAGACCGGACAGGGAGTAGACCATCACGGACACGCTGCTCTGGAGCGTGGTTGCCTTGGAGCGGAACACCAGATCCTGCGATACCCGCAGCGGATAGGTGTTCAGCAGCAGCAGCACGCCCGCGATAATCAGGATATAGCTCAGGCCGAACTTGAACTGCAGGCTGTCCCAGATCCTGCCCTTATCCTTTGAAATAGTATCCAACTCCCCACTTGGTCATAATATACTCCGGCTCCGCCGGGTTCTTCTCCAGCTTCTCCCGCAGGCGGCGGATGTGGACATCCACCGTCCGGTAGTCCCCGGCGTAGGCATAGCCCCACACCACGTTCATCAGATTCTCCCGGCTGTACACCCGCCGGGGATTGCGCATCAGCAGCTCGATCAGATCGTACTCCTTGGCGGTCAGATCCACGGTCTTTCCATCCCGGATGGCCACCCGCTCCTCCGTGTTCAGGGACAAGTCCCCCGCGGTCAGGACGGCGCCCCGGTTCCGCTGCGTGCCGGCGGCCCGCCGCAGCAGCGCCCGAACCCGGGCCTTCAGCTCCAGAATGTTGAAGGGCTTTGTAACGTAGTCATCCGCTCCGCACTCAAAGCCCATCAGCTTGTCCGCGTCCTCGCTCTTGGCGGTGAGCATGATGATGGGCACATTGGAGAACTCCCGGATCCGCATACATGCCTCCTGCCCGTCCAGCTCCGGCATCATCACATCCAGAATGATGAGATCGAAGCGGCCGTTGCGGGCCAGCTCCACGGCGGAGGCACCGTCATAGGCGCACTCCACCTCGTACCCCTCGTTCTCCAGATTGAATTTCACGCCCTTGACCAGCAGCTTTTCGTCATCAACCACCAGAATCCTCATTTGTCACCTCTCCTTTGCCGTTGTCCACAGTGACGCGGTCCTCCAGCTCGGCGAATTTCGCCTCTCCGATCCCGCTCACCTCCATGATCTCCTCAATGCTCCCGAAGGGGCCGTTGGCCTCCCGGTACGCGATGATCCGGCGGGCCAGGCTCTCCCCGATGCCGGGCAGCGTGTCCAGCTCCTCCGCCGTGGCGGTGTTCAGATCCACCGGCGGGAAGTCCGGGGCGATCTCCTCCCGGGGGACCTCCGCCTCGCGATCCTGCCGATCCCGAAGAGACAGGCCCGCCAGGGCGCACAGGAACACCGCCGTCAGCCCCAGCAGAATGATCTCACTTTTTGTCGGCCTTCCCCGTCCACTCACTGTTGAACTCCCACCCGTTTTTTGATATACTATGAATTGAAATGTCGAACCGCGGCGCTTTTCGGCGCCGCTGCCGCGCGATGCAAGTTGATTATACCACAGATGGTAGGAGTTTGATATGAAAACACACCGCTTTTTCTCTGTTTTTTTGCTGCTGATCCTGGCGGTCTCCCTGCTGACAGGTCCTGCCTCCGCCGCAGAGGTGCCTGACCCCGCCATCCAGGCCAAGGCTGCCCTGCTGGTGGACGCCAACACCGGCCGCATGGTCTATGGAAAGAACGAGCACGAGGAGCTCTATCCCGCCAGTCTCACCAAGATCATGACCGCTCTGCTGACGCTGGAGGCAGTGGACAGCGGGCAGCTGTCCATGGACCAGCCAATCACTGTTACGGAGAGCGCCCTGGAGGGGCTGGCGGCGGATGGCAGCACCGCCGGCATCCGGGCCGGGGAGGTGCTGACGGTGGAGCAGCTGCTGGAGTGTATGCTGATCGTCTCCGCCAACGAGGCGTGCAACATTCTGGCGGAGCAGGTCAGCGGCAGCGTGGACGCCTTCGTGGGCGCCATGAATGAAAAGGCTGCGGCTCTGGGGTGTGAGAACACCCACTTCGTCAACACCACCGGCCTGCATGACAGCCAGCACTACACCTCCGCCTGGGACTTGTACCTCATCACAGCGGAGGCCCTGAAGCATGACGACTTCCTGCGGATCTGCGATATGAAGAGCGCCACCATACCCGCCACCAATC
>OOBW01001529.1_pt1 | contig 9967 bp, 6 predicted proteins | sample 1671701 | NCBI WGS metagenome assembly OOBW01 (sample SAMN06348183, study PRJEB24527) | human gut metagenome | biome: human gut; feature: ankylosing spondylitis patient; material: feces | host: Homo sapiens | place: China | collected 2015-10 | reverse complement strand
CCAGCTGCACCAGAGGATGACCTCCTCGGAAAAGCGGGAGAGGTGCATCATGAGGACGGAGAGGGCACTCAGAAACTCCAGGGCGTAGTCCCGGTCGGAGACGCCGTCCAGGGAGTTGCCCATGGGACCGTCAAAGCCCAGGCTCTTGGCGGTCATGAAGCGGTCGATGGGATAGGTGGTGCCCGCCAGGGCGCCGGAGCCCAGGGGGCAGTAATTCAGCCGCTTGGCGCAGTCCTCCAGCCGGGTGACGTCCCGGCCCAGCATCGCCGCGTAGGCCATGAGGTGCTGGGCAAAGGAGATGGGCTGGGCCCGCTGGAGATGGGTATAGCCGGGCATGACGGCGGTCTGGTACTTCCTGGCCTGACGGCAGAGCACCGCCTCCAGCTCCAGGAGCTGGCCCACGATGACGGGGATCTGCTCCCGGACGTACATCCGGAAGTCCAGGGCCACCTGGTCATTCCGGGAGCGGCCGGTGTGGAGGCGCTTTCCGGCATCTCCGATGCGCTCGGTGAGGAGGGCCTCCACATTCATGTGGATATCCTCGTTGTCGGCGGTGAATTCCACCTTCCCCGCCTCGATGTCGGAGAGGATGGACTGGAGGCCCTGCACGATGGCCTCCGCGTCGGCGGCGGAGATGATGCCCGTGGCCCCCAGCATCTTGGCGTGGGCCATGGAGCCGGTGATATCCTCCTTGTAGAGCCGCTGGTCAAACTGGATGGAGGCGTTGAAGTCGTTGACAAGGGCGTCGGTATCCTTGCCGAACCGCCCGGACCAGAGTTTCATAGCAGTGTCCTTTCATCCAGGAGGCGGGACGAAGATCCCTCTCCGCCCCGCTCCCGTGGTCGTATGGTTGTTCTGTTGGTTTTTCTCTTTCGCCGCCGGAGCGGCGGAATGGAACCTGTTTTCGGCTGCGGCGCGTACGTGGCCGAAAACACCGCTCAGCCCGCAAGTGTGGAATTTGTCCGCTTTCAGCGGGCAAATTATGCGCGCGGCGGGCTGCAACCCTCTCGCCAAAGTGGTTTTACCACTTTGACGGTGTCCTCACCAGTCCGCAGACTGGTGGTGGGGGATTCTCAAGGGGGAGTGAGCTCCCCCTTGAATGTTTCTTACAGCTTTCCTTCCTCCCGGAGAGCCAGCACGGTGTCGGGCAGGCCCCAGAGGTTGATGAAGCCGGTGGCGTTGGTCTGGTCGTAGTCGCTCTCGTTGAAGGTCACCAGCTTCTCGGAGTACAAAGACTCGGGAGAGGTGACGGAGGCGGTGATGATGTTGCCCTTGTAGAGCTTGAGCTTCACGGTGCCGGTGACGTGCTTCTGGGTCTCCAAGGCGAAGGCAGTGAGGGCCTCCCGCAGGGGAGTGAACCACTTGCCGTTGTACACCAGGTCCGCGAAGTCCACCGCCAGCTTGCTCTTCATGTGCTTGGTGTCCTTGTCCACGGTGATCATCTCCAGGACCTCGTGGGCCTTGTAGAGGATGGTGCCGCCGGGCGTCTCATAGACGCCGCGGTCCTTCATGCCCACCAACCGGTTTTCCACAATGTCCAGCAGGCCGATGCCGTTGGCGCCGCCCAGGGCGTTGAGCTTTTCGATGATGGCGCTGGCCTTCATCTTCTCGCCGTCGATGGCCACGGGCCAGCCCTTTTCAAAGTCCAGCGTCACATAGGTGGCCTTGTCGGGAGCCATGGCCGGGGAGACACCCATCTCCAGGAAGCCGGGCTTGTCGTACTGGGGCTCGTTGGCGGGGTCCTCCAGATCCAGGCCCTCGTGAGAGAGGTGCCAGAGGTTCTTGTCCTTGGAGTAGTTGGTCTCCCGGGAGATCTTCAGAGGCACATGGTGGGCCTCTGCGTAGTCGATCTCCTCGTCACGGCCCTTGATGTCCCACTCTCTCCAGGGGGCGATGATGGTCATCTCGGGAGCGAAGCGCTTGATGGCCAGCTCAAAGCGCACCTGGTCGTTGCCCTTGCCGGTGCAGCCGTGGGCGATGGCGTCGGCGCCCTCCTTCTTGGCGATCTCCACCAAGCTCTTGGCGATGACAGGCCGGGCAAAGGCGGTGCCCAGCAGGTACTCCTCGTACTTGGCGCCCATCATCATGGAGGGGATGATGACGTCGTCCACCATCTCGTCCACCAGGTCCGCCACATACAGCTTGGAGGCACCGGTCTTGATGGCCTTCTCCTCCAGGCCCTCCAGCTCGTCGTTCTGGCCCACGTTGCCGGCCACGGCGATGATCTCGGGGTTATTGTAGTTCTCCTTCAGCCAGGGGATGATGATGGACGTGTCCAGGCCGCCGGAGTAGGCCAGCACGATCTTCTTGATGTCCTTTTTATTCTTAGCCATGGTATGTACCTCCCAGAAGCATTTGTTGTTTGATGATGTTTGAATTATACGCCTTCTATGCATAAATATTCAATTAGGATGTTGCACAACATTTTTCCCATTTTGTGGGCATTTTTGCATAGATTGTCATATATTTGCCGTAATTATGTATATATACACAATATATTCAATATTTGTGCATATAGATTCAGGGGAGTTCCGGGGAAACCTCGGACGGCAGCAGCGGAGCCGCCCAGAACGGCCTTCGGGGAAATATGCGTCCCAGCCACCCAGGGCGCAAAATAGTGCCCGGGGCGGCAAACCGTCCCGGGCACTTGGGTCACACCATCTTTTCCGGCCGCACCGCCTCGTCGAACTCCGCTGGGGACAGCAGCCCCAGGGACACCACCGCCTCTTTCAGGGAGGTGCCCTCCTGGAGGGCCTTTTTGGCACACCTGGCCGCCGCCTCGTAGCCGATCTTGGGTGTCAGGCAGGTGACCAGCATCAGCGAGTTGTGAAGGTTGTACGTCATCCGCTCCACATTGGGCTCGATGCCCTCCGCGCAGTGGACCCGGAAGGAGTCCATGGCGTCCGTCAGCAGCCGGGCGGAGAGGAGGAAGTTATACGCACACACCGGCAAAAACACGTTGAGCTGGAAATTCCCCTGGCTGGCGGCAAAGCCGATGGCCGCGTCAGCCCCCATCACCTGCACCGCCACCATGGTGACGGCTTCGCACTGGGTGGGATTCACCTTCCCCGGCATGATGGACGAACCCGGCTCATTTTCCGGGATGCGCAGCTCCCCCATGCCGCAGCGGGGGCCGCTGGCCTCCCAGCGGATGTCGTTTGCGATCTTCATCAGGTTTGCCGCAAGAGCCTTCAGGGCCCCGTGGACAAACACCAGGGCGTCCTTGCTGGTAAGGGCGTGGAACTTGTTGGCATCGGGGGTAAACTCGGTGCCGGTCAGCTCCCGCAGCCGCTGGCAGACCATCTCGTCAAATCCCTTGGGGGCGTTGAGGCCGGTTCCCACGGCGGTGCCGCCGATGGCCAGGCGCCTCAGCTCCGGCAGCGCCGTGCGCAGCATCCGGCAGGGTGCTTCCACCAGCTCCCGCCAGCCGGAGACCTCCTGGGCGAATTTCAGCGGCGTGGCGTCCTGCAGATGGGTGCGGCCGATGCGGATCAGGTCCGGGTACGCCTCCTCCAGCTTCCGGAAGGCCGCCGCCAGACGCTCCGCCGCCGGCAGCACGTCCCGCTCCACCGCCAGGGCCGCGGCGATATGGAGCGCCGAGGGGAAGGTGTCGTTGCTGGACTGAGAGGCGTTGACCTGGTCGTTGGGGTGCAGGGAAACGCCCCGCTCCGCCGCCAGGTGGGCGATGACCTCGTTGACATTCATGTTGGTCTGAGTACCGCTGCCGGTCTGCCAGACCACTAGGGGAAATTCCTCCTCCCACTTCCCCTTCCGGATCTCGCCGCATACGGCGGCAATGGTGTCGGCCTGCTCCTCCGTCAGCTTGCCGCACGATGCGTTGGCCCAGGCGCAGGCCTCCTTCAAATAGGCAAAGGCGGTGATGATCTCCCTGGGCTGGCGCTGACCTCCGATTTTGAAGTTCTCCAGGCTCCGCTGGGTCTGGGCGCCCCAGTGGCGGTCCGCCGGGACGGCCACAGTGCCCATGGTGTCGTGTTCCATGCGGATATCCATCCAAGTTCCCTCCCGTTTCATTTGTGATGGTTCCATTATAACGGCCCGTCCTTTCCCGCGCAACCGCCCCGCCGTCTTTTGGCAGGCGGGGAAAAATTTCCGCCCGGCGGGAACTTTTTTGCCCCGTCCCCGTCTCATTTCATAGAATCCACACGAGAAAGGATGCTGATTATGAAACGAGTTTCTGCAATTTTACTGGCGCTGGCCCTCTCCTCCTCGTTGTGTCTGCCCACACTGGCCGCCGGTGTCACCGTGGACGGCAAGACGGTCTCCGGTGCGGAGGCGGTGACCATGGTGCCCCTGCGGACCGTCAGTGAGGCCCTGGGCTGGACCGTGGGCTGGGACGGCTCCCTGCCCGGTGCCCGGGTGGAGACCGGCCAGGTCCACATGGATCTGACGCTGGGGAAGGACACCTACCAGACGGTGAGCTCCACAGCCATCGGCATGAGCGCTCCCTTCTCTTTGGGCGCCGCGCCCGCCATGCTGGAGCCGGGCACCATCTACGTGCCGGCGGAGCTGTTCCAGGTGCTGCTGGGCAACCGGGAGGGCACCGTCTCCATCAGCACGGACGGCACGGTCTCCATCTCCCAGAGCGGCGGCGCGCAAATCATCAGTCCCCTGCACCAGCACGCCACTCTCGCCCAGCTGCGCAGCGCCGTGGGCTTTGACTTCCCGGTACCCGACGCCCCCGTAGGTTTCCAGGTGTCGCTCTATCAGGATATCGCCGGCACCATGGCGGAGATCCGCTGGAGCGATGATGTGCAAGAGATCTGCTATCGGGTCAGCCGAGGCGGCGACGGTACCAGCAGCGACAACAGCGGCGACTACACCGTCTACGCCGAAAGCGGCACCCTGGATGCCGACGGCACCACCGTCCACTGGCGGGGCCAGGACGGCAGAATCCGGGTGGCAGTCTGGGCAAAGAACAACCTGATCTTCTCCATCCGTTCTGCCGAGGGACTCACCCAGACTCAGGTTTTGCAGTTGGTCCAGGATACGCTGTAAAGCCGCAGCATCCCGGAACCAAAAAAGGCCGGACCGCATTCAGCGGTCCGGCCTTCTTCTCGGCTGCGCGCCGGGAGACTTATGCGGCAGGATAGAGGTTTAAAAGCTGCAGCAGTGCCGTCTGGGAGAGATACGTCACCCCTGCCTCCAGAACACAGGTACCAGGGACCTGATAGGCCGTGCCGGTCTCATCCACACCCTGGATGGTGCCGCCGGGCATGGCGGTCAGTACGGTTTCTCCGTTCCGGGAGACCACAGCCCCCTGCGCCGGGTCCCATTTCACCTGCAGGCCCAGGATCTCTGCCGCCGCCCGGACAGGCAGCAGCGTCTCCCCGTCCTGGCTAACCTTGGCCTTCTGGGACAGGACGCCGCCGTTGACGATCACCACGCCCTCTTCCGTCACGCTCACATATCCCTGGTAGGCGTAGGGGAATACCAGCACCCGCTCCGGCTGGCCCTGGGCGTCGGACCACACCAGAATGCCCGTTCCGGGGATCAGGTCCTCCAGCCGGACGATATTCTTGGTCCGGTAGGGCGTCAGTTCCGCCTGGTCGGTGATGCGCAGTGTGGTGCCGTCCGTGGCGGTGACCTCCGTCCAGGTGAGGGCCGGAGGCGGATAGATGTCGATCATGGCCTGAGGCGTCACCGAGGCGATCTCATAATACTGGGGCACGGCGTAATCCGCAGGGATGTTCGCTACGATCACCTGCGCTGTGGCCTGGGGCGGCAGGCTCATGGTCATGGCAGCCCCCACCCAGGCGTAAATGGTGTCGCCGTCCTTGATCTGCTTCAGGTCCATGGGCTCCCCGGTGACGGCGTCCAGGCAGATGATGGACTCCCCATGGAGGATGACCTCGTGCAGAGGATCACTAGTATTGGAGTTTTCCACCAGCAGTCCCCCGTTATCCAGCCATGTCACCGTACCCCACACCCGGACAGGCCCCCGCCCGGCAGTCTCCGCAGCCGCCGGCTCCGCCGCCAGGGCGGGCACACTCAAAAGCACTGCGCAAAGGAGAAGAGAGAGGCATCGCATCAGTCGTTTCTTCATATCCGTTCGTCCTTTCCCATGTCTTTCGGAGACATCCTCCGTTTGCTCTTATAGACGCACGGGGCCGCAAAAAGTTCCCGCAATGCCGGGATTTTTTTCCACAAGTTCCGTGCCGCCGGTGGAAAAAATGCCCGGACAAACTGTCCGGGCATTTTGGGCATGACAGGATTTACTTCTTGCCGTGCATGGCCTTCATCCGCTGCTCATGGTTCAAAATGGCCTTGCGGATGCGCAGGCTCTTGGGAGTGACCTCCAGCAGCTCATCGTCCGCCAGGAACTCCAGGCACTGCTCCAGGCTCATCTGCTTGGGGGGCACCAGACGCAGCGCGTCATCGGAACCGGAGGCACGAGTGTTGGTCAGCTGCTTTTTCTTGCAGGCGTTGACGGTGATGTCCTCGCCCCGGCTGGCCACGCCGATGACCATGCCCTCGTACACCGGCACGCCGGCGCCGATGAAGAGTGTGCCCCGCTCCTGAGCGTTGTAGAGGCCGTAGGTGATGGACTCGCCGGTCTCGGAGCAGATCAGGCTGCCCATGCCCCGGCGCTGGATATCGCCCTTGTAAGGCGCATAGGAGTCAAACACGGAGGCCATGATGCCCTCGCCCTTGGTGTCAGTGAGGAAGTCGTTGCGGTAGCCGAAGAGGCCCCGGGCGGGCACCAGGAACTCCACCTTCATCCGGTCGCCCACAGGAGTCATCTCCACCATGTCGGCCTTGCGCTGGCCCAGCTTCTCGATGACGGCGCCCACGCTCTCGGCGGGCACGTCCACCACCAGACGCTCGATGGGCTCGCACTTCTTGCCGTCGATCTCCTGGTAGAGTACCCGCGGGGGGGATACCTGGAACTCATAACCTTCCCGGCGCATGGTCTCGATGAGGATGGAAAGGGACATCTCGCCCCGGCCCGCCACGTTGAAGGCGGTATCCCGGTCGGTGTCGCTGACCTTCAGGGACACGTCCCGCAGTGTCTCCCGGTACAGACGATCCCGCAGCTGACGGGAGGTGACGAACTTGCCCTCCCGGCCGGCATAGGGGGAGTCGTTGACAGAGAAGGTCATCTCCAGGGTGGGCCGGGAGATCTTCACGAAGGGCAGTGCCTCCACGCAGTCCGGTGCGCAGATGGTATCGCCGATGGTCACATCACCGATACCGCTCATGGCGATGATGTTGCCGGCGGTGGACTCGGTGACCGCCTGCCGGGTCAGGCCCTCAAACTCATAGATGGCAGTGGCCTTGGCTTTGCGCAGCACTGCCTCGGGGTCGTGGTAATTGCAAAGAGCAACTTCCTGGTTCTGCTTCAGCGTGCCCCGCTCGATGCGGCCGATGGCGATCCGGCCCACGAAGTCGTTGTAGTCAATGGAGCTGACCAGCATCTGGAAGGGAGCGTCCTTGTCTGCCTCCGGCGCAGGGATGTATTCCAGGATGGTCTCAAAGAGGGGCTTGAGGTCCGTTCCCGGCACATCGGGGGAATAGGAGCAGATGCCCTGCCGGGCAGAGCAGAACAGCATGGGGGAATCCAGCTGCTCCGGCGTGGCGTCCAGATCCATCAGCAGCTCCAGCACCTCGTCGATGACCTCGTGGATGCGCTGGTCGGGCCGGTCGATCTTATTGACCACCACGATGACCCGGTGGCCCAGCTCCAGCGCCTTGCTCAGCACGAAGCGGGTCTGGGGCATGGGGCCCTCCGCGGCGTCCACCAGCAAAATGACGCCGTTGACCATCTTCAGGATACGCTCCACCTCGCCGCCAAAGTCGGCATGGCCCGGGGTGTCCACGACGTTGATCTTCACATCCTGATACCGGATCGCGGTATTCTTGGCCATGATGGTGATGCCGCGCTCCCGCTCCAGATCGCCGGAATCCATGACCCGGTCCACGGTCTCCTGTCCTTCCCGGTACACGCCGCCCTGCTTGAGCATCTGGTCCACCAGGGTGGTTTTTCCGTGGTCAACGTGGGCGATAATGGCAACGTTTCTCAGGTGTTCATTCTGCATACTTTTTCTCTCCTTCTATGCGGCAGTGCCGCAAGGGCTTGCGCCCTGCCACTTCCGTCGAGTGCTTCTCTCGTTTCTTCGCATACATTTTGATATTATATTCCGCTTTTTTGCGTATTTCAATAGAAAAGTTTCCGTTTTTTCGAAGTTTTGCGTTTCTTTTTATCCACGGGTGTCCGTGGCTGCCGGACGCCTGCCTTTTCCACAAAGAATCCCCGCCCGGTGCCGGGGATTTTCGCTCTTTCGCGTATTGCACCCGTCCCGTCCCTTTTCTATAATAAAGGTGCTGCGAGGTGAAGCGGCGCCAGCGCCGCACGTTCCCCCGCAAGTATTGTGGTCCGCTGGGGCCACCCAGGAGGCATTGTGCCATGTATCGCATCAAAACATTCAACAAGATCTCTCCCATGGGCCTGAACCGGCTGGAGCCGGAGCACTACACCTACTCCGACAACGAGACCGACGAGAACGGCATCCTCGTCCGCTCCGCCAAACTCCACGATTACCCCTTTCCCGCTTCCCTGCTGGCCATCGCCAGAGCCGGCGTGGGCGTCAACAACATCCCCATCGACCGCTGCTCTGAGTCCGGCATCGCGGTGTTCAACACCCCCGGTGCCAACGCCAACGCAGTCAAGGAACTGGTGCTATGCGCCATGCTGATTGGCTCCCGTGATGTAGACGGCGGCATTCAGTGGGTCCGCCAGCAGGTGGAATCCGGCGTGGATATCACCACCGTTGTGGAAAAGGGCAAGTCCGCCTTCGTAGGCCCGGAGCTTTTCAAAAAGACGCTGGGCGTCATCGGCCTGGGCGCCATCGGCTCTCTGGTGGCCAACGTGGCCCTGGACATGGGCATGGACGTCTATGGCTACGATCCCTTCCTGTCTGTGGATGCGGCGCTGCGACTGGACCGGCACATCCATGTGGTCAAGGATATCAATGAACTTTACAAACGGGCGGATTATATCACCATCCACATCCATTACACGGAAAAGACCGCCCACATGATCGACGAGAAGGCTATCTCCGCCATGAAGCGGGGTGTCCGGTTCATCAACTTGGCCCGGGGTGAGATCGTGGACGATGACGCCATGCTGGCGGCGCTGGACACCGGCCGGGTGGCCACTTACGTCACCGACTTTCCCAACAACCGCCTGGTGGGTGCTCCTCATGTGGTGGCTATGCCCCATCTGGGCGCTTCCACGCCGGAGAGCGAGCAAAACTGCGCCATCATGGCGGTGGATGAGCTGAAGGATTATCTGGAAAACGGCAATATCCGCAACTCCGTAAACTTCCCCAGTGTTTATATGGACCGCAGCGGCGTAATGCGCATGTGCATCATCCATAAAAATGTCCCTGCCATGCTGGCCAACATCACCACGCTCCTCAGCAAGGATGGCGTGAATGTGGAAAACCTGAGCAACAAGTCCAAGGGCGATTACGCCTATACCATGGTAGACCTGGGCTCCAAGGTTGCCGACGATGTGATCGAGGACGTCAAACACCTGCCCAACGTCATCCGGGTCCGGGTGATCGAGTAACCTGCAAAAGCCCCTCTGCCGGGAGCCGCTGTTTCGACGGCGGTTCCCGGTTTTTTACGGCGACGCTCCTTCGGATTGACAGGGCACTGAAAAGCGGGTAGAATAGAGTAAGCATGTGCATCCTGTCCCCCAGGGAACCGGCGGGTGGGATCCAGGCATATGCCCCCGTAGCTCAGTTGGATAGAGCGGTCGCCTCCTAACATCCGGCGATCTCTCGTCCACCGGAGTTGCACAATTGAATATTTTTGCATATGCCCCTGTAGCTCAGTTGTATAGAGCGACCGCCTCCTAACATCCGGCGATCTCTCGTCCACCGGAACTGCACAATTGAATATTTTTGCATATGCCCCTGTAGCTCAGTTGTATAGAGCGACC
>OOBW01001524.1_pt1 | contig 10031 bp, 10 predicted proteins | sample 1671701 | NCBI WGS metagenome assembly OOBW01 (sample SAMN06348183, study PRJEB24527) | human gut metagenome | biome: human gut; feature: ankylosing spondylitis patient; material: feces | host: Homo sapiens | place: China | collected 2015-10 | reverse complement strand
GGGGATTCCTCTCCCGTTTCTCTTCCGATCTTATCTGCCATGATGCTAGACTTCTCTTTCGCTTCCAGCATCGCAGAACGCACCAGTTCTTTCGGAAGCCGGGAGGCTGGATTGCGGATCTTTGGACTTTGATCCCGCACTTTTTCTTTGATATCTTTCAATCACACACCTCCCTTCTTTTGTACTTTCTAACGTTCCCTTCCCCGCTTTTTTGCTTTCTTCTGCTGACTCTCCAGCTGTTCCAGTTCCCTTACCGCTTCCTGCACCAGCGGATGATTGACATAATAGGGAACATAGGATAATAACTCTTTTCCCTTCTCCCCGGTAACTAATGGATATTCTCCCTCGTTATACAGAGGATCCTCTGCATGGTGCAGGGAAAATTCCAAAGACGGGAGCATCTGAGGGGAACGTTTGCAAAATCTCTGGTAATGTCGGAATGCTTCTTTTAAAGATGTACATTCGATACATTCCCCCATCCCATGGAACTCCCCGCACTCCGCTGCAAGAAACGTAATGGTTGTTTTTTCTTTCATGGATTTCACCTCCCTTTGAAAAACTTCTCTTTATCGAACCGCAGACTTCTGTTTTTCTTCTTTACCAAACTTCAAAGGGTGTTGTTCCTGTCTCAGTTTCTGCAGGGTATCCTTCACAGACGGTTGTTTTCCTTCTCTTGCTTCCAGCTTCCCTATCTGCTGTTTCAATCGCTCCGTTTTCTGCTCCAGCTGATGGATACTCCGCATAGACTGGAATAGCACTTTCTGCGTTTGAAAGATTATTCCCTGTTCGGGATTGCGTTCTGTGAGCTTTCGCACCTCTTTTCCACCCGCTTCCAGAAATGCATTCCGCAGATGCCCTTTGGCAACATGCAGTTCTTCCGCCATGCTCCCCAGACGGTCAATCTTCTGATCCATCGACAGCATGACCGTATGTAGGGAAGACTGCAGCTTTTGTAAGCCTTGGGTAAGGTGCATTCCTTTTACCGCAGAGGCAAGGGCATCTTTTCCCTTTTCTTTAAAATCAAAAACTGCCTATTCTGCCCGTTCCATAAACTTTCGTTTCCATTCTCCCACCTGAAAGCGAAGTGTTTGCACCTGATGTTCTGCTTTCTGGATCGTATTCACCGCAAAGAGTTTAACCTTGCTTTCCTGCATCACGCCCAGTTGCTTCTTCATCTCCCCCAGTTCCTTCAAGACGGTTCCGAGCTGCATTTCCATAAAATCGATATGATCTGCCATGCGGATCACATCCCCTTTTTCCTGTTCCATGCCCTGTTGTTCCAAAAGTTCCAGCAATGCCCGGATACTATCCTGCTCCCGAAGCGGTCCTCTCGTTTCCTGAATTCCCACTGTTTTTCCTTCTTCCATTTACATTCCCTCCTTCCCAAAAGGATGCTGCCGAAGAACGTTCAGCAGCACCCTCAAAAATATCTTTTTTACTAACATTCCCCTGGTTTTGTTAATTCGACAAGTAACATTATTCGATAAGTCATAATACCTCCTTAAAAATAGTGCTTTTGCAATAATCTTCTTGAATAACAATAATCCTTTAGATGCCTGCTTTATAATTAAGTCGTGTCGAACCGACAACAAATACAGAGGAGGTTATCATGATGGATAATTGTACAAAATTTAGTGATTTGACAGCGCATTTACGTGAACTGTTCAAGTCAGCATCCTACAGTGAAAGTACTGTTAAGGACATGGATTTCATCCTTCAGGCATTTTCAGACTGCATGGATGCAAACGGCTTGGACGACTACTCACCGGAGATGGGAGAAATCCTGATCCGCTATTGCGAAGAAACTCTGAAAGTCTGTACTTCCAGAGTTACACGGGCGAAAATAATCGTATCTAAGCTAAACCGGCTGTTTCAGGGGCTTGACGGTGAAGAAGCTTTGTGGGCTGGTAAATCAACAACTGTTGAGCTTCCCGACAGCCTTTTGCATGTTTTGGATTCTTTTATTTCCCATTGCCGTAATAATGGGAATAAGGATACTACGCTCCGTTACAAACGGTGGATCTGCGGCCGTTTCCTGAAAAATTTGGAGAACCTTGGGTGTTCCACTCTTTCGGATTTGTCTGGTGAGCTGATCCAAACCGCCTTCCTGCAGCTTGGTTATTTACGCTATTGGGAGAGAATCGGTCCATTTCTGCGTTATCTTTTTGAAAGCGGGCAAGTCCAAAGAGATTTTTCCAAGCTGGTTATAAACCGGAAAAAATACTCACCCCATCCAACGGTATACACACAAGATGAAATTTCTCTTATTGAAGATTCCGTTGACCGCAGCACAGCGGCAGGCATCAGGAACTATGCGATCCTTTTGTTACTGTCCCGCTATGGTATCCGCTCCCGTGATATTTCAGCCCTGACTTTTGAGAACATTGATTTTACAAACAACCGGCTTCATTTTATCCAGCAGAAAACCGGAGATTTATGGGAAATGGAGTTGTTCCCGGAAGTAAAGGATGCGTTGCAGGATTATATCCTGACCGCAAGACCGCCCCTGCCTGACTGCCCAAATGTGTTTTTGACAGCCACTATTCCCTATAAGCCACTAGATAGCTTTGCGATCAATACCGCCATCTGGATGTTAGTTGCCAAATCGGAAGTTGATATCACAGACAAAAGACACGGCAGCCGTGCCTTCAGATCGTCCATTGCAAGCAACATGGTAAATGACGGGGTTTCAACCGAGGTGGTCCGCAAAGTGTTGGGGTATGGAACCAAACATGCAATCCGCCATTATGCCAGATTAGATATTCAAAATATGCGGCTGTGTCCACTTGCCACGCCAGAGCCAACCGGCATTTTTGCAGAAATGCTTTTGTGGAAAGGTGGTGAACACCATGTTTAACAGTTCTTTTGCCAGGGAGATGACAGATTATCTTGAACTGCGGACCGCTGTGCTTTCTGCATCCTCCGCTTCAAATGACCGCCGGGTGTTGCTGCTGTTAGATCAATATTTAGTCCTTTCAGGCTTTCAGGGGAAAGAGCTGACGGAAGATATTTTGTCTGCATGGTCAAAAACGCTTTCAGGAAAAAGCAAAACGGTAAAAGAAAAACTGGCAGTAGTGCGTGGCTTTGGAAAATATCTGAATACACTCGGGCACCAGTCTTTCCTGCCAACGCTCCCTAAGGTTAAGTCGGACTATATCCCTTATATTTTTTCGGATGAGGAAATAGTGAGTATTTTTCATTATGCGGATAACCTGACTCCCCAGAATCCACGGTCTTGCAGCAGTTTCTTTCAGTTAAAGATCCCAATGGCGTTACGCATTCTTTACAGTTGCGGAACCCGGCTCCAGGAGACAATGTCACTCCAGCGTAAAGATGTTGATTTCAAAAACAGAACCCTCTTCCTGAAAAAGACTAAATTTTCTAAGGAGCGTGTTATTCCGGTGCACGAATCCCTCATTGCGGTCATGGAGAGATACTGCCTGACATTGGGTATCATGCACGAACCGGAAGCATTTCTTTTTCCGGGACGTAAAGAGGGAAGCCACTATACGACTCGCCAGATGGATTCATGGTTTTCAGAAATCCTGAAACTGGCAGATATTGACCAGCGTGAGCGAGACTGCCATGAGCGTGGTGCCTGTCTGCACTGTTTCCGCCATATATCCGGCATTTTCCAGTTCCCGTACCGCTTCCCGGATAGCGTCAATTTTTTCCCGGTTGATAAGGGACAGTCCTGCAAGGGTGTAGTCCCAATCTTCGGGAAGTGAGAGCATTTGCGACAACAAGCCCTTTGCCTTTAGGGAAAGTTCCTTGTTGCGTAAATGGTGGTTGCTCATAACCGTATAACCTTTGTTCTTTTCCACGCGGAAAACTGCCATAGCTTCGTCACTCCTTTTCGTTGGATTTGTTACGCAGTAGAAACGCGGTTTTGAGGGAAAAGGTATCAACCCTTGTCCTTCTCATTTCCGCGCGTTAAGAGCCGCATAAATCAAGGCTTTGTTTGTCCTTACTGCGTAACATGAGGGCATAAAAAAGCAGCGTTCCTGTTCTCCTGTGTAGGAGTGAGAAACGCCGCCTTATAGGTGGTGCTTATTTTATTTTTTCTTTTCGACGTGCCGCGTAAGGTGGTGCAGCGGTCTATCGGCAGCTTCGCAGGTGCTTTTGCATATCAAGGCTCAATTCGTTAAAAGTAGTAAATGAGTAGTAAAATCAATCTGCAAACCTGCGAATATGCCCGTAAATCAAGCATTTTTCAAGACAATCAACTAATTTATACTAAATGTATCGTAAGAAGGCATTTCCCACCCACACGGCCAATTACGCTGTCCATTTGTACGATATTCGTTTCTGAATGTTCTCCCAGATACTTTTGAAAGTCAGCATAGCTTCTGCCGATACGACAGCCCCGGTCAACTTTAAATTCGGGCTGCTTATAACGAGGACGATATTTGACTTTACGAGGCAGATCGATGTTTCTGATATCAAAAAGCTGGGCATCCACATAGTTATATAAAGTCTTTTCGCTGCACATCAGTTCATCCACATGATTCAGATAAATCTGATGAAGGGACTGTCCATTTTTGACTAGAGGACTGATGATACGATTGATCCTTGCTATATCATCTTCATTGGACAAGAATGCCAGTCCGGGCTTCTGAAATAGCATAATGCGCCATCTCATGTGCATCTGCAGGATCACAAATCCGTTTTAATAACGTACATTTCGAAAGCTGGCTGCACCATTACAAACATACGAGGAGGTTTAATTTTTAACAGAGCAAACATCCTTCACAAAATCCGGGCAGTGAAGTGTACACTCCGAACATAAACTGCATTTATAAGCGGATGGATGTGTACAGCTCGTTCCACACAATTTCTTTGCTTTACATGTGGTGCGGAATTTGCATGGGTTATAAGGGTATCCGGGACGTCCGCTTTTCTTGTCATAGGAATACTTTTTAATTTCTTTAGCGATGGTTGTCCGGTCTTTTCCCAACTCTTTTCCGATTGCGCCAAAGGAGGCATTCTCCTGAAGGCGCTGTGTAATGATCATTCGATCTTCATAGGACAAAAACTTTGACATGGTGACTCCTTTCCAGCCGCCAGAAATCCAAGCATAACATAAAAGGAGCCAACTATCCAGTCACCCCCATTTCATTTGTAAAAGAAAATCCATACCTTTCTTTTACGCCAATAACTATTAACTTTTAGACTTATCCGGGATAGTAGGTATGGAATCTCGGATTACAATTGAGAATTATTTTTCTCTTTTCTAAATATGTTCATTGCGAAATAGTACTCTTATTCCCATTCTGCATGTTAAACTGCGACTGCATATTCTATCTACTTTAATTTTCCAATCCTCTTTTCAGCGATAACATACTTTCCATTTTAGATTAGTAGAGTAGGTTAAAGGGCGTTTGCCCTCTTTCCCCTCATCAAACCGTGCATAAGGTTATCCCTCACACGGCTTTCCGACATTCTTCTTTCTACAGCATTACGTCATGCTCCAGCCTTTTTTCTTACCCCCTGGTTTTGATGGAATCTCTACGCTTTCGACATTTTCGTCAGCGGTTCACTTGATCATTCATCTCCTTAATACGCACTTGACAGTTTTGCACTGCCTTTTCCTTAACGCTCAATACCATGGCTTTTGTCCACAGCACCTTAAGGCAGTTTGAAACCTCCACCTGTATGGCGATTTCGGCGGGCCCACCGCCATCATCTGTACAGCATAGCTGTCTTCAAGTAGCTACGCTACTTGGACACACCTTCGTGGCGCACTATCGTCTGCGTACCTTACAAGAGTACCGGAGTAAGTCTATACTTCTTTCACAGTCTGTCCAGTGTATCTAAGTAGATATTTCTCTTATCGAGATTACTTTATCCATTCGCTTAGCATCCTGCATTACTACAACACATCGAATTTAACTACACGGCTCACTGGCGATTACCATGACCAGACTTGCGTCGACAAGTGTGATCCAGCTTTGTTGGACGCATCATGCAAAAAAGCTGGATTTCAACGTTTTGTCAAATCTCAGCTTCTTTCATACAATATATTCCAATGTTTAATTATTTTTCAACACTTATCTGATCCAATAACTGCCTATATTTTTCTTGATACCGGTCAAGTTCTGCCTGGGACTTCTTTTTTAACTCTTCCATTTCCTGCATATGTACCTAACTAATCTCCAATATTTTTTCTCTTATTCCAGTTTCGATTTTTCTTCTATCGGTCGCACAGCTTCTTCATGGCAAATTACTTTTTCATTTTACAATTTCCTTTTCCCGGAGAGTCAGTTTATTCAAATCTCTGATTTGTTTTTCCAACTCCTGGTTCTCATTTATATACCCCAAGTGCTTCTCGGCATCATCCAAACGGCATTTCCATGAATTCATCGAGAAAATATCTATCTTTTCAGACAGATATTTATCAATCAGCTCAATATAATATTGAATCGGATTGCTGAACAAATTTGGAGATTTAAAGCCAAATCGAGCAATGAACGCCGACAGAACGTCTTCTGCTGAGAGTACTGTATCTTCCGCTTTATCTTCTCTGCTTTCAATCTTGCTTCGCATATCTATTTTTTTCTCTGGCACAACAAACACAACCTCTTTGTTCTTTTTAAGCCACTCCGGAAGTTTTTCGTAATCTTTTCCTGAATAACAAAACCAGAGCATTTTATAGGGGAGTGCCGCATATTCCAAACGCTCTCTCAATTTTACCATAATTACATCATCTTCCCAACCACTATATCCAATGACAATCGGTGATTTCGTCTTCAAAAATGTCTTAATCGTACCTGGGGTTGTTTTAAATTCTTGACCCTGTATAATTTCTGCATCCCGATTCTCCAAATTGCAGCAATCATAAAATTCATACATTCCATGGACGTGCATAATCTGTACCCTTTTCGAATTTGCATTCAAGGCAATATTGTCCAACATATTATCAGCCAAAAACACATCATAATTTCCGAGTAAATTCAAACTTTTGAGCAGATGATTATCAAAATTGGGAGTAATTACCGTCGTCGCAATTGTCTTTGTGTTCAAAATCTGTGCCAGCAAGAGATTACTCATAGAAATTTTGGAATCATTCATAATATTTTTTAAATACTGCTGCCTGTGCATTTTATTTTTGTACGCCTGTTCGAACCAATAAGAATAATATTTTGCGCTATTTTCTCCCAGGCTCTCCGCTACATCACATATCCTTTGCAGCTTTTCGCCATCTCCCTGACATAACCGTTCCACTTTCTTTTTACATTGGTCAATAATACCATTCGCAGTCAAAATTTCCGGTGTTGAAATTCCCGCCCCCACAATAAACAGATACGGACATTCTTCTTCCATCTCCTGCTCTATTTCCACTGTTTCCCATATTAAATTAGTTGCATCTTGTAAACTAACTATTTTTCCCATCTGAATATTCCTTCTCTCTTCATACAGTCCCAAACTGTTCTATAAAAAATTGCAAATAACTCCATCTCTGCGCGAACGGTCAAGGTGCATAGCTAAAATTTATGCGTGAAGTTTGAGTACACTATATTTAAGATTTCATTATTTTCCGACACTTATCTGATCCAATAACTGCCTATATTTTTCTTGATACCGGTCAATTTCTGCCTGCGACTTCTTTTTCAACTCTTCCATCTCCTGCATATGTGCCTGATTAATCTCCAATATTTTTTTCTCATGCTCCAGTTTCGACTTTTCTTCTACCAGCCGCACAGCTTCTTCGCGGCGAATGGCTTCTTCTTTTACAATTTCCTTTTCCTGAAGAATTTGTCTATTCAAATCACTGACTTGTCTTTCCAACTTCTGGTTCTGTTCATCTAATTGTTTCTTTTCTTCCAACACGCCCTGCGCCTGCTCTACCATCTCTTTCATGGCATCCATTTTCGCGCGCAGTTCTTTACAGGTTTCCTGTAAAGAATCGTTAAGCGAACTCTTATCACTTAATTTTTCCTCAAAATCCAATTTCTGAGCTCTTACTTGTTTATCCAGTTCCTCATTTTTCGTAAGAAGCTGCCCATAAAGCTCCTGTGTTGTCTCATTCTCCTGCTCTGCGTTTTTCTTTTCTTCGCTAAGCATTGCCATTCGCTGCTGAAGTTCCTGAATTACTTGATCTTTTGATACAAGAAGTGAATCATACTTAGCACCAATCGTTTTCTCCAAATGCTGTTTATTTTCCACTTGAACTAAAAAACTTTTCATAATCATGTTCGTATATGACTCAATTTCTTCAATAATCTTTGCATCTTCTCCAAAAACACCTTTTGCTCTTTGAAGCTCATACGCCGCAATCATTTTTAAAAACGCATCTTTCTGTGAATAACCATCTCCCAATTCATCTGTAATATCTTTGATTTTTTGTTCCATGGCCTCAGTTACTCTATAAGACCTCGTTTTTAATTTTTCGTTATCCAACATTGGGTCTAATCCCAGCACCTCTTTCTCTAGTTTCTCCATATACATTATCCCCTTTTTTTACTTTGATAACATCATTATATCCCATTGCCCTTGATTATGCAAGCAAATTTCTATTGAGTTATATATGTGTTTAACGTGTTTGTGTTATAACATATTATCATTACATCTTTTCCAATTCTTTCGTATCTTTATTGTGTTATATTTATATAACGTGTTTGTGTTATAACATATTCATATCTATTTCTTTATAAAATCATCTTGCCATATTTCACAAGTCTTGCTATACTAAGACATATTGATTCCGCATTCCTTTTGGAATTCTGGTATAGTAAAATTCCTGGAGACAGGTTTCCTTGTATTTTATACATCCCGAAAACCATTTTATCAAACCAGAAAGGAGTTATATATGTTCCAATATACACCATTTGAAAAAAGCCTGTGCGCAAATGCCAGGCTTTTTTCTATTACAAAAAAGAATCTCGATTTATTTTTATTGCTTCAAACAAACACCATCACTTACCGGCAACTTCACTTAACCAAACTCCACGGACTCACAGAAACTTCCGGAAGGCTCTCCTTAAAACGTCTGGAAGCCGAAGGTTTCATATACAGCAAGCAAGTCACTGCCAATAGTCAGATAAAATATTTTTACCTCAGTGCAAAAGGACGTGTTTTTTTAAAAAAGCTGCTCCCCTCTGAATATGCCCAATCTCTTCACATTAATTGGGAAAAGCGTCCCCCTGCAGGTATCCAGCAACTTTTTCACAGAATTCATGGAAACGATTTTTATTTTTCCTACATTTCCCTTCCCACAAGCCAACCTCGTCCATGGATTTTAGAGCCAAGGTTACCAGGAATTTCCGACAATCACAATGTCCCTCCTCGAAGTGACGGTTGCCTATATTGTGATTGTTTTACATACTACATCGAACAGGATAATGGTACACAATCAGAAAACATACTTCTCAATAAACTAAAAAACTATATCCAGGGAGGCTTTTTTAATTCAAATTCCAAAAACAGACTGGTGTTTTGCCTTGCCTTTCCACACCGTAAGAAATCAGCGCAAAAGCCTGCTTTTTCTATTTATAAATTACTCCTAAAATTCACAAAATTATGGGAATTACTAGAAAAAACACACAACATAGAATTGGATTACCCTCAATTCCTGCAGACCCTTTCAACATCACCACTCAAAGAAACCGTTACTCTAAAAGAATTTTCTGGATTTGAAAATATATATCGCCTGCACCCTGAAATCCAATCTGCAAAGGACGCTAACGCCCTCAAGAAAGCATATTTGCACGTTTCGGCTACCTCACAAGCATTAGACGAAGAATTAGACACCCTTTTTCAAAAGCGTCTCAAATCGCGTTTTTCGAGTTTCTACGAAGATGTCGATCCACAAATGCTTTTAAGTGCCTTAGAAGGAATCCCTTTATACGTATGCGCAAATCATCAATTACCAAGCTACATTCCTTTGATTGCCGCCGAAGATACTTCTTTCCAAACAAAAATTTACGAACTTTTGTTTTACAACGGCTTAAACACTGATAATTGGCATTTCCATTCACCCATAAAATTTCACAACACTATTAATTTCACTTTCCGAATGGGACTGCAGCATA
>OOBW01001523.1_pt1 | contig 10034 bp, 9 predicted proteins | sample 1671701 | NCBI WGS metagenome assembly OOBW01 (sample SAMN06348183, study PRJEB24527) | human gut metagenome | biome: human gut; feature: ankylosing spondylitis patient; material: feces | host: Homo sapiens | place: China | collected 2015-10 | reverse complement strand
GCCATCCGGAAACTGATTCTTAACTTTATAATAATCGGTGTGGGTACTTTGGTCATAGGCCACCTGTTTTTGTTAATGTTCGGTCTGGCCATCCCTGTCATTCAGTTGGGCGGTGGGATACTTATCTGTAAAACGGCCATGGAGTTGCTCGGCGATTCTAACTCCCCGGATCAGGAAGAATCGAGCCGGAACATGGATAGCCTCAAATGGAAGAATATAGAACAGAAGATATTTTATCCCATCACGTTTCCCATCAGCATCGGTCCGGGCAGTATATCCGTTATATTTACTCTGATGGCTTCTGCCAGCGTCAAAGGTAAATTGTTGCAAACCGGAATCAATTATTTTGTGATCGCACTTGTTATAGTTTGTATGGCAGCCATACTTTATATCTTTCTTTCCCAAGGGCAAAGAATTATTCAGAAACTCGGGCCGGTAGGGAATCAGATCATTAACAAGCTCGTTGCCTTTTTTACATTCTGCATCGGCATACAGATTTCCGTGACAGGTATATCTCAGATATTTCATTTGAGTATCTTATGATTACAGCCGTTACAGAGCGGCTGCGGCAGCCGGCAATGATATTTACCCGTTTCTATCCGTTTGTCCGGATCAGTATGAGCAACATACGGTTCATGATGAAAACGAATATATACCATTGTCAGACTCTGGAAAAATGCAGTGGCACTTTAAGGGGGAGGAGGCATAATTATTAAGGATTGAGTCCTTTGTTTATAAGTAGCCTTTCAGCACTTTTGCGATGCGCTTGTATCCTTCGGCATTCGGGTGAAGCCCGTCACGGAACAGTGAATGGTCTATTGTTCCGTCTTTATGCGTCAGTTGCGGAGCAAGATTAATGAAAGTACAATCTTTGCCGTTCAGTCGCTTTTGCAATGCCGCATCTATTTGGGCAATGCGGGTTTCCATCTCTTTTCTCGGCAGGATGCCCATCACGCAGAGTTTTGCACGGGGCTGACGCTCGCGAATCGCTTTTACGACCCGGCAGATTCCCTCTATGACTTCGTCGTCGGTATTGAACAAGAGATTGTTGGTGCCTATCAGCAGGAAAACCGTCCAGCTCACCGTGGTAGATACGCCACAGTACATTTTCTGTTTTGTCCCAGCCAAATCCGAGATTACGGACTCGCTTTCCTTTGAAAAGTTTATCCCAGGATTCTGTTCCAAACTGATTGTGTGCAATAGGTTCGCCTCCCCAGAAATGCGTGATCGAGTTGCCGATCATCACCACTTCGGGAGCACTTTGCTTATTTAGTTTCAAGATCTCTTCGTGGCGTCCGTACCAGTCGTATGGATCTCTTTGCTGCTTGCAAGGGATACATGAAGTAGGCCCTTTACTCTCTTCGTGTAAGATCTCACCTATCTTCTTCCGGTAACTGTCCGCATATTGCTGCATACCCAGGTCGGTGGAATGAACACCGTCTACCATGGCATCCATCGGCATACCGATTTCTTCCTTGGTCAGATAATAGACAGTAGGAACCTGCTCTTTTTGCAGCGTCTCGTATGCCTTGCGTAGTTCTGCATTGGCCACACGATAGGATTCCTCCGCGCTTTCGGAACTGAATTCATTGCTATATCCATCGTGTTCTACCAATAGGATGGGGGCCCGGCTCTTTTCACGAAGTTTTTTCACTCCCTCCAAAGTACGTTGGTACACTACGGCCGATGCTTCTTTTCCTGCCAGATTGGGCATGCAGTCAATGATATATAGCCGTGCATCGATCTCTGACAGAAGATCGAAGAGTGCTTCTTCCAGTTTTCCGTTGCCGGAGAACCCCAGATTGATGACCGGATGTCCCAACTTCCGGTTCAGTATATTGCCCCATGCCATGCCGGGACGCGAAGCACAGGCTCCTTGCGCAATGGAAGTGCCGTATATGACCAGAGGCTTTTCTTGTGAAACCGGAAGGAAACGGAAAGAAGCGTCGGCAGGAACACCTATCTCCATCCATGATACACTGTTGTATAGCGGCAGGAATAGTTGGTATTCAAATCCGTTGCCGGATTTAGCTGCGTATGAAAGTCCCCTGAAATTGTAGACAATGGTGTCTCCCATGGAATAATTTCCGGCACACCAGCGTTCTTGCCCGTTATTGTCTGTAGCATACAGATCGATGCCCGAAACTCCCGTAGCCGGCATATGGGGCATAGAGAGTCCGCCTTTTACTACGTAGCGAACCTTTATTTCGGATGCGTTGGAACGGAAGACGACAGACAGCCCTGCGCTTTGCCGCGACAAATCCCATAAAGGTTTGCGTACTTTATCTTCTGCCCTTTGCGGGAGGCGGGCATAAGAATCTTTCAGTTCGTCCTGCCATGCTTGTCCGCGTACTGTATGAAAGTCTTGTTTGAGTGGATCTGCCCATTTGTATTGTGCCTGTAGAGAAGCGCACCCCAGAAAAAGGGCTAAAAGGGAAAGTTGGAGTCTGGTAGTTTTCATGATCATTGAGTATTAGGGGATATAAATGTAATCATTCTATCTTGAATATGCAATCAACCGATGTAATCGTAGACGAGTTGTACAACTGGTACACGACGAGTTGTGCAACTGGTGATGTACGAGTTGTACAACTCGTATGTGCCGGGATGTATAGCTGGTACGTGATTGGTCGGGGACTTTAACGAGGTGTAACCTTATCCGAATCTGATAATCATTACCGAGAAATAAGGGTATCTTTTTTCCCGAAGTTCTTCGGTGGAGCAAGAGTAGTATTCCTTCTCGGTCCCTACATTTTCAAAGTAGTGGTATTGGTATTCCGGATGGTTAATTATACATTGGTGTACCTCGTCTATACATTGCGATAGCTTCATTATGACCACTACCGTCTGATGTTTCAGGTAGTCGTCCAGTTCTTTGGCGGTGACGTGACCCGGTATCACGATCAGCCGCTCTTCCTGACTGACAATATGCAGGCCCGCCATCGCTCCGGAAGCAATAAAAGCGGGAATACCGGCAATCTGTTCAACGGGGATGTCGTCTTGTTGCAGCTTGTCGTAGATGTAGTGGATGGAAGAGTAAAGACCCGCATCTCCTTCGGCCACAATTACGACGTTTTGTCCCTCTGCACGGAGTATTTTGCTGCTTTCATATACAGCTTCATAAGATCTTAATGCCAGTGTCCTGTCCTTGTCCATAGGAAGCCGGAAACACTGTACGGTGTCCGAGAATCCGAGAGTGTTCAGGATGGAGAGTGCCCGTGAAGAGGACTTGCCGTCTTGAGTCATGGTGGCCGGACAGAAGATGCAATCGGCTCCTTGCAGTGCTTTGAGTCCTTTCAATGTAATCAGATCCGGTTCTCCGGGGCCTAAAGATACGAAACGTATGGGATGTGTAGTTATCATTTGTTATCGGTTTATCATCTTAATGTTCTGCAAAAGTGAGGAAAATATCTCTATGAAACAAGAATTATTAAGTATCTTTGACCGCTGTAATCTGAATTAAAAGACAAATAACGATGAAACAATTCCTGATCGGATGCGCACTGCTGGCCTGTATCTCTTTAGCCGGTTGTCGTCCGAAGAACAACCAGAATGCAACGATAGTAACCGGTGAGGTGTCCGATACATCTTCTGTCCGTATCACACCAGTTTATGCCAAAGGTTTTAAAGTGACCTATACTCCTACATGCCGCTTGGTCGATATCAGCGATCCGCAGAAAGAAGGAGGTGAATCTTTTCATTACGCTCTTGTGCCCGGAGGGACGAAACCTGAAAATATTCCTGCCGGCTATACAGTGATAGAGACTCCCGTGAAGAGTGTTATCTGTATGACTTCCTTGCAGTTATCCAACTTTATTAAACTGGATGCTTTAAATCATGTAGTGGGTATCACGAGCACCCGTCATCTCTTCAACAAAGAAATGAACGAACGCTTGAAGCAGGGTAAAACGGCTAAGATAGGTATCGAGGGGAACTTTGATAATGAAGTGATCATGAGTGTGAATCCCGATGTCATCTTCATTTCTCCTTTCAAGCGCGGCGGATACGATGCCATGCGTGAAGTGGGCATTCCGCTGGTGCCGCATTTGGGATACAAAGAGATGACTCCGTTGGGACAGGCCGAATGGATTAAGTTTATCGGACTTTTCATCGGAGAGGAAGAGACTGCCAACCGGAAATTTGCAGCCATAGAAAAGCATTATAATGAATTGAAAGAAAGGGTTGCCCATGTAAAGAAGCGTCCGGTGGTGTTCAGTGGAGAGATCCGCGGGGGCAACTGGTATGCCGTGGGCGGTAAAAGTTTTCTGGCACAGCTCTTTCGTGATGCAGGTGCCGATTATTTTCTGAAAGACGATCCCCGGTCGGGAGGTGTCACGCTCGACTTCGAAACAGTGTACAGCCAGGCGGAAAGTGCCGACTTTTGGCGTATTGTCAATAGTTTCGACGGGACTTTCTCTTATGATGTATTGAAGAGTGAAGATCCGAGATATGCCGATTTTCGTGCTTTCCGTGAGAAAGGGGTGATATATTGCAACATGCGTGAAAAGCCGTTTTATGAAAGTATGCCTACCCAGCCGGAAGTGGTACTGGAAGATTTGATTAAGGCTTTTCATCCGGACTTGTTGCCCGATTATACGCCTGTCTATTACGAACGACTCAATTAATCTGTCCGATGAAACGACCGACAATACCTCTTATGCTGCTTATAGCCGCATCTATTTTTGTCTTTTTTCTGCTGAATCTGCTTCTGGGCTCGGTTTCCATTCCCATCGGTTCGGTATGGAACATACTTTGGGGCGGAACGGATGAATCCGTTATCTGGCAAAATATCATCTGGAAGTCACGGGTACCGCAGGCTTTGACCGCTTTGGTGGCGGGTGCCGGACTTTCTATCAGTGGCTTGCAGATGCAGACCGTATTTCGCAATCCGCTGGCAGGACCTTCTGTACTTGGTATCAGTTCCGGTGCCAGCCTGGGAGTGGCTTTCGTGGTATTGTTGTCCGGAGCATTTGGAGGCGTGGCACTTAGCAAATTGGGATATATGGGCGAGGTGGCTCTTTCGTTGGCGGCCGTTATCGGTGCCCTGTCGGTGATGGCGCTTATTGTGTATGTATCCCAAAAAGTGAAAGGAAATGTAACTTTGTTGATTATCGGTGTGATGATTGGCTATGTGGCGAGTGCCGTTATCGGTGTACTCAAATATTTTAGTGTGGAAGAAGACATCCGCGCTTACGTCATTTGGGGGTTGGGTAGCTTTGCCCGCGTCTCCGGTGATCAGATGACCTTGTTCGTCTGTATCATGGTTGTGCTGATTCCGCTCTCTTTCCTGTTGATTAAAACCATGAATCTGATGCTGCTTGGCGATGGGTATGCACGTAACTTGGGATTGAACATCAAGCGTGCCCGCCTGTTGGTCATTTCATGTTCGGGAGTGCTTGTAGCCATCGTGACCGCTTATTGCGGACCGATTATGTTCATTGGTTTGGCGGTTCCCCATCTTTGCCGTGCCATCTTTCATACCTCGGATCACCGCATCCTGATGCCGGCCACTTTGCTGGCAGGTGCTTCGTTGGCTTTGGTATGCAATCTGGTTGCCCGCATGCCGGGCTTTGAGGGAGCTCTTCCGGTCAACTCCGTGACTGCTCTGGTAGGCGCGCCGGTCGTGGCATCAGTGTTGTTCCGTAAGCGTAAAAGTGAATTAAGTGAATAAAGAATCATGAAGCAAAAAACCATTCATATAGAGAATCTTTCGATAGGCTACCTGGGTAAGACCGATGTTAAAGTTGTGGCCGATCGTATCAATGCCGGCATTAACTGTGGCGAACTGACTTGCCTGTTGGGAGCTAATGGAGTGGGGAAGTCCACCCTGTTGCGTACACTTTCGGCATTTCAACCTAAATTGGGGGGTAAGATAGAGATTGTGGGCAAGGAGATCGATGCATATACCGACAAGGAACTGTCAACCGTCATTAGCGTAGTGCTCACTGAGAAATGTGATATTCGCAATATGACGGTGCACGAGCTTGTAGGCTTGGGACGCAGTCCGTATACCGGTTTTTGGGGAACACTTCGCGGAGAAGATAAGGAGGTGGTCGAACGTTCCATTGCTTTGGTGAAGATTCAGAACCTGGCACACCGCATGGTGCATACCCTGAGTGATGGTGAGCGACAGAAAGTGATGATTGCCAAAGCGCTGGCACAAGAGACTCCGGTGATCTTTCTGGACGAACCGACGGCATTTCTCGATTTCCCCAGTAAAGTGGAGATGATGCAGTTGCTTCATCGGTTGAGCCGCCAGACCAATAAAACGATTTTTCTTTCCACACATGATCTGGAGCTGGCTTTACAGATTGCCGATAAAATCTGGTTGATGGACAAGATGAACGGGGTGACTATCGGTACTCCGGAAGATCTGTCACTGAGTGGCAAACTGAGCAGTTTCTTTGCCCGTAAAGGCATTGTGTTCGATTTGGAGACGGGCTTGTTCCGGGTAGACAATGAATATACATCGCAGATACGCCTGGTGGGGCATGGACAGAAATATGCCATGGTGCGTAAAGCCCTGCAGCGTAACGGGATTTTGGCTAATCGTACTGTCGAGTCGGATACCTACATCGAAACCGGTGATCTGAAAGACGGTAACGGATTCATCCTACATCCGCAGGAAGGGGAAGCCGTAACGCTGAACAGCATTGAAGAACTGTTGGAGAGATTGCAGGCCGGGAGTGCCGAAAGAGCCGTTTAACCGCTGAGGGGCACCCCAAGAACCCTTATCGTTCAGAATCTGGCACAACAGCTCCGAAACGACTGCACCATGATGGCTGTTGCCTGCTCCTGATAAATGGGAAATTACTTTTCTGCTCTCCTCTGCTGTGAAGTTAGAACAAAGAAGCCTCCATACCTTCTTCCAATGTGCGCGGGGTGTACTCGATTTCGGCTTTAGCCTTTTCGATACTTAATCCGCTGAAACGCGGGCGGGGAGTAGCCTCTTTCATTTCCTCGGTAGTGACGGGTTCGATCAATGAACGATCCAGTTTCAGAAAATCAGCCACCCGGTAGGCGATTTCGGCAATTGTGAGGCATTCGCTGCCGCAAATATGATAGATGCCGTTGGCTGTATGAAACATCAGCTTTTCTACTCCTACTGAAATATCTCCAACAAAGGTCGGTGTACGCCATTGATCGGATACGACACGGATCGTTTCTCCGTTTCTCAACCGGTTGGCTACTAGCTGAAGGATGTTGCCATGCTGTCCCGGAAGGGCTTTTCCATAAACGACAACTACACGTACTATGGCATAATTACTACAAATGCTGGCTATAATCTTTTCGGCTTTCAGTTTCGTAACACCGTAATAATTCACCGGAATCGCTTCATCTTCTTCCTTGTAGAGCCGGATGCTTTTACCGTCAAATACAAAGTCCGTGGAAAGATGGATGAAACGGCTGCCATACTGTTCGCAAACATGTGCTATCGTTTCGACTGCTGTAACATTTGTAGCTTCAGCTTCTGCATGATGGGTTTCGCAATAGTCCGGTACCGAAAGGGCAGAGGTGTTGATTACGATGTCCGGCCGGCATTCTTTAAATAATTTCCGTACTTCATTTTCGTCCCGGATATCGGTACGTACGAAGCGATAATCTTTGCCGGGGCAAATGTCATCTCTCAGCGAGCATCCTGTGACGTGGTATATAGGGTTAACCGATAAGTCATTCAGTATCCGGCGCCCCGTAAATCCATTGACACCGATAATCAATATGTTTTTCATTTCTTTCTTTTTTTAATATGGATAGTTGCGCCCCTGCTGGACTTCAATGCGGATACCGAAATTCCCATCGGAAGATTTCATCTCGAAAGCCCCTTTGAAGTTGTTCTTTTCCCATGGCATGGCGGCAGGGTTAGGGACTTTTTTGCCATCGGCATTATATTCCCCATACGTGTTCAGACGCATGCCGTTTTTCAGTTTAAACGATCCCATCTGGAGTTGTTGCGGAGACGAGAAGAAATCGTGTCCGCCCCAACCGAATCCGTATGAAAGGGAGGGAGTGAACACATTGGATAGTCCTTGTGTCATTATGACGTCCGGATTCAAACTGAAGATCCGGTTATAGTCTTTGCTTGCATCGGGTAATTCGAATTTATATTTCGGCAGTTTGGGAGGAGCTGCTATAAACAATCCCATATCGATCAGGAAATCTCCGTATTGCTTGACGGTAGAAGGCAAATGCCGGATGCTGTCGGAAGGTTGTTCCGACTGGGCAGAAAGTGAGGCCGTACTCAGTAACAGCAGCAAAAAGAATATCAGCTTCTTCATATCCGTTCTATGTTATCTTTCAAAACGCAAAGATATGAAAATAATCTGCTTGCCGTGAATCCTTTATTTCTTTTTTAGATGAATTACAGGACCGAAAACAGGGTTCGTTTCCCAACGTCCTTTTACGGGATTGAATTCGTGGATGGCTCCGCCGGTAATACCGAATTTACCATTGAACATGTAGTCGACTGTTCCTCCGAAATGATTCTGCATATATAAGTCGGGGACCATATAGCCCTTCTTAGAGTTTCGTTGCCCGTTGAGCGAATATTGGCCGAACACGTTCAGGTATAAATGGTCTGTAAGCCTGTAGGTAATTTTTCCGTGGATACCGGCATCAAAGCGCGAACCGGCCATCGGAGCCGTGGGGATGCGAAGGCTTGGCAATGTATATTTAGCAACAAACACTCCTCCCGAAAAGATCCAGCGATCATTGGGAGAGAACGAGTAGGCAGCACCCGCCTTTACGATGGTGCCTATGCTGAGATAGGTGTTATAATTGCTGAAAGTAGTGAGATTACTGTTGGGAGAAAGGTTGAAATTGTAATAACGGTCGTAATCCCAAATGAAGGGGTTGGAATAGGTCCCCAATTGAGGGACGATCCAACCGGACGGAATACTTTCCGGGTACGGTATACGGAAAGTCATACTGTCACCGGCTGCAGCTTGTCGGGTGTTGTCCGGAAGAGTACCGTCTGTTTGTATGTTTCTATCGTTGATATGCAGTCCCTGACGAATTTCAGGTACAGTTTCGCGATGCCCTTTGATACTGTCTTTCGGTTGTTCTGTTTGTGCACATACCATCACTGTAATGATTGACAGTATAAATGTGCAGTATATTCTATTCTTCATCATTCTGTGTATTTAATTTAAGATCAGTTTATATCCTATCCCTCTGACATTGACAATGCGAATTCGCTCGTCGGCTGACAGTTTATGGCGGAGCTTTGTGATGAAAACGTGTAAACTTCTTGAGTTAAAAAAGTTATCGTCTCCCCATAGGTCGAGTAATACATTCTGTGTGTTGACCACTTGATTCTGATTCTCGCAAAGTCGCTTCAGGATTTCCGATTCCCGATGAGAAAGCTCCTGCTTCAATCCGGCATGTGTCAGTGTTTGTGCAAGAGAGTCGAACAAATAGTTGCCTATCTCAAACCGGGCGGTTGTTTTCTTTTCTTCATTGAAACTGAATGCTTTGCCAACCAATGCTTTGATGCGTATGATCAGCTCCTGCATGCCGAATGGCTTCTTCAGGTAGTCGTTGGCGCCTAGTTCGAAGCCTTCTACCACATCGTTAATAGCCGAACGTGCTGTCAGGAAAAGTACCGGTGTTTGTTTATCGGTCTGGCGGATACGTCTTACCATTTCAAAGCCATCCATGCGGGGCATCATTACATCGGCCACCAGCACGTCCGGACGAATATCGAAAAACATGCGTAATCCTTCTTCACCGTTGGCTGCAATAGTGAGAATGAAGTCGTCCTCTTCGAGTGTGTCTTTGATAATCATGGCGAGGGTCAGTTCGTCCTCTGCCAACAATACTTTGATTTTCTCTTTCATAACGTGATGGTGAATGTGCTACCGTGTCCGGGTTCGCTTTTTACACAAACTGTTCCGCCATGTTTTTCTATCATTGTTTTTACATAATAGAGTCCCAGTCCGTATCCCTTTACGTTGTGCAGGTTACCGGTCGGTACGCGATAGAATTTATCGAATATATGTTTTTGTTTCTCTTGTGCGATGCCTGTTCCTTCATCG
>OOBW01001519.1_pt1 | contig 10062 bp, 8 predicted proteins | sample 1671701 | NCBI WGS metagenome assembly OOBW01 (sample SAMN06348183, study PRJEB24527) | human gut metagenome | biome: human gut; feature: ankylosing spondylitis patient; material: feces | host: Homo sapiens | place: China | collected 2015-10 | reverse complement strand
AATGGTTCTGTGGATTTTGGAGTGGATCAGAACTGGTTTGAATTAAAGATTCTTTTACCCAGAGTATTGTAATGCTCTGGGTATTTTTTTTGCCAAGCATACGACAAAAAGGTCCGGTGGACCTTTTTTAGTATTTTGTGCCATATTTGCTGCATCTTGTGCCAAAAACAGCACAAAATAATAATCATGTTATAGTAATGCCAACAGGAAATGATACCTGAAAAAGACAAGAGAGTCAAAGGAGGAAAAAGAGAATGATCAGTGTTGAAATGGAAGATGTTCTGGCGGTATTACAATTATGCAAACCGTATATTATCGGTATTATTGCTGCACTTGTAATTGGAATCGTAATTATGATCGCATGCCGCAGGATGTCCAGGGACAAAAGATTTCTGATAAGAGGGGAAGCTGCGATCGCAATGGTTCTTGCAGTTGTTGTCTGCGTGAATATGATCTGTTTTGGACCAATGGCTACGTTGATTGGACTGGCAACGGGAAATGGAACTTTAAGCGATGAAACAAATGAAGAAGCTGCGGAAGTAGCAGAAGAAATTATGGAAGACGGAATTGTTCTTCTGAAGAATGAAAGCCTGCTTCCTTTAAATGAAACAAAAAAACTGAATATTTTTGGCTGGGAATCTATTAATCCGGCTTACGGAGGAGCTGGTTCCGGTGGAATTAATGATCTGTATGATATTGTCAGTCTGAATCAGGGACTTGAAAATGCCGGATTTTCTATTAACCAGGAACTGGTTGATTTTTATAACAATTATGGTGCAGATAATCCGGAAATGTCTATCCAGAAACAGAGCTGGACATTACCGGAGCCACCTGTAGATACTTACGATGATGAGCTTATTAAAAGTGCGAAAGAGTATTCTGATGTGGCAGTTGTGGTTCTTTCCAGAAAAGCAGGTGAAGGTCATAATGATATTCCTATGGATGTAAAAAAAGCAGCATATGATAATAATTCAGATGAATATGATGATTTTCCTGAGGGAGAGCATTATTTACAGCTTTCACAAACTGAGAGAGATATGGTGGATATGGTTTGCTCAAACTTTGATAATGTGATTGTGATTTATAATGGAGCAAATCAGTTTGAACTTGGTTTCGCAGATGAATATCCTCAGATTAAATCTGTTGTATGGTGCCCCGGAACGGGAAATGTGGGATTTAATGCACTTGGTAAAGTATTTTCAGGTGAAGTCAATCCTTCCGGAAAAACACCGGATACATTTATTTATGATATGACGACTGCTCCGTGGTGGAATAATGCAGAAAAAATAGAGTATACAAATCTGGCAGATATGGCTGTTGAAGGAATGAACGCAGGAACTGCGCAGGTGTATGCTCCGGCATTTACCAATTATGTGGAAGGTATTTATGTAGGATACAAGTACTATGAAACAGCTGCACAGGAAGGTGCGATTGATTACGATAAAACTGTACAGTATCCATTTGGATATGGTCTGAGTTACACGGAATTTGAACAGAAGATGGGTGAACTGGAGGAAAAAGACGGACAGATTTCTGTAGATGTAGAAGTAACCAACACAGGAGATGTTGCCGGAAAAGATGTAGTAGAAGTGTATTATAAACCGCCATATACAAATGGGGGAATTGAGAAATCTTCTGCAAATCTGATTGAGTTTGAAAAAACAAATCTGCTTCAGCCGGGAGAATCTCAGACTGTTACAGTTACATTTAGTATAGAAGATATGGCCTCCTATGATGAGAATAATGCAAAAGCGTATGTTCTTGAAAAAGGTGACTATGTAATCTCTATTAACAGTGATTCACACACTGTGCTGGATCAGAAAACTTATACTGCAGATAAAGATGTAGTATATAAGGGAGAAAATAAAAGAGCATCAGATGATACTGCAGCAACAAATGTATTTGAAGATGCAAAAGGCGATGTGACATATTTATCACGAGCAGATCATTTTGCAAATTATGAAGAGGCTACAGCAGCACCGGCATCTGCAGAGCTGGGTGAGCCATATGTTTCTGAATATCATTTGAACAGCAACTTTGATAAGACTACATATCTCAATGATAAGGATGTAATGCCGACAACGGGAGCAGATAATGGACTTACATTAGCTGATATGCGTGATGCTGATTATGACGATCCTCGTTGGGAAAAACTTCTGGATCAGCTTACTGTTGATGAAATGGCAAATATGATTGCAATGGCTGGTTATCAGACAGCAGCCATGGACTCTGTGGGAAAAGTGGCTACACTTGATTTCGATGGACCAGCAGCAATTAATAACAACTTTACAGGAGTTGGTTCTATTGGATTTCCAATTGAAGTTGTGGTTGCTTCCACATGGAATAAGGGACTTGCACAGGCATGGGGTGAATGCATGGGCAAGATCAGTCAGGAAATGGGTGCAGAGGGCTGGTATGCACCAGGTATGAATACTCATAGAACCGCATTTGGAGCAAGAAACTATGAATACTTTTCAGAAGATGGAGTTCTTGCAGGAAATATGGGAGCAAAAGCAGTAGAAGGAGCAAGAAAATATGGAGTTTATTCTTATATCAAACATTTTGCTCTGTATGAGGGAAACGCAAAGATGGTAAGTGTCTGGTCAAATGAGCAGGCAATCCGGGAAATCTATCTGAAACCATTTGAAATTTCTGTAAAACAGGGTGGTGCAAATGCGGTTATGGTTTCCTGGAGTTTCCTTGGAGATAAATGGACTGGAGAAAGCAGTAACCTTATGAATACAGTTCTCAGAGATGAATGGGGATTCAGGGGAATGGCGCTTACAGACTTCTTCCGAAACAATGGTCATGGATTTATGAATGCAGATGCAGCTTTGGCGAATGGAGTAGATGCAATGTTGTCCACATTCAACGGAGAAGAGAACAATGTAGCCAATCCGGAGCATCCAACATCTGTACTTCAGATGAGGAATGCCTGCAAAAATGTCATGTATACAGTTGTAAGCAGCTGGGCTTATGATGGAGAACACGAAGAAACAGGTATGGAAAACTGGAAAAAAGCAGGAATTGGTATCGACATTGTAATAGCACTTTTCATGGCAGGAATGGAAGTACTGGTAATCAGAGGATATAAGAAAAGAAAGAATGCTGAATAAGGAAGAAAGTGGGATGGAAAACAGTTATGAAACAGCAAAAATTGATTGAAAAGATGACAATAGAAGAAAAGGCAGCGATCCTCAGTGGAAAAACTGTCTGGCAGACCAGAGAAATTGACAGGCTTTCCATCCCGTCCATCTTTCTTTCGGATGGACCGCATGGAATCAGAAAACAGGCAGGAGCAGGAGACCATCTGGGACTGAATGCATCCCTGAACGCAACTTGTTTTCCCACAGCGGCGACGATTGCAAACAGCTGGAATCAGGATCTGGGGGAAGAGATTGGACAGGCCCTTGGAGAGGAAGCAGCAAGTATGGACGTAAATATCCTGCTTGGTCCGGGATTAAATATTAAAAGAAGCCCATTATGTGGAAGAAATTTTGAATATTTTTCAGAAGATCCATATCTTTCCGGGAAGATGGCAGCGTCATATATTCGTGGAATACAGAGTAAAGGCGTTTATGCCTGCCCGAAGCATCTGGCGGTTAACAGTCAGGAACTTCGGAGAATGGCAATGGACGCAGTTGTTGACGAACGGACATTAAGAGAAATTTATCTGACCGGTTTTGAGATAGCTGTTAAAGAAGGACACGCAAAAGCAATCATGAGCAGTTACAACCAGATTAATGGGATTTATGCTAATGAGGACAAACATCTTTTGACAGATATCTTGCGCAAAGAATGGGGATTTGATGGAATTGTAGTAACAGACTGGGGCGGAAGCAATGACCATGTGAAAGGTGTTGCTGCCGGCTCAAATCTGGAGATGCCGTCCTGTGGGTACGATTCTGCAAGAGAAGTGATTGCTGCTGTCCAAAATGGAAAGCTGAAGGAAGCAGATTTGGATGAAAGAGTTGGAGAACTGGTGGATGCAGTGATGGAACTGACATCAGGGAAGAAGCTTTCAGATAAAAACTTTGACAGAAATGCACATCATCAACTGGCAAGGAAAGCAGCAGCAGAAAGCATGATTCTTCTGAAAAATGAAAAACAGATTCTTCCGCTGGATACCAAAAAATCCATCGCTGTTATTGGAGATTTTGCTTTTTCACCCAGATATCAGGGGGCAGGATCTTCTATGGTCAATCCAACAAAAGTAGAAGATATGTCATCGATTTTGCAACAATATGATCTGAATATTTTGGGGATGACAAGAGGCTATCAGAGAAATGGAGATGTAGATGAGAATGATAGAAAGTTTGCACTAAATTTGTCTATGAACGCGGATATTGTAATTTTCTGCTTTGGTCTTGATGAGATCAGCGAATCAGAAGGACTGGACAGAACCCATATGCGTATTCCACAAAATCAGATCGATCTTCTGCAGGATATCAGTAAAGTGAATGAAAATATTATTGGAATACTGAGTGCAGGATCTGCAATAGAAATGCCATGGCATACCTGTTGTAAAGCGATTTTGCATGGTTATCTGAATGGACAGGCAGGAGCTTCTGCAACATTGGATATTCTGACCGGAAAAGTGAATCCATCAGGAAGATTGGCAGAAACATATCCCATATCTTATGAACAGACACCGGCATTCCGATATTATCCAAGTAATGAGAAAACATCGGAATACCGCGAGAGTGTTTATGTAGGATATCGCTATTATGATACTTCAAAAGTACGGGTGCAGTTTCCATTTGGTTTTGGACTTTCCTATACGGAATTTACATATTCTGATCTTATCATAGAAGAGGATGGAATCAAAGTTTCGGTTACCAATACAGGTGACAGAGATGGAGCTGAGGTTGTTCAGATGTATGTAGGACTTCCTAATGCAATCGTGTTCCGACCGGAAAAAGAACTGAAAGGTTTTGCAAAAGTTTATCTAAAGGCAGGAGAAAGCAGACAGATCAGGATTCCCTTTGATGATAAGACATTCCGTTATTGGAATATAAAAACAGGACAGTGGGAAATAGAAACAGGAACTTATCAGATTATGGTAGGAGCCAGTGTTGCAGATATTCGTTTAACAGGTACGACCGAGAGAACAGGAAACAGTAAAGGGTATCCGTATAATCCGGCAAAAATGCCTTACTATTATACAGGAATCGTGCAGAAAATATCAGATGAGGAATTTCGTGAACTTCTTGGCCATGAGATACCGAACGGGAGATGGAGTGGAAACCTGGAAATCAATGATGCAATTTGTCAGATGTATTATGCAAAAAGCCGACTTGCAAGACTAATATATAGATGTCTCACAAAAATGAAAAAGAAGAGTGAGGCACAGGGAAAGCCGGATCTGAATATTCTTTTTATTTACAATATGCCGTTTCGGGGGATCGCCAAGATGACCGGCGGGGCAGTCAGTATGGAAATGGTATATGGAATTGTCGATGCTGTGAATGGCCACTTTATGCTTGGAGTAAAGAAAGTAGTTGGCGGATATTTCAGAAACAGAAGAAATAATAAGAAATATGAAAAATTATTAAAAGGAGCCGGAGGGAAGCGCAGATGAATCATATAAAAAATATATGGAAATGTTTTGAAGAGAAACATTCTGCTATTGCAAAATGGCTTTATCAGATATTCTATTTTGTTATATTCAGTATGGGCGTGACAGTATTCCAGTATCTTGTATTTACATTTTTACCAGGGATTTTGGGAATTGGTCTGGCTGGTACAGAATTTATGTGGCCAAAGGTTTCCATGAATCTGTTTGGAGTAAAATTTACATGGAGTTTGCTGGGGTATAATGTATTGCGTGATGCAACGGGGAATATATTGATCGGTGGTGGACTTGGCTATTTTATCAGTTATGAATTGGGGTCATTTCTTGCACAGTGTATCAATTTTCCACTTCAGAGAAATATTACTTTTAAAAGCCGTGGAAATCCTGTATATCAGGCAATCTGGTATTTTGTTGCATGGGTGGTAATTTCACTGATTTGTAATGGATTTAATAATCTGTGGATGCCAGTTGCATCTGCATATGTGGCACCGGCAGTCTATAACATGCTTGTGACAATTATTACAGGTGGAGTTTCCATGGTGATTTTTTTCTTTGTGTTTAAAATTATTTTCCCAGAGGGGAAGGCTGAATAGAAGAAAATAGCAAGATGTTAGAAACTGGTAGTCAATCGGATATGATTTGGAACATCATAAAATCAACAAGGATAAAGGTAAAAAAATATGAATAAAAGACAAAAAATTCTGATTGTAGATGATTCAAAACCGGTGTTTATGAAAGAGGATCTACTTCCCGTTATGGGAGATAATCAAATGATCCAGGATCTGCCCTCGGCATTTATCCGGGTTTTGGAGGAACAGAACGCATGGAAAAAATAATGGAAAAGAATATTCTGATCCGGGATATAGAAACAAAAAATATCATGACTAAATCCAGTCTTCCGGTAGGGGGATATTCTGTCAATCCTTATGTAGGATGTACCCACGGCTGCAAATACTGCTATGCCTCTTTTATGAAACGGTTCACCGGGCATACCGAATCGTGGGGAACATTTCTGGATATAAAACACTGGCCGGCAATTAAAAACCCGAGAAAATATAAAGGCCAACGGGTAGTGATTGGTTCCGTGACAGATGGGTATCTGCCCCAGGAAAAGGAGATAAGAAATACCCGCAGGATTTTAGAACAGTTAAAAAATAGCGGTGCAGAAATCCTTATCTGTACGAAATCGGATCTTGTACTCCGGGATATTGACTTGCTAAAAGAAATGGGAAAAGTCACTGTCTCATGGTCGATCAACACATTAGATGAAAAATTTCAGGCAGACATGGATCAAGCTGTCAGCATCAGCCGCAGACTTGAGGCAATGAAGCAGGTATACGAAGCCGGAATACGCACGGTTTGTTTCATTTCCCCAGTATTTCCGGGCATCACAGATTTTGAAAAGATTTTTGAACGTGTGAAAGATCAGTGTGACCTGGTATGGTTAGAAAATCTAAATCTCCGCGGTGGTTTCAAACAGGAGATCCTGGATTATATTCAGAAATGTTATCCCCACCTTGTTACCCTGTATGATGAAATCTATCGCAAGGGAGATCGAAGCTATTTTCGGGCATTGGAAAACCAGGCAGCACAGATGTCCCAAAAATACGACTGTCCTTTTGTAGACAACGAACTGCCTTATGGCCGCGCAGAGCCAGGCCATCCTGTAATCGTGGACTATTTCTATCATGAAGAAGTACGGGGATCGGAAAATACAGGGCGGCGCAAAAAATGATTGAATAAGTTGAGATGTAAAAGAGGTGCCTCAAGAGACTGAAACAACTCATAGTTTTCCATGAATGTTACAGTCTCTTTATTATTATCAGTATACTCCACACTCTGGGTTGGTATCAATATCAAGATGAAGCAAAGGCTTTTCTCCCTCCACTGCCCGGTATATATCCAGCATAGTAATTTCATCTGCAGGTTTGGTAAGACAGGCGTTTGCCTGGCCTTGGGTATTGGAGATAAGGCTTGCATTTTTCAGCACGGCCATCAGCTGCCGGATATAGGCAGGATTTGTTTTTACACTTTTTGCAATCTGGGCACTGGTCAGATGCTCTTTTTCTTCTTGTAATTTATATTTTAACATGGTACAATTTTGATGTAATTTTAATAATAACAATAAAAGAAAGGAAAGTCAACTATGCAGCCAATGAAAAATAATGTTTTTGAAAATGCATATCAAAAAAATGCCCGGACCTTATTAGATAAACTTAATTCTGCTGAAGCCATTCTGGTAGGAGCAGCAGCCGGCATGTCCGCTTCCTGTGGCTATAATTTTTTCTATCAGAATGATGCGATATTTCAGAAATATCTGGGGGATTTCCATAAAAAATATGGATTTACCGGAGCCTTTAACGGATTTTACTATCATTATCCTTCCCCGGAAGCTCATTGGGCATTTCTTGTACGTATGGGCTATATGGAATATGAGTGTCCTACAGGACAGCCTTACTACGATCTCATGGAACTCCTTGAGGGTAAAAACTATCATATTATGACCACCAATCAGGACTTCCAGTTTACCCGTGTGGTGTCCGAAGAAAAATTAAGCGCCATCCAGGGTGATTCCCGCTATTATCAGTGCAGTCGCCGATGTCATGACCAGATTTATTACAACAAGGATATGGTCTATGCCATGAATGCAGCTATTGACGAGAATCTGTGTATCCCCGCCAAAATGATCCCCCGCTGTCCAAAATGCGGAGCCCAGATGGAGCCCTGGGTACGGGGATATACATTTCTGGAAGGTGCCAAGTATAAAGACGAATACCGGAAGATCAACGAATTTCTGGAAAAGAATAAAGAGAAGAAGATCCTTTTTCTGGAGTTGGGCGTAGGACGAATGACCCCTATGTTTATCCAGGAACCTTTCTGGAATCTCACATACTCCCTGCCTAAGGCGTTTTACATTACCATTAATCCAAAGGACGCCATTCTTCCCAGAGAAATAGAACAGAAGGGGCTGGCTATCAAAGAAGACATTGCCCTGGTGCTGCAGGAGGCAGTGAGGGTAAAGAAAGAGGAAAACAAGGAGCATGGAGAAGCATAGTCACAAAGACATCCCTGGAACAGCAATGGGCCTACTATACAAAATATATTTACAGTATGTGGCATCTGCCTACAGGTCAGCTATATCTGGCTCTTAAGGCTGTACTTGCCGGAAAAGATTAGAGAGATGACACCGGGGGTGATCAGACTGCCTTTCTGGGACATGACGGCCCGTAACAGCCAGGTGTTTTACGTCTGTCTGAACCAGGAAGCCTCTTCTGCTCCGGAACATTTAAAAAAGGGAGAAGTCTTTACCTGCAAGGCAATCTGGCAGATATATTAAAAGAACTTCGGATACAGTTGGAAAAGGAGAAATAACATTATGGAAGAAAACTTCAGAAATATTTATAAAGCTATCCAGGAAGCAGACGCTCTTCTCATCGGCGCCAGTAACGGATTATCTATTTCAGAAGGATACAATATTTTTGCAGATGATCACTGGTTTCAGAAAGATTTCGGAGATTTCCGCAGCAGATACGGGATCAGAAACATACTGCAGGGATTATTCTTTCAGTATCCTACAGAAGAATCTAAATGGGCATTTTTCAGCAGACTGATCAGCCGGAAATGTTATCTGGAACAGCCCGGTCCTGTAATGGAGGATCTGTATCGTCTGGTTGGTTCCAAAGATTATTTTATTGTGACCTCCAATGGCGAGGACCATTTCGTGCCTGTAGGATTTGACAGGGATAAAGTCTTTGAGATGGAAGGCCGTCTCACCCAGTCCCGGTGCCAGAATGGATGCGGAACAGATCCTTACGAAAACCAGAATGAAATTCTCAAAATGGCGAAAGCTGAAAAAAACGGACAGATCCCCTCAGAACTGGTCCCCTGCTGTTCCTGCTGTGGAGGGCCAGTTACGGTCAATATGGCAAACAGCAATGCATTCTTTCAGACCGAACAGTTCCAAAAGAAAATGCAAGACTATCAGAACTTTATTAAGAAATATCATGGTAAAAGACTAGCAATCCTGGAATTGGGCGTGGGATGGCGAAACCGTATGATCAAAGAGCCTTTCATGAGCCTTGCTGCTTCTGAACCTGAAGCAGTTTATATCACCTTCAATAAAGGAGAAGTCTATATTCCTTCAGCAATTGCCGGAAAGTCGATCGGGGTAGATGGAGATATTGGGGAAGCGCTGAAAGAAATATGTCTGGCAAGAGAGAACCTATAGGGTTGTTTATATATTTCTATTTAGACAATTAATTTTTCTGAATGGACAATGCAAAAAAGGCACTGAAAACCGTAGAAATATTGGATTTTCAGTGCCTTTTCTATTAGTTAAAGAGAAAAAATATAATAAATTTAAGTTTTGCTAAGTTTCGCTAAATTCTATTCGTTTGAGCATCGCCATTGCTTTGAAGGTTCACGTTTTCCACAATCATCACAAGTCTGCGGCCAGTTGATTTTCCATTCAAAATATTCATCTCTGG
>OOBW01001516.1_pt1 | contig 10074 bp, 9 predicted proteins | sample 1671701 | NCBI WGS metagenome assembly OOBW01 (sample SAMN06348183, study PRJEB24527) | human gut metagenome | biome: human gut; feature: ankylosing spondylitis patient; material: feces | host: Homo sapiens | place: China | collected 2015-10 | reverse complement strand
CGTGCGCGTATATAAGAAACGGAATGAGAGCAAGAACTTCTGGGGGCCCACACAAGCAGGCATCAGCCTCGTATGGACTATGGGAAGCAACAAGTAGAATCATCTAAAACCAACGAATATGAAAAGAAACATCAGACAATGTCTTATCGTAGCAGCCACAGCGCTATCCTTTGCCGCCTGCGACGTGAAAGACCCCATCTACAACACCCCGCATCCGGAGCAAGGGGCAATTACCCTCGTTACCGACTGGAGCGGCATCGGCGAGGGACTGACCGCACCCGCAAGCTATACGGTAGAAGCCGGTGACTACTCCGCCATCCTCATCGGCACCACGAACCTGCTCGAACCTCTTTTTGAACCGGGCAGCTACCATCTGCATGTCTACAACACGCCGCAGCACATCACCATGAGCGGCAGCGTGGCAACCGTCGCCGGGGCTTCGGGTAACGTGGACGGAGCGGGTCCCTTCGTGCAGGAGATGCCGGGCTGGTTGTTTACGGGCGTGACGGAAACTATGATAGAAGCGGACACCGACCACCCCCTTACCGTTGTGATGCAGCAGCAAGTACGCCAACTGACGCTCTTCATCGAGCCGACGGGCAGTACCACGGACAGGATAGAGCGAATCGAAGGCTACCTTTCGGGGGTTGCCTCGACGCTGGATATGGATAACGGCACGCATGGTACGCCGCTGAACGTGGCACTGGCGTTTGCGAAAGTAACGGAAGGAGCCAATGCCGGAAAATGGGCGGCCACGGTGCGCCTGCTCGGCGTGGCGGGTGTGCAGCAGAAGCTGGATGCCAAACTCTACTTTGCAGGAGACAGTCCAAAGCCGGTCACTCTCGACAGTGACCTCACCACAGAGCTTGCCACCTTCAACGCCGAGAAGTATAAGCCACTCGCCTTGGGCGGGAAAATAGTAGAAACACCTACGGAAGCGGACTTCTCCGCCACCATTACCGACTGGACGCCGGGCAATGGCGAAGACGGCGAAAACGGCTCGGCCGGAATGGAAACGAACAATTGAATCAATAATACTAAGAATGTAAGATTATGAAACTTAGAAACTTATCAATCATTGCCGCAGCAGCCCTTGCGCTTGCCGCCTGCAACAACGACAACGAAGCAACCACCGACAACTGGAACGGCGAAATCCGCCTCACCAGCGGCGTCACCTCCCAGACCCGTTCCTACGGCCTCGACCAACAGCTTGGCGCAGGACTGGAAGTATCTGCCTGGGTGGACGACAGCAAAGCCGCCCCCCTCTATCAGAACAACGTGCTCACTGCTGATGGAACCGGCGGTTTCTCTTACGCCAGCGACATGTACTACGTTTCGTCCGACCCCGTGAACATCTATGCCATCCATGCCAACCCTGCCCCGGCAGGAGAAGCCTTCCCCGCATCGGTGTCCCACGAAGTGAAGGCCGACCAGACCACACAAACCGCCTACGCCGCCTCCGACCTGCTCTATTCCACCAAGCGGAACGTGGCCCCCACCGCCTCTAACGTGGCCCTCACTTTCTATCATTTGCTATCTAAAGTAGAAGTAGTGCTGAAGCGCGGCAACGGTGTCATCGTGACCCTGGAGAACACCGCCCTGAAGGCCACCTTCACCCCCAAGAAAGCCGCCGACATGAGTAGCGAGACCGAACGCCAGGCGATGATAGCCCTCGCTGCCAACCCCGCCACTCCGATTACCATCCCCACGGTGGTGACGACAGACTTTGACGCCCCCAATCTCCAGTACGCCGAAGCCATCGTGGTGCCCCAAGAACTAACCGCAGGCACCGTCTTTATCCGCGTGAAGCTGGCAGACGGCACGAGCTTCGCCTACAAAATCCCCGCCGGAGATGCCTTGAAGCTGAAAAGCGGCAAGCGGTACATCTATAAGATAACCGTGGACTATTACGGCCTGACGCTGGACACCGACATCAAGAACTGGGAAACCGTAGGCGCACCCGTAGAAGGCTCTGCATTTCAGGAGTAATCCGTAAACAATAAATATAAAGAAAAAAATGAAGACGACGAACATACCAATATATATAATGTACCTGTGGGCAGCCTTGGTTTTGGCTGCCTGCACAGGCGATGACGACGCGGCATGGCCCGAAGGCGGCGTGCCGCTGGAACTCTACGCCGCCGTAGAGGGATATTCCTCCGCCAACGCCCAGACACGGGCTACCACCGAAAACAGGTGGGAAGGGGGAGAAAGGGTGATGCTGTGGATTATAAGAGGCGATGGGGTGATGAATATGGTGGACAACTTCTCCGTCAAACCCGATGGAAAGCTGAGTGTAAGTGGGATGGAATACAACTGGGCAAACCTGGATGAGGAAAAGAAGATTTATGGGTTATATCCGTCGTCGAGGAATATTGCTTCATTCTTTGTACAGGCCGACCAGAGAGATGAAGGATATCAGGATAGCGACTGCATGGCTGCTCCCTACCTCCTCATCACCGTAACGTCCCCCGATAAGACCCTCGTCTTCCACCACGTCACAGCCAAGGTGGTGGTACACCTCAAAGCGGGCGACGGCGTGACCAACGATGAACTGCGGACCACCACTGTAACCTTTGAAAACCTCGCATGCAAGGGAGGGAGTGTCGATTTCAGCAATGGAACCGCAGAGCAAGTGACCCCCGGCACCGACCGCATCACCCCCAACGAAGTGACCCCTGCCGCCGACGGATACGTACGCACCGTGCGCGCCCTGCTTCCTCCCCAGAACAAGTCGGGACAGAAGTTCGTGAAAATAGTCATCGGAGGAAAGACCTTCTACTACCCCCCCGCCGCAGGCGAAGCGAACTTCTTCAGTGGCAAGATGTACGAGTACCGCCTCACCGTGACCTCGGAAGGTATCGAAAATATCGACGTGGAAGGAGAAGGAGGAGGTACGTGGCATCCGGTCGAGTAGAACAGTAACAACTAAATTCATCAATAAAAAAGAAACCGTATGAAACAACATCATTCCATATTTCCCCCGGCAGCATCCCTGGCCTGCGCCCTCATCCTGATGCTGGCGGCATGCACGTCCGACGCACTGGACGAACTGCCCCCTGCCGGCACCGACCCCGATGCCCGCCCCCTCACCATCACCGTGAGCGACGGCGGCATGTACGCCACCGGGCAAACCCGCGCCCAGGAACGCGGTTACCGCACCGTCTTCACCGAAGGCGACCGCATCGGCCTCTACGTGGTGAAGGACGGAACCCTGGAGGTGGAGAACCTCTGCCTTACCCTACAGGGAGGCAAGTGGACGCTGCCTGCCGGCACTTCCCAGCTCTTATACTCACCCGACAGGAGTTATCATGCCTATTATCCCTACCGGGACGATAGAGATTTGATCGGCGGGGTATCGCCCGGCGACAAAGACTTCTTTAAGACTGTAGTCAATTATTGGCTTGTTGAAACCGACCAGAGTACCTACGCCCAATACACCGCCTCCGACCTGATGACGGCCCGTGGTGTGTATAGCAACCACACGCTCAGCTTCGCGATGGAGCACCGTATGTCTCTGTTCATCCTTCAGGTGCCTGCTACGAAATATAACTATACCGAAAAGATAGACGGCCAAGAGATTTCTAAGAGTTATTACCGCTACACGGCGGTAATCAGTGAAAATTCATATTGGCAGGAGAACCCCTGTACGGCCCGCCTGCTGGTGAATACTAAAAACCCCACGATCTTAAGGCCGGGACCGTATAAGTATTACTACAAGGGAAATCGGGAGACTTTCGATTTTGACTATTCCCAATTAAATCTTCAGCCCGGAAAATACACCGTCCACAAGGTTGACGGCAATGAGGCGGGAAAAGAAGAGTTCCGGCCGTTAGCGGCGGGTGACTACTATATGCAGGACGGTAGCATCCTGCCCGGGAATGAAGATGGCAGTCTGTCCCGTGATGAACAGGAGAGTTGTCTCGGCGTAGTCTTCTGGGTGGGTGAGAAGCCTAATCGTCTACACTACTCCTATCATTGGACGCATACCGCCAATAAGCGGGGCGACCACCTGCTGATGCACGACCATCCCGGCTGCGTGCACGGCATTGTGGTGGCGCTCACGAATGCTGGTAAGACAGAATGGTCTTCTACGAGTACGGGCAATACGTACACATGGCTCGTGAGTTATGCGGCTACCGGACAGGAAGCGGAAAAGAAATTGATGCTTGAGTCTACCCACACTTTTGGTTACAATACTAGCCGCTGTATCCAATGGTATCGGGATTACGGAGGACAACGCACCGAAGCCTATGATGCCATAGAAGTTTTTGCAAGAACCAATCCTACACCGGCCGGTTGCAGCGGTTGGTACTTCCCCAGTGATTATGAGATGTTCATCATGACCCGCGGAACGCTCAATCTCGATGAAGACTACCACATGGACACCCTCCTCGATGCCCAATTCGAGAAAGCCGGAGGCAGTAAATTTAATACAGATGACTTCTATTGGAGCGGTACTGATTATGAACACGAGAGCCGTTGTATAATGTTTAGCTATCATTCTAGTCCTTTGGCAGACAAACGGAATAAGTACTACGTCCGTGCCGTGCTGGCCTTCTGACCCATTATTGCGCACTGCCGGAGCAAGCCCTTCGCCGGAAATGACCGGAAAACTTGCGACGGCGGTGCAGACCGTTCAGTTCTTTGTAACAATCATTAAAGCGAATGAAACATGAATAATTACATGCTTCTTATCGCTTCAATAATCGTCTGTTGTTCACTGATAGCGTTGCTCGAAAACGAAACCGTGTCGCTGGTTGAACCCGGTTGGGTGAAGCTCTCCCTGCCGGACACCGCCACTTACGATGCCACCTACAATACTATCATCGTTCCCTGCGACTATACCTCCACCGAGGTAGCGGAATAAGAATCTCATGTCAGGCACTTTAAGTCCAGTCGTTTCTTTACCAAGCGCTAAAAAGGTTCTGCCACAGAAAAACAAAACACCGGAACTCCGACCAAATCCATGGTTTGAGTTCCGGTGTATGCTTTTAGGCTGTCCGTTATAATATTACCATTTTACTTTTCAAGAAATGATTTCTTCATTCTCGCAATGTCAGTCAGATAATCCTGCAAATCCTGTTCATGTTCTTCCTCTTCGGCAAGAATATGTTTGGCGATGTCGCAGGTAGTGAAATCTTTCCCATTGGTAAAATCTGCAATTTCCTGATAACGAAGGATTGCGCAGCGTTCGGAGGCTACATTATCTTTCAGCAAACTGACAGAGTCGAACCCCTGCGGAGCATCATATTTGCATCTTGCCAACTCGAACCATTGCTTCGGGTCAAGCACCGGAACTCCTTCCAACTCGATGATACGGTCAGCGAGCAGTTGCGCATGTCTGCGCTCTTCTTCGGCATGTTCCTCAAATTCACCCTGTACATCGGCGCGCATGGCACCTTCCACTACTAATGCACCTACCCAATATTGATAGTATGCCAACCATTCTTCAGCTAATGCTGCGTTCAACTGTGCGATCAAACTTTCTACATCTAGTTTCCCTTGTAGAATTTTTACACTTTCTCTAGCCATAATTTTTATGTTTAGGTTACTATGTTTAAGTTGCCTATGTAACAGGCAGGGGAGATTTTTGTTTATGGCTCATTGAGAATTTAACAGAAAGATAGCTTTACCTACACATAAGTTTGTAAAGTGCTGTTTTATCTGCCACCTGCAACGAAATTGAATTATCTTATTGAAAATAAACGTATTACATCGTTGCAGATACCTGTTGCAGATATGTTGCAGATGTAGTATCTGCAACATATCTGTTGGTCTTATAAAACTCGTACAACATGGTAGACAGTACCTCTGTGTACACGTTTCGACGGGATTTCATGTTTACGGAGAACTCGCCCGAACACACTTACCCGCTTGTTTGACAACGGTATGGCACTGTTTTTCTTTATATCTTCCAAAATCTCCGCCGGTGAGAGCCATTCACCATCCTCTTTCTCTTTGGCCGGACGGAAATAACGGTAAAACAACTGTTCTTCGAGTGAAACTTGCTCAAATTCACGGTTGCTTTTGGTCATAATCTGCTCTTCGGACTGGTCGAACCAGTAACGTTCGCCATGATCGAGCTCATACATGGCCTGCGCGTAAAGCTGTTCATAGTCTATCGCCTTGTTTGTATCTATCGTTCCGATTACTTCGATACAGATAAAGCGGCGGCTGCCCGTAGGGTCGGTCAGTAAATCCTTTTGGTTGCTCGTCGCGATGAATGAAGCATAACGGCGCATTTCAAGTACGGCGTTTCCATAAGGTTTGCGCATATTTACAATCGGTTTTTGCAGGATATGTTTCAGGTATCCTTGTTGGGTGGCGCTGATCTGGTCGAACTCGTCAATGTTGATGAGCGCAAAACGATTGAGATACAATTCGGCATCCGTTTTTCGTGAGAAATCGATGCTGTCCGTATAGTATGCACGCATGGCGGGCGGGATGAGGCTGCGGCAGAATGTCGATTTACGGCAACCTTGCGGGCCTACCAGCAGGGGCGAAACATTATTCGCATATTTCTTATCCGTCCCACGCCAGTGCATGACCATGTTGAGAAACCAGCGGTGAAACAAGTCGACCCAATGCTTGTTTTCGCAGGGAACGGTTTGCGCCAGTCCGCGGATACGGTCTTTGCCGTCCCAGACGGGGAGATGGTAGAGGAAATCTTCCAACGGATTGAATACAGGGATGCGGTTGGAGTAGATATACCGGCTTATGTCCCTGTCCCATAGCGGAATACCCTCGGCTTGCGCATCTAGTGCGATACTGTTCAGCACCCGTTTGTTGATAGGATTGAAGTAAAAATGGAATGAGTTCCGCTCGCGGTATTCCACTTCTCCCACTTGGGTGTTGTAACGGAATTCGTAGCGCCTGTTCATAAACTCCTCTGTCTGGAGTGACAGGTACTGTTCTTTCCCTAAGCTGCTCTTCTTTCCGAACCCTTTTTGTTCTTCATATACATTCTTGACCAACTGACGGATGAGCACCTCTTGCCGGCGCAGGTAATAGTGGAAAATAGTACGTTTCACCGTTTCCTCTTCGGGAATGCCCGAATGGAAGCAGTTGACTGCCAGTTGTGTCACCATAGCCTGAAAGTCTTCCCCTCTTTCGGGTGCACCTTCATCTTCCGCTTCGTAGATTTCTTCATGGGTCTTTCTCAAAGCCGCTTCGAAAAGCATGAATACAGCGCGCTCCGTGTCATATCCCGGTACGGCCCGTGTCAACGGTGACTTTTCCGAGCGTACCGCTTCCCGATAAGTCAGTTCTTCGGGCATCCCTGATGGTTGTGACAGATAAAACGGAACGGAATCCGGCCTGTACATAAGTTCCGGGTCGTATGACAGTCGTGAATACTGTTCCAGACTAGGCTCTTTGGGTAAAATGCTGAACGGAATTTGCGGCTGATAGCATTTCACGGCCAAACGATAGGCATGCGCGTGAAATATCTCCGCTTCTTCTCTTTTCTGTGGAAGCGAATTGTCAGGGCGGGTAAATTTCGCCCATATTTTCACTGTCCGTCCGCTTGAACCGGTAAAGACGCAGTGAGTCTGCGGCTGTTCCCATGCCAATTGTTTTACCAATGTAATCTCCGGGCCGCCTGACAACGGCCCGATGGTCAGTTCTACTATTCCGTTATAAATTTTCATTTGTTTTCCACCTTCCGTCCTGCGGAATTCCGCAGCCGGAAGAATCTTCGGAAGCTTGTCTGCTTCGTAGCAGCGTGAGTCGGGCAGGGAATATCGCAACACTTCTCTGAAGGCGGACACAGGCTGTGTCTTTGTTTCTGTCCGTGTTTTTCCTATCCACGTTTCCATATCCATTGTAGTCAGCGCAGTAGTTTTGTCCTTGTCTCTTAATTGAGTAATTTTCATCTTTTGTTTTGTTAATAATATTCTGCTAAGTTAGTCATATTTGCCCGTTCTTGCAAATAAACATGGATATTTTATCTGTTTATCCTTTTTATCCGTACATTTGTAGAATTTAATAACAATAAAACCGATAAACAGCAATGAAAGAACCATTCGATTATTCCATCGTTCCTTATACTTTCGGCTTGTGTGCAGCCGAAGAATGTCCGCGTGCCACGACTTGTCTGCGGCATATCGCCTTAGAGTATGCTCCGGCGGAACGGGTTTTCCTGTCAATAATGAACCCCAACCGGCTGAAAGCGATGAAAAGTGCTTGTGATTATTACCGTTCCAATGAGAAAGTGCGTTATGCACGCGGCTTTATGCGTACGATTAGTGCTCTTACGGTTCGTGTGGCAGATACCTTTCGCTATCGTATGATTGAATATATGGGTAGAAAGAACTATTATTTGAAACGTAGGGGAGACATGAACCTTAGTCCGGTCGAACAACGGCGGATTATTGCCGTAGCCAAGGAACTTGGCGTTAGTCTGGATGAGTATTTCGACGGTTACGTGGAGGATTATAACTGGGGTTAGTCTTGTATATCTCCTTCTCTGAAAATCTTTAGCTACGGTTTCGCTGTCGTTTCTCTATATGGAAACTCCAGTGTCTCTAGCGGGAAACGCTAGTATCTCTAGCTGGAAACTCTCGTTTCCATGCGCGGAAACTGTAGTTTCCCGCCTGGGAACCGGAGTTCTGACGCAGGAAACGAGCGCTTCAATGATAGGAAAATAAACTTTGATGCTTGGTGTGCAATATTTCTTCTTACCGCTGTGTTGCAGATACTTTTATCTGCAACGTATCTGCAACGGTATCTGCAACGCTATAATTGTTTATCAGTCAGTTTGTTATTTCGATTTTGTTGCAGGTGGCAGATGTTTTTTTATTTTTCAAACTTTATTGTAGGGAAAATTAGAGGTAATAGTGGCTTGAGGAAAAGAATCTTTTAACCTTGCGTGAGAAGGAGTTCTATTAAAAATATATATCTTTGCAAGACAGGTGACTGGCGTTAATTTATAAAAGCAGAGATTATGAGCAATAAAATTTATCCTATCGGCATTCAGAATTTCGAAAAGATTCGTAATGACGGTTATTTCTATATTGATAAAACTGCATTAATGTATCAAATGGTCAAGACCGGAAGTTATTACTTCTTGAGTCGTCCGCGCCGTTTTGGAAAGAGTCTGCTTATTTCTACCTTGGAGGCTTATTTCCAAGGGAAAAAGGAACTGTTTGAAGGATTGGCTGTGGAAAAGTTGGAAAAGGATTGGATAAAGCATCCTATATTGCATCTCGACCTTAATATTGAGAAGTATGATACGCCGGAAAGTCTGGATAAAATATTGAATGATAATCTTGAATATTGGGAAAGCCAATACGGCACCCGTCCGAAACATCCTTTTCCCTGCGCTTTGCCGGTATCATTCAGCGTGCTTGCGAAAAGACGGGGCAACGTGTAGTTATTCTGGTAGATGAGTATGACAAACCTATGTTACAAGCCATTGGCAATGAAGAACTTCAAAAGCAATTCCGAAATACCCTGAAGCCATTTTATGGCGCTTTGAAAACGAAGGACGGGTATATAAAGTTCGCTCTGCTCACCGGCGTGACAAAGTTTGGCAAAGTCAGTGTATTCAGTGACTTGAACAATCTGGATGATATTTCAATGTGGAATGAGTATGTCGAAATTTGTGGTGTCAGCGAGCGTGAAATCCATGAAAATCTGGAAGCGGAACTACATGAATTTGCAGCAGCACGTGGAATAACGTATGATAAACTCTGTGAAGATTTGAGAGAGTGTTATGATGGCTATCATTTTACGCACAATTCAATCGGCATGTACAACCCGTTCAGTCTGCTGAACGCTTTCAAGCGTAAAGAGTTTGGTAGTTATTGGTTTGAAACGGGTACGCCTACCTATTTGGTGAAATTGCTAAAAAAACATCATTATGACTTGGAGCGGATGGCACATGAAGAGACCGATGTCCAAGTGTTGAACAGTATAGATTCTGAATCCACCAATCCCATCCCGGTAATTTATCAGAGTGGATACCTAACCATCAAGGGGTATGATGAAGAATTTGGAATGTATCGCTTGGGTTTCCCCAATCGCGAAGTGGAAGAAGGTTTTATCCGCTTCCTGCTTCCTTTTTATGCG
>OOBW01001514.1_pt1 | contig 10083 bp, 7 predicted proteins | sample 1671701 | NCBI WGS metagenome assembly OOBW01 (sample SAMN06348183, study PRJEB24527) | human gut metagenome | biome: human gut; feature: ankylosing spondylitis patient; material: feces | host: Homo sapiens | place: China | collected 2015-10 | reverse complement strand
CCTGTTTTACAGGAAGACCTGCCACAAGATCCGGATCAACGATCGCAACATCCGGTGTGATATTAAAGTCAGCCAGCGGATATTTTACACCTGTCTGATAGTTTGTGATAACAGAGAATGCTGTTACTTCTGTAGCTGTTCCTGATGTAGAAGGAATCGCTGCGAATTTTGCTTTCTGTCTCAGTTCCGGGAAATTAAACGGAATGCACAGATCCTCGAATGTTACATCCGGATACTCATAAAATGCCCACATTGCTTTTGCAGCATCAATCGGAGAACCGCCGCCCATTGCCACGATCCAGTCCGGCTCAAATGCACGCATTGCCTCGGCACCTTTCATAACTGTCTCTACAGACGGATCCGGCTCAACGCCTTCAAATAACTGGACTTCCATTCCTGCTTCTTTCAAATATGTTACAGCTCTGTCAAGAAATCCCTGACGTTTCATGGAACCGCCGCCCACTACAAGAATTGCTTTTTTTCCTTTCAGGTTCTTTAATTCTTCCAAACATCCTTTTCCGTGATAAATGTCTCTTGGTAAACAAAATCTGCTCATTATCCTGCATCTCCTTTGATTAAAGTCTGTTGATTTCAACTAAAACCATTATACCACTGTGAAACTTTTCACACAACAAAACTGCCGTTTTTTTTCGTTAAATAATGCACAAAAAACCAGGCTCATTTTTGTTAGAAAATCCCCTTGCATTTTTACAAAGTGTTTATCTAAAAAAATCAGCCGCTTTTACTGCGGCTGATAAATATAATTTCGTTTTGTTATCTGTGTCATTTTTCCGGTCTTACCCACCAGAACTGTACTGAACAGCGTCTGCCCTTCTGGCATCTCGATCGGTCCGGTATACAAGGAAGATTCAGTTGTCGGCGTGGAACCATCTGTCGTGTAATAAGCTGTGTAGCCTTCCGGCACGGTAATACTGATCTGCGTCGCTGTACTGTACTGCCCCGTGGACGGTGTTACAACCGGTGCATCCGCTACCGGAAATTCAATCTCATAAGTTTTTGAGACCACCAGACTTGGGATTTTCTTTTTGTTATAGGCAATCGCCTTAATCTGCGTCTTTCCTTCCTCATTTAAAAGAATCGGCTCGGTATACTTTGTGCTGGACGAAGTCGGATTCGTTCCATCTGTCGTGTAGTAAATGGTCTCCCCTGATGCGGACAGTGTCACTTCCTGTACTTCACTATATTTTCCATCATCCAGACTGAAGACCGGCTCTGTAGAAACATATGCTTTCAGACTGGAAAGCACGGATTCGTCATCGCAGTCCTCGAGAATCTCGGAAATCTTATCAAGCTGCTTTGTCTCCTCATAAAAGCTGATTGCTGCCCGATACAGTTCTTCGTTGGATGGATAAGAAGCAATAGCAGAAAGAAATACGGATTCTGCCTCATCCCCTTCATCCTGTTCCATATAAGTCTCTGCCAGACCGGAATATGCCTCTGCCCTCTGGGCATTCTTTCCAATCGCATGTTTGAAGTATTTTTCTGCTGTCTGATATTCTTTCATCTGCAGTGCATCGTACCCTTTTGCCACTTTTCCCACATAAGAATTCTGATACAGAAAATAGCCGAACGCCGCTCCAAAAATCAACAGGACCAGAAACAGGATCAAAAGCACTTTCCGTCTTCTGCGAACCAGCTGCTTTTTTCGTTCCTGCTGTTTTCGTTTCGCCTCTGCACGGGATCTGTTTCTCGCCGCACGCTCTCGCCCGGCCTGTATTTCATCCAGCTCTTCCTGACTGAGCACCCGCGTTGCTTTTGACTGGTACACTTCCTGTCTTCTGCCAAAATCACGGACATCCTTTGTCTGAAGCTGCCTGGTAACATCTTCGACCGAGCCTTTTACTTCCTGTGTAAGAACATCATCCAGAGGATTGTAATCAGGGACGATCTGAACTTCTTTTCCACATCTGGGACAACGCATCCAGCCTTCCGGAATAATCGCATTACAATGCGTACATCTCATATTAGTTCCTCCTAATCGCGTGCGGCCTGCACGCAATTGTTCATCAGCATGGCGATTGTCATCGGACCTACCCCGCCAGGTACCGGCGTAATGGCAGATGCCCTGGAATACACATCCTCAAAATCCACATCTCCACAGAGATGGTTCTGGGCATCTCTGTGCATTCCCACATCGATCACAACCGCGCCTTCTTTTATGTACTCTGCTGTGATCATCTTCGTCTGTCCGACTGCTGCGATCAGAATATCTGCTCTGCGTGTCACTTCTTTTAGATCTGCTGTCCTGGAATGTGCAACCGTCACGGTCCCATTCTCACGCAGAAGCAGTGCTGCCATCGGCTTTCCTACAATGTTGCTTCGCCCGATCACCACGCACTCTTTTCCTGCAATCTCAATTCCGGAATACTTCAAAAGCTGAATGATCCCCGCCGGTGTGCAGGATACAAATCCGGTCTCTCCGAGCCAGAGCCGTCCCACGTTCACCGGATGAAATCCGTCTACATCCTTGTCCGGTGAAATCGTACGTATGATCCGGTCTTCATCAATGTGTGCCGGAAGCGGAAGCTGTACCAGGATTCCATGTACCTTCTCTGTATGATTCAGTTTCTCGATCAATTCTACCAGTTCCGCTTCTGTTGTAGCCTCTTTTAACTCATACGAAACGGAGTCGATCCCGATATAGGCGCACGCCTTTTTCTTGTTGTTTACATATACCGAAGAAGCCGCATCCTGCCCTACCTGAATCACTGCCAGACAGATCTTGGTGCCTCTTTCTTTCAGCACGGATACTTCTTCTTTCAATTTATCTTTGATTTCTTTTGCAATTCGTTTTCCGTCAATTATCTGTGCCATTCAATACTCCTTTAAAACAGTCCTGTAATTTTTCCGTCATCTGTTACATCGATGTTATTTGCAGCAGGGACTTTCGGAAGTCCAGGCATTGTCATCACCGCACCTGTCAGAGCAACGACAAATCCGGCACCTGCGCTGACATAAACTTCACGGATATGGATGTCAAAGTTTTCCGGACGTCCCAGTTTTTTCGCATCATCTGACAGAGAATACTGATTCTTTGCCATACAGATAGGGAAATGTCCAAATCCCATCTCTTCGATCTTCGCAAGCTGTTTCTTTGCAGCCGGCTCATAGACAACACCGTTTGCCCCGTAAATCTCTTTTGAAATCTTCTCGATCTTTTCTGTCAGAGAAAGTTCATCCTCATACAGTACATGGAAATTGCTTTCCTTATTCTCCAGTGTATCCAACACTTTTTCTGCCAGTTCGATTCCGCCTTCTCCGCCTTTTTCCCATACCTTTGCAAGGGCGAATTCACAGTCTCTTTCTTCACAGAAGCTGCGGATAAATTCATTTTCCGCTTCCGTATCTGTAACAAAGGAATTCAGTGTTACTACAACAGGAACGCCGTATTTCTGAATATTCTCAATGTGTTTTTCCAGATTCACGATTCCTTTTTTCAGTGCTTCCAGATTTTCTTCGCCCAAATCCTGTTTTGCAACTCCGCCATTGTATTTCAGTGCCCGCACTGTTGCTACAAGTACCACTGCGTCCGGTTTTAATCCCGCTTTACGGCATTTAATATCCATAAATTTCTCAGCTCCAAGATCCGCTCCGAATCCGGCTTCTGTAATTGTAATATCGCTGATTTTTAAAGCCAGCTTTGTCGCGCGGACACTGTTGCAGCCGTGTGCGATATTGGCAAACGGTCCGCCGTGTACCAGTGCCGGTGTGTGCTCCAGTGTCTGGATCATATTCGGTTTGATCGCATCCTTTAACAGTGCAGTCATGGCGCCTGTTGCCTGAAGATCGTCTGCTGTTACCGGATTGCCTTCAAATGTATATGCCACGATGATTCGTCCCAGGCGGCGTTTCAGATCTGCAAGATCATCTGCAAGACAAAGGATTGCCATGATCTCAGATGCGACTGTGATCACAAAATGGTCTTCTCTCACCATTCCATCCATCTTGTTTCCAAGTCCTACTACGATGTTGCGAAGAACTCTGTCGTTCATGTCCACGCAGCGTTTCCAGACAATATTTCTCGGATCAATTCCCAATGCATTGCCCTGCTGAATGTGATTATCCAACATGGCAGCCAGCAGATTATTCGCAGAAGTGATCGCGTGGAAATCTCCGGTGAAATGCAGATTCAGATCTTCCATTGGGAGAACCTGTGCATACCCGCCTCCTGCTGCTCCGCCTTTGATTCCAAAACACGGTCCAAGAGATGGTTCACGCAGTGCGATGATTGCCTTTTTATTCATTTTTGCAAATGCCTCACCCAGACCTACTGTGATCGTGGTCTTTCCTTCTCCTGCCGGGGTCGGATTGATGGCTGTCACAAGAACCAGTTTTCCATCCTTGCGGTCTTTTACGTTCTCCCAGAGTTCATCGGAGAGCTTCGCTTTGTGCTTTCCATAAAACTCCAGTTCCTCTTCTGAAATTCCGATAGACGCTGCCACGTCTTTGATGTGCATTAATTCTGCTTCCTGTGCGATCTGAATATCTGTTTTCATCATTTCTTCCTCCACTGCATTATAAATTTTCCTGAATGTACTGTTCAAATTCTTCTTTTGTCATCAGTACTTTTCTTGGTTTTGTTCCGACTTCTTCTCCGACCACTCCTGCACTGGCAAGCTGATCCATAATCCGGGCTGCCCGGTTGAAGCCGATTTTAAACATCCTCTGGAGCATTCCAATGGATGCTTTTTCTTTTTCTATGATCAGCCGTCCTGCATCTGCAAAATATGCATCCTGCTCATTTGCATTATCCTGCACCCCGGCTCCCTGTATCCCAGGAACCGGTGACGGCAGATCGGAATTTACGTGCTCCTCCACTTCTTCACTGTAGGAGGCATTTCCGTTGTGTTCGATGAGATAGTCCACAACCTTCTGCACTTCTTTATCTGAAACAAAGGATCCCTGCACACGGACCGGTTTTGGATATCCTGTCGGATAAAACAGCATATCTCCCTTTCCAAGCAGTTTCTCTGCTCCATTCATATCAATGATCGTCCTGGAATCTACTCCTGATGAGACAGAAAATGCGATTCTGGACGGCATATTGGCCTTGATCAGACCTGTGATGACATTCACCGAAGGCCGCTGTGTTGCAATGATCAGATGCAGTCCCGCCGCTCTGGCAAGCTGCGCCAGACGGCAGATCGCGCCTTCTACTTCCCCGGGCGCCACCATCATCAGATCCGCCAGCTCATCTACAATGATCACAATCTTCGGCAGTTTTTTCGGAGCTCCTTCTTCTGTCATCTGCGCAATCTTTTCATTGTATCCTTTCAGATCCCGGACATTCTGCTGGGCAAACAGCTGATACCGCTTCATCATCTCAGCGACTGCCCAGTTCAGAGCGCCTGCTGCTTTTTTCGGGTCCGTCACGACCGGGATCAGCAAGTGCGGAATTCCATTATAGACACTTAGTTCCACTACTTTGGGATCCACCATGATCAGTTTTACTTCTTCCGGATCTGCATGGTATAAAATACTCATGATCAGCGTATTGATACATACCGACTTTCCGGATCCTGTCGCTCCTGCCACAAGTAAATGCGGCATCTTTGCGATATCTGCGATCATCGTCTTTCCTGAAATATCTTTTCCCACGGCAAACGGAATATTCGCTGTGGAATTTTTAAATTCCCCGGATTCTAACAGGTCCCTAAGCATCACTGCCGTATTCTCCTGGTTCGGGACCTCAATCCCAACGGCTGCTTTTCCCGGAATCGGCGCCTCGATCCGGATATCTGCCGCTGCCAGATTTAATTTGATGTCATCTGCCAGACCTACAATCTTACTTACCTTCACACCTTGTTCCGGCTGCAGCTCATACCGCGTCACAGACGGTCCGCAGCTTGCATTTGTTACATGAACGCGAACCCCGAAATTCTGCAGGGTCTGCTCCAGTTTCTGGGCCGTGGCGCGCAGCTGGGCATCCGAGTCTCCACCGCCCTTTTTCCCTCTTGTCAGAAGATTCATTGGCGGAATCTTGTACACTTTCTTCGGCTGCTGCTCCTGCTCTTTGATACTCTGTTCTACCTGAACAGTCTCTGCTTCCACAGCTGCCGCACTCGCCTTGGTCTTCTTCCTTGTACGGACTGACTCTTCCGGAACATCCTCCTGCGTCATGTTGCCCTCTTCTGCCGGTTCCGGTTCATTCTCCCATAATGGAGTATCCACTGCGCTCGCATCCTGCACCGTGCTTTCCGGACGATTGATCACAAAATCTTCAAATGGAGACGGCAGTGGCTCTGAAAAATCCGATTCCTGTGAAACAGTCAGTTCCCGCATATCCGGATCTTTTCCTGAAGAATTCTTTTTACGCTTTTTCGCTGTTGTCTCCTTTGGCACTTCACTTTCCTGGGCCTGCAGCGTTGTTGCAAAAGAAACACCCGATACTTTATGATCACTTCTTCTGAAAGAATCATTCGGTTCTGTCTTTGCTTCTTCTGCCTGTCTTCGTTTTTCTTCTCTGTTCTTCGCACGCCGGGCAGATGCTTCTCCCTGCCGGCGCTTCATATCTGCATACGCCTTTTTGCTTCCTTTTCCAAGAGGTGCAAGCAGAGAACGTTCTGTGATCAGAATCACACAGATTACCATAAGTACAACGAGTACCACATAAGCGCCTACCACACCAATAAACGGACACAGAATCTTCACCAGACAGCCCCCTGTAAGACCGCCCGCTTTTCTGTAATCACTGGCATACTGATAATAGCTCCACAGACTTTCTTTGGCATCAAAAGGATGCATCACCAGCTGGAAAAATGCACAGATTGCAAACAATAAGGCCACACATGCTGCAATTTTTATGTAGGCGTGTGTATTGCCTTTATTCGAAATTCCAAAAGCAACCACGCCAAATAAGAGAAACGGCAGAATATATGCCATCACTCCGAAAAAACCAAAGAGTACAGAAGAGATCGCACTGCCTGCAATCCCTATGACTCCAAAATTGCTTAAAAGCATCAGCACACAGACCGCAAACATGACCAGAATCAAAATTTCACTGTTCAGGGATGTACTTGCCTGATTTTTGGATGACTTTTTTCTTGTAGTTTTCTTTTTCCTTGTTGACTTTGCAGCCATAATACTTCCCCCTTGATAATTACACATACTACATCTAGTATAACATCAATTGAAAAGTGTGTCATTAACATTTTTTCTGCCGGATCATTTCCCGCAGCTTTTTCAATGCCATGCTGATTCCTCCAACCTCATCAATCATGCCTTCTCTGACTGCATCTTCCCCTTCTAACATAGTCCCGACATCTTTTACCAACTGTGTGGAATCCAACATCAATTCTTCCAGACGTTCTTTGGTAATCTGCGAATGAGCTGCGATAAACCGGGTAATCCGATCCTGCGTCTTTTCCATATTACGATAACTCTGAATCACTCCAATAAACATCCCGGAGGATCTCACCGGATGCACGATCATTGTTCCACTCGGCACAATAAAAGAATAATCTGCGGAAACTGCAAGCGGTCCGCCGATGGAGTGGCTTCCTCCCAGAACCAGAGAGACCGTTGGTTTGCTTAAGGATGCGATCATTTCCGCGATCGCCAGCCCTGCCTCCACATCACCGCCCAGTGTATTGAGTAAAATCAAAACTCCATCCACTTCATCGTCATCCTCCACCTCTGCCAGTCTTGGAATCAAATGCTCATACTTGGTGGCTTTTGTGTTTCCGGAAACAGCCTCATGCCCTTCAATCTCTCCAATGATCGTCAGAAGCTGTATGTTCGCTTTGTGCCCGTTTCCATTCAGATTTAAGGTGCCGGTCTCCTTAATCTCTTCGTTTTTATCCAGACGTTGTCTTTGCTTCTCCTCATTTTCCATGATCTTCTACCTTCTTTTCTCTATTTTCAGGTCTGTACTTGGACAGCCGGATACTTTAGTATTCGATCAACCGCCCTTGTTTATACGGAAAATGATGATTTTTCACGCAAAAATGGTATGGATGCCTCTTGTATACATCCATACCATCTTGAATTAACGAAGTGCCTGCTCGACATCCGCAATAATATCTTCTATATTTTCAATTCCCACACTGAAACGGATCAGATCCGGCTGAACGCCTGCTTCTACCAGCTCTTTGTCATTCATCTGACGATGCGTGTGGCTGGCAGGATGAAGAACACAGCTTCTGGCATCCGCTACATGTGTCACGATCGCTACCATTTTTAATCGATCCATCATCTCAACTGCAGCGTCTCTGCCGCCTTTGAGACCGAATGTGATGACACCGCAGGTTCCGTTTGGCATATATTTCTGCGCAAGATCATAATATTTGTCTCCCGGAAGTGATGGACAGCGCACCCATGCCACCTTCTCATGATTTTTCAGATACTCTGCCACCTTAACTGCATTTTCACAGTGGCGCGGCACTCTTAAATGCAGTGTCTCCAGTCCGATGTTTAACAGAAATGCATTCTGCGGTGACTGGATAGAGCCAAGATCTCTCATCAGCTGTGCAGTTGCTTTTGTAATATACGCACCTTTGCCAAATTTTTCTGTATATACAATTCCATGATATGTCTCATCCGGAGTTGTCAGTCCCGGGAATTTTTCTTTGTGTGTCTCCCAGTCAAAATTTCCGCTGTCCACGATCGCACCGCCCACGCAAGCGGCATGTCCGTCCATATATTTTGTAGTAGAATGTGTCACAATATCCGCGCCCCATTCAAACGGACGGCAGTTGATCGGTGTTGCAAATGTATTATCCACAATAAACGGCACCCCATGTGCATGTGCGGCATTTGCAAATTTTTCCAGATCCAGAACAACGAGGGCCGGATTGGCGATCGTCTCTCCAAATACTGCTTTTGTATTTTCCTGAAATGCTGCATCCAGCTCTTCCTGCGTACACTCAGGATCTACAAACGTAGCTTCTACACCCATTTTTTTGATCGTATGGGCATACAGATTGTAGGTACCTCCGTAAAGAGCAGATGCACAGACAATATGATCTCCCGCTTCCACGATATTCATAATCGCATAGAAATTAGCTGCCTGTCCGGATGATGTCAGCATTGCTGCCACTCCGCCTTCCAGATCACAGATTTTTGCAGCAACCGCATCATTGGTCGGATTCTGAAGTCTGGTATAAAAATAACCGGACTCCTCTAAGTCAAACAGACGCCCCATCTGTTCACTGCTTGTATATCGAAATGTTGTACTCTGATAAATAGGAAGAACTCTCGCCTCTCCATTACCCGGTTCATATCCGGATTGTATACATTTTGTCTCTGTCTTGTAATTACTCATTTTTCTCTCCTCCTACTGAATACAAATATTTCTTCTCCAGAGAACGAACCATCTTTGTGTACAATTCTCTGCATTCTTCTTGTTCGCCCGCTTCAATCAGGCGTACACACGGCTTTAAATACTTTTCCCAGATATCCGCATAAATTTCTGATGCGTCCGGGCTGCGGTCAATCCTCTTTACAATTGTCGGAGCAATATTATAATACTCTTTTACAAGAATCTCTCCATCCTTTGTCCCCATCAGATACTGATCTCTGTATTCCCTCAAAAGATTCAGTTCATAGCAATCATCTGGCTTGTTCAGACTCTTACAGACAGCTGTTGTAATATAACAGAAAACTCCTTTTTTAAACCCATTCTCAATACTTGCAGCATCCGAGTGTCCGATTTTGCTGCCAGGTACCTTCTGATTCCATAACTCCACGATTTTCTCCGTAAATATCTTCGTCTGCGTACTCTGAATTTCCCCCATCAGCGGAACAAAAAAAGCTACCATGGCCATGTTGTGATCAATAACTGCCGCTTCTCTTTTTCGCTTGGAATCAATCTGAGAGAGCATATCCGATGCATATTCCGGAACATACCCCGCAACTTCCTGCATACATTTTTCAGATTTTTCAATTGTTTCTTTCACACATTCCAGCAGTGTCTGATTTTCTTCTTTTAAAATTCCCATGTCTGACTGATATGTTTTCTTCTGAAATCCCCGTACTTTTTCTCTGGTTTTTTCATACAAAACAATCAAATCATTCTGTAAGCTATTCTGACTCATTGGCATTCCTCTTTTTGTTGTATTTCCT
>OOBW01001513.1_pt1 | contig 10092 bp, 9 predicted proteins | sample 1671701 | NCBI WGS metagenome assembly OOBW01 (sample SAMN06348183, study PRJEB24527) | human gut metagenome | biome: human gut; feature: ankylosing spondylitis patient; material: feces | host: Homo sapiens | place: China | collected 2015-10 | reverse complement strand
TTGTTGTCTCCCGTTCGGGAAAATTCCCTGGTGTTGGCCGCCGGGGTGTGTTAAGATAGGGAACGGCGCGCCGCGCCAATATCTCCTGATACAAAAGAGGGCTTTTGATGAACGAAAAAGAAATCGCCGAACTGCGCCGCCGGTTCCGGGCGGATAAAAGCAGCATCTCCCGGGTCCGGGGCTGCTACGTTAACGAAAAGCGGGAGATCATCTCCCAGTTCGACCAGTCCCTGGGGATTCTGGGGCAGACGGAGAGCGAACAGCTGCTCGCCACGCTGCGCAAGACCCTCTCCGGCACCCTGGGCAAAAATTTGCTGGACATCCCCTTTGACACCCGCCAGGTGGTGGAGGGCGATCAGCACAAGCTGCTCATGACCCTGCGCAATTCCGCCCTGCGGGACGAGGAGGCGGTCTCCGCCTTCTATCAGCGGGTGATCCAGTCTCTGGACCTGGAGGGAAACTATCTCATTTTGCTGGTTCAGGACGACTACGATGTGCCCTACCGCTCCAAGGACGGCGAACGGCAGGACGACGCCTCCTCCGAGGTTTTCCGCTACATTCTCTGCAGCATCTGCCCGGTCAAGCAGACTAAGGAGGCCCTGAGCTATTACGTCTATGAAAACGCCTTTCACAGCATCAGCGCCGACTGGGTAGTGTCCGCACCGGAGATGGGCTTTCTGTTCCCCTCCTTTGACGAGCGCAGCACCAATTTGTACGACGCCCTGTACTACTGCAAGGACACGGCCCAGACCCACCCTGACTTCGTGGAGGCCATGTTCCACGCCCCCGCCCCCATGCCTGCCGCTCAGCAGATGGAGACCTTTCAGACACTGTTGGAGGACACTCTCAGCGATGACTGCCGCTACCAGGTGGTCCAGTCCGTCCACGGCAAGCTGCGGGAGATGATCGAAGAGCACAAGGCCAACAAAGTGGAAGACCCCCTGGTGGTGAACAAGGGCACCGTCCGGCGGGTACTGGAGAGCTCCGGCGTGGCGGAGGAACACGTTGAGGCCTTTGAGGAGCGGTATGACGACGCCTTCGGCGCCGATACGGACCTGAGCCCCCGGAACCTGGTGGACACCAAACAGTTGGAAATCACCACTCCCGACGTTACCATCAAGGTCTCGCCGGATCGCGGAGATCTGGTGGAGACCCGGCTAATCGACGGTGCCCGGTACATCCTCATCCGCGCCGAAGAGGGCGTGGCCGTCAACGGCGTTCCCATTCAAATCTCCTGATCCCATATGGAAGATAGAAACCCACGCCCGGATGGAGATCCATCCAGGCGTGGGTTTCTTTGTGTCCCTTACACCAGCCACCGCCGTACGCCGGGGATGCGGGAGAGCACCGCGTACACGCCGCAGCCGCACCCCAGCAGCAGTGCCGACAGCACCGGCACCGTCACCACGGCGGGGCCCGCCAGTGCCGTCATGCCAAAGTGGGCAAACAGTTTCAGGAAAAAGATGTGGACCAGGAATACGCAGAAGGAAGCGTGGGAAACAAAGGACAGCACCTGCTCCAAACCATCGCCTACGGGCGCTTTGACACACAGGCCGTACAAGCCCGCCGCCAGCAGGCACACCCCCACGCTCATGCCCTCCAGGAAATGGCCGCTCAGCGCTCCGGCGGAGCGGGAGGCAACCCAGGTCCCGCCGAACGTCACCACAAATCCCACCAGGGCCGCCGCGCCCCAGGGCCAGCGGCGGCCCGTGGGATGAGTGGAGAGGAAATAGCCCAGCAGCGTATAGCCGATGGAGGCATAGGTCATGTTCATCAGCCATTGGGTGGGAATCCCCACCAGCAGCGTAAAGGGCCAGTAGATCTTCACCGTGGGATAGAGGATGCCCAGCAAAAACCACAGTCCCAGCAGATATCCCATCTGCCTGACCGTAGCGTGGGCCGCCACCAGCCGGGTGATGGGCAAAAAGGCATACACCAGCAGCATGATGTGGAGATAGTAGAGGTGTTCCTCATGGCGGAAGAGCACAACTTCCTTGATTGCCTGGACAAGCCCCGCCGGGGTCAGCGCACCCCAGAGAAGCAGATTGAACACCTTATAGCACATTGCCCAGAACAGCAACGCCACCAGCAGCCGGGGAAAGTTTTTCGTATACAGCTTCCGCAGCGTCAGCTCCCGGTCCGGCCGCAGCAGCAGTGCGCCGCTGGCCATCAGGAACAGCGGCACCGCCGCCCGGGACACACTTCCCCATAACAAGCAGGCAACCCATGTCCCGGCCCCCACTTCTGCGCCGCTCAGCCCACCGGCACTGACATGGATCAGCAGCACCCCGAAGATGGCTGCTGTTTTCACCAGATCCACGGCCCGGTCCCGCCCGGGCGCAGTCCTGCGCAGTGAGGGATCTGTCTCTTTTACTCGCATCACCGTGTTCCCCCTCTCTCTCTTTTCCATCGTTTCACTTCCGTCGTCCCTGAGCGATCTGTGGCAGGTCCTCTCCGTTTTCTCCGGCGTGATGATGGTTCGTCTGGACATTGATGTACTGGGCTTTCAGCTTGGAGTACAAAATGGTCTGACTGGAGTAGAGTCCGTTATAGCCGGAGAGCATATTGCTGATCCCACAGACCAATGCAAAATACAAAAGCCCGTCGGCACCGAACAGTTCCACCGCCAAAAACATGGACGCCACCGGGCAGTTGGTGGCACCGCAGAACACCGCCGCCAATCCCAGCGCCGCTGCAAACCCCGCCGGAATCCCCAGCAGCGGACCTGCCAAGCAGCCGAAGGTGGCACCCACAAAAAACGACGGGACCACCTCGCCGCCCTTGAAGCCGGCCCCCAGCGTCACGGCGGTGAAGAGAATCTTAAACAAAAAGGCAGCAGGTCGCACACTTCCCTGCTCCACCGCAGCGGTGATGATCTCCATGCCCGCACCGTTATAGTCCGTGGTACCGCAGAGATAGGTCAGCGCCACCACCGCCGCACCGCCCACCACTGCCCGCACCCAGGCGTTGGGCAGCCACTGTTTGAGCTGGTTTTCTACAAAGTGGAGGGTATTGCAAAAGAGCAGCGACACCAGCGCGCAAAGTGCCGCCAAAATCGCCGTCCGTACCAGCATTCCCGGCTCCAGCGCCGGTGCGGCGACCGTAAACCTTGTCGGCTCAACCCCCATGGCCAGCGACACGCCGTAGGAGATCAGGGCAGCGGTGAGGCAGGGCACCAGCGCCGCGTGGTACAGCACGCCCACACTGATGACCATGATGGCAAAAATCGTAGCGCCCAGCGGCGTTCCGAACAATGCGGAGAAAAATGCCGCCATACCTACCATGGTGGCCGTCCGCTGGTCCCGGTCATCCAGACCGAACAGATGCCCCACAAAACTGCCGATGGTCCCTCCCATCTGCAGTGCGGCGCCCTCCCGTCCGGCAGAGCCACCGCACAGGTGCGTCAGCACTGTACTGACAAAGATGGCCGGCAGCAGCCAGATGGAGAGCACCTTGCCATGGTGGACCGCCTCGATGATGTCGTTGGTCCCCTGCCCCTCGGTCTTTGTCAGCTTATAAAAGCCTACGATCAAAAGGCCCGCCAGCGGCAGGCACCACAAAAGCCACGGGTGCGCCCCCCGCAGGGCCGTGGCCCCGTTGATGCCGATGTGAAAGAGGGAGCCCACCACGCCGCAGCAGGTCCCCATTACCGCCGCTACCAGCAGCCATTTGATAAACGCCCGGATGTATAGGCCCGTATGGACGCACCACGCCGCGGTCCGGCTTCCAAATCCTTTTCCCATGTGTCCTCTCTCCTCTTTATTCCGGGTGTTTACAGCTTTGAGGCCATAAGTCCCGGCACCTTCCCGTCCAGCCGCTGCTCCAAGATCTCCGGCTTGCGCAGATAACGGCTGAAGGCCGCGAAAAAGCGGGAGTATTCAATGCCGGTTGCAATACGCTCGTCCATCACCACGCCCAGGGGCAGCAGCTTTTTCCGGCTTCCTTCCGGTGCCGCGGGGTCCGGCACCGGCCGCCCCATGCAGATGAAAACACCGGTAGTGCCAAACTCATAGCAGTGATGGAAAATGCAGGTGGTATTGATAGAGGCGAGATTGGTGATAAAGAGGCTGGTGTGGAAGGGACTCAGATCGATGATCTTCCGGGGCAGCAGGCCGTGGAGGTCCAGGTGATATGCAAGGCCAAACACCAGTCGGGGCAGCAGCGGCAGGGAAAAGGCAAAGTTGGCAAACCGATCCGTGCGGTTATTGTGAGTGGCCTGCAGATTGCGGTCAATGTGCTCTTTGATCTTACGGGCAATGGTGAACACATCGTCCTCCGGCTCCAAAAAGATCTTCAGGGCAGTCTCGTCCGGCGTACCGTCCGCCCGGGTCTTGAGCAGCACAAAGCTGAAGCAGAAATGGTTGCGCTGATAAACCTTGCGGTTCATCACAAAGCAATTTACCTTGGGGTGCTCCAGCGCTGCCTTGTAGTAAGCCGCCACCAGGACGCTCATGTGGGTCACATGCTGCCCCTCCCGCCGCTTTTGACGGATATAGGTGCGCAGAAGATCCTCGTCCACATAATCCGTGGCCCAGTTCTGGGCATCAAAACGACGTGGCATAATATAGGGCAGTGCCTGCACGATAGGTGTCAGATTTCGTAAACGGGTCCCGTCCGGTCTCATAGTCCTTCCTCGATTCTTCCAGATTCTGGACGGCTCCGTTCCGCCCGCTCATCAGATTCGGTTAAAATTATATAAAATTTTCCACCGGATTGCAATCTCCGTTCCAGGTTTTGCGTCTCCCTTCGCACTCTTTCTCATTTTTATATTTTCTGCAGTCAGTCCATTTCTGTATTGTTCATTTTATGCATTGTAATTTCGGTTTTCTCCTGATTTTTGGGTGTTTTGTGAAACTTTCTCTGGTCAGTTGATTGTTTTGGCAGCCTGTCGTATACTGGAGGCACCCTGAAGGCCGGAGAGGCAGGCGGCAGAGAGCCGCCCGCTTCCGTCAGCCGTCCGGTTAGATTCTATTCAGAAAGATGGAGGAAACGCGCATGAAATACGGACGGACCTACAATTTTTCCGCTGGCCCGGCGATGATGCCGGAAGAAGTGCTGGAAGAAATTGCTGCTGAGATGATGAACTACCACGGCAGCGGTATGTGTGTCATGGAGATGAGTCATCGCTCCCAGGTGTTCCAGCAGATCCGGGACGAAGCGGAAGCTGATCTGCGGAAGCTGATGGGGATTCCCGACAACTATAAGGTGCTCTTTGTTCAGGGCGGCGGCACGGTGCAGTTTGCCATGGTGCCTATGAACCTGATGAAAAACGGCGTGGCCTGCTATGTGGAGACCGGCAACTGGTCCAAGAAGGCCCTGAAAGAGGCTCAGAAATACGGTGAAGTGAAGATTGTCGCCTCCTCCGCCGACAAGAACTTCTCCTATATCCCCGACTGCTCGGATCTGGACATTCCGGACAACGCCGACTATGTCTACATCTGCGAAAACGAGACCATCAACGGCACCACCTATCACCAGCTCCCCAATACCAAGGGCAAGGTGCTGGTGGCAGACCAATCCTCCATGTTCCTCTCCCGCCCCTGCAACGTCTCCGATTACGGCCTGATCTGGGCCGGCGTGCAGAAGAACGTGGGGCCCGCCGGCATGGCTATTGTCATCATCCGGGAGGATCTGCTGCGGGACGACCTGCCCACCTTTGTCCCCACTTACCTCAACTACAAGACCCATGCCGATAACGACTCTCTGTACAACACCCCCAACTGCTGGGCCATCTACTGCTGCGGCAAGGTGTTCAAGTATCTGCTCGCCCACGGTGGTCTGGAGGCCATGGCCAAGCGCAATGAAGAAAAGGCGGCCGTTCTCTACGACTTCCTGGACCAGAGCAAGTTCTTCACCGGCGCCGTGCGCAAGGAGGACCGCTCCCTCATGAACGTCCCCTTCGTCACCCCCAGCAAGGAGCAAGACGCCGACGTGGTGGCAGCCAGCAAGGCGGCGGGCTTCGACAACCTGAAGGGCCACAAGAGCGTAGGCGGCCTGCGGGCCTCCATTTACAACGCCATGCCCAAGGAAGGCGTGGTGGCCCTGGTGGACTTCCTGAAAAAATACGAGGCGGAGCACAGCGGGAACTGACCGCTCCCCCGTCCCTTTCTCATGAACAATCCCCCGGCACAGAAAAATCTGTGCCGGGGGTTCCTTTTATTTATTCTTCCGTCAGCCGCTCACGCCTCGCAGCCGTGGCCGCAGGTATCACAGTGGCCAGCGCAGTCCTGGAGCTCATCCCCATAGGGGATGCCGTTGCGGTCAAAATAGTCCTTTACCGCCGCCCGGACCGCCTCCTCCGCCAGGACGGAGCAGTGGATCTTATGGGTGGGCAGGCCGTCCAGCGCCTCCACCACCGCCTTGTTGGAGAGTTTCAGCGCCTCCGAAATGGGCTTGCCCTTGATCATCTCCGTGGCCATGGAGCTGGTGGCAATGGCGCTGCCGCAGCCGAAGGTGTTGAACTTCACGTCGGTGATGACCTGTGTCTGGGGGTCCACCTTGATGTACATCCGCATGATGTCGCCGCACTTGGCGTTGCCTACTTCACCGATGCCGTCGGCGTTCTCCATTTTGCCCACATTCCGTGGATTCTGGAAGTGGTCCATGACCTTATCACTGTACAATGCCATTGTTGGTTCCTCCCTTTCAAATCAGATGGGGCCGCCGGCCCGTCTCCAGTTCGTCCCACACCGGGGAGATCTCCCGCAGGTACGAGACGATGCCGGGCAGGACGTCCAGAATATAGTCAATCTCCTCCGGCGTGTTGTCCACGTCCAAGCTCAGCCGCAGGGAACCGTGGGCCACCTCATGGGGCCGTCCCAGCGCCAGCAGCACATGGCTGGGGTCCAGGGACCCGGAGGTGCAGGCAGAGCCGGAAGACGCCGCGATGCCCTTTGCATCCAGCATCAGCAGCAGAGACTCTCCCTCGATGCCCTCAAAGCAGACGTTGACGTTTCCCGGCAGCCGCCGAACGGGATCGCCGTTGAGCACGGTGTGGGGGATGGCGGTCAAACCGGCGATCAGCTTGTCCCGCAGCGGTGCCAGGTAGGCCGTGCTCTCCCTGAGGTTGGTGCAAGCCTCGTCAAAGGCCGCCGCCGCGCCGCAGATGCCGGGCAGATTCTCCGTTCCGGCTCGCTTGCCCCACTCTTGGGCACCGCCGTGAATCACTGTCTCCAGCGCAACGCCCCGGCGGGCATACAGCACACCCACTCCCTTGGGGCCCCGGAACTTGTGGGCGGACAGGGACAGCAGGTCAATGTGCATGGCCTCCACGTCAATGGGCAGATGGCCCGCCGCCTGGACTGCGTCGGTGTGGAACAGTACGCCTGCCTCCCGGCACAGCGCTCCGATCTCCGCGATGGGCTGGATGGTACCGATCTCGTTATTGGCAAACATCACTGACACCAGACAGGTATCTGGCCGCAGGGCCTCCCGGACCGCCTCCGCCGTCACCACACCGTCGGCAGGAATATCCAGCAGAGTAACCGTAAATCCCTCCTTCTCCAGTGCCTTGAGGGTGTGGAGGACTGCATGGTGCTCAAACTTGGTGGAGAGGATATGGCGCTTGCCCTTCCGGGCTCCCAGCGCCGCGCCGGTGCGCAGAGCCTGAACATCGGACTCGCTGCCGCCGGAGGTAAAGGTGATCTCCCGGGGGGCGGCGTTCAGATTCCGGGCAAAAATCTCCCGGGCCTCCGCCAGCTTCTCCGCCGCCCGCTGACCGGGACTGTGGAGGCTGGAGGGATTGGCGTAAATGCCCTGGAAGCAGGGCAGCATCGCAGCCATGGCCGTATCGCTGACGGCGGTGGTGGCCGCATGATCCGCGTAAATCTTCATGGCAGTTTCTCCTTAATTCCTATCTGTTTTATATGATATATTCATACCATGCATTTTCCCATTTGTCAAGTAGGTTTTATAGGAAAGCAGGAAATCCATGGTATTTTTGCATTTTGTGAACCGGTTTCCGATATCCGCCGCCTGCGCATGCAAGCCGCTCCGCAGCGCTCCTCCCTTCCAGGATTCGCGGCATGCTTTTTACACCATATGCAAAAGAGAGCCTGCCGTTTCAAGCGGCAGGCTCTCTTGATTTCATTATGAACGGGGCTGCGCACCCTCCCCGAAACGGAGAGGAAACGCCGGAACCTGTACTCAGGCAGTGGCGATAACGTCCTTGTTTTTTACAAAGTACTCCACGCCAGAATACAAAGTCGTCAGCGTGATGACCCAGCAGCAGATCGTATTGAGTACCGGCGGGATGGGCAAGAACATCAGCACGATACACACCATGGTAGAGGCGGTCTTGACCTTTCCGGACCAGCCGGCGGCGATCACCCGCCCCTTGTCGCTGGCGATCATCCGCAGACCGCTGACCGCAAATTCCCGGCAAATGACGATCAGCAGCATCCAGGCCGCCATCTGATGATTTTCCACAAACCACAGCATGGCCGCCGTCACCAGCATCTTATCCGCAAGGGGATCTGCAAACTTGCCGAAGTCCGTCACCAGATTGTACTTCCGGGCAATCTTTCCATCCAGCATATCCGTCAGACTGGCGATGATGAAAATGGCCAGCGCCACATAGTTGGCATATGGAAATCCCCAGTACAGCACCACCATAAATACAGGGATCAATATAATGCGCAAAAGAGTCAGTTTATTTGGCAGATTCATTGGTTTCTCCTTCTTTTGGCGGCGGATAGGGTTTATCTTTCCAATACCACCATTTTAATTTTTCCACTTCCCGCACCGGGTTCTCGGCATAATAAACCGCCGTCCGCCAGACATACAGGGCACAGCGATCCTCCTCAAATCCTTTGAGCCGACACTCCCGGCGGTACAGTTCTTCCGGGTCCCTTCCCACCAGGTCAGAGACTTGCCGGATGCCCAGTTTCTCCATGACGCCGGCAATTCGGGGACCCACGCCGGGAATCTCTTCCAGCGGATGCTTCATGTACTCACCCTCCGGTGCTTTATACCTCTTCGCCGGTCAGCTCGCCGTCCATGGTCCCTGTCAGCCGTACGGTCACAAAGGTACCCGGCTCCACCTCCTGATCGGCGGTGAAATAGATGCGGCCGTCGATCTCCGGGGACTCAGCATAGCTGCGGCCGAAATACATCTGAGCCTGGCCGTCGAAGCCCTCGCACAAAACCTCCCGCTCAGTGCCGAGAGCGGAGTCGTTGTAATCGTCGATGATATCGGACTGCACATCCACCACCAGCTCCGCACGGCGGCGGGCCTCCTCCATGTCCACATGCTCCATCTGGGCGGCCCGAGTTCCCTCCTCCGGGGAGAACGGGAACACACCGGCCCGCTCAATGCGGGTCTGGCGCAGGAATTCACACAGTTCCTCCAACTCCGCCTCCCCTTCACCGGGCAGACCGGTGATAAGGCTGGTGCGCAGCACCAGACCAGGGATGCGGGAACGGAGTTTGGCAAAGAGTTCTAAAAGCTCCGCTTTGGTATCCCGCCGGTTCATGGCCTTCAGGATGCCGTCGTTGCAGTGCTGGATGGGAATGTCCAGATACTTGACGATCTTGGGTTCCCGGGCGATGGTATCGATGAGCTCCTCGGTAATCTCATCGGGATAGAGGTAGTGCAGGCGAATCCAGTGGAAGTCCAGCTTGCACAGCTCCGTCAGCAGCTTTGCCAGCTGATGCTCACCGCTCAGGTCCGTGCCGTAACGGGTGATGTCCTGGGCGATAACCAGCAGTTCCTTCACCCCGGCGGAGGCCAGCTCCTTTGCCTCTTCCAGCAGCTCGTCCATAGGGCGGCTGCGGTATTTTCCCCGCAGGGCGGGGATCACGCAGTAGGCGCAGTGGTTATCGCAGCCCTCGGCAATCCGCAGGTAGGCATACCAGGGCGGCGTGGACAAGATCCGCTCACCGCTTTGGTCGGCGGTGTGGATATTGCCCAGGTGGCAGGGCCGCAGGCCCTGGTCCATGACCTCCGCCACCGCATCGGCAATGTCGCCGTAGCTGCCGGTGCCCAGCACGCCGTCCACCTCCGGCAGTTCCGAAAGGACGTCCTCCTTGTACCGCTGGGCCATGCAGCCGGTGACCAGGATCTTCTTCACCTGCCCGGCCTTTTTCAGCTCC
>OOBW01001511.1_pt1 | contig 10094 bp, 8 predicted proteins | sample 1671701 | NCBI WGS metagenome assembly OOBW01 (sample SAMN06348183, study PRJEB24527) | human gut metagenome | biome: human gut; feature: ankylosing spondylitis patient; material: feces | host: Homo sapiens | place: China | collected 2015-10 | reverse complement strand
GCGGTACGCGAGCTGGGTTCAGAACGTCGTGAGACAGTTCGGTCCCTATCCGGCGCGGGCGTAGGATATTTGAGAGGAGCTGTCCTTAGTACGAGAGGACCGGGATGGACTGACCTCTGGTGTATCTGTTAGGTTATCAAGCCTATGGCAGAGTAGCCAAGTCGGGACGGGATAAACGCTGAAGGCATCTAAGCGTGAAGCCCCCCTCAAGATGAGATATCCCATCGCAAGAGTAAGACCCCTTGAAGACGACGAGGTAGATAGGTCAGAGGTGGAAGTGCAGCAATGCATGGAGCTGACTGATACTAATCGGTCGAGGGCTTGACCAGAAGGTTTAGGGAAAACGGTTGTGGATTGGTTGTTCAGTATGTGGTTTTGAAGGTATATGTGAGAGAAGTTATTCCTCGATAGCTCAGTCGGTAGAGCAAACGGCTGTTAACCGTTGGGTCGTAGGTTCGAGTCCTACTCGGGGAGTTTATTTTCATATACAAGTGAATTAGCGTTAAGGCCCCATGGTCAAGCGGTTAAGACATCGCCCTTTCACGGCGGTAACAGGGGTCCGAATCCCCTTGGGGTCATTGAATAATATAAGTTAATATGGCGACATAGCCAAGTGGTAAGGCAAAGGTCTGCAACACCTCTATCACCGGTTCGATTCCGGTTGTCGCCTCTTTTGGAATCACAGAAATGTGGTTCCTTTTTTGTTGCTGTACATGCTCTCAGCTATCCATCATAACATAAAAAATGCGGAATAAATGTAGTAGAATCTGGCAAAAATAGGAACATAAATAGTTTGAAGAAGGAGAGCAGCGCTATGAATAAGTATTCAGGAACAAAGACGGAACAGAACTTGAGGACTGCATTTTCAGGAGAATCAGAAGCCAAAAATAAGTATACTTTTTTTGCTTCTGTGGCTAAGAAAGAGGGGTATGAGCAGATTGCCGCTCTGTTCCAGAAAACAGCAGATAATGAGAGGGAGCACGCAAAGCTGTGGTTTAAGGAATTAAACGGTATTGGAGATACGGCAGAAAATTTAAAATCAGCGGCCGAGGGTGAAAACTACGAGTGGACAGATATGTATGCCGGTTTTGCAAAGACTGCGGAGGAAGAGGGGTTTACGGAGCTGGCCGCTAAATTTCGGCTGGTTGCAGAGATTGAGAAACATGAAGAGCGTTACAGAGCACTGCTTAAAAATGTAGAGCTGGCAGAGGTATTTGCAAAGAGCGAGGTAAAGGTTTGGGAATGCCGCAACTGCGGTCATATTATGGTTGGAATGAGTGCTCCAAAGGTATGTCCGGCCTGCAATCATCCTCAAGGTTACTTTGAGATCCATGTGGAGAATTATTGATGATCCAGAACGGGAGGATTTGTTTTAACTTCCCCCCTTTCCATATCCTCTGTCATATGGTAAGATAGTAAAATGCCTGAACAGTCCCATCAGGCGCACTGGAAATGAATTATATTGTATTTGATCTGGAATGGAACCAGAGTCCCGAGGGGAAGGAGCGCTCAGACAGGTACCTGCAGTTTGAGATTGTGGAGATTGGGGCGGTGAAGCTGGATCAGAACCGGAAGCCTATAGGGGAGTTTCGCCGCCTGGTCAAGCCACAGGTTTATGAGGAGCTTCATTTTAAGATACAGGAAGTAACGGGGCTGGAGATGGAGCTGCTTCTGAGAGAAGGGCAGCCTTTTGAGCAGGTAATCCGGGAGTTTTTAGAATGGTGCGGACCGGAGGAATACCGTTTCTGCTCCTGGGGGCCTATGGATCTGACAGAGCTGGAGCGGAATATTGCCTACTATGGGATGGAAATTCCCTTTGAGAGACCACTGTTGTATTACGATATACAGAAGCTGTATTCTCTGGAGTATGGAGATGGCAAAAGCAGGGCAGCTTTGGATCAGGCAGTTTGCGAGCAGGATTTGGCAGATGAGGGAGGATTTCATCGGGCATTCAATGACGCCCTCTATACGGCAGAAATTTTTGGGAAAATAGATATGGAGCGGTTTGGACCATATGTGTCTGTGGACTATTATCAGCTGCCTGAATCTGGAAAGAGCTATCGGCTGTCTTTCCCGGAATATTCTAAACTTGTTTCTGCAGAGTTTGAGACAAAAGAGGAGCTGATCAAGAATAAGGAGGTCAGTGATCTGGTATGCATCAAATGCCGGCGGATGCTCAGAAAAAAGATCCGTTGGTTTTCTTACGGACAGCGGTTTTATTTTGCTATGGGGATTTGCCCGGAGCATGGATATATGAAGGGAAAGATCCGGGTAAAGAAGTCAGAGCGGGAGCTTTACTATGGAGTAAAGACGGTTAAGGCTGCTTCGGAAGAGGATCTGGAACTGCTGGTTCAGAAACGGGAAGATAATAAGAGAAAGAGAAAAAGTCTGCCTAAGAAGTGATGGGCAGACTTTTTTATAGAAGTAAGGAAAATAGTTATCACGTTTGCGGAAACGGAAAGACTATTCCTCCCGCATCCGGTATCCTACGCCAATTTCTGTAAATATGTATTGGGGTTCTGCGGGATTTTCTTCCAGCTTGCGGCGGATATGGGCCATGTTGACACGCAGGATCTGATTATCATTGTCCGCATAAGGCCCCCATATTTTGGTGATAATGGATTCGTAGGTCATAACACGGCCCGCATTTTGAGCCAGCAGACAAACCAGCTTATATTCAATCTGGGTCAGGTGTACTTCCTGACCCTTTACTTTTACCAGACGACGTTCAAAATCAATCGAGAGATCGCCGACTTCATACAGATGGGATGTATGAGTATGGCTTCTTTGGGCATGGCGCAGGGCAGTACGGATCCTGGCTAAGAGCTCTCCGGTTCCAAAGGGTTTGGTTAAATAGTCATCAGCGCCCATATCCAGTGCTGTTACTTTGCTGTTTTCCATGGTACGGGCAGAAATGACAATGATAGGGGTAGTACTCCAGATACGCACATTCTGGATAATATCCAGTCCATCCATATCAGGAAGTCCAAGATCCAGAAGAATCAGATCAGGATGGTTTGAATTGATGTGCTGCAGTCCGTCCCTTCCGGTGTTAGATGTGATAACACGGTAGCCTTCGGGTTCCAATATACGGCTGATGAAGCTGCAGATATTTTTTTCATCTTCAATGATAACAATGGTTGCTTTTGTTGACATATCAGTATTCCCTCCAATCAGGTAGTGTGAAAGTAAACATGGCGCCTTTAGAATGGTTGGCAGCCTCAATGGAGCCGCCATGTGCATTTATAATGGTTTTACAGATCGAAAGTCCGATTCCCATCCCTTTGTGGCCGTCACCCTTGGGGTTAGAGCAGGCGCCTCCGCCGTCAAAGAGTGTGGGAAAACGGTCGGGATCAATGCCGTTTCCATAGTCTTTGATCGTGACAGAAAGGATTTTATCATGAATGGCAGCTGTCAATTCGATGGGCTCCTGGCTGTTTCCGTGGAAGGCGGCATTTTCAAGCAGGTTATTGATGACCTGTTCAATGAGCTTTGCATCCATGGGAACCATAATAAAGGCATCGGGAACACTTACATGAACCACAGCCAAGGGAAAGCGCTTGCGAAATCGCTGGACTGCCTCAGAAATGACTTCCTCCAAGGGCTCTTCAGTCTTTACCACAGCAGGTGCACCGTCCGTATCCTGAATCCGGGTAACGGACAGGAGATTTTCGACCATATTTAAGAGCCATTGAGCATCCTCTTCAATATTTGAAATCAGTTGACGCTGTTCCTCCGCTGTCATGGTATTTTGCTGTTCGAGACAGGCAACGCTGGAGCCTATGATTGTGGTAAGAGGCGTTCTCAGATCGTGGGACACAGCCCTCAGAAGGTTAGCCCTCATGGTTTCTTTTTCTGCATTCATCAGTTTTTTGTCCTGCTCACGGATCAGATTTGTCTGGCGGGAAATCATGATGCAGATGCTGCTGGTAAAACAGGAGATAAATGCCATCCCGAAAAAGGTAAGGGGATAGCCGCTGAGAGTAAAATTCAGCTTCATGTAGGGCACAGAGAAGGCATAATTTACCCAAAAGACACTGTACAGGGAAGCGATAATGCCTGCGCCGTAGCAGCTGGTAGCGCGGGCATGAAGGATGATAGCAAGGATATAGACAATGGATACATTGATCAGATTGTCTGTGAAATGAAACATCAGGCTGGAAACCAGAGTTGCTGCTGCCATATAAATGATGGTGGTAGGAAGGGTCCGTACGGTTTCCACAACAGACTGTTTCAGGTGAAATGGTTCTCTGGGGAGAGGGGAATGGGAGTGAAGCATGGTCGGAAGTCCTTATCTCAGTGTAGTAAAGTTTACAGGCTATCTGCGGCGGTTTTTTCGGAACGAGCGCCCTTTTGTCCGCCTGCGGGGGCGGTAGGAGGGTATAGAGCTTCTCTTTTTGGACAGCATCTGATCAAAATCCGAGGAGGAGAAGCCCATATCTTCTAACCGTTCTAAGCGTCTCTGCCGGCGGCGCATCAGATCCTCCTGTTCTTTCTGCCTGTTATGAAGAAAGAGGAAGATTCCTGCGCCGAGAATAACAGCAAAACCGCCGGCAAGAGAGACTGTCAGCCACAGGGGAAGGCCAAAAAGTGTGCCTTTGTCTTCCGTACCTGCAGCATCCGGCTGTGCAGAGCGCCTTTGGATCTGTAGGACAGGATCGGGGGACTCTGTTTCAGATGGAACCGATGCTTTCGATGGAGCCGTCGAAAGATTGGCTGCATCAGAAGACTCAGAGAGAGCGGCGTCTGAAGAAATGACCGTATCCGGCGCACTTATCCGGTTAACCTGAGCCGTTGTGCACAAATATACCTGTCCTGTTTCATGACCCTCATAGGTATAGGAAATGCGGGCAATGGCATGTTTTGGAGCATCCTGGCCGAGTTCGTAGGACAGACTGGGAGTCAGATCGGAAAATACGGCTTCCCTGGGAAGGATTACCCGGCTGTCTGGATCAAGGGACAGGGAAATGCTGTCCTTTGCGGTCATTCCTGCAATGGTCATGTCATTTTCCAGAGAGCGGTAGGTGGTTTCGTGGTCTGCGGCCTTTAAGGACTGAAAATTGGAAAAACCAAAGTCGAAAAGAGCTTTTGTATCCCGGTAATGAGACTGATGGCCGTTCAGAACAACAGCAATCAGAGTAATACCGTCACGTTCGGCACAGGTTACCAGGGTATTTCCTGCCAGGGAGGTGTATCCTGTTTTTCCGGCAAAGGCTCCCGGATAGGTAACAGATGTATTTTGTTTTACCATGTTATGGTGGTTGGCAACATAGCCGCCCTCAGCATTTTTTTTGGTAGGCGCCATCTGGTAGCTGCGTGTGCCACTGATTTCCACAAAATCAGGATTTGTGATGGCTTCCTGTGTGATCAGCGCCATGTCGTGAGCTGTGGTGTAGTGATTTTCGTCATTTAAGCCGCTGGGATTGGCAAAATTACTTCCTGTACAGCCCAGGCTCCTGGCTTTTTGATTCATGAGCTCTGCAAAAGCTTCTCTGGAACCGCTTACATGACAGGCCAGAGCATTGGCGCTCTCATTGGCAGAGGCTAAAAGCAGAGCATAGAGGCAGTCGCGGACGGTCAGCACATCGCCCTCGTCAATTCCTGCGGAGCTGCTTCCTGCCTCTACATTGTACACGTCATCATGGGAGAAAGTAACCATTTCATCCAGCTCACATTCCTCCAGTACGATCAGCGCTGTGAGGATTTTGGTGATACTGGCCGGATAATAGGCCTGATTTTCATTTTTTCCATATAGAATGCTTCCGGTGTCAGCATCCATCAGGATACCGCCGTCTGCTTCAATGGAAACGCCGGTGGGCCAGGGAACGGCTGCCGCAGCTGTAATAGGCGTAAAGCTCAGAATCAGGCTAAGGCATATAAAAAAGGGAAAAAGTCGTTTCATACGTTACACTCCTATGGGCGGTGCTTGTGTTTCAGAGTTAAAGCCAGACAGACTGCAAACAGGATAAGAGACAGGCTGCCAAAGGTAAATGCAATCCGTCCGGCTGTGTCCATAAAAAAGCCTTCAGGCACAATATTGATCAGCATATCGGTGGACGGATCCAGGATCCACAGATCGTTGCTAAAGAAAATATGGTGGAACATAATAAAATATTTTGTAAAATCGGTGGAGATGATGGCAGCCAGGGCCGCGATCAGACCGAAAAACAGCCCGGTTCCCAGGCAGACGGAAGGAGGAAGAAGGCGTTTCATATCAGCCTTTGTAACTGCCATAAAGACAAGGGCAGAGGCACACAGAACCAGACATACTCTCCGGATGGAGATGGCTGCCAGAAACAGTCCCTGAACATCCTCCATATGGGCGATTTCTCTGGCATTGAAAAACTCCCGCTCCTGTCCGTCCATGACGGTCATCACATGAAGATCTTCACGGTCTCCCCGCAGATAATCCATCATCTCATCTGTTACTTCTAACAGATCTTCCATGGTCATGGCAGGAAGATCCTTAAGTACCTCATATTTTGTGTATTCTTTTTCAAAATATCCGGGTGTCCAGTATACGACAGCTTCTATGGAGGTGATAAACAGGACGATCATCAGGCAGAATGCCATCAGAATGCCGGTCAGGCGGTGAAGATATTTCATATCGGGAAGTCCTCCTTTGGGATGGGTATGGTTTTGATTCACATAAAAGAAAAAGCCCGACTTCGCAGCTTGCTGACGATCTGCAGAGTCCGACCTTTAAACGCGCCTTTATAAATCACTAAGGGCTGCATACGTTATTAAAAAGACGCATAAACTACCTATTTTATATCATGTAATAGGAGAGTTGTCAATGTTGAAACTTTATGAAAAAAGCCATATCAAACATTTGCCGGGATACGGGCGGGTTTGGTATGGCTTTTGTTTGGATGTAAAAGGATTTAATGAAGCTCAGGCCAGAATTCTTTGTTGGCTTCGATCATGTCATCTAGGATCTTTTTGGCAACCAGAAGGCTGGGGACAGTTTTTGAGAGGGTAAATGCCATCAGTGCTTTTTCGTAGGAATGCTCGATGGCTGCCTCAACTACCAGCTTTTCAACTGCTTCCTGCTGCTCGATCAGACCCTTATAGAAGGTAGGAATCTCACCTACACGCACAGGTTCAGCTCCGCGGTCTGTAATATAGGCAGGAATTTCAACCATGGCATCGTCAGGCAGATTCTCAATCGCCCCCCTGTTTTCTACCATTACAAGGTAGCGCTTGCGCAGGTCGAAGGCCAGGCTCATTGCTACGTCTACGATAAATTCGCCGTGTACGCCGCCAAAGAATTTGGTCAGATCGACTTCTTTTCCTGCGCGGTAATCTGCTACTGCATCAAAAATCCTTTTTTCGCGGCCTTCCATTACCTCGTTGGCGCGGGTGTGGTTGGGATTGCTGCTTTCAACCACTTCATCGCCCAGAAGATAATACTGCATATAGGTATTTGGCAGATAATCATGGAATGCAGAGCAGATATGTCTGGAATTGGCATATGTATGAAGCCAGGAGGGATCACTGTGCATTACATCGCTCTTTTCATTTTTGGGCATATATCCGTTTTCTGCCACATAGGACTTTAATTCCTCTGTTACGTCGGTTCCATTGAGGCGCACTTTGGTGAACCATCCGAAATGGTTCAGGCCGAAATAGTCTACTTCCAGATCATGGCGGTCACAGCCCAGAATCTCAGCCATGTTTCTCTCGATTGCCACAGGCATATCGCAGATATTCAGGATGCGGGCATGAGGACGCAGGCGGAAGGTGGCTTTTGCCACAATCGCAGCCGGATTAGAGTAGTTAACGATCCAGTAAGTAGGCTTTGCATACTTTTCGCAGTAGTCAATCAGTTCTACCATAGGGTAAATGGTACGCAGGCCGTAAGCAAGACCGCCGGGGCCGCAGGTTTCCTGGCCTACTACGCCGTATCTTAACGGAATCTTCTCATCCTGTTCGCGCATGGCGTACAGTCCTACACGCATCTGTGCAAAGATAAAATCTGCATCTGTCATGGCGGTTTCCGGGTCTGTGGTAAGAGTCAATTTTACATCCGGATCAAACATCTCTACTACATGGCGGACGATAACGCCCACGTCTTCCTGACGTTTGGCATTGTTATCATAGAGAACCAGTTCATTGAGTTTAAAACGGTCTTTCTGTACCAGAAGACTTTTGACGATTCCCGGAGTGTAGGTGCTGCCGCCTCCGGCGATGACAAGTTTAAATGTTTTCATTATATACCTCCTGAGTGATTACAAGTGAGTTATTCTTCACGTCCAAGGGCTTTTTCGACGATGGAACGTTTTTTGCTGACAACAGGGCCATAGATAATTTGTATATTATTTCCTTTTACAACAAGACCAGCTGCTCCTGTTGGGGCAAACCATTCTTTATCCTTTACAACAGAGGCGTCTTTTACCTCTACGCGCAGACGGGTCATGCAGTTTCCGATATTTTCAATATTGTCAGGTCCGCCCAGTCCCTCGATGATGCGGGCTGCGGTTTCAGCATCAGCTTCTTTCTTTGCTTCTGCTTTATTTCCGGAGCGGATCTGGGATTTTACTGCTGCTGCATTGGCAGCCAGGTCGATTACATCCTCGCCGTCTTCGCGTCCCGGTGTTTTCAGGTTGAATTTCACGATCAGGAAACGGAAGAGGAAATACATTACAACGATCTCAATCAGACCTGCAACTACATACATAGGCCAGTGTGTCCGTCCGATTCCTGCCGGAAGGTTCAGTACAAGGAAGTCGATAATGCCGTTGGTAGCACAGACACGGACATTTAACAGATATACGATCATCTGGAACAGTCCGTCCATGACAGAGTAGATGACCCACAGCATGGGAGCTGCAAACAGGAAGGTAAACTCCAGTGGCTCTGTTACGCCTACTAAAGAGGCAGTAAGTGTGGCCGGGATAACCTGAGCCTTTGTGGCGGCCTTTTTCTCTTTTTTGGCAGTAGCGATGAAAGCCAGAGCAACACCGATGACGCCAAAGGTCTTCATAAGTCCATAGGTTAAGAATCGGGCAGAGTCGGGCATGGAAGCAACAGCAGGGTCGCTGAGAAGAGCCAGGAAAACAGGCTTTGCGCCTACGATCTGCTCTCCGCCAATGATCATGCTGTCTCCGATTGCGGAATAGAGGAAGGGAGACCATACCAGATGATGGAGGCCAGTAGGGATCAGAATACGGTTTAAAAATCCATACAGGAATACTCCAAATGCGCCAGCGCCTGCCATAATGCCTGTGAGGGCATTGATTGCTGCAGCTGCAACAGGCCAGATATAGGCAGCTGCCAGTGCCAGCACTAATACAATGGGAAGAAGCACGATAAATACGAACTTGCTGTTTCCATACATAGCCATGGCACCCTTAAATTCAGTGTCAATAAAGCGGTTGTGGACTAAGGCTACGATTACGCCCAGGATCATGCCCAGGAATACGCCCATGTCTGTTACATGGTAGCCAAGACAGATCGTCTGGCCTGTACCGTAGAGTGCGCTGGCAGTATCACCTTCCGCCATCAGTCCCGCAACACTGAGCCAGCGAGAGTTGGCTGCAAGCCAGATCAGATAACTGACAAGTGATACGAATGCGGCATCCGCTTTTTTCTTTTTTGCAAGACTCATTGAGACGCCTACACAGAACAGGATTCCAAGATTGCCGATTACTGCGCTGACTCCGCCATTGATAAATTTTCCAGCTGTATATAAGATACCCCCCTCTGATACAAATGCTGTGTTGCACATTACAGAAGACAGAGCCTGGAGCATACCGGCAATAGGTAAGAATAGAACAGGGCCCATCAAAGCTTTGGAAAAGCTCTGCATGGCGTTCATAACTTTTGCTTTCATGATTCATTCTCCTTTTTCATTCGTTTTCTGTCGGAAGGCGCCATTCCGTTTCGATGTTTGAATTATATCATTTTGAATAAAAAAATCTACTATTTTGTGATAGTTTTAAACATATTCACATAGCTTGAAACATGTTTCATTAATGAAATCGGATGTAATGAGAATTGGTTGCGCAGATGGACAGAGTATCGTATAATTTCAGTGAAAATTACACAAAATATGGGTTTGGGATAAAATAGAGGGAATGAGAGATGAAACA
>OOBW01001509.1_pt1 | contig 10106 bp, 10 predicted proteins | sample 1671701 | NCBI WGS metagenome assembly OOBW01 (sample SAMN06348183, study PRJEB24527) | human gut metagenome | biome: human gut; feature: ankylosing spondylitis patient; material: feces | host: Homo sapiens | place: China | collected 2015-10 | reverse complement strand
CGTCCCCATACCGCTCCCGGTAGCCGTCGTCGCAGAGCTTTTTCAGATAGGAGAAGCTGTCGTATCCCTCCGGCAGCTGGAATTCCGGCAGATGGTACTTGCCGAAGGTGAATTCCAGGTTGCACATCTCCGCGATCTTCCCCGTGTTCTCCACCGCCCCCTCAAAGGCACTGAAGAGGGACTCCATCTCCTCCCCGCTGCGCAGGTAGAAGTTCCGGGGCTCATAGCGCATCCGGTTCTCGTCGTCCAGCGTCTTGCCGGTCTGGATGCACAAAAGCACATCGTGGGCCTCCGCGTCCTCCTTGCGCAGGTAATGGGCGTCGTTGGTGCAGACCATGGGGATGCCCGTCTCCTGGTGGATGCGCAGAATCCCCCGGTTCACCTCCGCCTGGTCGGGGATGCCGTGGTTCTGGAGTTCCAGATAGAACCGCTCCGGCCCGAAGAGATCCGCCATCTCCTGGGCGTAGGCCTTGGCGTTTTCATACTCGCCGTTGCGAAGCCTCCGGGGAATCTCGCCGGCCAAGCACGCGGAGAGGGCGATGAGCCCCCCGCTGTACCGGCGCAGCAGCTCCTGGTCGATGCGGGGCTTGATATAAAAGCCCTCCGTCCAGGCGGCGGAGACCAGGTAGGAGAGGTTCCGGTACCCCTCCTCGTTTTCGCACAACAGTACCAAATGGCGGCTCTCGGCGTCAAACTCGTGGACCTTGTCGAACCGGGTGCGGCCCTGTGGCGTCACGTAGACCTCACAGCCAATGATGGGCTTGATGCCCTCCGCCTTGCAGGCCCGGTAGAAGTCAATGACGCCGTACATGACGCCGTGGTCCGTGATGGCGCAGGCGGTCTGCCCCATAGACTTCACCACGCCGGGCAGGTCCTTGATGCGGCAGGCGCCGTCCAAGAGGCTGTATTCCGTATGGACATGTAAATGGACGAAGGGCATAGCAGGTTCCTTTCTCTCGTGCGGCGTCAGACAGGCCGGGTTTTCTCATGCGGGAAGACGCAGAGAGAGCTCAGGCCTTTGCCGGGTCCTCCGCGAGCATCTGCTCGACGATCTCCACGGCGGTGACGATCATGTTATCACAGTGGGCGGTGACACCCAGCCGCTGGGCGGCGGGGTTCTTGTCCGTCACGCCGGGGCGGGCCTTGAGCAGCTCCCCGCACCGGGTCAGGCCGAAGACCTCCTCAAACCGACGGCGGAACTCCTTGGCCTTGGCATACGCCTGTATTTTGCCTGCCTTGTCCCCGCCTTCAGTGTGAGGGTACAGCAGGCTCAGCACCAGTACGCCGCCGCTGACGGCGCCGCAGAGCTCGGCGTGGCTGCCGCCCACACCGCCGCCAAAGCCGCCGGCAAGAGCCATCATCTGCTCCTTCGTCAGCCCCGTCAGGTCCTCGAACGCGCCCGCCACCGACTGGGCGCAGTTATATCCCTCTTTATGATACTGGTAGGCAATCGCACAGCGATCCATTGGTAATTCCTCCAAAATTTTATTGCAATTCAATTTGTGAACAGGTTTTTTCCTTTACACTTTTTTCGACAACTCCACCAGCTTGCGCAGCCGGTGGTTCAGACAGGACTTGGTCACGGGCGGGTCAAATTCCTCCGCCAGCTCCGAAAGAGTCAGCTCGGGATTGGCTTGGCGCATTGACGCCGTCAGCTGCAGCTTGTCCGGCAGTGTCTCCAGCACGCCCGCCTCCTCCAGCCGCCGGATGGCCTCCAGCTGCTCCTGGGCTGCCTCCACCGCCTTGTCCAGATTGGCGCTGTCGCAGTTGAGGCGGCGGTTGACGCTGTTCCTCAGGTCCTTCTCCATCTTCGCGGACATCACCTTCATGGCCGCTACCGGCGCGCCGATGAGGGTAAGAAAATCCTCGATCTGGTCGCTTTGCTTGAAGTAGGTAATGAAGCTTCCGTTGCGGCTGACGCTCTTGGGCGGGAAGTGGTCTTCCCGAAGCAGCGCCTCCAGCTCCCGGCTGGCCTGGAGATGGGAAGTTGCCAACTCCAGATGGTAGCGCTTGAGGGGGTCGGTGATGCTGCCGCCGGCAAAGAACACCCCCCGCAGAAAAGATGCCCGGCAGCAGGCGTCCTCCAGCAGGCCGAAGTTGATGTGCAGCACCAGATTCTGCCGGGGATCGTATCCCAGCAGATTGATGATGTGGTCCAGCTTCTTGCGCTCCGTGATCTGGAAGATCTGCTTGCCCGGCTGGTCCGGTTCCGGCTGCCGGTCAAAACGCAGGTTGAACGCCCGGTGAAACAGCCGGGGCAGCCGGGCGGCCAAATTGGGATTTTCCGTGATAATGCGCACCTCCGTGGAGCTGAAGGTGTTGCAGTAGAGCAAAACGCCGTAGGCCTCCGCCCGGGCGCAGCAGAGCTTCTGCACCGGCAGGCGGCACAGCTCGTTTTTTGCTTCAAAGGAAAAGGACATCAGGGGATTCCTCCATCATTGGTTCAGGGCGCTCCCCGGGGAGAATACGCCGTTTTCGGTCTGTCTGGCCTCTCACGTGTCCTCTTCCACCCGGTAGGTATCCTCCCGGAAGTCGAAGCGGTCCCCGGCGATGCGGACGCTGCGCTCGGCATGGAGCAAAATCAGCTCCCGGGCCAGATGGCCGGGATGGTGGCGGACAAAGCCGTTCTCCACCGTAGCCACCGGGCGGTTGACGATCTCCACTCCCAACCGGGCGCACTCCTCCCAGTCGCAGCGGATCAGCTCCGCCCCCTCCTGGGCATACCGGGCGGCCACGCCCTTTGGGATGGGCGAGGAGTTGGTCAGGCACAGGTCAAAGAGGCCCGGCGCCGAGTGCTTGAACAGCGCCGCGATGTGGTCGGAGACGGTGTAGCCCTCCGTCTCCCCCTCCTGGGTCATGACGTTGCAGACATACACCTTCAGCGCGTCGGAGGACTGGATGGCCTCCACGATTCCCCCCACCAAGAGGTTTGGGATGATGCTGGTATAAAGGCTGCCGGGACCTAGGACGATCATGTCCGCGTCCCGGATGGCAGCCGTGGCCGCCGGAAGGGCCTGGGGGTGCTCCGGGATCAGCCGCACCTGGCGGATGCGGCAGTCCTCCCGCTTCTTGCAGTAGAAGATCTTGGACTCCCCCACCACGCTGGCACCGTTTTCAAACTCCGCCTCCAGCTGTACGTCCGCCGTGGTCACCGGCAGCACCCGACCGGTGATGGCCAGAACCTCGCTCATGCGGCTCACTGCCACGTCAAAGGAGGGAGAAATGCCGTTGAGGGCCGCCAGGAACAAATTGCCGAAGCTCTGCCCCGCCAGGGCCCCCTCCGTGAACCGGTAATGCAGCAGCTCCCGCATCACCGGCTCCGTATTGGCCAGCGCCTCCATACAGTTGCGGATATCGCCGGGGGGCGGCATCCCCAGGTCCTGCCGCAGCATCCCGGACCCGCCGCCGTCGTCCGCCACGGTGACCACGGCGGTCAGATTCTCCGTATACTGCTTGAGACCCCGCAGCATGTTGGAAAGGCCGTGGCCGCCGCCGATGACGGTGATCCGGGGGCCGTGGGCTCTGGGCAGCCGGTAGGACGGCCGTTGTTTTTTCATGGCCGCCTCCTCAAACGCCCCGGGCCATGTCCCGGTGATTCTCCGTCACCGGATAGCCCTGCTGATGGATGAATTCCGTCAGGGCATGGGTCACCGCCACGGAGCGGTGATGCCCGCCGGTGCAGCCCACGGCGATGGTCAGGGAGGTCTTGCCCTCCTCGGCGTACAGCGGCAGCACGAAGGCCAGCAAGTCCTCCAGCCGCTTCATGAAATCCTGGGTCTGCTGGAATTTGAACACGTATTCGTATACGTCCCGATCCAGCCCCGTCTTGGGCCGGAGGGGCTCGATGTAATAGGGGTTGGGCAGGAACCGCACATCCAGCACCAGATCCGCCTCCATGGGCAGGCCGTACTTGAAGCCGAAGGAGGTGACATTCACTGTCATGCCGGCCTTCTCTCCCCCAGTGCCGAAGAGGCGCAGCAGCTCGCTCCGCAGCTGGGCGGTGGAGAGCCGGGAGGTATCCACCACGTAGTCCGCCCGGTCCTTCACCGGCTGCATCAGCGCCCGCTCCTGGCGCACGGCCTCCTCCAGGGAGTCCGCCCCGTCCCGCAGGGGATGGCGGCGGCGGGTCTCCTTGTAGCGCTTGATGATCGTCTCCGGCGAGGCCTCCAGAAACAGCATCCGGCACCGGCAATCCATGGCCTTGAGCTTATCCAGCACCTCGAAAAACTCCGTAAAGGAGTTGGCCGTCCGCACGTCGTACACCAGCGCCACCCGGTCGTAGCGGCCATTGCTGACGGTGCAGAACTCCGCGAATTTCAAAATCATCGCCGCGGGCATATTGTCCACGATATAAAAGCCCATGTCCTCCAAAAAGGAGGCCGCCTTGCTCTTCCCCGCTCCGGACAGACCGGAGATGATCAGGATTTCCATGCAAATGCCCCTTTCGCTCACGCTTCCACGATGCGGACCTCCGGCTCCAGCCGGACGCCGGTTTCCGCGTATACCCGCTGCTGCACCTGATGCATCAGCTCCGTCACGTCATCAAAGGTGGCGCCGCCCCGGTTGATGACAAAGCCCGCGTGCTTCTCGCTGACCTGGGCGCCCCCCACCGTAAGGCCCTTGAGGCCGCACTGGTCAATGAGGGTCCCAGCGAAGTGGCCCGCCGGCCGCTTGAAGGTACTGCCGGCGCTGGGGAACTCCAGAGGCTGGCTGGCTTTGCGGCGGGCCATGAAGTCCTGCATCCGGCCTCGGATCTCCTCCGGGTCCCCCGGCGTCAGCGCCACGGCGGCCCGAAGCACCACGGCGTCGGGATGGTTGGAAAAGAGGCTGTGGCGGTAGCCGAAGTCCAGCTCCTCCGCTGTCAGCGTGCGGATGCCCTCCTCCGGGAAGAGGGCCGTCACCGAGGTAATCACCTGCTTCATCTCTCCGCCGTAGGCACCGGCGTTCATGCACACGGCGCCGCCCAGCGTGCCGGGGATGCCGTGGGCGAATTCCAGCCCGGCAAGGCCCTCCCGGCAGGCAAAGTCCGCAAGACGGGCCAGGGGCACGCCGGCCTCCGCCGTCAGCACGTTCCCCTCCGTCCGCTCCATCTGCCGCAGTCCGGTGGTGTCGATCACCAGCCGGTCCAGTCCCCGGTCGGAGACCAGCAGATTCGTGCCGTTACCCACGATCAGGGGCGTAGTCCCCGCCTCCTGTGCAAAGCTCATCAGCAGCACCAGCTGCTCGCCCCGCTCCGGCAGCGCCAGCCGCCGGGCAGGCCCGCCGATGCGGAACGAGGTGTGGCGGCTCATGGGCTCTTCCTTCAGATAGGTCAGGTCCGGCAGATACGCCGCCACCTGCTCATCTAATTTCGTATACCAATCCATGCCTGGACCTCCCGTTTTTTCCGTTACTGGGCGCGGCCCAGCAGCGCCGCGCCGATGATTCCGGCGTCGTTGCCCAGCTCCGCCCGCAGCACCCGGGTGCACCGGCCGCCGTGGCAGCCGAAGCTCTCCCGCGCAACGATCTCCCGCAGCGGCTCCAGCAGCAGATAATCCGGCGCCGCGGCTACGCCTCCGCCGATGGCCACCACCTCCGGTCGGAGGATGTTGATGAGGCTCACCATGCCGTCGGCCAGATAGGAGACGTATGTACGGCAGACCTCAAGGGCGGTCTCGTCCCCCTGCTGCGCCGCCTGGAAGGCCGTCCGGCCCTCCACACCGCCCTGAGCGGCCAGTGCGTGCAGGGCGCTTTCCGGGTGGGCCTCCATGGCCTCCCGGGTCAGCCGGATGAGGCCGGTGGCAGAGGCATACCGCTCCCAGCAGCCCCGGCGGCCGCAGTTGCACGGCTCGCCGTCGTGGCAGATCACCAGGTGCCCCGCCTCGCTGGAGGCAAGGCCGCCCCGGAGCTTTCCGTCCAGGATGATGCCGCCGCCGATGCCGGTGCCCAGCGTCACCACAACAAAGTCCTTCGTTCCCCGCCCCGCGCCGCAGAAGAACTCTCCCACGGCGGCGCAGTCCGCGTCGTTGCCCAGCAGCAGCGGCAGATCCAGCGTGCGGCGGAAGAGGGCCTCCAAAGGCACGTTCTCCATGGGGATGTTGGTGGTGTACACCACGTCGCCTCCTGACACGGCGCCGGGCAGCCCCACGCCCACATACTCCACCCGGGCAGGCTCCGCCCCGCCGGCGGCCATCACGGCCTTGGACAGCTCCGCCAGCGTGGCAGCAAAGGCCTCCGGCCCCCGGAAGTCCAGGGGCGTCCGCTCCACCGCCAGGATGCGGCCCGTCTCATCCACAAGGCCCGCCTTGAGGTTGGTGCCGCCTACGTCGATGCCAACATACATGTCCGCTTCCTCCTCACATCCGGCCGCCGTCGGCCCGCAGATCCACCCGGCGGGCCAGCTCCTGGGCCGCGTTGACCCCGTAGCGCCGCTGGCGGTTGTTCATAGCCGCCACTTCCACGATGCTGGCAAGGTTCCGGCCCGGCCGCACCGGGATCACCAGATAGGGCACCTGGACATCCAGGATCTGGGTGAAGTGCTCCTCGATGCCCAGCCGGTCATAAAACTTGGTGTTGTCCCACTGCTCAAAGTGGACCACCAGGTCCAGAGGGGACTCGGTCTTGATGGCCCGCAGGCCGAAGAGCTGCCGCACGTCGATGACGCCGATGCCCCGCAGCTCGATATAGTAGCGGATCACCTCCGGTGCGGTGCCGATGAGCTGGTTGGAGATCCGGCGCAGCTCCACCGCGTCGTCCGCCACCAGGCGGTGGCCCCGCATGATCAGTTCGATGGCGGATTCGCTCTTGCCGATACCGGAGTCGCCGGTGATCATCACGCCCTCGCCGTAGATATCCAGCAGCACGCCGTGCCGGGTGACGCAGGGCGCCAGCACCCGGTTGAGGTGCTCGATGGTGTGGCTGGTGAAGTCCACCGTGGTCTCCTGGGTCCGCAGCAGCGTCTTTTCATGCTCCTGGGCACTCTCCAGGCACTCCGGGAAGCAGTCCAACCCTCGGGAGATCACCAGAGCGGGAATATCATACAGGAACAGATCGTCAAAGCACTTGCGCCGGCGTTCGTCACTCAGGCCCTTGAGATAGGTCACCTCCGCCTTGCCAATGACCTGCAGGCGGCGGGGGTCGAAATAGTCGTAAAAGTCATGGAACTGAAGGCCGGGACGGTTCACGTCCGTGATGGTCAGCTGGGCGGTTTCAAAGTCGCTGCCCTTGTTGAGTACCTCCAGATTGAATAGCGAGACGAACTCCGTGATTTTCAGGCCGCGTTCCTGCATAATGTGATCCTGTCCTTTCCGGCGGGGCAGCGCCCCTCCTGTTGATCCGCCGGATACGAACACCCGGCTGAGCGGTCAAAATTCCGCTGTGCGTACAATTCAATTTATTATATATGATTTTCCCCCTTTTCGCAACACCCATGCCCGCCATCTCCCAGACCAATCCGCGCTTTTGTTGTTCCCGGCCCCGGAGAGGCTCTGAGACGGGGCCGAACCGGCGCCGCCGGGCCCGCCTGCAAATTCCTTGAATTTTTTTGAAATTTCTGCTTGCATTTTTCTTTCTTTTCTGTTATTATATCACCTGTGCCTGTGAATAGCCGGCACGCAGTACGCAACAGCAAGGAGGTGCAACGGATGGCAAAGTGCGAGTTCTGCGACAAGGGCGTGACCTTCGGCATTCAGGTCTCTCACTCTCATCGGCGTTCCAATCGTCCCTGGAAGCCCAATGTGAAGCGTGTGAAGGCGATCGTCAATGGTTCCCCCCGCCATGTGTATGTTTGTACCCGGTGTATGCGTTCCGGTAAAGTCACCAGAGCGGTCTAAGTTGTACAAACTTCAATCCCGGACCTTTCGGTCCGGGATTCTTGTTTTTCCGGAGCGGTTTCATCCGAAACGATCCAAAAAAGAGAGCGGGGTCTCCCCCGCTCTCTTTTCGTTTAAAAGGAACGCGTCGGCGTTTACAGCCACGCAGTCTCCAGCAGCTCGTCCTTCTTGGCACGGGTCATCAGCTCTGTCACCACGCCCCGGACATCCTTGCCGTGATAGAGAACCTCATAGGCGCAGGTGCAGATAGGCATTTCCACGCCCTCCCGCGCCGCCAGCTGGTGGATACTCTCGGCGGCGTAGTAGCCCTCCACCACGGCGCCCACTTCCTTCATGGCCTCCTGGGGCGTCTTGCCCTGGCCGATGAGGATGCCGGCCCGGTTGTTCCGGGAGTGCATGGAGGTGCAGGTGACGATCAGGTCGCCCATGCCGGCAAGGCCCCCGAAGGTCCGCCGGGTGCCGCCCAACTGCTCGCCCAGGCGGGTCAGCTCCGCCATGGCCCGGGTCATCAGCAGTGCCTTGGTGTTGTCCTGGAAGCCCAGGCCCGTGCAGATGCCGCAGCTGAGGGCCACCACGTTCTTCAGCGCCGCCGCCAGCTCCACGCCCACGATGTCATAGCTGGTATAGATGCGGAAATAGTCATTCATGAACGCGTCCTGGACGAACCGGGCCGCCGCCCGGTCCGGGCAGGCAGAGACGCACCCCGTGGGCATCCGGATGCCCACCTCCTCCGCGTGAGAGGGGCCGGAGAGGGCCACGACCCGGCAGATGTGATGGGTCTCCTCCTCAATCACCTGGCTCATGCGCAGGTTGGTGTCCCGCTCGATGCCCTTGGAGACCGACACCAGAATGGTCTCTCGGTTCAGGTACGGCGCGATCTTCCGGGCCGTCTCCCGGACGGCGAAGGAGGGCGCCGCGCTGACCACCATGTCTGCCCCCTCCAGGCAGGAGAGGTCGCCGGTGATATGCAGTGCCTCCGGCAAAATCACGCCTTTGAGCAGGGGATTTTCCCGGGTCCGGGCCATCTCCTCCGCCTTGGCGGCGTTGTGGGACCAGAGCCAGGTTTCGTGCCCGTTGTCGCAGAGGACCTGGCTCAGGGCCGTGCCCCAGCCGCCGCTGCCCATAACCACAGCTTTCATGTCTTTCCCTCCCGTTTCGGATGCAGACTGAATTTATTTTCGTTCCCATGGAGCAGCCGCCGGATATTGCCCCGATGCTGCCAGACCACCAGGCCCCCGATGATAAAGGCCAGGACCACGATGGAGAAATACGGATAGCAGTACCAGGAGATGAAGGGGAAGCTGGCCCCGGCCCACACGGACCCCAGAGATACATACCGGGTCAGGATGGCCAGAATCAGGAAGCCGCCCCAGACCACCAGGGCGATCCGCCAGTCCATCATCAGTGCGATGGTACCTCCGGAGAGGATGCCCTTGCCGCCCTTGAAATGGAACATGCAGGGGAACATGTGGCCCAGCAGGCAGAAAAGCGCTGCCCAATACTTGCCCAGGATGGTCCAGTAGACGTCATAGCTGCCGCCGTCCACCCGGATGCCGCTGAAGAGCCAGGCGCCCAGCAGCACGGCCACCACCGCCTTGAGCACGTCGCACAAAATGACGACGAAGGTCAGCGGCCCGCCGAAGGTGCGGTAAAAGTTGGTCAATCCAGCGTTGCCGCTGCCGTGGTTGCGGACGTCATCCCGGAGGATATACTTGGAGACGATGACCGCCCCGTTGAAGCAGCCGCAGAAATAGGCGATCACCGTGGCCAGCAGCACCAGGATCAGGGGATGGACTCCACTCACTTCCAGCATGACCTCATCCCTCCTTATCGCCCTTTTGGCGAATAGAGAGGATGATGGGGGTGCCCTCCAGACCAAAGGTATTGCGGATGCAGTTTTCCAGATACCGCTGGTAGGAGAAGTGGAAGAGCCGGGCATCGTTGCAGAACACCACGAAATGGGGCGGCCGGATGCCCACCTGGGTCATATAGTAGATCTTCAGCCGGCGGCCCTTGTCGGAGGGCGGCTGCACCCGGGTCTGGGCGTCGGAGAGAACGTTGTTGAGCATGCCGGTGGTGATGCGGGTGGAGGCCTGATTGGAGACATAGTCGATGAGCTCGAAGAGCCGGTCCACCCGCTGGCCAGTCTTGGCGGAGATGAAGAGGATGGGGGCGTAGGTCATGAAGGCCAGGCCGTTTTGGACCTCCTGGCGCATCTTGTCCATGGTCTTGCCGTCCTTTTCGATCAGGTCCCACTTGTTCACCACGATGATGCTGGCCTTCCCCGCCTCGTGG
>OOBW01001505.1_pt1 | contig 10134 bp, 8 predicted proteins | sample 1671701 | NCBI WGS metagenome assembly OOBW01 (sample SAMN06348183, study PRJEB24527) | human gut metagenome | biome: human gut; feature: ankylosing spondylitis patient; material: feces | host: Homo sapiens | place: China | collected 2015-10 | reverse complement strand
CCCTGGACAAATAGATTAAGAGTCTACTGCTCTACCAGCTGAGCTAGAGGCGCATGTCTATGTGTTGTTGTGTGACACGATAGACATTATAGGGGATAGAAAGTTATTTGTCAATAGTTTTTTGAAAAATATTTACATCCATCTGATTATAAGGAATTTCAATGCCTGCAGCATCAAATTCCAATTTGGTTTTTTCGATAATCCGCCAGCGGGCGCTCCAGTAATCCTCTGTAGCGGCCCATCCACGGGAACCAATGATTACAGAGCTTTCAGCAAGCTCGCTTACATAAACAGTAATGGGTTCATCTTGAATGATTTGAGGATCTTCTCTGTAAATGCGTTCCAGAATCGCTTTTGCCTGTTTTAAATCTGAAGAGTAGCTGATGCCTATAGTCAGATCAATGCGCCGCTTTTCCTGAGCTGTCACGTTGGTAATTACAGCATTTGACAGGGTGCCGTTAGGGATGGTGATTCGACGGTTGTCAACGGTGAGCAGGGTAGTGTATACAAGGCCGATATTTAAAACCTGCCCCTCTACCCCCTCGGATACAATATAGTCATGGATCCCAAAGGGCCGCATGACCAGAATCAGGATACCTCCTGCAAAGTTTCCCAGACTTTCCTGCAGAGAAAGGCCGATTGCCAGAGTGGCGGAGCCCAGCAATGCGATGATGGAGGTCGATGGAATTCCTATTTTTTCCAGTGCCATAAAGATAACAATAGCATAGGTAATGGCATTTGCGAGAGAAATAAGAAATTTGCTCAGACTCAGGTCTATGTTCATTCGGTCAAAGGTGCGTTTTAAAAACCGGCGGAGATAAAATGCAATTCGGTTGCCAATGATAATAATAATGGCAGCGAAGAGAATGCGATAGCTGAGTGATAAAAGTCCCGGAGCCCAGGAACGTATGGTTTCTAAAATTGCGTTAGGTTTCAGCTGCTGAAGATCTTCGTGGACTTCCTGTACAATAGCCTGCGTTTCCTCCAGCGTAGGGATTGAAGGGGTCTTCAGGGCTGCAGTAAAATAGATCATTCAAAAATTCTCCTGTTTTTAAATAGTGTAAAATATTATTATAACATAAAAGAGCATACTGTTAAAATACATCCTGCAAAATTATGATTTTTCCTGAATTTGCTTTTTTATATGGCAGATATAGGACGCATATAAGCACAGCATATCATAAGAATTGGTCAGGTTGCGTCCGCAGATCTCCTGAATACGGTGCAGGCGGTAGGGGATGCTGTTTCTGTGTATATGGAGATGTTCACAGATTTTTTGTATATCCCCGTTTAAACGGAGATAGGCAACTGCCGTTTCAGCCAGCTGGGCATTTTTGCCTTGTCTGCAAAGCTGCTGAAATTCCTGCTCCAGTCCGGGAACGGCAGTTTTGGATAAGGCGATAGCCAGCTTCATTTTGTCATATGAATGCAGGTGTTCATCTGGAAATAAAGCCTTCCCAAGCTTCAGACTTTCCAGAGCGGCCTGGTAAGCGGTATTCAGATGCATTTCCCCCGAACAGATGCCCATATGGCAGTCTGCGGCGGCAGAGAGGATGCGGTGATATTTTTTTTCAAAAGTTACGTTTTCTTTTAAAACAAGAAGAACCTGATTTTCTGAAAGAGGGAGGATAATATCGTGTTCATCCAGAAGGTTCTGGAGCATGGAGATGGAGGTAAACTGGTCATCGGTTTTTCTCTCCATCAGGATAAGGGTCTGCTTCCCCTTTAGCTGTATACCAAAAAATTCACCTCGCTTGATAAAATTTTCTGTATAGGGGGCCTGCTGGTGGAGGCATTCGAATAAAAACTGGCTGCGTTCCTGGGATTGATTCTGGCGTTTCTGGAAGGAAAGCAGTTCTTCGTAAAGCAGTTCTATGGTATTGCCCAACAGTTCTGCCATATGAAGGTTGGCAGAGCTGCTGGGTTCTATAACAACAGCGCCTATACGGCTTCCCTGAAGGCGGAGAGGAACTGCTGTACTGGCATTCTGAAAGTATGTTCCGGGTGCTGTTGTAACCTTGGCGTTCAGATTCAGGGATTCAATGGCAAGAAGATTCATTTCTCCGATACAGGATGGCTCGGTTGAGGCAATGGTGCGGCCGCTGAGGTCGCATATGCTGATGGGGAGCGAAAATCGCTCCTGCAGTTTTTCTATAATCTGGCAGGTTATTTTATGGTTAATCACGGGTTTCCTCCAATGATTTTTCATATATTATAATAAAATGGCGCAAAAACTGCAAGATATACGGAATAAATTGTGCAAATGCATAAAAATAGCGGGAGATATTACATGGTTTGGACAATAGTAAATCTGATATGGAAATGTTAAAATAAAATCACCTTAAAAAAGTGTGAAGAAAAAGCCGGAGTGAAGTATTTCAGAAGGAAAGGAGGGAAGAGCAATAGACGAGACTGTTTTGCGGTTTATGCGTTATGTGGACTGTGCCAGTGAAACCCATAATGAAAGGGCGTTCTGTGAATATATGGAGCGGGAGCTGACAGAACTGGGCATTTCGTTTGAAAGACAGGAGCTGGATCATCAGATTGTGACAGACGGATGGAACATTCTGGCAAAAGTACCGGGGAAGCCAGATAAAAAACCGTTTCTGTTCGTATTTCATCTGGATACGGTAGTTCCGGGAAATAATGTGGAGAGCTATATTGAAAATGGACGTATTCAAAGCCGGGGCAACAGTGTTCTGGGTGCAGACGGTAAACTGGCTATAGCGGTGGTGATGGAGGCTGTCAGCAGGCTGCTTCGTGCCGGAGAGATGAACCGGCCTGTGGAGATGCTGTTTACTGTCTGCCAGGAGCTGGGGCTTCTTGGGGCAAAGTATGCGGATTATTCCAGAATTGACAGTGAAGAGGCAATTGTTATCGATCATTATGTGACAGGAGAAGTGCTGATGTGTACTCCGTCTCGGATGTATCTTCATGTGGAGCTGATCGGACAGGAGGCTCATGTGATCCGGGATCCGGAACTGGGAATCAATGCATTAAAGACAGCGGCAGAGATTATTCATCAGATTCCTACCGGTCAGGTCAGTAAAGACCAGACCATCAATGTATTTGATCTGGTTTCTCTTTCACAGTCGAATGCGATTCCAAAGTATGCAAGATTTGATGTGGAGATCCGAAGCTTTGGACAGGAGCTGCTGGATCGTACCAACGCGTTTCTTCAGAAAATCATAAAGGATACAGCGGCGCAGATGGGATGCAGATGCAGCGTGCGGGAAGAGATGGATCTGCCGGAAACGGATTACAGTGAAAATAAGGATATGCTGAAACGTCTGGAGCGTATTTATGAAATGACCGGACTGCAGATGCGGCCTGCCCGTTCCTTTGGAATTCTTGATGCAACCTGCACAAACCGGCTGGGAATCAGGACGATTCCTATTGGGATGAACATTTATTATTCACACAGCACGAGGGAATATGTAGAGGTAAAAGACATAAAGATAATGTTGGATCTGGCGGAAAATATCCTTCGGTATTTCTGACCGGAGAAAGGGGAAACAGATGAAAAATGAAAAAAAGAAAACAGGCAAGGCGCTGAATCCGTTTATACCGTTAGTATTAATGGTTCTGGCCTGTGCAATTGCATCTTATTTTGTAGTACCAGGGGCGTATGACAGGGAGACGGTAAATGGAGTAACCCGCGTTATGGCAGACAGCTACCACGCTGTGGAAAGAACCCCCATCTCTTTCTTTAATCTGTTCCGTTCAATTCCGGAGGGGTTAACGGCGACAGCCAATATGATGTTCTGCGTTATGATCATCGGCGGTATTGTAGAGATTTATAAGCGGACAGATACGGTAGGAGCAGCAATTAACAGTGTACTCCGTGTATCGGAAAAACTCAGCAGCCAGATGATTATTGCTGTAGTTATGATTGTGTTCTTCATTTTTGGAGGCATTCTGGGATGGAGTGAGCATATTATCCCCTTCGTTCCGATTATTATATCTCTGGCTATTTCACTGGGATATGATTCCCTTGTGGGAATGGCAATTTCCGGCTTTGCCTGTTTAATCAGCTTTGCGGTTGCTCCTTTTAATGTGTATACGGTAGGTATTTCTCATACAATTGCAGAGCTTCCCATGTTCTCCGGATGGGAGCTGCGTTTTGCGGCTCTGGGCTGTGTATGGGCGCTGAGTCTGTTCTGGGTAATGAGATATGCCAAAAAAGTAAAGGCAAATCCTTCTAAGAGTCTGGTGAAGGATGTAGATACCTCTTCTTTGAGAATACCGGTTGATCCCAGTTTGAAATTTGACCTTCCAAAGAAAGTTTCCTTCGTTGTTCTGGGCGTATCTATTCTTTTTACAATTTATGGAATTCTGAAGCTGAGCTGGTCTTATACTGAGATGGCAACTACCTTTATGGTGGGCGGTGTTATTGTAGCTATTATTAACAGGGTGAAAATGGAAGATGCCATCAATATGATTCTGGATGGAATGAGAGGAGCCTTCGTAGGAGCTCTGATTATCGGTGTTGCAAGAGCGGTACAGTGGACCATGACCAATGGCGGTCTGATTGATCCGCTGGTACACGGACTTTCCAGTTTGATGGGAAGTGCATCCGCATATGTGAGTACAGTCGGTATGTTTGTGGTAAACTTCTTTATCAATGCATTGATTCCATCGGGCTCCGGCCAGGCAACCGCAGTTATGCCGATTATGGTTCCTCTGGCAGATATGCTGAATATTACCCGCCAGACTGCCGTATTGGCTTTCCAGTTTGGTGATGGTATTTCTAACACATTCTGGTTTACAAACGGAACGCTGCTGATTTATCTGTCTCTGGGCAAGGTGCCGTTAAAGAGCTGGTATAAATTTATTCTGCCGCTGCATGGTATGTTCCTGGTTCTGCAGCTGGTATTCCTGTTTATTGCAGTACAGACCGGATATGGTCCGTTTTAAAAGAACGTAAAGAGGGGAGAGAGAACTTGCTGTGAACGTACTGGAAGAAGTTAAAAAATATAAAGATTATGCTGTTGCCATGCGGCGGGAATTTCACCGCCATCCGGAGCTGAGCTGGCAGGAAACAGAAACAGCGGCCCGGATACGCAGAGAGCTTGATGAAATGGGGATTCCCTATGAAGAGGTTGTGGGAACGGGAACCATAGCGACACTAAAGGGAAAAAAGGATCATCCGGTGATTGGTCTTCGCTGTGATATTGATGCGCTTCCCATAAAAGAAGTGAAGGAACTGCCGTACCGTTCTGAAAACGACGGGGTGATGCACGCCTGCGGCCATGACGGGCATATCAGTATGCTTTTGACAGCGGCTAAAGTATTGTCTGATCACAGGGATGAGCTGAACTGTACAGTAAAGCTGATTTTTCAGCCGGCTGAAGAGAAAACAAACGGCGCACTAAAAATGTTGGAGACTGGAAGAGTGGGACATCTGGATACAGTTTGTGGAATGCATATTTTCCCATTTTTGGATGCTGGAACTATTTCTGTAGATCCCGGTCCCAGATATACCTCGGCTGCGTTTATGAATATCACAATTAAGGGCAGAAGCGGTCACGGAGCAATGCCTCATTATGCAGTGGATCCCATTTATGTAGGTGCAAAAGTAGTGGATGCTCTTCAGAGCATTGCCAGCAGGGAAACGAATGCTATGGATACAGTGGTAGTAAGTATCTGTACCTTCCATTCCGGAACCATGGCCAATATTTTTGCAGAGACAGCAGAATTAAGCGGAACTGTGAGAACCTTCAATCCGGAGCTTCGCAAACAGCTGCCGGGAATGATTGAGAGAATTATAAAGTCTACCTGTGAAGCGTACAGGGCAGATTATGAATTCGATTATTACTGTGATATTCCGGCAACGATCAACGATGAGCATTGCAGTGAGATCGCGGCAGGTTCTGTAAAAAAGCTTCTGGGAGAAGAGGGGCTGATGAAATACGCTGGCACTCCGGGAGGAGAGGACTTTTCCTATTTTCTGGAACGCTTCCCCGGTGTGTATGCATTTGTGGGATGCCGCAATGAATCAAAAGGCTGCTCTTATTCACTGCATCATGAACGGTTTGATCTGGATGAGGATGCGCTGGTTAATGGAGCTGCATTTTATGTACAGTATTTATTAGATGCACAGGAACAGTTTTAGAAAGGCAGAAACTGCTGTACCGCAACGTGGTATGGCAGTTTTTTATGTACATGAAAATCAAGATATGATACAATATTGATAAAAATTAAGAAATAGGAGAAGGGCTATGAATACACGCTTTTACAATATCCGTCTTCTGACAATGGATGGAACTATGGATGTGGTGCCAGGAGAGGTTTGGGTGGAAGGAAACAGGATTTCCTATGCAGGCCCGTCCGCTTTTATGGGAGATGCCAATACGGATGCTATCACCCCTCCTGTCTGGGATCGTGAAATCGATGGAAATGGCAATCTTCTCATGCCGGGCTTTAAAAATGCCCATACTCATTCCGCTATGACGTTTCTGCGTTCCTATGCAGATGACCTGCCGCTTATGGACTGGCTCCATACTCAGGTATTTCCTATGGAAGCAAAGCTACAGCCGGGAGATGCATTCTGGCTGTCCAGACTGGCTGTAATGGAGTATCTGACCAGCGGCATGACGGCAGCTTTTGATATGTATCCCTGGCCGGAGGAAATGGCAAGAGCCTGTGTGGAAAGTGGTTTCAGAACCGTTTTAGTAAGCGGGCTGAATGATTTTGTGTCATCTCCTGAGGGGCTGGAGGAGGATTATCTGAAATTCAATTCCTATGATCCGTTGGTAAGCTATCAGCTGGGCTTTCATGCAGAGTATACCACCAGCCGGAAGATTCTGGAGGCGGTAGCAGATCTGGCTCACAAGTATAAGGCTCCTGTGTTTACCCACAATTCAGAGACAAAGGGTGAAACAGAAGGATGTCTGGAGCGCTATGGGATGACGCCGACTGCATTTTTAGATTCTCTGGGAATGTTTGAATACGGCGGAGGCGGTTATCACTGTGTCCACATCACAGACGAGGATATGGATATCTTTAAAAAGCATGACATGACCATTGTTACCAATCCCGGTTCCAATGTGAAGCTGGCAAGCGGAATCCCCAGGCTGAACCGGATGCTTGAAAAGGGAGTTCGTCTTGCGATCGGAACAGACGGACCTGCCAGCAATAACTGTCTGGATATGTTCCGTGAAATGTTTCTGGTTACAGGCCTTACAAAGCTTCGCGAAAATGATGCTTCCGCCATGCCTGCGGAGGAAGTGCTCAAGATGGCCTGTGTGGGCGGCGCTTATGCCATGGGGCTTACAGACTGCGACTGCATCCGAAAAGGAAAACTGGCGGATCTGGTTTTGATCGATCTGCACCAGCCTAATATGCAGCCTGTCAATAATATCGTAAAAAATTTGGTTTACAGCGGCAGCAAGCAGAATGTAAAGCTGGTTATGATTGACGGAACAGTCCGGTACGAGGACGGAACCTTCTTTATAGGAGAAGATCCTGAAGAGGTATACCGCAGGGCCAATGCCATCATAGAGCGAATGAGACAGGAGGCGTAGAAGCCGGGAAAAATTATTCTGTCGAAAAATAAAAAAAGTAGTTGACAACTCTCTCAGCCTGAGCTATAATACTCGTTGTGTTCAGGAAAATGCGCCTCTAGCTCAGCTGGTAGAGCAGTAGACTCTTAATCTATTTGTCCAGGGTTCGAGTCCCTGGAGGCGCATTAAAAGGTCTGATTTTGCAGATAATGGAAGCTGCGGGGTCGGACTTTTTTTGTGTCTGAAAACAAGTGTGAACAGGCTGTAGGATTATTTTTTCTTTTTGCAGTTTAATGCTGTTTCCACTTCCTTAAAGCATTTGCTCAGATGAAGGAAACGCCGATCCAGATCCCGCCGGTCGCAGGTGGCGCGCTGGAGTTTTTTTACAAAACATGGAGGAAGAAGCATAAAAGTCATAAACCTTCTTTCTATAAATTATATTGATACCCCGGTATCCGGATTTATCTGTAGGAAGATCCGGCGCCGGGGCTTTTTGGAGTCTGCTTTATTCTTTATCATATGCCGGGATTTCCCTGGCTGCTACCAGCTTGCAGATGGGATTTCCCATAGAGGAAAATTTTTCCTCATATTCTGTCATTACATTTCCCTCATTCATGGGACTGTGGTGGAGATCGAAGGTATGGGCCTTGATCTGCCAGCCAGCCTGGGGGATAGCTTCCAGGGAATAATCGAAAAGTCCCCGGTTGTCTGTTTTAAACTCGATCACGCCGTCGCGGGCAAGAATCTGGTCATAGACAGCCATGAAATCGGGAGAGGTAAGGCGGCGTCTGGCGTGACGATCCTTAGGCCACGGATCTGAGAAATTTAGATAGATGCGGTTTACTTCGCCGGGAGCGAAATAGTCAGCCATGGCCTTTGCGTCAATGCAGAGGAAATAAATGTTATCCAGTTCCAGTCCGGCTCTTTTCTGCAGGCCTCTCAGAAGTACGCTGGAATACCGTTCGATTCCAATGTAGTTGATATGGGGATTTTTCTGAGCCAGCTCCATGATAAAGCGCCCTTTTCCCATTCCTACCTCTATTTCGATGGGATGGTCATTTCCGAATACCTGGTTCCAGCTTCCTTTGTGGAGGGCCGGTTCCTGGATCACATAGGGACTTGAGGCGATGGTTTCCTCTGCCCCGGGAATATGTCTTAAACGCATAGATGTATGTCCTCGTCTTTCTTTGCGGTCAAACCGCAGGGAAGTGTAGTTGTTTTATCCGCAGACTGCGGTTTTTGTAAGGATGATCGGACTTATTTTAACATTCAAATGGGGGAAATGCAACTGTGAAACGCAGGCGGAAGCCTGTCAAAAACGAGAAAAACGGTTTCAAGGTATATTTTTAGGATATGATCATATAGTTCCTTCATAAAATCCTTCCAATTCCTAGTGCAATTTCAATATAAATAAGGTATAATATGAACACAGAGAGTTTCTGTAGAAATCTGCTGATACAAAGGAGGAAGGGATATGTCAAACCTGGAGCATACCACCAGCTGGCAGCAGATCCAGCAGGGGGTCAAAGAGGCAGAACGTTTGATTGTGAATAAAAATTATAATCTGGTGATGGTAAAAGCAAGACAGACATTAGAGTGCATGGTTCGCTGTATGGCGGAGAAGGCCTGTCTGGTGGAGGGCGATCTGTCAGATACCATTGACCAGCTGTATGAAGGCGGCTGGATCAATAAGACGACAAAAGATAATTACCATACCATCCGCATTCTTGGGAATAAGGCGGTGCATGAAAATGACAATACAGCGTATAATGCCAATCAGGCATACCAGCTTTTAACCCAGGAGGTTCATGCTTTTTCTCATGATGGCGGCGCTTCCGGAGGGGGACGGACCCAGAGAATATCTTCCGGAGGAGGCCGGGAACGTACTGGACAGAGGCCTGCATCTGCTGGAAACCGTGCGGGAGGCAGCCGGCCTGTCCAGGGGCAGAGAAGCCAGACCGGACGTTCCGGTTACAGCTCCGGACAGCGAAATCCAAATGTCAGACGGAGAAAACGCAGGGGAGTATCACCGCTGTTTTATCTGTGGCGTCTTCTGATTCCGCTCCTGGTGGTGATCCTTCTGATCGTAGTGATCCAGATGATCCGTCCCGGAAAGGATGAGGTTAAAGATACGGCAGCTCCCACTGAAAGCTCACAGACGGTTGAGAGTATGCCGGAAACAGAGCCGGAGACAGAACCGGAGACGCAGCCGGAGGCTGAACGTTATGTAGTGACAGGCAACAGCGTAAATGTTCGTACAGAGCCGTCCACCAGCAGCCGTATTCTGGTACAGCTTTCTCAGGGCACAGAGGTGGATTATGTAAAGCGTTATAATAATGACTGGACTGTGATTAACTATGACGGACAGGAGGCTTATGTTTCCAGCCAGTACATTGAGAAAAAGGCTTCGGAGAGTGAGCCTTCTTCCGAAGAGGATGCAGAAAGCGCCAGTGGAACAGACGCAGCAGAAGTTCAGGCTCAGTAGCAGAAAATTTCCAGATATTTGAAATTAAAGGAGATATGTCATTCATGGAAAAGGGAGGGCATATCTTTTTTATTGTATTGTTCTGAAAAAAAATTTGTTAAAAATTTATTTATTCTACAAAATGCCACTGGTAATTTCAGAAAA
>OOBW01001498.1_pt1 | contig 10150 bp, 6 predicted proteins | sample 1671701 | NCBI WGS metagenome assembly OOBW01 (sample SAMN06348183, study PRJEB24527) | human gut metagenome | biome: human gut; feature: ankylosing spondylitis patient; material: feces | host: Homo sapiens | place: China | collected 2015-10 | reverse complement strand
AGATGAATACGATACGCCAATGCAGGAAGCCTATGTAAATGGATAGTGAAAAGATGCTTCAAAAACAGGCAGAAGAATTTCTGAAATTTCTGAACTGAAGTGCAGAAGTATTTGCCAAAAGTGAAGTAAAGGTATGGGAATGCCGCAATTGTGGCCACATTGTAGTCGGAACAAAAGCACCGGAAATTTGTCCGACCTGCAATCACCCGCAGAGCTATTTTGAGGTTCACGCAGAAAACTACTAAAATGAAAAACGTACATCCAGAAGGAGAGTTATCCTTACAGGATGTACGTTTTTTATGCTCTTAAATAGTGCGCATAAATTCCGTTTTTTTCGATCAGTTCTTCGTGAGTCCCCCGCTCTGCGATTCCATTGTCAGCAATGACAAGAATCTCGTCTGCTCCCTGGATCGTGGAGAGTCGGTGTGCGATCGTGATGGTTGTTCTGTTTTTAGCGAGAACTTCCAGACTCTGCTGAATCCAGCGTTCACTTTCGTTGTCCAGTGCGCTGGTGGCCTCATCAAGGATCAGGATCGGCGGATTTTTCAGGAACACGCGGGCAATGGAGATCCGCTGTTTCTGACCGCCGGAAAGACGGGTTCCGCGTTCTCCCACAAAGGTGTCATAGCCATCCGGCAGGCTTTCGATGAAATCGTGAATATTTGCTTTTCTGGCAGCATCGACGATCTCATCCATAGAGGCATTCGGTTTTCCGTAGGCGATATTTTCCTTGATTGTGCCGCAGAATAAATAGACATCCTGCTGTACGATTCCAATCTGGTTTCGCAGGCTCTCTAATGTCAGATCACGGATATCTTTGCCGTCGATCGTAATGCGTCCGCTGCTCACATCATAAAATCTTGGCAGAAGGGAGCAGATTGTAGTTTTTCCGCTTCCTGACGGACCGGCAAGGGCAATGGATTTTCCTGCCGGAATCTGGAAGGAAACGTTGGATAATACCAGGGTATCGTCATCACTGTAGTGGAAGGATACATCCTCGAAGGAAACCAGTCCGCGGACGTCTTTGAGTGGCTTTGCATCCGGGGAATCCTGGATTTCCGGCTCTGTCTCCATCACGGCAAGGAACCGTTTGAATCCGGAGAAGCCTTTCTGAATCATTTCCGTAAGCTCCACCAGAATCTGAATCGGGCTGATGAAAATTCCGATATACAGTGCATACATGGCAAGATCTGTCGCCTGCATTTCTCCTTTTGCGATCAGGTAGCCGCCGAATACCAGTGTGACAAGATACATCATTCCCTGGAAAAACAGGTTATAGCCCATAAAACTGCCCATGCATTTGTAGTTGGCATCCTTGGAGAGCAGAAAATTGTGATTGCTCTTGCGGAATTTTTCTTTTTCCACATCCTCGTTTGCGAAAGACTGAACCACGCGGATTCCGGCGAGGGTGTCCTGCAGACGGGAATTGACATCTCCGATTTTCTTCCGGTTTTCCATAAAGGTAGACTGCATTCGGCGGTTCTGGCTCATAGAAAATGCAAACATGCAAAACACCAGAAACAGAAGTGGAATTGCCAGCTTCCAGTTGATCAGGAAGAGGAAGATGAACGATCCGATGATCTTGATCACGGAAATAAACAGATTCTCCGGTCCATGATGCGCAAATTCTGCAATATCAAACAAGTCAGAGACAAGTTTGCTCATCATCTGTCCGGAGTTGTTCTGATCATAATAAGAAAAAGAAAGTTTTTCATAGTGGTCAAAAAGCTGCTGACGCATATCCCTTTCCATATAAGCACCCATCATATGCCCCTGATAGCTGACATAATATTTGCACAGGCTCTGGATCAGGTACATGATCAGAAGACCGGCTGCAATGGGAAGCAGTGCGCTTAAAATAGAGGAACTGCTTTTTGTAAACAAGGTATTGGTACAGGTACGCAGGATCTGAGGATATGCCAGATCGACCAGACTGATGATCGTAGCACAGATCAGATCCAGAAAGAAAACGGCTTTATATGGACCGTAGTAATGGATAAATTTTTTCAGTGTGTGCATAAATGTCCCCTCTTTCTATCTGTATGCTGATGGACCGCTTCGATGTCCATACGAAATCATAGTATCATAATTAAAAATGAGACACAAGCCGTATCCTGGAAAAAGCAATTGACAGAAAGAAAAAGATATGCTATGCTGTCAAAGCTAAAAAAATAGGTCATGTACAAAGCCATGTGGTTTTTCTGTTTCAGAATAAACAGAAACACATGGCTTTTTTTGAGGAATGGAGGGTATTATGGAAACAAACAAGATGGAGACAAGGGACATTTTTCCGCTTTTGATGAGCATGTCTCTGCCGATGGTATTGTCCATGCTGGTGCAGTCTCTTTATAACATTATTGACAGTATTTATGTATCGTATCTGGGAACAGGGGCTCTCACGGCAGTGTCACTGGCATTCCCGCTGCAGAATATCGTGCTGTCTGTGGCAGTCGGAATTGGTGTCGGGATTGCTTCCGTCTTATCGATCAGTCTGGGAAAAAAGGATCAGAAACGGGCAAATGAGGCTGCTACAATGGGGATGGCACTTACGCTGATCCACTGTGTACTGTTTGTGATCCTGGGCCTTGTGATCACAGAACCATTTATCGGATTATTTACAAAGGAACCCGAGGTCATGAAACAGGCATGTGACTATACGTATATTGTTCTTTGCTTTTCGTTTGGTTCTCTGCTTCAGATCGCGATGGAAAAAATCTATCAGGGCATCGGAGCAATGAAAACGACAATGATACTTCTGGGAGCAGGTGCAATGATTAATATTATCCTGGATCCGATCCTGATCTTCGGCCTTCTTGGATTTCCTGAAATGGGAGTAAAAGGGGCGGCAGTGGCAACTGTGATCGGGCAGATCAGCGCATTTCTTCTATATATTGTTGTTTATCTGCGAAAAAATCCGGGGGTTACGATTCATCCCAAATATCTGCATCTGGACTGGCAGCTGATCCGTCAGATATACTCGGTTGGAATCCCGTCTTCTCTGATGATGACGATGCCGTCTGTTCTGGTGGGCGGATTAAATGGTATCCTGGCTGCATTTTCGGATACGTATGTAGCAGTACTTGGAATTTATTTCAAACTTCAGACATTTATTTATATGCCGGCGAATGGAATTGTACAGGGAATGCGGCCGATCATCGGATATAATTACGGAGCCGGATCAAAGAAACGGGTGCGGGATACGATACGCTACAGTCTGATTTCTGCGGCAGTACTGATGCTGGTGGGAACGGTTGTTTCTCTGGCAATTCCGGACATCATTCTGAGTATGTTCCAGGCAGATGCAGAGCTGATGCGTGCAGGAACGGAGGCACTGCGATTGATTTCACTTGGATTTTTGGTGTCGTCAGCAGGTGTGATCTTTTCCGGTGTGTTTGAAGCGATGGGACGGGGTGGAGATTCTCTGATCATTTCACTTTTGCGCCAGCTGGTCATTATCCTTCCGCTTGGATATCTTTTGTCACGAACAATGGGAGCGGCGGGAATCTGGATCAGTTTTCCGGTGGCGGAACTGGTTTCAGCCGTGATTGCCTGCCTGTTGTTAAAAAGAATGGAAGGTGGAATATACTTTCCGTTTGATAAAAAAGAGATAATCAACAGAAAATAAGTGGCTTGTTGTTAAAAATGAGTAAAATTTCTGACCAAAATTCATCTTTTTTTGCAATAGCCCAAATGGTTCTTTTTATGATACAATACACTACTATGGACAGAGTGTTTATTAAAGGAGGCTGAAGATGAAGCGCGCATTTCAGATTTTAAAAAGGGATATGAGACGGCTGGCTCACAATCCAATCGCAATGATCGTTGTGGCCGGCGTCTGTCTGCTCCCATCGCTGTACGCATGGTTTAATATTGCTGCGAATATGGATCCCTATGGAAATACGGGAGCAGTTCAGATCGCGGTGGCGAATCTGGATAAAGGAACAGAAAATGAACTTACCGGTTCGCTCAATGCAGGTGAGGAGATTGTAGATCAGTTGAAGGAGAATCATGATCTGGGCTGGAAGTTTGTGAAAAAAGAAGAGGCTGTAGACGGGGTGAAATCCGGCAAGTATTATGCTGCGATCGTGATTCCGGAAGATTTCAGTGAATCCCTGACCAGTGTACTGACGGGAACGATTGAACAGCCTAAATTTACTTATTATCTGAATGAGAAGAAAAATGCGATCGCACCGAAAATTACGGACAGTGGGGCGACAGCGGTGCAGAGTCAGGTCAATGAGGCATTTGTATCTGCTGCATCAGAAGCAGTTTCAGAAATTTTTAAAGATTCGATTGCAGATGCAGCGGGCAATCTGGATTCGCTGCAGGAAAATGTAGTTTCAGATATTCAGAAGGTATCTGACAATATCGCAAGTTATCAGCAGATACTGTCTGAGTTCCAGGCAACCTTTCAGGACAGTGATGCGCAGATCAAAGAGGTGCAGTCTGCCATGGATCAGGTGAAAAGCGCTGCTTCCTCAGGGGCTGCTGCTCTGGATGCAGGGGCTTTTGCACTTCAGGCAGGAAGAAACAGTGTCTCATCATTTTCTTCTGCACTATCTGGAACGCTGACGGATGGGGAGAATCTTCTGTCCGACATCGGGAATTCCGCAGGGGCAGATTTGGGAAGTCTGAATGAAAAGATTCAGTCAGTCAATGGAAAAGTGGACAGTGCCATGTCTTCCATCAACAGTGTGATCCAGCTGAATGAAAAGATCATTGATCTGCTTTCACAGCTGGACAGTGCCATACCAGGCAGTCCGGCATCAGATCTGATCGCACAGCTGCAGGCAGAGAACCAGAGACATCAGGAGCTTTTGAATAGTCTGCAGGCAGGAAATGCGGGAATCGGCAATGCGGCTCAGACGGCAACGGATACAGCACAGCAGATTGGCAGTCTGGTAAAGGAAAATCAGCAGCAGCTTCGTGGAATCAAAGGCAGCTTTGAGCAGAATGTACTTCCAGGGCTGAACACATCTCTGGATTCTTTCGGACAGCTTTCCGGAAAACTCTCCGGTGTGTTAAGCGGAGTGGATCCACTGGTGAATCAGACGAAAGGAATTCTTGACAATCTCAATACAAGCCTGAATGACTCCAAGACGGCACTTGAGAGTACAGGAAATGCGCTTCAGAAAGTACAGGAAAAACTGAATTCAGTAACAGCAGATCTGAATGCGCTCAGAAGTTCCCAGTCCTATCAGGATTTTCTGAATCTGACAGGATTGGATTCGGAAGCAGTTTCGGAGTTTATGTCTGCACCGGTAGCTCTGAAAACAGAGTCCTTTTATCCGGTGAAAAATTATGGAAGCGCCATGACTCCGTTCTATACAAACCTTGCCATCTGGGTAGGGGGGATTGTGTTGATCGCAATTTTCAAACTGGAGTCTGATAAAGATGAAGTCGTGCCGAAGTTTACAGCAGTTCAGTCTTATTTCGGAAGATGGATGCTATATGTGGTGATGGGACTGATACAGTCGCTGATCATCTGTGTGGGAGATCTGCTATTGTTAGGAGTCCAGTGCAAGTCACCTGCGGCATTTATTTTCGCAGGATTGTTCACTTCCTTTGTATATGTGAATATTATTTATGCGCTTTCTATTACATTCAAACACATTGGAAAGGCAGTCAGTGTAATTCTGGTCATCATTCAGATTCCGGGTTCTGCAGGAACCTATCCGATCGAGATGACACCGGCGTTTTTCCAGAAGCTGCATCCGCTGCTTCCTTTTACATACGGAATCAATGCGATGAGAGAAGCGGTAGCAGGAATATATGGATTCCATTATGCAGAGAATTTGTTGTGTCTTGCAGTGTATGTTCCGATTGCGCTTTTGATCGGAGTTGTCGTACGTCCATGGCTTTTGAATCTGAACCATATGTTTGACCAGAAACTGGGAGAGACTGAGCTGATGATCTGTGAGGAGGAAGGTCTGACAAAAGAGAGATTCCGTATGACAGCAGTTGTGAGTGCGCTGGCAGACAAGAAAACATTCCGGGAAGAGATGTACCAGAGGGCAGAACGGTTTGAGAGAAATTATAAGAAACGGATCCGCAGAGGATTTGCGGCGATCTTGATCATTCCGCTGATCTTTTTGATCCTGATGTTCAGTATCAGTTCCAAAATGGTATTTCTGGTGTTGTGGATCACATCGATCATTGTGATCGCGCTTTATCTGATCTGTGTGGAATATCTCCATGAAAGTCTGAAACGGAGATTGAAGGTGAGTCGGATGTCTCAGGAGGAATTGTTAGAGACACTGAGAAAACGGAAAGAACAAGAGGAGGAAGAAGCATGAAGAAGATAGGGCAAGTTTTTCTTTATGATATTTCACATATCAAAAAAAATGTGATCGCAATGATCGTAGTGCTCGGCTTGTGCGTTGTTCCGTCTCTTTATGCATGGTTCAATATTGCTGCAAGCTGGGATCCATATTCCAATACAAATGGTCTGAAGGTGGCGGTTGCAAATACGGATGAAGGGTATGAAGGAGAAATCCTTCCTCTCCAGATCAATATCGGAGATACTGTAATCTCAAGTCTCAGAGAAAATGACCAGCTGGACTGGACGTTTACAGGGAAAAAGGATGGAGTAGAAGGTGTCAAATCGGGAAAATACTATGCCGCGATCGTAATTCCGAAAAGTTTCAGTCAGGATATGATGAGCCTGTTTTCGGAGGAGATGACACATTCCGATATTATATATTATATCAATGAAAAAGAAAATGCCATTGCTCCAAAAGTGACTGACAAGGGAGCAAGTGCCGTACAGCAGCAGATCGATGAGATTTTTGTAAAAACAGCGGCGCAGGTGGGACTGGATCTTCTGGATACAATCTCAGAAGTGACCAGCAGTGACGGCGCACAGGCAGCAGCACAGAATCTGACAGAAAATATCCGGAAGATCGGAGCGGATCTGGATTCAACAGCCGGTACGGTGAAGGCGTTTTCGAACCTGACGGTTTCCATGCAGCAGATGCTGGATGCCACTGCAGATATTTTAAATAAAGCGGGGCAGAATACGGAAACAAATCTGTCACTTCTGAATGAGACCGGAAATTCTGTTGACTCATTAAGAAGCGCAGTGTCGGGAACAACAGAGAGTGTCAATCAGGTACTGGCACAGGGAAGTCAGTGCTATGATGCCATATCCGGACAGATCAACAATGCATTTTCTTCGATATCCACGGATGCGGGAGCAACAGCAGGGGCACTCAACAGCGTGGCATCTGAAGTACAGGTTATGATTGACCGCTATACGGGATTTCGGGACAGTGTGCAGCAGCTTGCAGATTCCTTTCCGCTTGCTTCAGATCTGCTCCAGCCGATCATCGGAAACCTGAATGAATCCATTGCCCATCAGGAAGCGGTAAGGGATAAATTAAATGAAGCGGCGGCAAAGATTACGGAGACTGCAAGTGATGCGGGAAACTATCAGGCACAGCTGGATCAGCTGGTGCAGCAGAGTTCTCAGCAGATTTCGGGGATCCGTTCAGATTATGAAAACACAGATCGATACCATGTTTGGTACACTGGGAGATACCAGCAGTGCGGTACAGTCCTTGTTCACCAGTATGGACAATGGAGTCGAAGATATGGAAAAACTGGCAAAGGATGCAGGATCCGGTCTGGAGAAGATGAAAACAACACTGGATACATCAGCTTCCCTTTTGACAGAGACGGCAGAAAAGGTAAATCAGGCAGCAGAAAAGCTGGATACGGCAGCACAGGACGGAAATGTGGAGACATTAAAAAATGTGCTTGGAAGCAGCCCGGAAGTAATCAGCAGTTTTGTGTCTGCGCCGGTAAGAATGCAGACAAAAGCCTTGTATCCGGTAGAAAATTATGGATCAGCCATGGCGCCGTTCTATTCTACACTCTCTATCTGGGTAGGCGGGATCATCCTGGTAGCAATGATGAAAGTGACAGCTTCGGAAAATTTAAAAAGAGCGCTTGCGCCATTGAAGCCGCATCAGATTTATCTGGGCAGATACCTGCTGTTCCTCGTGCTGGGACTGATCCAGAGCGGCCTGATCTGTCTGGGAGATCTGTATTTCCTTGGAATCCAGTGTGAGCATCCGTTTTTGTTCCTTCTGGCAGGCTGGGTAAGCAGTGTGGTATATGTGAATATTATTTATACGTTCACGGTATCATTTGGAGATGTAGGAAAAGCAATCTGTGTGGTTCTTCTGGTCATGCAGGTGGCAGGATCAGGCGGTACGTTCCCGATCGAAGTGGCGCCGGAAATCTTCCAGAAGATTTACCCGTTTCTTCCATTTACGCACAGTATGGCAGCTATGCGGGAATGTGTTGCCGGATTCTATCAGTATACGTACTGGGCAGAATTGGGAATCATGTGTCTGTTCCTTCTGGCATCCCTGTTTTTGGGACTGGTGCTTCGAAAACCGGTGATTCGCCTGAACGAATTGTTTATAGAAAAACTGGAAGATACAAAATTAATGTAATATTGTGAAAATGAAGCGGACTCTTCGGAGTCCGTTTTTTGACAGATGGGTGTCAAATAAAAGAATATATGCTATAATGGAGCGAAACAAAAAAGAATCAGGAGAATGTTGTGGAAAAATTTTATTTTGCACCGCTGGAAGGAATCAGCGGATATGTGTATAGAAAGGCTTATGAACACTATTTTGGAGGAATTGACAAATATTTTATTCCGTTTATTAAACCGAATCAGAAAGGAAAGCTCAGTTCCAGGGAAAAGAACGATATCTTACCCATGCACAATCAGGGAATGTGCGCGGTTCCGCAGATTTTGACCAATTCGGCGGAGGATTTTATAAAGACGGCAGAAAGGCTGGGGGAATACGGGTATGAGGAAGTCAATCTGAATCTGGGATGTCCGTCAAAAACCGTGGTGAGCAAAGGAAGAGGGGCTGGATTTCTGGCAGAGCCGGACAGATTGAATGCATTTTTAGAAGAGATTTTTAACGAGACACCGATCCGTATTTCAGTTAAGACGCGGATTGGCAAGGAGAGTCCGGAAGAATGGATCCGGCTTCTGGAAATCTACAATCAGTATCCAATGGAGGAATTGATCATTCACCCGAGGATCCAGACTGATTTCTATAAGAACACTCCGAATCTGGAAATGTTTGAATATGCGGTCAAAAACAGTAAAAATCCACTCTGTTACAATGGGGATATTTGCACGAAAGAGGAATATGAAACGATCTGTAACCGTTTCCCGGAGGTGCCATCTGTGATGATCGGAAGAGGAATTCTGAAAAATCCGGGGCTGATTCGGAAGATCAGACAAGGCATACCGATTGAAAAAGACAGGATCCGGGCATTTCATGATGAACTTTACCGGGAATATCAGGAAGTTCTTTTTGGGGAGAAAACGGTACTCTTCAAGATGAAAGAGCTGTGGTTTTATATGGCGCCGTTGTTCATGCAGTATGAGAAGTATGCCAAGAAAATTAAAAAAGCAGAAAAGTTGAAACTGTATGAAGCAGTTGTGGATGCGCTATTTGAAGAACAGGATTTGGTATAGGAGAAGGAAAGGCGAATGGAAGCAATTTTACAATGGGATGGACAGGCGTTGCTGTTTATTCAGGAGCATATCAGACAGGTGTGGATGGACGGATTCTGGAAGACGATCACACATCTGGGGGATGCAGGATGGTTCTGGATTATCTTGGGAATCGTACTTCTGATTCCGAAAAAGACAAGAAAAGCAGGAATTGCCGCTTTGGCGGCGCTGGCGATCGGAGCATTGATCACAAATGTGGCACTCAAAAACATCATTGCAAGAATCCGCCCGTATGAAGTGGTGGAAGGACTGAAGCTTTTGATCGAGCCGCAGTCAGATTTTTCGTTTCCTTCCGGACATACCTGTGCCTCTATTGGAGCAGCGTTGGCGATGTATCCGTTTTTGGAGAGAAAGTGGGGGATTCCGCTTGTAATTCTGGCAGTGCTGATCTCACTTTCCAGGTTGTATGTGGGCGTGCATTATCCGACGGATGTGCTCGGTGGAGCTGTTGTAGGGGCGTTTGCTGCATGGGGAGCGGTGATGGTTGTGAAGCATGGGCTTGTGAGAAAGGCTAAAAAAGCAGAAAAGTAAAATGGAAGATAGAAAGAAGCGCTGTGAGGCAGATGGAAGAATCTGCTTCGTGGCGCTTTTTGAAATTTC
>OOBW01001493.1_pt1 | contig 10174 bp, 8 predicted proteins | sample 1671701 | NCBI WGS metagenome assembly OOBW01 (sample SAMN06348183, study PRJEB24527) | human gut metagenome | biome: human gut; feature: ankylosing spondylitis patient; material: feces | host: Homo sapiens | place: China | collected 2015-10 | reverse complement strand
CGAAAGTGTATGAAACGGCAGTTGTAGTAAAAAAACAGATTCAGGTATCAGATCTGCTGCTTCTGAACAATGTAAAAACAGAAGAGATAGAGCAGATTCAAAAGATTCTGAAGGCCCATCGACCGGATTTGCCGTTGCATATGACATCATATGGCATGATGGAAGAGAGGTGGCTGCAGGAGATGCAAAAGCCAAATCTGGAAACAGAAGAACAGCTGTTGCAAACTGCAGATGTGACTTTGCGAAAATATCTTCTGAACATTCAAGAAGAGATAAAATTAGAAACACTTTCTCATTTTCTGAATATGCTTTTAGTGGATACATTTCGAATCAAGGGCTTTGTATATCTGGAAGACACGTGGTATCTGGTCAATGCTGTAGGAAATATGTTGTATATCGAACCGTGTAGTGAGAAAAAAGAAACGCAGAAAAATATACTGGTTATTTTATCAGGATATGGACTGCCAACGAAGAAAGCAATCAGGAAAGCAATGGAATGGTATCCGGAGGTTGTTTTAAAAATTGAATAAGGGAAATTCACCAAATCACCACTTTACCTTAAAAAAGTACTTGACAAATCCTAAATAGGACATTACAATTAAAAACATCAAAAGCAAAACCGATGAGAAAGAAGAGTAGGTTTTAAAAGAGATCACAGAGAGCAGCAGGCGGTGAGATTGCTGTATGGATTTTAATTCTGAATGGACTTTCGAGGGCGGCCTGAAATGAAAAGAGTAGGCGTCGTCGGGAACCGAACCCGTTATCAATCAGGAGCGTATGTCAGTACGTGAGAAAGTGGACATTTGTCAATTTGAGTGGTACCGCGATAATGAATTTGTATTTATTACCGTCTCAAGCATATAGCTTGGGGCGGTTTTTTTATACAATCATTACAGAACCGATACCCTGTATCCACATGATCGGCTCCTTTGCTTTTGGAATATAGTAATAGAAAAGGAGAACCAAATTATGAAAAAGAGAGTATTCGCAGTTATTTTAGGAAGTGTAATGGCAGTCAGCCTGATGGCATGTGGAACAAAGGAAAATGAGACAAAAGATGGTACCAAAACATATACAGTAGGGATTTCCCAGTTTGCAGAGCATGCCTCTTTGGACAACTGCAGAGAGGGATTTATTGAAGGACTCAAAGAAGCCGGATTTGAGGAAGGAAAGAATCTTACGATCAAAGAGGAGAATGCGGCGGCCGATCAGGGAACAGCAAAGCAGATCAGTGATGGATTTGTTTCAGACGATGTGGATCTGATCTGTGGAATCGCCACTCCAAGCGCGCAGGCGGCATACAATTCAGCAATGAATACAGAGATTCCGGTAATCTATACAGCAGTGACAGATCCAAAAGCAGCAAAGCTTGCCAATGAGGATGGAACTCCGGTGGGAGAGGTCACAGGAACCAGTGATGAACTTCCGATCAAAGAGCAGCTGGAGATGATCCGTAAGATACTTCCGGATGCAGAAAAGATTGGAATTCTTTACACAACAAGCGAAGTCAATTCTGTATCAGCAATCGAAACATATGAGGAGCTGGCAGGAGATTACGGATTTGAGATCGTAAAAAAAGGAGTGACACAGACTGCAGATATTTCTCTGGCAACAGAAGAGATTCTGACAGAAGTGGATTGTCTGACCAACCTGACAGACAACACAGTTGTAAATTCTCTGGCAACGATTTTGGATAAAGCAAATGAAAAGAAAATCCCGGTATTCGGAAGCGAGATCGAACAGGTGAAACTTGGATGTCTGGCAGCGGAGGGGCTGGATTATGTAGCTCTTGGAAAACAGACAGGAAAGATGGCAGCAGACATTTTAAAAGGAGAGAAAAAAGCATCGGAGATGAACTATGAGACGATTTCTGAACCGGGACTTTATATCAATACAAAAGTAGCAGAGGATCTGGGAGTAACAGTGGATGAGACACTGCTTGAAAGTGTAGCAGAGACATTTGACAGCATTTCAAAGTAAGAATTAGAAACGGAGAGGCATTGAGATGGATATTTTTGTAACAATTTTAGAACAGGGACTGATTTATGGGATCCTTGCTCTCGGGGTTTATATCACATATAAAATTCTGGATTTTCCAGATTTGACAGTGGATGGAAGTTTTCCTTTGGGTGCAGCTGTTACAGCGACAATGATCACTCATGGGGTGAATCCGTACCTGACCATACCGGTATCATTTTTGGCAGGGGCAGCGGCGGGAGTCTGTACAGGACTGATCCACGTCAAGGGAAAAGTCAGAGATCTCCTCTCCGGTATCATTATGATGACGGCACTTTGGACGATCAACCTTAGAATTGCAGGCAAAGCGAATGTTCCGATATTCGGTGAAGAGAATATTTTCGATAATCAGACGATGAATGGAATTTTTGCAGGCGGAGCAGCGAAATATAAAGTTCTTGTAGTAGTATTTATTCTTGCAGTGATCGTGAAAATAATTCTGGATCTGTATCTGCAGACAAAATCCGGATTTCTTCTGAGGGCTGTGGGAGATAATGCAAATCTTGTGACTTCCCTTGCAAAGGATCAGGGAAATGTAAAGATTTTAGGACTGGCGATCGCCAACGGAATGGTTGCTATGGCAGGCGGAATTTTCTGTCAGGAGCAGAGAGTATTTGAGATTTCCAGCGGTACAGGAGCTATCGTGATCGGGCTGGCAAGCGTGATCATCGGAACCAGCCTGTTTAAGAATCTGACATTTTTGAAAGCAACCACAGCAGTTCTGATCGGTTCTGTCGTTTACAAAGCCTGCGTGGCAGTTGCTTTGAAGTTTTTTGAACCACAGGATATGAAGCTGATCACAGCGGTATTATTCCTCGCGATCTTACTCATTGGAATGGAACGGAAAAAGAAGGTGAAGACAAATGCTTGAGTTAAAACATATTCATAAATATTATAATCCAGGAACAGTCAATGAAATGTGTCTGTTTGAAGATTTTAATCTGACAGTAGAACAGGGAGATTTTGTTTCTGTGGTAGGAAGCAACGGCTCCGGAAGACTTCCATGCTCAATATCCTGTGCGGAAGCATTCCGGTAGAAGCAGGACAGATTCTGATGCAGGGAGAAGATATTTCCCACATGAAAGAGTATAAAAGAAACCGGAAGATCGGAAGAGTGTATCAGAATCCGGCGCTTGGAACCTGTCCTTCCATGACAATTCTGGAAAATATGTCTCTTGCAGACAACAAAGGCAGTTTTTACGGATTGAGAAAAGGAATTAATAAAAACAGAAAGTCTCATTATCAGGAGCTATTAAGCCAGTTGAATCTGGGACTGGAAAATAAGCTGAATGTAAAAGTCGGTTCTCTCTCCGGCGGGCAGCGTCAGGCAATGGCACTTCTGATGTCAACCATGACACCGATCGATTTTCTGATCCTGGATGAGCACACAGCGGCGCTGGATCCAAAGACGGCAGATCTGATCATGGAACTGACAGATAAGATCGTGAAACAGAAAAACCTGACAACGATCATGGTGACACATAATCTCCGCTATGCAGTAGAATATGGAAACAGACTGTTGATGATGCATCAGGGGGAAGCAGTGATGGATCTGTCAGCAAAAGAAAAACAGGAATTGAAAGTAGAAGATATTTTGGAAAAATTCAATGCAATCAGTATTGAATGTGGAAATTAAGAGAAAGATAGCAAGTACAGATGAAATAAGTCAAGGAGCTGCATTGTGTCAGTCCCTTGACTTTTAAATTTTTTGCTATTCTACAGATTTTAATGCGCTGAGCATATCTAAGTATTTGAGTTTTCGATTCATTATGTATCCTAGAATAAATGTAATGACTGCAATCAAAATGGCAGGAATCACAAATGCTTTTGCACAAAGAGCGGGGTTAAACATCACTTCATCCGGTGGAACAACTGCCAGTATGTACTGGTAAAGCAGATCACCGACTCCAAATCCTGCTAAAATACCGAGCAGGGAAAGGAGTATTGTTTCCCGGTAAATATAGAGTGTTACTTCTTTGTCGTAGAATCCGAGAACCTTAATGGTTGAGAGTTCACGGATACGCTCTGCCACATTGATGTTGGTAAGGTTACAAAGGACTTAAAAAGATTCTTTTATACAGAGGCAATTGCGGAGACATTACTGGAATGGATCGTGAACAAAGAAAAGTATGACAGGCAGCAGACGATCGATTATATTTCTGTTATTTTCCGTACCGGGCTGCCTGCTGCCATCAGGCAATATTCAGACGTGGCAAAATAAGTTTTATGATTTCAATAATCTGAAAAAACTTCTTGACAATAAAAAATATCCTCCGTATAATGGTTAAAAGTTAGGGAACTAACTATATAAAGAGAGAGGGATGGAATTATGCAGGATATAGAAGATAAGGAAAGGTACATCAATACCGGCAGGCTGATTCACATTCTTTCCAATCAGATGAAGCGCAGAAATGCGTCTGAAGCAGTGGGAGATGATGGCCTGACCACCATGCAGAAGCATGTGTTAAAGCATATTCTTTTGGAAACGATGCACAGGGAAGTATATCAGAAAGATATAGAAGAAGAGTTTCGAATCCGGAAGTCCACAGCCACAGGGATTTTGCAGCTCATGGAAAAAAATGGATTTATTTCCCGGGAAAGTTCGAAAAAGGATGCCAGATTAAAACGTATTGTACCGACCCCAAAAGCAGAAGCACTCAGACCTGAGATTCTGGAGCACATCAGAGATACGGAAAAGCGGCTGATACAAGGGATAGATCAGGAAGATGTAAAGATTTGCAGAAAGGTGCTTGTGCAGATGATTCAAAATCTTGCAGAAAACAAAAAAGAAAATAAGGAGGAAGACGAGAACGATGAATAAAACACTTTTAAAATCAGTCCGGGAATACAAAAAGCAGTCTGTGTTGGCTCCATTTTTCGTAATCCTGGAAGTTTTAATGGAAGTTCTGATTCCGATGGAGATGGCGAAGATCATTGATGTTGGAATCATGCAGGGAAATTTGAGCTATATCGTACGGCGGGGATTGATTCTGGTCATTATGGCAATGCTGGCTCTGTATTTCGGTATTATAGCAGGAAAAATGGCAGCAACAGCAGGTGCAGGATATGCCAAAAACCTGAGACATGATATTTTTTATAAAGTACAGGAATTTTCATTCAAAAATATTGACCGGTTTTCCACATCCGGTCTTGTAACACGTATGACAACAGATATTACTAACGTACAGATGGCGTATATGATGAGCATTCGTCTGCTGGCGAGAGCTCCGATCATGATTGTTTTATCCTGGATCATGACACTTTTGATCAATAAGAAAATTGCTTTACTGTTCCTGATCATCATACCGCTGCTTGGAGGAACACTGATCTTTATTGCAAAGAAAGCGCATCCACATTTTATCAAAGTATTTGATGAGTATGATATTCTGAATAATTCCGTACAGGAAAATGTCAATGCATCCCGCGTGGTAAAAGCCTTTGTACGGGAAGATCACGAAATTGAAAAATTCCATGGAATTTCAAAATATGTCTATACATTATTTACAAAAGCAGAAAAGATCGTGGCATGGAACTCACCGGTTATGCAGTTTACGATCTATACGGCGATGCTTCTGATGGTAGCGATCGGAGGAAGAGAAATTGTATTCGGTGCGATGGAAATCGGAGAAATGACCAGTGTGATCGTGTATGCGTTCCAGATCATGATGGCTCTGATGATGGTTACATTTGTATTTGTTATGATCATGATCGCAGAAGCGTCTACAGACCGTATTACGGAAGTTCTGACGGAAGTTCCGGAGATGCAGGACAAAAAGAATGCGGTTACAGAAGTGGCAGACGGAGAGATCCGGTTTGAGCATGTAGATTTCAGTTATGCGGGAGAAGGCGGAAATCTTTCGTTAAAAGATGTCAATCTTCATATTAAATCCGGACAGACGATCGGGATCATCGGAGGAACTGGAAGTGCGAAATCAACATTGGTACAGCTGATCCCGAGACTTTATGACGTGACAAAAGGAACTGTAAAAGTCGGCGGACTGGATGTCAGAGAGTATAATCTGGAGGCACTGCGCGATCAGGTATCTATGGTATTGCAAAAAAACGTTCTCTTTACAGGAACGATCTACGATAATATCCGTTGGGGAAATGAACATGCCAGTGAGGAAGAGGTTCAGAGAGTCTGCAAACTTGCACAGGCAGATGGATTCATAAAAGAATTTCCGGCAGGTTATCATACGATGATCGTACAGGGCGGAAACAATGTTTCCGGCGGACAGAAGCAGCGTCTGTGTATTGCACGGGCACTTCTGAAAAAACCGAAGATCCTGATTCTGGATGACTCCACAAGTGCGGTAGATACAAAGACAGATGCGCTGATTCGAAAAGCATTCCGGGAAGAAATTCCGGATACTACAAAGATCATCATTGCGCAGCGAGTTTCTTCTATAGAAAATGCAGACCAGATCATTGTACTGGATGAAGGAAAGATCATGGGAGTCGGCACATCCGAAGAATTGCTTGCGACAAATGAAATCTACAGAGAAGTATATGAATCTCAGGTAAAGGGAGGTGAGGACGATGAATAGAAAACCAAAGGTTTCAAAAGAAAATTTACAGACCGCAAAGCGGCTTTTAAAATATGTGACCGGAACGTACAAGGTTCGGTTTGTGATCGTATTTATCTGTATTTTATTAAGTTCGATCGCATCAATTTCGGTATCATTGTCCCTCAAGTTTTTAATCGATGATTTTATCAGTCCTCTGATCGGACAGAAAGATCCGAATTTTGCAGAACTATATCGGGCACTTGCGGTGCTTGGAAGCATTTTCCTGATGGGAGTCATTGCTACATTTACTTATACACGACTGATGGTCTACATTGGTCAGGGTGTTCTTAAAAAAGTAAGGGATGATATGTTTGAACATATGCAGACTCTTCCAATCCGTTATTTTGACCAGAATACGAATGGTTCTATCATGAGTCTTTACACGAATGATACAGATACGCTCAGACAGATGATCAGTCAGTCGATCCCACAGGCACTGATGTCCTTTTTTACGATTATCGTAACCTTTATTTCAATGCTGATCTTAAGTCCGCTGCTTACAATTTTAGCAGTTCTGATCATTGGTCTTATGATCTTCGTAACAAAAAAGATCGGTGGAAACAGTGGAAAATATTTTGTTCGTCAGCAGAAATCTCTGGCAGATGTGACTGGATTTGTGGAAGAGAGAATGAACGGACAGCGCGTAGTAAAAGTGTTCAACCACGAAAGAAAGTCAGAAGAAGAATTTGACAAACTCAACGAGGCGCTCTTTGAAAGTGCTGCACAGGCAAATACCTTTGCAAATATGATGGGACCGGTAATCGGAAACATCGGAAACCTGCAGTTTGTACTGGTCTCTGTACTTGGAGGATTCCTTTCTATTATGGGAAGCGGAGGGATCACTCTGGGAGTTATGGCATCTTATCTGCAGTTTACAAAGAGCTTTACACAGCCGTTTATGCAGGTGGCGCAGCAGTTTAACTCCATTGTTATGGCACTTGCCGGAGCAGAGCGTATTTTTGCTCTGATCGATGAAGAATCGGAAAAAGACGAGGGATACGTAACACTGGTCAATGCGAAAAAAGACGAGAACGGCAATATTATCGAATGCAAAGAAAGAACCGGAATGTGGGCCTGGAAGCATCCACATTCGGCAGACGGAAGTGTGTCTTATACAGAACTGACCGGAGATGTGCGTTTTGAAGATGTGACATTTGGATACAACGAAGATAAAGTGATCTTAAAAGATATCAGTCTGTTTGCAAAACCGGGACAGAAGCTGGCATTTGTCGGTTCTACCGGAGCAGGAAAAACAACCATCACGAACCTGATCAATCGCTTTTACGATATTCAGGAAGGAAAGATCCGGTATGACGGAATCAATATTACAAAGATTAAAAAGGATGATCTGAGACGTTCCCTCGGAATTGTACTGCAGGATACCCATTTGTTTACAGGAACCATTATGGATAATATCCGTTATGGAAAACTGGATGCTACTGATGAGGAAGTATACGAGGCTGCAAAACTGGCTCATGCAGATCAGTTTATCAAAATGCTTCCGAAGGGATACGATACTATGTTAAGCGGTGATGGAGAAGAGCTTTCACAGGGACAGAGACAGCTTCTTTCCATTGCGAGAGCAGCAGTTGCAAATCCGCCGGTACTGATTCTGGATGAAGCAACTTCCAGCATTGATACCCGTACGGAGAGTATTGTGCAGAAGGGTATGGATAACCTGATGAAGGGACGTACAGTATTTGTTATCGCGCACAGACTTTCTACGATTCGCAACAGTGATGCGATTATTGTTCTGGAACACGGAAAGATCATCGAGCGTGGAGATCATGCGGATCTGATCAAAATGAAAGGAACGTATTACCAGTTATATACCGGAAAACTGGAGCTTTCATAAAAATTTACTGTGAATAGCAGACCATAAAGAGGATGGAGTTTTCTTACAGAAAGTGTAAGTGTTTTTCATCCACGATACAGCTTATAATATTCTTATCACGAAAGGGAGGGATATTATGAGCCGTATTATTTTGGAAATAGAATCGTTGTACAAAACATATGGGGAAAAGGAGAATGCAGCAGAGGCACTCAGAGGAATCTCGTTTCAAGTATATCAGGGAGAATTCCTCGGAATTATGGGAAGCAGCGGTTCGGGAAAAACGACGCTGTTAAATTGTATTGCTTCGGTTTTAAGACCTACACGAGGTAGGATTCTTCTGAAAGGACAGGATATCGGAATGTATACGGATGCTCAGCTGGCAGCGTATCGGGGAAGACAGATCGGGTATCTGTTTCAGCAGTTTGAATTGCTGGATAATCTGACGGGTGGAGAAAATATTCTTTTGCCGGCACAGATTCACAAAATGCCGGAAAAGGAAAGCAGAAAAAGGATGCAGAAGCTGGCGGAATATTTTGAGATCGAGGAGGTGCTGGAAAAGTTTCCGAATCAGATGTCCGGAGGACAGAAGCAGAGGGTAGCCGCATTAAGAGCGCTTCTTTTGCATCCGCAGATCGTACTGGCAGATGAGCCGACCGGTGCGCTTGACAGCCGAAGTGCACGAAGTCTGATGGAGCAACTCTCCGGAGTGAATCGAGAGGATGAGGCTGCGGTTCTGATGGTGACACATGACGCACAGGCTGCGAGTTTTTGTTCCAGAATTTTGTTTATTCAGGATGGAAAAGTATTTCATGAATTACGGAAGCGAGTCGGGGAGGAGACAAACCGGGAATTTTATGAGCGCATTTTGTCCGTGATGGCGCAGTTGGGAGGAGGAAGCAATTATGTTCTCTGAACTGATCAGACGAAACAGTAAACGAAACCGGCAGGAAAACACGCTGTATTTTGTTACGATGATTCTCACGGTGGCGGCATTTTATATTATCCTTGCGCTGGATCATCAGGATGTGATGATCTTTCTGAAAGAGATGGAGAGAGATGCTGTAAACAAGCTGCTGATGCTGATTCCGATTTTATATGTGGTATCTCTGTGCCTGCTTTATTTCCTGGTATATTTTACGGATAAGTATCAGATGGAACGGCGAAGTCATGAGTTTGGAACCTATGTGATGCTTGGTATGAAGAAAAGAAGTCTGTTTCAGATGCTTTTTCTGGAAGATCTGCGAAATATTGTGTATGCGCTTGTGATCGGGATCCCGGGGGCGCTGCTGATCTCGGAACTTACAAGCCTGATTACGGCGAAGCTTGCAGGATTTGGAATTCTGCGTCATCAGTTTACATTTTCCGGTTCGGCTGCATTGTGGACAGTTATTGGGATTTGCGGAATTAAAATGCTTGCCCGGTTTGTGCTTTGCATCAAGCTTTGGAAAAAAGAGGTTTATGAATTGTTATCCCGTGAACAGAAGGAAAAACAGCGTGCATTTTCGCCCATAAAAACGTGTGTGAAGCTGATGATGGGAATCATTCTTCTGGCAGTAGCCTATGGGATCGGATGCGGGATACTGAGTTCGGAACTTGGGATAAAACGAATGTTTCGTATGACTGCAATTTTATGTTTTTGTGGAGTACTCGGTACATTCTTTTTCTTTCAGGGCCTGGCATATCTGTTTGACAGGATATGCAGAAAACTTCCGGGGAAAAAGCTCTGGACATTTACATGCCGTCAGCTGCAGGAAGC
>OOBW01001488.1_pt1 | contig 10204 bp, 6 predicted proteins | sample 1671701 | NCBI WGS metagenome assembly OOBW01 (sample SAMN06348183, study PRJEB24527) | human gut metagenome | biome: human gut; feature: ankylosing spondylitis patient; material: feces | host: Homo sapiens | place: China | collected 2015-10 | reverse complement strand
AAATTCAGTTCGTCATGGACCTGTAAAATCATCTTTGCTTTCAGATTGTTACTTTGAAGGCGCTGGTAGATGAGCGACATGGCTACTTTGATAATGTCGGCAGCACTTCCCTGAATGGGAGCGTTAATGGCATTGCGCTCTGCATAACCGCGTACTACGGCATTCCGTGAGTTGATGTCGGGCAGGAAGCGCTTGCGGTGGAAGATGGTTTCCACATATCCGTTTTCGCGCGCCACCTGTATGCTTCTGTCCATGTATTCCTTGACTTGCGGGTAGGTTTCAAAATACCCGTCTATCAGTTCTTTGGCTTCCTGACGGGGAACGTTCATACGCTCCGCCAGCCCGAAGACGGAGATGCCGTAGATGATGCCGAAGTTGGCTGTCTTGGCTTTACGGCGCATATCGGCGGTTACGTCATTAATATCCACCTTATATATTTTGGCGGCAGTGGCGGCATGAATGTCATAACCGCTGAGGAAGGCATCAATCATATTCTTATCCTGGCTCAGATGTGCCATGATGCGCAGTTCGATCTGCGAGTAGTCGGCAGAGAAGAACTCGCATCCGTCATCGGGAATGAAGGCTTTGCGGATTTCCTTGCCGTCCTCGTCACGAATGGGTATGTTTTGCAGGTTCGGATTGCTTGAGCTGAGTCGTCCGGTAGCGGTTACCGCCTGGTTGAACGAGGTATGGATACGTCCCGTACGCGGATTTATCAGCTGGGGCAATGCATCGATGTAGGTACTTAGCAGCTTTTTCAGTCCGCGGTATTCAAGTATCTTACCGATGATTGCATGTTTGTTCCGAAGGCTCTCGAGTACTTCCTCGGAAGTGACATACTGTCCGGTCTTGGTTTTTTTGGCTTTCTCTACGATTTTGAGTCTGTCAAACAATACTTCGCCTACCTGCTTGGGTGAGCCGATATTGAAGGTTTCGCCACCTGCCAGTGCATAGATTTCTTTTTCAATCTCCTGCAGGCGGAGCGTGAAATGCTCGGACGATTGTTTAAGCGCTTCCGTATCGATACGCACTCCGTTGCTTTCAATGTTGACGAGCACCGGTACGAGCGGCATCTCTATTTCGTAAAAGAGATGTTCGGCAGCGTGCTCTTTCAGTTCTTTTTCGAGTACGTTCTTCAGTTTCAGTGTAACGTCCGCATCTTCGCAAGCGTAGCGGTATACGTCTTCCGGCGGAAGGTCGCGCATGTTCTTTTGGTTCTTGCCTTTGGCTCCTATAAGTTCATCGATGTGGATGGTCTGGTAGTGCAGATAGATTTCGGCAAGGTAGTCCATATTGTGCCGGAGCTCCGGTTGCAATACATAATGGGCAAGCATGGTGTCGAAAAGTTTTCCTTTTACCTGTACTCCGTAGTTTTGAAGGACAATCATATCGTACTTGATATTTTGTCCTACTTTCATGGAATTTTCATTTTCGTAAAGAGGGCGGAACTCATTAACGATTTTTAACGCTTCGTCACGATTTGCCGGAACGGGTACATAGTAAGCCCGGTTTTCGGCATCACTGAAGCTCATTCCCACCAGTTCCGCTTCCATCGGTTCGGTTCCGGTGGTTTCCGTATCTATTGAGAGAATTTCTTTTGTAAGTAACTTTTGAATAATTTTCTTTCTTTTCTCTTCTGTATCAATCAGTTGATAGTCTACACCGAGCATTTCTAAGCGCGTGAGAATCGAATTTTTTGCATCACCCGTCCCGTTGTCCGCAAAATTTGCAAACAAATCGCCTTGAACCGGAGCGTTGTTTCTGGAAGTTGTGCCGTCGGTGGGTTGGGCAAACAAAGTTCCCGCATAAGGATCGGGCGAAGCGGAACTGGAAGAAGAGGGAAGGGGAGAGACTGTCTTTTTCAGGACACGGTCGATGAGGGTACGAAATTCCAGCTCTTCGAAAATCTTGCGGAGCTCTTCTTCGTTCGGCTCTTCGCGGACGAGTGTGTTCATGTCGAGCTTGATAGGTACGTCCACTTTGATGGTTGCAAGGAATTTGGAGAAAGCAATCATTTCCCGGTTTGCCTCTACTTTGGTTTTAAGCGCACCTTTCAGCCGGTCGGTATGGGCAAGCAGGTTTTCGATGCTGCCGAATTCAGCCACCAGCTTTTGTGCGGTTTTCTCTCCCACGCCCGGACAGCCGGGGATGTTATCGGAAGAGTCGCCCATCAGTCCCAGCATGTCGATGACTTGCTCTGTGGACTGAATATCGAACTTCGCTTTTATCTCCTCGATACCCATGACTTCGAATCCGCCGCTGTGTTTGGGGCGGTACATGAATACATTCTCCGACACCAGTTGGCCGTAGTCTTTGTCGGGCGTCATCATATAGGTGACAATACCTTGTCTGCCGGCTTCGGTGGCAAGCGTGCCTATTACGTCGTCGGCTTCATAACCGGGCACTTCCAGGATAGGAATGCGGTAGGCACGGATAATATCCTTTATAATAGGTACGGAAAGACGGATGGCCTCGGGAGTCTCTTCCCGTTGCGCTTTGTATTGTTCGTAAGCCTCGTGGCGGAATGTAGGTCCCGAAGGGTCGAAAGCTACTCCTATATGTGTGGGATTTTCCTTTTTCAGCACCTCTTCCAAGGTGTTCACAAACCCCAGAATGGCGGAAGTATTGAATCCTTTGGAGTTGATTCGCGGATTTTTGATGAACGCGTAATAAGCACGGTATATCAATGCGTAGGCATCAAGCAAGAAAAGTTTATCGGTTGAATTCATATATTTATCCTTTTTTTCATGGTAAAAGTACAAAAAAATACCGTATTAACCGTTTTATTACTATTTTTGTGCTCAAATAGCGATGTATGGACAGTATATCCTTCATAAAATCCCCGATTTCTGCGGAGTTGGAAGACTTCAAAAAGCATTTTGATAGTTGCCTTTCCAGTTCTAACCTTTTGCTGAACAGCGTGATTGCGCATATACGGCAGAAGAATGGGAAGATGATGCGCCCGATTCTGGTTTTGCTTGCGGCGAAGCTGTACAATGAGATTTGTCCGGCAACGCTTCATGCTGCGGTTGCTTTGGAGCTGCTGCATACGGCAAGCCTGGTGCATGACGATGTGGTGGACGAGAGTACCGAACGCCGGGGGCAGCTCTCCGTGAATGCCGTTTTTAATAATAAGGTGGCGGTGCTTACGGGAGATTATTTACTGGCAACGGCTTTGGTGGAAGTGGGGATGACGCGCAATTACGGCATTATCGATATTGTTTCGAAGCTGGGACAGGATTTGGCGGAAGGGGAGCTGTTGCAGCTTTCCAATGTCAGCAATCCCGAATATTCCGAGGATATTTACTTTGATGTCATCCGCAAGAAGACGGCCGTACTGTTTGCCGCGTGCATGAAAGCGGGTGCGCTTTCGGTGGGAGCTGGCGATGAAAAGGCGGAATATGCACGTCTCTTTGGCGAATACATCGGTCTTTGCTTTCAAATCAAGGATGATATATTCGATTACTACGAAAGCAAGGAAATCGGCAAACCTACCGGCAATGATATGCTGGAAGGAAAGCTGACCTTACCTGCACTTTATGCCCTTAATTCAACCCGCGACAAGCAGGCGCAGGAGATTGCCGCGAAAGTAAAGAGCGGAACGGCTACAACTGATGAAATAGCCCGATTGATCGAGTTTTCCAAGGCAAACGGCGGCATTGAATACGCTACGAAAGTTATGATTGAGTTTAAGGAAAAGGCGCTTTCGTTATTAGCTTCCATGGAAGATACGGATGTCAAAAAAGCGCTTGTTTGCTATCTTGATTACGTAGTGGAACGCGAAAAATAAGTTTGTTTTTTATACAATAAAGACGGAATATCTATCAAAGTTTCTTTTATATCCCGTCATTCAAAAACGAAGCGAAGAACCTTGTTTCCTTATATAGAGAGCAGGTTCTTCGCTTTGTTTTATATAACGGATATATTAACCGTATTCCTCTTAAAAGAACTTCATTTCTTCACCTTTGATTTCCGACAGCAGGAGATTTGCCAGACGGCTGGTTCCCAAACGGAACAATCCGTTGTTCAGCCATTCTTCGCCCAGCACTTCTTTTACAATGGTGTAGTAGATGAGCGCATCGTTTACGCAGTTGATGCCTCCTGCCGGTTTGAAACCTATCTTGTTGCCCGTCAAGGCATGGTATTCCTTAATAGCCTGACACATTACGTAGGCTGCTTCCGGAGTGGCGGCAGGCTGCTGTTTGCCGGTGGAAGTCTTGATGAAATCGGCTCCGGCATACATGGATAGGATAGAGGCCTTTTTGATATTGGCTGCCGTTTTCAGCGCGCCGGTCTCCAGGATTACCTTCAGGTGATGCTCCTTGCAGGTGGCTTTCAGCTCCTGTATTTCATCGCACATGGTTTCATAGTCGCCGCTCAGGAACTTTCCTACGGAGATTACAATGTCTATCTCATCCGCGCCTTCCATGATTGCCATGGCGGTTTCGGCTACTTTTACTTCTATGAAAGTCTGTGAAGAGGGGAAACCTGCCGATACGCAGGCTATCTTTACGTCTTCCACTTCCAGCGTATCCTTTACTACTTCCGCAAAGTTGGGATATACGCAGATGGCCGCTACGTTCTTCAAATCGGGAAATTCTTCGTCAAACTGGTTTACCTTTTGGGTGAATTTCATGACGCTTTCATCGCTGTCCGTACTGTTGAGCGTGGTCAGGTCGATGCAGTTGAACAGGAACTTCTTTACTTCCGGAGTATTGTTTGCAGGGACTTTCTCTGCGATTATTCCGGCTACTTCCGCTGCTACTTCCGCATCATTCAAATTGGTGTTGTACTTTGCCAGAACGGCATCGTACTTGCTCTGTGTAGATTCGTTATTCTCCATGGTCGGATAATTTAGGATTATTGATATGTCTTGCCTGGTCGCGTTTGGTTTTCTTCTCGATGCTGCGTGCAAATGCTTCGGTGATGTCTACACCGGTCTGGTTGGCAATGCAGAGAAGTACCCAAAGGACGTCCGCGATTTCTTCTTCAACGTTGTCTTTCTCTCCTTCCTTAAAAGACTGGTCGCCGTATTTGCGTGCCATAACTCGTGCCAGCTCGCCGACTTCTTCGGTCAATACGGCCATATTGGTGAGCTCGCTGAAGTAGCGTACTCCGTATTTTTTTATCCAGGAGTCCACTTCTTGTTGTGCTTCTTTTAACGTCATTATTCCTTGTTTTTTGTATCCATACAGATGGTCACAGGGCCATCGTTCACTAATTCTACTTTCATATCGGCTCCAAATTCGCCGGTACCTATCTCTTTACCTAATGCAAAACTCAATTCCTTGCAGAATTGTTCGTACAGCGGAACGGATATTTCCGGTTTTGCCGCCCGTATGTAAGAGGGGCGATTGCCTTTCCTGGTAGATGCGTGCAGCGTAAACTGGCTGATTACCAATATCTCACCGTCAATGTCGAGTATGGATTTATTCATAACGCCATTCTCGTCGTCAAAAACACGCAGGTTGACAATCTTTTTACACAACCAGTCGATGTCTTCCTTGCCGTCCGTCTCCTCTATGCCTACCAATATCATAAATCCTTTGCGGATGGCGGACTTACAGGTTCCGTTGATTGTGACAGACGCATGCCCGGTACGTTGTATAACTACTCTCATGTTTTAGTCCTAAAAAATTATTTTGCAGGTTGCAAAGTTACGAATAAATTCGTGATTGCCGCGGTGTGGGACAAGAATTTGTATTGAAGGACTATTTGTCTGTGAAATAGTCCTTTATGATTTTCGCTTTCGCCTCGCCAATCACTTTGACAATATCTTCCGCCGATGCTTCCTTGATTCGTTTTACACTTTTGAACTCCTTTAGCAGAGTGTTCTTTGTCTTTTCTCCAATCCCTTTTATCTCGTCTAAGGCCGAAGCTACCTGCCGCTTGCTGCGTTTGTCGCGGTGGAAGGTAATGGCAAACCTGTGTACCTCGTCCTGTATTTGTGTCAGCAGGCGGAAAAGGGGAGAGTTTTGTTTCAGTCCGATGGTCTGCGGCGGGAAACCGTACAGCAGTTCCGATGTGCGGTGTTTCCCGTCTTTGGCAAGTCCGGCAATGGGGATGTCAAGGTTCAGCTCGTCGACAACCTCTTTTACGGCGCTCATTTGCCCTTTTCCGCCGTCGGTGATAAGAAGGTCGGGCAGGGGAGCGTTCTCCTCGATAGCGCGCTGATAACGCCGTTTTACAACCTCTTTCATGGATGCATAGTCGTCCGGTCCTTCCACGGTCTTGATGTTATACTTCCGGTAGTCTTTCTTGGACGGCTTTCCTTTGATGAAGACAACGCATCCGGCAACAGGGTCCGAGCCTTGGATGTTGGAGTTGTCGAAACACTCTATCCGCATAGGCAGCCTGTCGAGGTGCAATTCTTGCTGGATTTCCTTTAAAAGGCGTACCGTGCGTTGTTCCGGATTCAGCTTTTCCGCTTGTTTCAGACGGTCGGCCTTGTATTGTTTAACGTTAAGGATGGAGAGTTCAAGCAATTTCTTCTTATCACCGCGTTGCGGGATGGTAAAGATAACGTCTTTAAGCTCCATGTCCAGCTCAAAGGGCACGATGATTTCGCGGGAAAGGCTCTTGTACCGTTCGCGCATCTCGATAATGCCCAGTGACAGGAGCTCTTCTTTCGTTTCGTTCAGCCGTTTCTTGTACTCAAAGGTGAAAGCCTGGTTGATAGCCCCGTTTGTGATATGCAGATAGTTGATGAATGCGGACTTTTCATCGGTGTCTTCCTCGATGGAGAACACGTCGATATTGTGCAATACGTTGCTTACCACTTCCGATTTGGAACGGTAATTTTCCAGCAGCAGATACTTTTCCTTGATTTTCTGCGCCTCTTCAAACTTCATTTCCGCCGCAAGCTCCTGCATCTGCTGATACAGCATCCGCTCTATCTCCTGGGTATTTCCCTTGAGTATTTCCTTTATTTCGGCGATGTTTTTGAGGTATTCTTCCTGATTCTGCTTGCCTATGCAGGGGCCTGCGCAGTTCTTGATGTGGTATTCCAGGCATACATTGAATTTCCCTGCCCGGATGTTTTCGGGCGAGAGATTCAAGTTGCAGGTGCGTAGCGGGTACAAATGCTTGATGAGGTCGAGCACTGCATACATGGATGGTATGTGGCTGTACGGGCCGTAGTAGGAAGAACCGTTGCGTATGATTCTCCGCGTCTTGAATACGCGGGGGAAATATTCGTTCTGCACGCAGATGGACGGGTAGGTCTTGTCGTCTTTCAGCAGTACGTTGTAACGGGGTTTGTATTTCTTGATAAGATTGTTCTCCAGCAGCAAGGCATCCTCTTCCGTGTTGACCACGATATACCGGATATCTGCAATCTTGCTCACCAGTACCCGTGTCTTTCCCGGTTCATGTTCTCTGTTGAAGTAGGAAGAGACCCGGCGCTTCAGGTTTTTTGCTTTCCCTACGTATATAATCGTTCCCTCGGCATTCAGATATTGGTAAATACCGGGACTTTCGGGAAGGTTCAGAACGATACCTTTCAGGTAATCATTTGTTTTTAGTTCGTCCATATCGTAAGAAAAAGGTAGTAAAGAAAAAGGTGGTAAAGCAATACGCTGCCAAGAGCATGCGGCGATACATTCTCATGCAGCGATGTGATTGCTTTACCACCCGGTTGTTTCTTTAGAGTGTCAATACCGATTCTACATCTACATCTTTGCTGAATATATCCTTTCCATGCAACTCTTTCAATTCGATAATGAAGTTTACATATACCTTTTTAGGGCTCAGTTTCTTCACCAGTTTGCAGGCTGCTTCCATTGTTCCGCCCGTAGCCAGAAGGTCGTCGTGCAGCAATACTACATCGTCCGGCTCAATGGCATCCTTGTGGATTTGTACCGTATCTTTGCCGTACTCTTTGTCGTAGCTTTCTTCGATTGTTTCCGCAGGCAGCTTTCCGGGCTTGCGCATGGGTACGAATCCTGCACCTAAGCGGGTGGCGAGAATGGGACCCATGATGAAGCCTCTGGATTCTATACCTACCACTTTGGTTATCCCTTTATCCTTGTACATTTCATACAAGGTGTCTGAAAGTTCTTGCAGTGCCGACGGGTTTTTAAACAGAGTGGTCACATCGTAGAATAAAATCCCGGGGATGGGGAAGTCGGGAATTTCCCGAATGGTCTTGGCAAGTGTTTCTTTGCTCATAATCAGTTTATTTAATACGTTTATTGAATTCTTTGTTTCACGTGGAACGTTGCCCCTTATCGCCCGCAAAGCACCAGCAGCACGTTGATATCGCTGGGAGACACTCCCGGGATTCGGCTTGCCTGGGCTATCGTTTCCGGGTCTATCTTCACCAGCTTCTGGCGGGCTTCGGTAGAAAGAGACTGGATGGAATTATAGTCGAACCTTCCTTTAATCTTTATGCTTTCCAGCCGTGCCAGTTTGTCTGCTATGATTCGCTCGCGCCCGATATAGCCTTCGTACTTGATAAGTATTTCTGCAGCTTCGACTATTTCGTCTCTTCTGTCTGCAACTTTATCCTGTTCCGTAATCTTGTCCAGTTCCCGACGGAAAGCGCTGACATGTTCTGCCATGTTTTCCAAGGTTACTTGCGGACGGTTTATTAAGTCTACCAACTTGCATCCCTGGCGGAGCGGGGTAGTGCCGAGCTGTTCCAGCACCGGGTTGATTAATGCCGGTTTCATCGAATAACTCCGGGTGAACTCTATGATGCTTGTAACGGCTTCGCGCTTGCTCTTTAATAGTTCGTAGCGGTCTTCTTTGGCAAGTCCCAGTTTCCAGGCTCTTTCGGTTAGCCTCATATCGGCATCGTCCATGCGGAGCAGGATGCGGTATTCCGCACGTGAAGTAAACATGCGGTAAGGCTCATCGACGCCTTTGGTAACCAAATCGTCGATTAATACGCCTATATAGGCTTCGTCGCGTGCCAGGGTGAACGGTTCTCCGCCGTGGCAATTGATATGCGCGTTGATACCTGCAATGATTCCTTGTCCGGCAGCTTCTTCGTAGCCGGTCGTTCCGTTTACTTGTCCGGCGAAGAATAGGTTTTTGATTTTCTTCGTTTCCAACGTATGTTTCAGTTGGGTGGGATCAAAGTAATCGTATTCTATTGCGTAGCCGGGGCGGTAAATCACCAGGTCGCGGAATGCCGGAATCTTTTTCAGCGCTGCAATCTGTATGTCCATCGGCAGGGAAGAAGAGAAGCCGTTCAGGTAAAGTTCCTGCGTCGTTTCACCTTCCGGTTCCAGGAAAAGCTGGTGCTGTTCCTTGTCGGGGAAGGTTACGATTTTGGTTTCTATACTGGGGCAATAGCGGGGCCCTATGCTTTGAATCTGCCCGTTGAAAAGGGGAGAATCCGGCAGCCCTTCACGAAGGATGCGGTGTGTTTCCTCATTGGTGAAGCAGGTCCAGCACGGCAGTTGCTTCAGGTGGCGTACGCCGTTGTTCATAAAGGAGAATTTATGGAAGTCGTTTTCCCCTTCCTGAATCTCCATATCTTCGTAATGCACGCTCCGTCCGTCGATGCGTACTGGGGTTCCCGTTTTCATTCGTCCGTATGTGATGCCGTGTCGGGCGATGGATTCGGTCAGTTGATAAGATGCGGGTTCTGCCATGCGCCCGCCCGGAAGCATGGTGCGCCCTACGTGCATCAGTCCGTTCAGGAAAGTTCCGGCAGTCAGTACAACGCATTTGGCGCGGAAGGTCACTCCCCAAACGGTGGTGAGTCCGGTTACCTCGCCGTTTTCAACGAGGATTTCCTGTACGGTGTCCTGCCAGATGTGCAGGTTGGGAATATTCTCCAGAATCTCGCGCCATGTCCAGATGAATTTGTTGCGGTCGCACTGTGCGCGCGGACTCCACATGGCGGGGCCTTTGGAGCGGTTCAATATGCGGAACTGGATAGCCGTTTTATCGGTTACCAATCCCATATATCCGCCTAAGGCGTCTATTTCGCGTACAATCTGTCCTTTGGCAATACCTCCTACGGCAGGGTTACAACTCATCTGCCCTATCTTATTCATGTCCATTGTGATAAGACAGGTCTTTGAACCCAGGTTTGCGGCGGCGGCAGCGGCTTCACAGCCGGCATGTCCGGCGCCGATTACGATAACGTCATACTTAAACTCCATTCGTTCAATCTCTTTTAAAACCATGCAAAGTTACTAAAAAGTTATTTTGTAGCCGCGATTTATCTCCTTTCCTTGTGAATTCTTAG
>OOBW01001480.1_pt1 | contig 10266 bp, 10 predicted proteins | sample 1671701 | NCBI WGS metagenome assembly OOBW01 (sample SAMN06348183, study PRJEB24527) | human gut metagenome | biome: human gut; feature: ankylosing spondylitis patient; material: feces | host: Homo sapiens | place: China | collected 2015-10 | reverse complement strand
ATTTTTGTAAACTCCAAGCAAAATCTATCATTTTTATTGCAGTAATTGCACATTCGTCTCCTTTATTACCTAGTTTGCCACCGGCGCGGTCTTCTGCTTGCTCCATAGTATTGGTAGTAATTAATCCGTAAATTACTGGTACATCGCCACTTGCGTTTAATTGGGTAATTCCTTGGGTAGCACCCATGCAAACATAGTCAAAATGTGGAGTATCTCCTCTGACTACACAACCAATTGCAATAACTGCATCGACTTCACTGTATTCGATAAGTTGGTTGGCGCCGAAAGTCAGTTCAAAACTGCCGGGTACTGTTTTTACCAGGATATTTTCATCTTTGGCTCCATGTTTTTTTAAGGTGTCTATGGCACCTTTTAGGAGAGCACCGGTAATATTATAATTCCACTCAGATACAACGATGCCGAATTTCATTTTTTCCGCGCTGGGTACAGAACTGAAATCGTAGTCTGAAAGATTGTGATAAGCTGTTGCCATAAATAAGGAATTAAGAATTAAAAATTAATAATTGAAAATTAAAGGGAGAGGGGAGATAAAAGAGGCACGGACTACACGGATTCACGGCTATTGTGTCTTTCCGTGTTTTCCGTGTAATCCGTGCCTGAGATGTTTTTATAATAAGGTATATTACTTCTTCAACAGTTTGGCTTGTTCGATATACTTGTCGATATCCATTGCCTGATATGAACGGAAGTATTTATTCTTGATAGTGGTATACGCCTGAATTGCATCGTCATATTTACCTTGCTTTACCAGGATTTCTCCGGCTTGCAGCAGGTAGATGGGGCTGAGGGAGTTGTTGTCGGCTTCGTTGGCGGCTTTCAGCAGCATAGAAGCGGCTTTGTCCAGTTGGCCGAGCTGCGCATAGCAGTTACCCATAGCACCTTTCATGGCAGGAGCTACCATTTGGTCGTCTCCGTCAAAGCTGTCCAATGCTTTTACTGCTTCGTCATATTTGCCGAGGTGTGCATAGCAGAGACCCATATAAGCTTTTGCAAGATTGGCTGCTTTTGTGCCGCTGTATTCGTCTGCTACTTTTACAAATCCGGCAAAACCGATGCTGTCACCGTTCAGTGCTTGTGCATAAGCGTCTGCTTCGAAGTATTCTTGTCCTTTGAATAAGGCAGCTTGTGCTTTTTCTTCACGGGGGTCTGCATAAAGGTTCTTGTACATCACTACACCGGCTATGATGATGATTACTGCTACTACAGCGCCGATGATTGCTTTTTTGTTCTTAATGAAAAAGGCCTCCGATTGTGTCAGTGCATCCTCCACGTTTAAGGCTTCATTCGTCTTTTTTTGTTCTGCCATTTTTATATAATCTTTTTGTTATTATTCTTATTTATCTATTTCGACCCGCAAAAGTAAGTTTTTTATAGCTATCAACGAAATTTAGCAGCATCTTTTTTTGTATTGTATCAGAAAACACTGAAATTATTTCTACTTTTCAATAAGCCGGGCTTCACCTCTGTGTTAAAAATAAGCAGGCTTATTTTGTACTGCTTTTGGTTTTGCATTATCTTTGTAACCGAACTCATCGTTACTATAATGATACTGAAACGTATATCTATACTCAATTATAAGAACTTGGAGCAGGTAGAGCTTACATTCTCGCCCAAGTTGAACTGCTTTTTCGGACAGAACGGCATGGGGAAAACGAACCTGCTGGATGCGGTGTATTTCTTGTCTTTCTGTAAAAGTGCCGGTAATCCCATTGATTCCCAGAATATCCGCCATGATGCCGACTTCTTTGTTATTCAAGGGTTTTATGAGGCTGCCGATGGGACTCCTGAAGAAATCTACTGTGGTATGAAGAGGCGCCAGAAGAAACAGTTCAAGCGAAACAAGAAGGAGTATACGCGTTTGTCAGACCATATCGGCTTCCTGCCTTTGGTCATGGTCTCGCCTGCCGATTCGGAGTTGATAGCAGGAGGCAGTGATGAACGCCGACGTTTTATGGATGTGGTTATCTCGCAGTACGACAAAGAGTATCTGGATGCTTTGATACGATACAATAAAGCTTTGGTGCAGCGGAATACCTTACTGAAGAGTGAACAGCCGGTGGAGGAAGAGCTCTTTCTGGTTTGGGAGGAGATGATGGCGCAAGCCGGCGAAGTGGTGTTCCGCAAACGTGAGGCCTTTATCCGTGAGTTTATTCCTATTTTCCAGTCTTTCTATTCATTCATTTCGCAAGATAGGGAGAAGGTGGGATTAAGCTATGATTCCCATGCCCGCGATGCCTCTTTGCTGGAAGTACTGAAGGAAAGCCGTGTACGCGACCAGATTATGGGCTATTCATTGCGCGGTGTGCACAAGGACGAGCTGAATATGCTTTTGGAAGATTTCCCCATCAAACGTGAAGGATCGCAGGGACAGAACAAGACTTATCTGGTAGCGTTGAAGCTGGCACAGTTTGATTTCCTGAAACGTACCGGGACCACTGTTCCCTTGTTGTTGCTGGACGATATCTTTGACAAACTGGATGCCTCGCGTGTGGAGCAAATCATCAAGTTGGTGGCAGGCGACAGTTTCGGACAGATTTTTATAACCGATACCAACCGCGAACACCTGGACCGTATTCTGCATAAAGTGGGCAGTGATTATAAGATGTTCCGTGTGGAGCAGGGAATAGTTGCTGAGATGAAGGAGGAAGAGGCATGAAGCGAAATAATGCCGAACAGATAGGTGAGCTTATCCGTCATTACCTCAGGCAGGAAAGTCTGGAGTCTCCGCTGAATGAACGGCGGCTTATCAGTGCGTGGCCCGAAGTGCTGGGCCCTACTATTGCCTCCTACACCCGTGAACTTTATATAAAGAACCAGGTACTTTATGTACACCTCACTTCTGCTGCCCTGCGCCAGGAGCTGATGATGGGGCGTGAGTTGCTGGTGCGCAACTTGAACCGTCATGTGGGGGCTCAGGTCATAACGAATATCATATTCAGATGAGCATCCTCAGCTCATCTATTCTTTCAATCTTCAGTTCTTTCAATTCCCGGACTGCCCGGTCATAATACATCGGAGTTTCCAAATCCTTGTTGTCATGCGCATCCAGTCCGATGATAGCTGTACAGCCTTCATTGGCAGCGATTCGCCAGAATTCCGGGCATGGGTAGGTGGATAAGCTGTGCGCTTCATTGTAGGCTACATAGCCTATATTGTATTCCAACGGGACATTCAGGCGTGCAGCAGTGCGGCAGATGTGCCGGCTGATGGTAGTGCAATGGTGGTCGAATCTCGGATAGGAACGCATGAACAAGTCCGGATGGGCAAGGCAAGAGAATAATCCGCTTTCCATACCTTCGATGGCGCTCTCTTCGTAAAGGTCGAGCATATCGCGGCTGTCCGTATGATGGCCGAAGTAGGGGAACTTTTCATCAGTGTGGTAGTGATGGTTTCCGAAGATGATATAGTCCAGTTGGTACTTCTTGATTTGTTCTTTCAGCCAATGGATATATTGGGGGAAGTATTCACATTCAAGTCCTATTCTGATGTCTATCCGGTCGTGGTATTTCTCACGGAGCGTCTTAAGACTCTCCACGTAGCCGGGAAGCTCTTCGGGGAGCATCCGCATGTCGGCTACGTAGTCAGTACGGTATTTCCAGGGAGTGTGGTCCGAAAATCCGAGTATCCGGTAACCACCTTTGATGGCACTGAGCACATAGTCTTCATCATCTCCGGTGGCATGCATGCAGCGTGTGGTGTGCGTGTGATAATTAGTTTTCATTGCGTTATGATTTCATCCATGCGTATATCAAACGGTTCCGCAGGAACTTCTTCTACGAGTTGAAACGGGAAACAGATGCCGGCTTTGTAGGCTGATGGGATGCGGGGCAGAAGCCGGTCGTAGTAACCTTTACCGCGCCCCAGACGGTTGCCGTTACGGTCGAATGCGACACCGGGAACTACTATGAAGTCAATGTCTGCATAGTCGGTAAATAGCTCGCCGGTTGGTTCTTCAATGCCGTATGCGCCGGGTTTCAGGTCTTCCGGTCCGGTGTACAGCCGCAGTTCCAGGTCGTCGCCTACAACTACCGGAAGCAGTATTCGCTTTTCGCGGCTCCACTTCCGGATAAATTCGTGTGTGTCCACTTCGTCTTTGAGAGAGTGATAAAGCAGTACGGTTGTTGCCGCCCTGAAAGCAGGATGTGCCTCGAGGGCGGCAAGTATTTCAGCAGACTGACGCGTAGTGGAAGAGCTGTGTCGGGTCTTCAACAAAGCTACCTGCCTGCGCAGTTCTTTTTTCCTTTCCATCATCTTTTGTATCCTCTATGATTGGTGTCGCTTCCGGGGCTTTGGGGAATGCCTCGCCACGTTCCAGAATATCCAATGCCTTCTTGACGGTAGCATCGCTCTGGTTGATGTAGCGGATGTATTGCTCCCTTCCCAGTATGTTATAGATTATGTTGCCGTAAAGGCTTCTTTCCAGTAGCTTGTAAGACTTGTGTATAAGCAGGTTGCGCCGCTTTACTCCCTTGGAGTCTGCAAAACGCACAAACTGTTCCACAATACCCTGATGGCGAAGGTACTTCAACAAGTCTTCTTCATTGTCGTATTCACTCAATTTCGTGCGGTTGCGGTCGGTATACTGGAAGCTGAATTGCAGAATCAGTCCCTTGTTGCTTACTTCTATCAGGTAAGAAGATACTCCGGTGGTGTCTTGCGGAACGAATACGTCCGGCATAATGCCACCGCCGCCGTATACGGGTCTGCCCAAGCCGGTAGAGTAACGTAGGTTTTCGTCCAGTTTGATACTGTCTTTGGAGAAGAACTCGCCGTGTTCGTAACGGGTAATCCAGTCCATTTCGTATTTGCTGTCCTTACCGTTCTCATAGGGACGCTGGATGCAACGGCCCGATGGGGTGTAATAGCGGGCAATGGTCAGGCGGATGGCGGAACCGTCGCTGAAGTCGATGGGTTGCTGTACGAGTCCCTTGCCGAAGGAACGGCGTCCTACAATGGTCCCGCGGTCATTGTCCTGAATGGCGCCCGCAAAGATTTCGCTGGCCGAAGCGGAGCCTTCATTCACCAATACTATCAGCGGCAGCTTCTGGCAACTGCCGGTGCCGTTGGCATATTCCTCCATACGGGGATATTTGCGGCCGTGGGTATACACTATCAGCTTTCCTTCCGGCAGGAATTCGTTCACCATGCGCGTGGCGGCTTCCATGTATCCTCCGGTATTGTCGCGCAGGTCGATAATCAGGCCTTTGCATTTCTCGTGGCTCAGTTGGGCAATCGCATTCAGCAGCTCCACGTGTGTGGTGCGTCCGAATTTGCTGATTTGTATATAGCCATAGTCATCATCGAGCATATAGGCTGCATCAATGGTGTTTTGCGGGATGTCACCGCGTGTGATGGTGAAGTCGAGCAACTCCTTTTCCGTGGCACGCTTGACGCCTAACTTCACTTGGCTTCCTTTCGGACCTTTCAGGTTGCGCATAGCCTTTTCGTTTGTCAGGCCTTTGCCTGCAAAAAGACTGTCGTTGACCATCACAATGCGGTCGCCTGCCATCAGGCCCACTTTCTCGGACGGTCCGCCGGGAATCACGCTGTTTACGTGTATCGTGTCTTCCTGAATGGTGAACTGGATGCCTATACCGCTGAAGCTGCCTTCAAGTTCGGAATTAACCTCCTCCAGTTTCTGTGCGGGGATGTAGGTGGAGTGGGGGTCGAGTTCCGCCAATATCTGCGGCATGGCCTTCTCTACCAAATCGGTCATGTTGACGGTATCCACATACTGGTCGTCAATAACACGCAGCAAGGCATTCAGCTTGTTGGACGAGCTATTGATGATTCCCAGTTTATTACCGGCAAAATGCCTGGCATAAAACGTTCCGATAAGGATTCCCGCGACTACGCTGATTGCGATGATAAGCGGCATAAAGCGGGAAGTATTTTTTGTACTCATGATGTTTATTTACTATTAGACTATTTACAATTTACTATTTGGCTGTGCATGCAATTTTCAACTTTCTATTATCCATTATCCATTGAAATAAATACCACCTCGATGCCTGCCCGTTTCAAAAGTTCGATACCATCTTCCAGGCGGTATTTCTCGGAGTAGACCACCCGTTTGATGCCTGCCTGGATAATCAGTTTGGCACATTCTATGCATGGGGAGGCGGTGACGTACATGGTGGCACCGTTACTGCTGTTGTTTGAACGGGCTATTTTGGTAATGGCATTTGCTTCGGCATGGAGCACGTATGGTTTGGTGACGTTGTTCTCATCTTCGCACACATTCTCAAAACCGGAAGGAGTACCGTTGTAGCCGTCGGAGATAATCATCTTGTCTTTTACAATCAGTGCACCGACCTGGCGGCGTTGGCAATACGAATTTTCGGCCCAAATGCTTGCCATACGTATATAACGCCTGTCCAATGCTTCTTGTTTGTCTTTTGTAGAATCGTCCATCATATTTATGTTTTATCGTTGCGGGGTGAATCCCATGACTCTGGTTGTCGGTCCGTCTTTAAAATAGAGGGTCAGTGAATTGGCATCCCCTTCATACTTGTACACATTTTGCAGTCCGGAGATGAATGCCTTGGCCAGTGCATCGCTCTCTGCGGACCCTGTAACCTTTACGCTGATGCTGAGCGAGCCTGAAGCTCCGTCGGCTTTCCAAGTGCCGTTGACGCTTGAGTTGATGCCTTGCCCGTTGACGGTGGTGCCCATCAGTTCTCCATCCAGTTCGGTACCTTCAAAATTGAGGGTGAAGGTACTTTTCTGATTATATAGCTTGTCCAGACTCTTCTTCATCTCTTCCTCATTGTTGTTCCAAAGGTTTGGATAGAATTGGGCATTGCTGCCTTTATTGGTGAGTCGGCTGAGCTTCCATGTCTTCCCGGTGAATATCCCGACAACATCGTCCTCATTGTCGCAACCGCTTAACAGGGGAAGCAACGACAACATGAGCAGCATGCAACAGATGTTCCTTATAAGTCTCTTCATTTCTTTATTCCATTTCTGATTAATAATGCGTCGATTGTAGGCTCTTGTCCGCGGAAGCGTTTATAGAGCGTCATCGGATGTTCCGTTCCACCTTTGGAAAGGATATTCTCTCGGAAGGAGGCGGCAGTCCCAGGGTTGAAGATGCCCGTCTGCTTGAATAGCGAGAATGCATCTGCATCCAGCACCTCTGCCCACTTATAACTATAGTATCCGGCAGAATATCCTCCGGCAAAGATATGGGAGAATTGTGTGCTCATGCAGGCTTCTGCCACAGAAGGCAGAATCTGTGCTTTTTCCCAAGCCTTCTTTTCATAGGCTTTCACGTCACCTTCAAACGGGGTGTTACGTGTGTACCAAGCCATATCAAGCAGGCCGAAGCTAACCTGGCGGAGGCAGGCGTATGCCGCGTTGAAGTTGGAGGAATCCACAATGCGCTGTACCAATTCGTCCGGTATCAGTTCACCGGTTTGGTAATGGCGGGCAAACGTATGCAGGAATTCCTTTTCGATAGCGAAGTTCTCCATGAATTGGGAGGGGAGTTCCACAAAGTCCCAATACACATTGGTCCCACTCAGGCTTCCGTAGGTGGAATTGGCAAACATACCATGCAGGCTGTGTCCGAATTCGTGCAGGAAGGTTTTTACTTCACCGAAGGTCAATAGGGCGGGTTTGTCTTGTGTCGGTTTGGTGAAGTTCATCACGATGGATATGTGGGGACGGCTGTTCTCGCCGGTCTTCTCGTCAATCCACTGCTCCTTGTAGCTGGTCATCCAGGCTCCCGAGCGCTTGCCTGCCCGGGGGTGGAAGTCGGTATAGAACACAGCCAGGAATTTTCCGTCTTTGTCGAATACCTCGTAGGCGTCCACATCCTTGTGATAAACGGGAATATTTGGGTTCTTCTTGAAGGTGATGCCATACAGTCTGGTTGCCAGGCTGAATACACCTTCCTTCACGTTGTTCAGCTCAAAGTAAGGGCGGAGCAGCTCATCGTCGATATTGAACTTCCGGTCTTTCAGTTTATGGGAATAGTACGCCCAGTCCCACGGCATCACGACGAAGTCTTCTCCTTCCGCTTGGCGTGCCAGGGCTTGCACTTCTGCATATTCTTGTTTGGCGGTAGGCGTGTAAGCCTCCAGCAGTTGGTCCAGCAGCTTATACACGGACTCACTGTTTTGTGCCATGCGCTCCTGGAGGTTGTATTCGGCGAAGTTGTCATAGCCTAGGAGTTGGGCAATCTCCATACGGACATTGGCCAGTTTCTTTACAATTTCCAGGTTATTGCTGGCGTTGTCATGCGTACACTTCGTATTGTAGGCCATATATAGCTCACGGCGCAGGTCACGGCTGTCTGCGTAGGTCAGGAAAGGGCCATAGCTGGGAGCCTGCAAGGTGAATACCCAGCCTTCGACGCCTTTTTCCCCGGCTGTCTCTGCAGCGGCTTCTACCGCGCTCTCGGGTAGCCCGGCCAGTTGTGACTTGTCGGTGATGACAAGCTTGTAGTCGTTCGTTTCTTTCAGGTTGTTTTCACTGAACTGCAGCGTCAGCAGGCTGAGCTCTTTGCATAAAGCCCGGTATTTCTCCTTGGCTTCTCCCTGGAGGTTGGCTCCATTGCGTACAAAGCCGTTGTAAATGTCTTCCAGCAGCTTGTGCTGTTCCGGGTTCAGCGTCTCTTTGTCTTGCTGCTCGTAAACCGCTTTGATGCGTGCAAACAGCTCTTCGTTCAGGCTGATGTTGTTTTCATGCTCGCTCATCATCGGCATGATTTCCTTGGCCAGTTCCTGCAGGTCATCGTTCGTTTCTGCGCTGAGCAGATTGCCGAATACGGTACCGACACGGTGGAGCATTTCGCCGGACTTCTCATAGGCCAGCACTGTGTTGGCAAATGTCGGGACTTCCGGATTGCGGATGATGGCATCTATTTCCGCATTCTGGCGGCGGATGCCTTCGTGGATGGCGGGTACATAGTCTCCGGTCTTAATCTTGTCGAACGGGACAGTGCCGTGTGGCGTGGAGTATGTTTCAAAAAAAGGATTTTGAGACGATATAGTGTTCATAAAGCAAAGCAATATTAGAGTTAGTATAATCTTCATCATCATTAAAGAAGCTGATAAAAAACGTACTAGCTGCAAAATTGCAAAAAAAATAGGCGACTTCTGCAGAAGCCACCTATTTTTTATTATTTTCTAACTGTATATTAGCAGTTAACTGATGCCATGTGAGCAATCAGGTCAAGAACCTTGTTAGAATAACCGATTTCGTTATCATACCAAGATACAACCTTAACGAAAGTATCAGTCAAAGCGATACCAGCCTTAGCGTCGAAGATAGAAGTGCGAGTGTCACCCAAGAAGTCAGAAGAAACAACTGCATCTTCAGTGTAACCCAGAACACCCTTCAATTCGCCTTCAGAAGCTTCCTTCATGGCAGCGCAGATTTCAGCGTAAGTAGCGGGCTTAGCCAAGTTAACTGTCAAGTCAACTACAGATACGTCCAAAGTCGGAACACGCATAGACATACCAGTCAGTTTACCGTTCAATGCCGGGATAACTTTACCTACAGCCTTAGCAGCACCGGTAGAAGACGGGATAATGTTGCCAGAAGCAGCACGACCACCTCTCCAGTCTTTCATAGAAGGACCGTCAACTGTTTTCTGAGTAGCAGTTGTAGAGTGAACTGTAGTCATCAAACCGTCAGTGATACCCCATTTATCGTTCAATACTTTAGCGATAGGAGCCAAGCAGTTAGTAGTACAAGAAGCGTTAGATACGAATTGAGTACCCTTAACGTAAGTCTTTTCGTTAACACCGCAAACGAACATCGGAGTGTCGTCCTTAGAAGGAGCAGACATTACAACATATTTTGCGCCAGCTTCGATGTGAGCTTGAGCTTTGTCTTTGCTCAGGAACAAGCCAGTAGATTCAACAACGTATTCTGCCTCTACTTCGTTCCATTTCAAGTCAGCCGGATTTTTTTCTGCAGTGATGCGGATAGCCTGACCGTTAACGATCAATTTGCTGTTTTCAACGTCAGCTTCGATAGTACCGTCGAATTGACCGTGCATAGTGTCATACTTCAGCATGTAAGCCAAGTAGTCTACCGGGCAAAGGTCGTTGATACCTACGATCTGAATATCGTTTCTCTTCATTGCAGCGCGGAATACGAAACGTCCGATACGTCCGAATCCATTAATACCTACTTTAATCATTTTGTTTAAACTTTTAAGGGTTTTATAATGTTTAGGTGAGTTCTATCAATTCAATTTATCCTCTTGTATCAGACAGCAGAACTCTTTAA
>OOBW01001478.1_pt1 | contig 10274 bp, 5 predicted proteins | sample 1671701 | NCBI WGS metagenome assembly OOBW01 (sample SAMN06348183, study PRJEB24527) | human gut metagenome | biome: human gut; feature: ankylosing spondylitis patient; material: feces | host: Homo sapiens | place: China | collected 2015-10 | reverse complement strand
TTACAATGAGAACTTTTTCTCATTGCAGTGAGAATATACCCTTGTCAGAATAGGCTGAAACAGTGCATTACTGTACCGGAAACGAGCTAATTCTAATTCAAAACCGAACATGAATGCTTGTCTACTTCCCACTATATTTACTTGGCTGCATCCCGAATTGTTTCTTGAACAATGAACTGAAATACTTCGTGTTGACAAATCCGGTTTCGGCGGCGACATCGGTTACGCTTTTACCTTCTTTCAGCAGTTCGGCAGCTTTTTGTAGCCGGATGATACGGATAAACTCTTGCGGCCCTTTTCCCGTCAGTGATTTAAGGCGACTGTAGAATAGTGTCCGGCTCATTGCCATTTCATGGCACAAGAGATTGATGTTGAAATCGGGTTCATCCAAATGTTCAAGAACAAACCGGGTAGCTTGCATGATAAACCGGCGATCACCCTCGGCCATTGTTTCGCTTGCTGTCGTTACGTTTTTGTTGTCGATACTTTCATTGTTTTCATTGCTTTCATTGTCGTCACGTTTGCCGCCCGTCTCTACTTGAGCGATGGCTTGCCGCATGAAAAACTGCCGTTGCCTGTTTCGATTGTCAATCAATCCTTGTACTTTCAATTTCAGTATTTCTGTACTGAATGGTTTGGGGATATAATCATCCGCGCCTTTCTTCAATCCTTCCACTATTGCTTCGTGGTTAGCCTTTGCCGTCAGCAGAACGACGGGAATACCCGACGTGTCAGGATTTTCCTTGACCATTCTGCAAAGCTCGTCACCCCGTATGCCGGGCATCATGACGTCGGAGAGGATGATGTCCGGATATTCATTGGCGAGACAGGCGATAGCTTCGTGTCCGTCGGCAACATCAATCACCCGATAGAGGTGTTCAAAGGTCTGGCGGAGGTAGTGACGGAGAGTTTCGTGGTCTTCTACAATGAGCAATGTATTCCGGTCGTCCGGATCTTTTATTTTATCCGTTTCGTGGCTGTTATTATCCGATGTGCCGGCAAGGTGTTCGAGGGATGATTCGTGCGACACGGGTTCGGTTACGGTGGTGGTTCGCGGCAATGTTACGATGAAAGTAGTTCCCTTGCCCTCCTCGGAACAGAAAGTGATTTTTCCATGCAGCATCTTTACAATGCGCTGCACCTGCAACAGTCCGAATCCGGTTCCTTCTTCCTGTGACTGCCGGGCATTTTCGGCTCTGTAAATATCGGAGAAGATATGCTTTTTCGCTTTCTTCGGTATGCCTATTCCGTTATCTTTCAACGAAAGGATGGCTTTGCGTTTCGTGGCTTTCAAATCCAGACTGATTTCTCCTTGGGGCATGGTGTATTTGCAGGCATTGGAAAGAAGATTGTCGAGTAACATCTCTATCAGGTGTTTGTCGGCCGAAACGAAAACGGATTCGTTGGGTTGGGTCAGATTCAGTGTCAACTGCTTCTTCTCGCAAAAAGACCGGAAGACGGAGACTTCTTTCAGCAAAACTTCATTCAGACAAAGCGGAACCGATGAAGAGGATGGCTTGTGGGCGTCTACCTTTTCAAATTCGAGCAACTGTGTGATGAGCGAATGGAGTTTCCGGGTACTTTCATGGGCCAGATTCAGGTAATAACGGGCTTTGTCCGAGAGATCCTGTTCCCGGTTCAAATCCTCCAGAGGTGCCATGATAAGCGTTACCGGCGTGCGAATGTCGTGCGCCGTGTCGATGAAGAAACGTATTTTGTCTTCGTCGTATTTCTTTTGGAGCTGGTTGCTTTTATAGCGCAGGATGAAATAGAAAACGAAGCCTATTATAAACAGGTAAATAGTCCAAGCCCACCATGAGTTCCACCATGGCTGGCTCACTTTCACTTCTAAGGTGCTTTCGGAGATAGTCTTTCCGTCGCTGCGCCGCAGGCTGCGCACCTTAAAAAGATAAGTGCCCGGCGATACCTTGGTGTAGGATGCCTTCCCCTCGGCAGACGGTTTGCTCCAGTCATTGTCATACCCCTCTAAAATATGCTGATAGACAATATCGCGCTGGAAACGATAGTTGATAGATTCAAAAGAAACGGTAAACGAGTTGTATTTATAGCCGAGCCGTACTGCACGGTCGGCAAGCATATCATGAATGGCAGGTTTCAACGATTCTTCTTCCTGGACGTTTTGATAATCAACTGTCAGCCCTGTGAAACGCAGGAGCGTCCAGTAGTCTACGGTTGAAATGTCGAGTGGCATGATAAAGACAGCGCCATCCGTGCTGCCATACACAAACTCGCCGTTCATCAACCGGGCAAATGAGGATTTGTTATATTCCTTGTCTATATTGCCCGCATAGTTGAGGTTCGACACGCGCAGGCTGTCTATCAAGGCAATTCCTTTTCCGGTGCTGACCCACAAGCGTTTCTTGTCGTCTCGCTGCAAACTATATATATCGTTGGACGGCAATCCCTCTTGAACAGTGAAAGTCTTTACCGTCCGGTTTTTCATGTCATATAGATTCAATCCTCCCCCTTCGGTTCCCAGCCACACGGTTCCGTCGTCATTGAACAGCATAGAGATGATATAAGCACTGACATTCTGATTGTGAAATTCCTGGGAATTGGCATAGTGCTGTATATTCCCTGTATGTTTGTCCACCAGGAAGAAACCGTTGACCGTAGCCACCGCTACCCGGTTTCGGTCGATAGGTTCAATGGATTGTACCCAATTCACGTCGAAAGACCGTCTGCTGCCTTTTTCTTTTTCAAACATGATCAGGCATCCGTCCAGACCTCCTATCCATAAGTCTCCCTCCATGTCTTGTCTGACGGAGAAAATATAATTGGTGGTCAATTGCCCTTGTTGCTTGGTGAGATGGCGTAACACGCGTCCGTTGTTATCCAGTAGATACACTCCGTCTCCGTACGTTCCTACCCATACGTTCCCATTTCCGGATGTGCAAAGAGAAATGGTTACGATTTCTTTCAGCACGTGTTTCCAAGTGCCTGACAAGGTGTTTCGGATGCTGATTCCATCATCGGTAGCGAACCATTGGTTGCCATCCGGATTTTCTTCGATATCATTCACGTTGTTGCTGATGAGAGAATGGGTATTTCCCTTTTCGTGTGCTAATATCGAAATGGGATGTTTCAGCAGGATAGCCACGGATACGCCTCCCGTATAACTACCTATCCAGATGTTGCCCTGGTCGTCTCTGGTTACGGCATATATGCCGTTCCCGCGCAGGTAAGTATCTGTGTCATCTTTGGTATTCATCAGTAAACGGGCTTTCTTGGTGTCCTTGTCTATCGCATACACACCGCCACCGTCTACGCCTATGAGTATGGTATGTACATCATAGTCTGTAATTGCCCGTATCGGATGAAGGAACGTGCTCCCTTGTCCCTCCAGCGCAAGCACTTTGGAAGTGTCGAGGTTCATCACAGACAAACCGCTGCCAAATGTGCCTATCCAGAGTTCTTTTTTCGGTTTGTCGCAGAACAATGTTTGTACATTCCACCCCTCCAGCAGCTGGCGTTTCTTATCCGGCAGGGTGTGTGACAGTTGCCAGACTCCGTTAGAAGTACCCACAAAAAGCGACTCGCCGGCAAATGCGATGTCGTTGACATATTGTCCTTTCAGCACGGCAACTATACGATGGTCCGCTTCTTGCTTGTATAGTCCTTTATCCGCCCCCATCCACCAGGTTCCGTCACTATCCAAACAGAGTTTGTTCAAGATGACTTCTTCCTGAATCAATTGTCCCAGGTGGAGGACTTGCTCAAAATGATCCAGGATGGTGGAGTATCGGTAAATTCGTCCGGTATGGTCGTAGGCAAACAGTCCTTGTTGTGCGTCGTACAATAAGTAAAGCCTGCGTCCGGCAAGATCGCCATAATAGAAACTGCCCGGTAAATCATAGTTCTTTACCGTATGACCGTTGTATCTGTCTATTCCGGTTTTTGTAGCAATCCACATAGCACCGTCTCCATCCTCGACAATCGAAAAAACACGTTGACTACTAAGGCCTTCTGCATAGCCTACATGCCTGACATCGAACATCCGGTTGGTCAGTTCGGCTTTGACAGCCATATTTATCATTAGTAGTAAGGTGATAACAAGATTAAAACGAACCATATTCTTTTAATTGTTGACATTACAAAGATAAAGTTTCTTTAGAAAATCCCAACAGAATAGGGGTGTGAAATTAGAAGGAATATTCAGTAAATGTTCCTATGTAAAGTCAATTAGAAAATCAACAAGATTAATATTTCCGGGAATGGCAAGTTTCTTTCTTATTCGGTAACGGGCTGTTTCTACCCCACGAATAGTGAGATTGGTGAACTGCGCAATGTCTTTAGCTGACATCCTCCCCTTTTTACAGTGAACCGCCGAATACGCTCTGTATAAATAGGGCTATTGATAAGTTTCATCTTTTTATAGTTATAGTTGATATACAAAACAGATATGTCAGTTTTATTAAGCATAACTTATAAAGATGCCGGTTTTATTTGTTTTATTAAGTATAACTTATAACTCTATCCTAGTTGACGAAAGAGAAATAAAAAGAATGTGAGGTGGCCTAAATAATAAGAGGCTGCCTCACATTGCTTTTAGTGACTGTCTTGGATTTATTTATTGCACTTCAAAACTCCCCTTCAACCGTATGTCCTGTGAAGAAGCTCCCACCATCACCGAGAAACTTCCCGGCTCTACCGTAAACTGATTATTCTTGTCCCATAATCCCAAGTCTTGAGGCGTAAGGGTAAAGTTGACCGTTTGTTCTTCTCCCGGTTGTAAGTGAATACGTTCAAAACCACGCAATACTTTATCGTAGGTGGTAACGCTGCTGAAATCATCCCGGATATAAAGCTGGACTACTTCATCTCCTGCTTTCTTTCCTGTATTCTTCACAGTGCATGAAAGAGTGATATTTTCCTGCGGACCGATCACCGGTTTAGATATTTTCAAGTCTGAATATCCGAAGGTCGTATAGCTTAAACCATATCCGAAAGGATAAAGTACACCGTCTACACGGACTTTCCCTTTAGAGTCAGAACCCGGTTTGAATGGGAAAGCAAAAGGAATCTGTCCCACAGATTTCGGGAAAGTGACAGCCAGACGTCCTCCCGGATTATAGTCTCCGAAAAGAACTTTAGCGATGGCATCTCCCATAAATTCTCCGGGGAACCAGGCATGAATAATGGCAGGAACGTATTTGTTTGCCCAGTTGATGGTTGCTGCCCTTCCGTCCACCATCACTAGAACGACAGGTTTACCTGTTGCATAAACCGCTTCCAATAATTGTTGTTGCCGTCCGCAGAGGTCAAGATTGGTACGTGAAAACTCTTCCCGAACCGTTTTCTCATTTCCACCCAGTACAAGAATAGCGATATCCGAAGCTTTTGCTAATTCTACCGCTTCATGAATCATCGCCTGCTCTTGTGTATCTAATGGAACATTGTACAGTTCGCTCTCCGGGAAATATTTATCAATAATGTCACAGCCTTTTGCATAGCGAACTTCCGAGTTAGGCAGATATTCTTTGATTCCCTGATATACAGTCTTAATAGACGCATTGGCAGGACCATATCTGCAAGTCAGCTCCTTCACTTCTTCCGCATTCGGACCAATCACAGCTATTTTTTTGAAGTTCTTGGATAACGGAAGCATCTGATTCTCATTCTTCAAAAGAACGACAGACTCCAAAGCGGCTTTCATAGATACTGCTTTATGAGCGTCATTGTGTACGACTGTCTCCGGACGACGGTCATCACCGGGATACGGATTATCAAAAAGCCCCATCATAAACTTGACACGCAGAATCTCACTGACGCGTTGATCGAGCGTATGCAAAGAGACTTTACCTTCGTTGATAGCATGACGCAACGGGAGGATGAAATCTTGCGGGGGAGTAAAGTTGGTACGGATATTCAATCCTGCATTGACCACTTGTGCCGCCATCTCTTCTTCAGTCGGGGTGATACGATGTTTGGTGTGCAGAAACTCTACCGCCTCACTATCCGATACTACATATCCTTTGAATCCCCATTGCTGACGCAGAATCTCCGTGAGGAAATGATAACTTCCGGAAACTGGCTCCCCGTCATAATCATTATACGAACTCATCACTCCTAGAGCACCCGCTTCCTGAATACCTTTGCGGAAAGGTTCCAGATAAAGAGTCTTCATCTCACGCGGGGCCACGTGCGGATCCGTACGCGTACCTCCGTCGCGTCCACCGACCGGGATGCTATACACGGCGAAATGCTTGGGAGTAGCAACGATACCTTCGCTTTGCAGACCGAGGATCATCTGTTTTCCCAATTCGCCCGCCAGATACGGATCTTCTCCGTAACTTTCTACCACACGTCCCCAGCGAGGATCTTGTGCAATATCCAGAATAGGAGAATAAATATTGGTATATCCCAATGCTTTAGCCTCATTTGCAGTGACTTTCGCAATTTCCCGGATCAGTTTCTTGTTCCACGTGGCACCTTGCCCGCATTGAGCGGGAAACATGGTAGCCCGGTCATGACATAATCCGCGTATTCCTTCATTGGTGAAGTCCACCGGAATACCCAGTCAAACCAGCGTTGAATGGTGTGTCGGTTCTTTACGCTGTTGGCATATGGATAGGAGATTTCAGAACCGAATTTGCCCAGTCCGTTCGCCTGCTCATCAATATTTCCGATGCCGTCCTTCCAAATTTCTGCTGACCATCCGGCAGTAGGCCACGCATCTTTCAATACCCGTCCCGAACCGTAGAGAGTAGCCATCTGACAGGTTTTCTCTTCCAGTGTCATTTGCGAAAGCAAATCCGCGATGCGGGCTTCGATAGGAGCGGAGGGATCTTCGTATACATCCTTTATACCGTTTTTATTGAAGTCGATCCAGGTCTTTTTGTATATGTCCTTTGAGTTGTTGCCGGATTTGTTATCAGTAGGTTTGTTGTTTGCCGAGATACTTCCGGAGTAGATACTTCCGGCAGATACTAACAGGGCGAGACATAGCAGTTTCTTCATAATCTATTTTTTTTGCAAGAGTACTTATCTATTTTATTTATGTTGCAAGTATACAAAAAGAATTTGATATGAGAGGATAGAATAGTCTTTATAATCATGTTATAAACGGCTGTCTTGGCACTGGTGTATAGGGAGAATGGATATTATGAAGCAGGGAAGAATACCTTATCTCCCCTTTATTATTGTATTAAGTTACCGCTCTTCTTGCATCAGACTACCGATATAGTTAGCTTCCCACGGCCGTGACGACTTCTCTTCACGGCCGTGAAGAGAAGTTACCACGGCTGTGGGAAGATCTCACCACGGCTGTGGTGAATTAACTATATCGGTGGTTTAACGGATGGATAATGAAGGGATAATAGATATATACCGGTTGCACTTCCTATGTAATACAAGGAAGTTGGACAACATTTAGAATGAAACAGGGTGAGGGTAACTGCCTACCCTCACTTACTATCACCTTTACCCTCACACCTGTAATGCCGATGGATAAAGAGATACAAGCAGAGGATGAGGGTGTGAGGGTAAAAGTGTTCTAAACTTTTGTTTAGAGAAATTTGCTTGGAGATACTCCGTCATGCTTCTTGAATGCTGAATTCGTTTCTTAAACGGGTGTGGCACATGAAGTTAAATTCATTAGCCGAAAGCCGGAAACTGTTTTATGGCTTTTCGTTGGCTCGCAGACCGAAGACTTTTCCTGTCATCTGCCGGACAGCTACTTTCCACACTTTTACGTTACGTACGGCAGGATCGGAATAGCTGAATGCGTTGTCTGTATAATGACGCATGATAATATCCAGTGCACGACGTTTATCGTCTATCTCTTCGATGAATTCTACTTGCCCCCGACACATCGCGCTTTCGGAACGCATACTGTAACTGCAGGCTACCTTTTCGTGTTGGTAGACAAGTTTATGTCCAAGGCTGAAAGTGATGCATACATTATTATTATGTTCCAACATCTCTAACTTGCTGCCTTCGGGACCTGAATGCAGATATATGATACCATTTTCATAACCGAAGTTCATGGGAACTACATAGGGATTACCTTCTAAATCTGTAATGCCCACAAAACAGGCATCGCAATGCAGAATAATGGACTCGATTCGTTGTTTGTCTTCGATAATGACAGTCTTCATGGATATATGAATGTTATAATAGTAAGAATAATCAAAATGATACGCTAAAGTACAGACTTACGACTGATTACACAAATCTATGCGAACTTTTTTCTCGTTACTTTCACAGATTTATCTAATCAATCGTATTTCTGTACTAATGTTATCAGGGGTTGAATGAGCTTTTCAGTTTGCTTGAATATTCAAACTTTTACTTTTCTATTAATTCAAAATCCAATTGTTTCTTTTCCAGATTGGCACGAGCTACCCGAACAGTAATAGCGTCTCCCAAACTGTATATTTTGTTTTTGCGGCGTCCGCGAAGACAATAGTTCTTCTCGTCGAATTCGTAGTAGTCATCATCCAGATCACGAACAGGGACCAGACCTTCACATTTGTTTTCGTTCAGTTCTACATAAAGTCCCCACTCGGTTACGCCGGAGATTACACCGTCGTAAATCTGCCCCAGACGTTCGCTCATAAATTCCACCTGTTTATATTTGATGGAAGCACGCTCGGCATTGGCTGCAATTTGTTCCATGTTCGAGCTGTGGTCGCAGAGGTCTTCGTACTTAGCTTCGGATACGCTGCGTCCTCCGTCCATATATTTCGTCACCAAACGGTGTACCATCATGTCCGGGAAACGGCGGATGGGAGAAGTAAAGTGAGTGTAATATTCGAAAGCTAGTCCGTAGTGACCGATGTTATGGGTTGAGTAACGTGCTTTCTGCATGGCGCGGATGGATACGGTTTCTATCAGGTTCTCTTCTTTCTTTCCGTGTATGTCGTCCAATAAATGATTGATGGATTTTGAAATATCAGTCTTCGTTCCGCTTGTACGCACTTTGTAGCCGAAGCGGGCGATGAACTGTGACAAGTTCTCCAACTTCTCCGGATCGGGCAGGTCGTGGATACGGTAAGGAAGCACTTTGGCTTTCTTGTTCTTTGGCACACATCCTATCTTTTCTGCTACGGTCTTGTTAGCGAGCAACATGAATTCTTCCACCAGTTTATTGGCATCTTTTGACTCCTTGAAGTAGACGCTGATTGGTTTTCCTTTTTCGTCAATTTCGAACTTCACTTCGTAGCGGTCGAAGTTGATGGCTCCTGCAGAGAAGCGTTTTTCGCGCAGTGCTTTGGCAATGGTATCTAATGTGAGCACTTCTTCTTTGAAGTCTCCTTCTTTTGTTTCTATGATTTGTTGTGCCTCTTCATAGGTGAAGCGACGGTCGGAGTTGATAACCGTATGTACGATGCGTGAGTCTTTAATTTCTCCTTTTTCCGTAATATCGAAGATAACGGAGAAAGCTAGTTTTTCTTCGTTCGGGCGGAGTGAACAAATGAAGTTACACAGCCGTTCGGGAAGCATCGGAATGGTACGGTCTACCAGGTAAACGGAGGTTGCTCGTTTTTCTGCTTCCTTGTCGATGATTCCTCCTTCTTTTACGTAATGTGTCACGTCGGCAATGTGTACACCCACTTCCCATAATCCGTCTTTCAGTTTGCGGATGGAAAGTGCGTCGTCAAAGTCTTTGGCATCTTTCGGGTCGATGGTGAAAGTTGTTACCTTACGGAAATCTTCGCGTTTGGCAATCTCTTCTGCTGAAATCTCGGCAGGAATCTTGTCTGCTGCTGTTTCTACTGCTTTCGGATATACATACGGCAGACCGAATTCCGCAAGAATAGCGTGCATCTCTGTGGTATTGTCACCAGCCTGACCTAATATATCTATTATTTGTCCGATAGGATTCTTAGCCTTGTCCGGCCATTCGGTTACTTTCACAATGGCTTTATCTCCGGTTTTACCGCCTTTCAGCTTATCTTTCGGAATGAAAATATCATTGGCAAGTGTACGGTTCTCTGTCACCAGGAATGCGTATGACTTGGCTACTTCCAGTGTGCCGACGAAAGTATCGTTTGCACGTTCCAGTATTTCTATTACTTCTCCTTCTGCTTCTCTGTTCTTCCGTTTGGAATAAAAAGCAATTTTTACTTTGTCATTGTTCATGGCATGTGCCGAATTGCGTTCGGCCACAAATATCGGTTCGCCTCCTCCTTCAGGAATAAATGAATTCTTACCATTGCTTTTCCGTTGGAAAGTGCCTGTCATCTCCGTTCCATGATTGTTGAGACGGAATTTTCCTTTTTCTATTTCGGAAATATAATCGTCAGCTA
>OOBW01001465.1_pt1 | contig 10379 bp, 9 predicted proteins | sample 1671701 | NCBI WGS metagenome assembly OOBW01 (sample SAMN06348183, study PRJEB24527) | human gut metagenome | biome: human gut; feature: ankylosing spondylitis patient; material: feces | host: Homo sapiens | place: China | collected 2015-10 | reverse complement strand
AGTTCAGTCACCGAACGAAGAATAGGCATGACATGCCCTGCTTTATCAGACAGCGTCAGGCTCCTTTTTTTCTCTTCAATGATTTGTTCCTTTTCAAAAAGCATTTTCTCTTTCTGCTTTAATAACTGCTGTTCTTCTTGAAGATTCCATATTTCTTTATAAATTTCTGCCTCTTTACGACGTTCCCGCAATGCCTTTTCAAGCAACTCAATCTCCGTCTGATAGTTATCTTTTCGCTCCCGTGCATCTCTTAGCTCTTCCTCACTACAGTCTCCGTAGACCTCCGCCTGTCCGCAGAGTCTTGTGTGCTCTGACTGCTCTTTTTTGATTGCAGAGGCGATGCGCTCCTCCAGACGCACACCATACTCCTCCAAACGAAAGAGGCGCTCTAAGATTTCTCTTCGGTCTTTTCCACTCACCTTTAAAAATTCACTGAATTTCCCTTGTGGCAAAACAACCGTCCGCATAAAGTCATCTGCAGTCAGACCGATAATCTCCACACATGCACGATCCACACCTGTCACAGATTCTTCTAATACAGTCTCTCCATCTGTCACATCCAAAAGTCTGCATTTTCCGGATTTTGTCCCTTTTTCACCTGCTTTAAACTCACGCTCCACCCGGTAACGCTTTACCTGCGCCGCAGTAATCTGAAATTCATAACTCACCAGCGCACTCTTGCAATTTTTATTGACAAACTCATTCGTTCCCCGTGACATTGCCTTCATTCCGTAAAGTGCAAGAATCATTCCATCTAAAATTGTGGATTTCCCACTTCCCGTAGGACCAAAAATTCCAAAAAAGCCTTGTTTCGTCAGTTTTTCAAAATCAATTGTCTGCTCCTCCACAAAACTGTTCAGCCCTTTGATCTTTAATTTAATCGGTCTCATGCGGCTCCTCCTCTTCACATAGTTTCAGCAGCATATCCCGCGTCTCTTCAGACATCTCCACACCACGTTCCCGTCTGTAAAATTCTGCAAACACTTCCGGAAACGGACGATCCTTCCACGATGTCTCTGCCTCTTCCGTGTCTTTTTCCCGCAAGACCGGGTGGATTTCCAGGATATCCTTTTTCGTCTGCTTCATCTTCTTGATCTCATCTTCCAAAATGGCGCGCTCTGTCTCAATTTCCAAGTACACCCAGCAGTTCTTGTCCCGGTTCTCCTCACAGACCATGATTGCCTCCGATATACTCGTGCATCTCCACACCTCGATTGGTTTGTACTGTTTTAATTCGATCGGCTCAACTTTAACCGGTTCGCCCTTTCTGATATCCACACACAGCACCTGTTTTTGGTAACGTTCTTCTCCTTTCCGATACTCGATCGGTGAACCGGAGTAGCGAATATTCGGGTGTCCCGGAACACTTTGCGGTCTGTGAATATGCCCAAGTGCCACATAATCTGCAAGCTTCGGAAAAATATCCGGATCTGCCAGATAACTTCCTCCAAGCTGTATGCTTCTTTCAGAACCTTCTTCCAAACTATCCATTACAAACAAATGAGAGACGATGATATTGACCGTCTCTTCTTCAAACTGATCTGCCAGTCTGTCAAACAGACACCTCAGCCTCTCATTATACGTTTCCAATTGTATTTCTTCCGATTCCATCTCCGAATGAAGTACCTCTTCCAGCCTTTTCTCACTTGGAAACGGCACGGTCAAAACGACCGCTTGCTCAGATTTTCTCTCAATCTTAATGTATCCTTCTCCACTTCTGCAGACCTTCCAGCTTCCATACTGCCCTTTTGGAATCACCGTCTTTGGTGTTCCCACCATGATGATTCCATGCTCCATCGCAAGCGGTGTCGCCGACACAAGACGATCCGGGTTATCATGATTGCCCGCAATCACAATCGTAAGTCTTCTGCCTCCGTCTGAAATCTTTTTCAGTGTATCATAAAATAACTGTTCCGCTTTCGCCGGTGGATTCGAGGAATCATAGATATCGCCGGCAATCAGAACAACATCTGCATCTCTTTCTTTCACGATATTCACAAAATCCTCTAAAAACAGTTCTTGTTCCTCCAACCGGCTGTGACCTTCAATATGTTTTCCGAGATGCCAGTCTGCTGTATGTATCAGTCTCATATACCCTCTCCTTATACAGATAAAATGCGAATCAATTGTTTTGGCTGAAACAGCGGCAGCCTGTCAAACAGTTTTTCAAGCCTCAGCAGATTAATATCAGAATGTTCAATCTCTCTGGAGTAACGGTGCGCCACATCTACAAAATCCATAAACGTAAACGCCTCCTGTTTTTCCTGCCAAACTGCCTGCGCCAATTCCTGAATCAATATAGTACTGACCACAGCTGTCTGCATCTTTCCAAGAATGTGATCATCATAGACCGCTCCGCAGAAATAAGTAAACACAAAGTATACCATCAATTGCTCCAGCAGACACGACCACACATCGTAGGAAGCACTTTTTAATCCAATCGCTTTGTGGAATGCCTTACGCCTTTCTAGATATTCCCGCTGTCCTTCTCCAAACAGAAGCCTTTCCGCCTTTCTTACATACTCCGGCCAATCTTCCTTCAGCACTTCCAACTTGGAAAATGTGCGGAACATCTTGCGCATCTCACTGCAATATTCATTCTCGCCCATTGGATCTTCCCCGATCTGTTTTTGCATTTCAAGCAAAGAATCCATCTCTCCGAAATCTTTCAACAACTCATCAATCTGGAATAATTCTCCATGATCCACCGCAATCTGGATCTCTTTTGAAAGATTTAAGACCATTCCCATACGTACACAGATATCAACTTCCCTGTTCTGCAGCATCTTAAGAATTGCCTCTCGTGCATCCATCAATTTTGTAAATAACAGAAAATCAAACTCTTCATCTTCTTCATCCTCGGTGTCATCTTCCATCGTAATAAACTGAACCGGATCCTTACATCCTAAAATAATCTTCGCCGCCTCAATACAAGACAGCGACAGAGAGCCTTCCCGCAGACCGTCAAACTCCTCCATATGTCTCGGATAATTTCTGCACGTGTCACACAACATCTCCTCGCCGCCCTCCAAATGCAGATCACAGAGATTTTCTTCATTCAAGAATGCACATCTTTTCTCATACTGTTGGAAACTTCCTTCCTCCCAGTCGATTGAATTGTGAAGGCGGTTTCCCAAAGCCCCCTCTGTATTTTTATATTTTTCTAATGATTTCTCATCAATCATAATCGCCCATCCTGCACAGCAGGTATCCACACATTCTGCTGCTGTACAGCGAAATTGTTCAAAATAATGTGGTATTGTATATTTCATAACGTGTCCTTTCTATTTTTCACCATTTAGTGTATGCCGACGCTAGTATTATACAATAAAACAGGCTTTTTCGCTACTAACGCCGCTAAAATTCTCTGGTCAGCAGCGTGTTGTCCTCCAAAAGTTCTTCCACGGTTTCAAATCCAAGCTCCTCTAGCAGCTTTCGTACATAAGGATTTTCAAGCGGCGTCTGGTAGATTGAGTTTTTTGCATACTCGTCCACATACCGCTTCCCTTTTTCACTGTCTATGATTGCTTTCGGACCTCCCACACAGCCGCCAACGCATCCCATCCCCTCAAAAAAATTCGCATCTGTCTCTTTATTTTGAATGCGCCTCATCATCTCCATACACTCTTTTGTTCCATTCGCCTGTTCACAGCGAACACCGATCTTTCCATCCGGCGAAAGCTGCCGCACCATCTCCTCCACTGCCTGACTCACTCCGCCTGTACGAGCATACAGCCTGCCTGCTTTCGAAGCATGTTCTTTTTCCTCCTCAGGAAGTTCTTCCAAAGAAATCTCTGCCGCATCAAATATATCCTGCATTTCCTGAAAGGTGAGCACATAATCCACCGCATCAGCAATATCAGGCTCTTTTGCCTCTTTTTTCTTTGCAGGACAAGGACCTGCAAATATCGTCACCGCATCCGGATGGATTCGCTTCAAAAACCGTCCGCAGGCAACCATAGGAGAGACTGCCCCTGGAACATGCGGTAATAATTCGTGATACCTCTTTCGGATCATTGCGATCCAAACCGGACAGCAACAGCTTGTGAGCTGAAAATCGCCCGGCTCTCTGACATGTCGTTCAAACTCCAGCGCTTCTTTCAGTGTCAGAATATCTGCAAACAATGCCACCTCCACCATTCCGGTAAATCCAAGCGCTTTGCACGCACTTCTTAATTTTCCCGCCGTCACATGCCCGCGAAACTGTCCGGAAAATGCCGGAGCAATCATCAGATAAACAGGACCACTTGCATTTCGCACCGCTCTCATCGCCGGAAGCACATCTTTACTTGCTGCAAGATGATTGGATTTACATGCGTCTATGCAGGCTGCGCACCCCTCACAACGTGACGGATTGATAAAAAGCTCTCCTTCTTTTCCTGTCTCAATCGCATCAAATATGCAGCTTTTCTGGCATGCTCTCTCGAAACAATCTGCGCATGTATCCGTCGAAATAACAGGGGCGTATTCTTCCGGATACAAAAGACAATCCAGATGCTTTGGATCATATTCCTTCGGCAGCGGCTCCTCCACCGAAACTTTTTGCCGCAGCAAATCTTCGTATAATTGCTGAAATGTTTTCATAGGATTTCCTCTCTTTTCTGATCATAATGCTATTATGAGCAAAAAAGCTTCGTTTTATCACACTGCCACAATTGTTTTAATAATCCCCATCTGTCTTTCCTGCTTCTTATGCCTTGATCGCCCATCTCATCTTCGTTGATTTCGCCCGGCTGTTACGGACACATTCCTTTGCAGACGGTCGGATGACATCATTTGCAATCTCACTGTAAACACCGGCCTTTTTCCACTCTTTGAATGCCTTCTTCACAATTCTGTCTTCCCCGGAATGGAATGTTAAAATCGCCACTTTACCACCACTTTTCAGAGCGCTTGGGAGCTTTTCCATCAATGCATACAACACTTCAAACTCACTATTTACATCGATTCGAAGTGCCTGAAAAGTTCTCTGGCATGACTTTTTCACTGCCTCTTTCCGTTCTTTCTCCGGAATGAACGAAAGCGCCTCCTCTATCGTCTCATACAATTTAGTTGTCGTGTCAATCATTTCTCCCTGTCTGAGTTTTTTCATAACCTGCTGTGCAATCTCTGCCGCATATGGTTCATCCGAATTCTCCACAAGCATTCCTTCCAATTCGTCTTCCGTCACATTTTTTAAGCGTTCTGCGGCAGATTCTCCCTTTTCCGGATTCAGACGCAGATCCAAAGATCCTTCGCTTTTGTATGTAAATCCTCTATCCGGATTGTCAATCTGCATGGACGATACTCCGAGATCTGCAAGAATAAAGTCAAACGGTCCGGCTTCTTCGACAACCTGATCAATGTCGGCAAAATTCAAATGACGGATAGAAAGCATCTCTTCTCCGTATCCAAGGTTCTTCAAACGTTCTTTTGTCTTCACCGACTCAATCGGATCAATGTCGAGCGCATACAGATGCCCTTCACCTTTGAGACATTTTAACATTTCCAATGTGTGACCGCCATATCCAAGGGTTGCATCCAACCCTTTCTGTCCCGGTTCTATCTGGAAAAAATCCAAAATTTCTTTTACACAGATAGAAATATGCATCCCGGCGGGAGTCCCGCCCTTTCCGATTACTTTTTCAACGGTCTCCGGATATTTTTCCGGATTCAGCTCTTTATACTTTTCTTTATAACTTCTTGGGTGGGTGCCTTTATAACGCACTCGCCGTTTATGTTGTTTTTCCTGATTTTCCATATATTCTCCTTTGTCTGTTTTATTTTTGTCCCGATAAAAACCGGAAGATCATTCCAAGATATCCTCTTAAAATCTTCTCATCTGCTCCCCATATCTCATGTCTTGTCCCAGGTACCCGCACAAGCTTTGCATATGTATTTCCATTTTGGTTCAATTTTAATATAAACCGTACCTGTTCCTTTTTCGATACCAAATGATCATGTTCTGACTGAAATAAGATAACCGGTATTCGAATCCTTCTGACTCCATCTCTTTGAAGATCCCTGTTCAGACATGCTGCTGCATGAAGCCAGCCATACGATGCCGCATTCATCTGAAACAACGGCTCCTTCTCTTTCTTTGCCCGATAATATTCATAGCGAACTCTTGAGGTGGACGAACTATTTTCAAACCTTCTCGGTCCACTGTAAGGCTTCTGTCCTGCCGCTTTGCCTGCCCTGCTTTACAAAAAGCTGTCGCAATCGTTCGCGCATCATGCCACGGTACTTTCCCGCTCAAAGGACGTATCATAGGCGAAGACAGGACCAGTCTTTCGAATAATTTCGGCTTCGCTGCCACTGCGGCTGCTGCAATACCGCCTCCCATAGAATGCCCGAACAGATATAGTTTTAGATTTTTATGCTCTTTTTTCGCTGTCCTTGCCACAAATAAAAGATCTGCCACATACCGCTTGTAAGAATCCACATGTACAAGCGACGGATCCTCCACCAGACGATAACTGCGTCCATGCCCACAGTGCTCCGGTATATACACATGATATCCGCCTCTCAGAAAATAGTAGATCAACTCCTTGTACTTCTCGCTCGTCTCCGTAAATCCATGCGAGATTAAAACAACTCCTCTCGCCTTCTTTGCCTGATAACACCTTACATAAATCTGTTTCCCGTGCTCTCTTTCAAGCCACAGCTCCCGCTCTTTAGAATGCAAATACGGCTCTACAACATGTTCCATCTGTTCCTGATAGTCCTGTTCTTTTAAAATACCATTTTTCATCGCATGTCTCTCCTTCCTGCTTATTTGATCTCATACATATAAAGTTCATGCAGCGCCCTCGTCGCACAGATATATCTCGCCTGCTTTGCAAGTGCATCCTCTCTGCCAGGACAGACAGCAAATACCTGATCGAATTCCAACCCTTTTGCAAGGTAAAAGGTTGTCACCGTCAGCCCTTTTCGAAAAGTAGAGCTGTCCCTGTCAATATAGGCAGCCTCTCTCCCACGATGCTTCAGTTCCTCATAGACTGCTTTTGCCTCCTCCTCAGTAAATGTAAGTACAGCGGCAGTCTCAAACGCATCTTCCGCAAGGCGCAGTTCCTGTTCCAATGCATCCAGCGCATCCTCTTTCCTTTCAAAAACTGCTTCGGTCACTTCTTTTCCATGCCGTTCAAACAACTCCAGATCCTGAATTCCGGTAATTGCTCCTGCATATGCTGCAATCTCCATCGTATTTCGATAGCTTTTGTTCATCACAATTTTCTTTACCTGTTTCCCAAATATGCCCGGCAAAAATGTCAGCACGTCCTGTTCTCTGTCGTCCATCGTCTGCGCTCTGTCCCCAAGAATCGTCATATTACAAGAAAACAGCTGTTTCAGAATATAATATTGCAGATAAGAATAATCCTGCATCTCATCGATGACCAGATGTTTGATCTTTTGCCTTGACGTTTTCTGCTGCAGACGATATTTCAAATACAGCATCGGATATACATCTTCATACGGAAGGGTTCGTTTCTCGTAAGACCTTTCCGGAAGGGTTGGATACCCTGCCTCCTCAAGCAGCCAATTATAAATCTCATAAAGATCTCTTGTCACATACATCCCCATAAATCGGTTTTTGAGTATCTCACATTCTTCTTCCGACACTGTCCGGTCATAGAGTGTCTCATACTCATCAATCACATATTCCATCACCGCATCCATACGCGACAATAGAGGCACATCTTGAAACTTAAAATAAAACAGCTCAATCAGCTCCTGCTCTGTCTTTTTTAACCCTTTCCATTCTATCTCGGAAAAATCCATCAATTCATCTTCCAGCCCCGCCAAAAACCCTTCTGTCTGACCGATAAATTCTGCTGACTGCTTCTGTCTGTACCTCTCTTCTTCCTCGTCTGTCATCCACTTTAACTGCCGTTCAATCTGATGGTATCTATCCTCACAATCAGAGACTACATGTTTGAGTTCTTTATATGCAAACAGATCAAAACTCATCTCCTGTATATTTTCCTCTCCAAGTTCCGGCAGAATGTGCGAGATATAATCTGCAAACACACTATTCGGAGAAAGAATCAAAATATTTGAAGATTTCAAATGTTCTCTGTCGTGGTATAACAGATATGCGATCCGGTGAAGTGCCACCGAAGTTTTCCCACTTCCTGCTGCCCCCTGAATGATGAGAATCTTGTCTTTTGTATTTCGGATAATTGCATTCTGCTCTTTTTGGATTGTCCGCACAATATTTTTTAACTGCACATCCCCATTACTTCCAAGCTCTTGCTTTAAAATCTCATCATCGATCTTCACATCACTCTCAAATCCATAGATCATCTTTCCATTTCGAATCTTATACTGCCACTTTGACACAATCTCACCCTCAATCGTCCCAAGTGGAGCTTCATAAGATGCCGGGCCCTGATCAAAATCATAAAACAGTCCGCTCACGGGCGCTCTCCAATCATACACAAGCGGCACACTCCCTGTGCGCTCTGCAAAATTGCCAATCCCGATATAGAACGACTCCGCCTCATCTTCCCCGTCATAGATAAAATCAACTCTCCCAAAGAATGGCGAATCCAACATTTTTTCAAATCGGTGCTTTAACAAAAGCTTGTCCTGATTCGCATTCACCTGCCGCAGCAATGCCTGCTGGTTGTCATAGTTCTCATACCCATACTCGTCCATCTCAGTATAATTCTCCCAGTAGTATTCATGCATACTCTCGACATCTTTCTGTCCTTCTGAAATGACTACATCCAGTTCCTCTATCCGATATTTTAATTTTTCTGTCAATTGTTCTAAAAATAATGTTCCATCTATACTCATGTTGTCATCCATTTCCTTATCTGTTTTCTCAATTTCTTAAATCTTAGTGTTCTATTATACCACGTATTTTTATGTTATGAACAAAAAAATTCCGTCCGAAAAATCATTTTTTCGAACGGAATCTAACCCATTTTTATTATTGTTTTTTATCTTTTGGAAGAATCAAATTGAGCAAAATTGCCACGATTGTTGTAACAACAACCGGTGATTTTCCAAATACCGTTGTCACCCATGCCGGGAAACTTGCAAGTGCATCTGAACACTGTGTGATCCCCATTCCAAGTGCGACTGCAAGACCAATGATTGAAGTGCTGCGGTATGTAAGTGGCTGCTGTACGACAAGCTTGATACCTGTCATTGCAATCGATGCGAATACCGAAATCGTTGCACCTCCGAGTACACACTGCGGAATCGTTGTCAACAGCGCTGAGAATTTCGGGACGAACCCTGCAAGCAGAATAATCACTGCCGCCAGTCCAAGCACCATGCGGTTCACAACCTTTGTAGTTGCAACAATTCCCACATTTTGGCTGAAAGTAGCTGTCGGAAGTCCTCCAAAGAACGATCCGAAAATATTTGTGATACCATATGCCACAATACCGCCCGACAGCTCTTTATCGGTCGGCTCACGGTCAAGTCCACCGCCTGTCGTCGCTGAAAAATCTCCGATTGCCTGCACAGAGTTGATCACGAAAAGTAATACCATCGTAACGATTGCAGATACCTCAAATTTCATTCCGAAATACATCGGCTGCGGGATTTGGAACATTCCTGCCGAACCTACCGCTGAAAAATCAATCATGCCAAAGAATCCTGACACAATATATCCGACAATCATACCAATCAAAATAGATGCAAGTTTCAAAATTCCTTTTGCAAAATGGTTCAGCGCAATTACAACTGCCAGTGTGATAAATCCAACAAGCCAGTTCTGCCATGCACCATAATTCGGTGAAGATGCTCCTCCTGCCATATATTTGACAGCAGTCGGATACAATGACAGACCAATCGTAAACACAACCGTTCCCGTAATCAACGGCGGAAACAACACTCTCAATTTCTTTACAAAAATTCCGACAAACACAGCCACAATACCGCCGATCAACTGCGCTCCTAAAATAGTCGCAATATCAAAATTTCCTGCGATTGCCTGCATACTTGGTAGATACGCAAAGCTGACTCCCATGATGACCGGAAGACCGGAACCAATCTTTCCTCCAAGCGGAAACAACTGAATCAATGTGGAAATTGCAGCAATAAACAACGCTGCCTGCACAAATCGTTTCCTTCTAATCCTGCCACTCCTGCAATCACGATCGCAGGGGTTACACATCCAACAATCATTGCCACTACATGCTGCAGTGCAAGCGGAAATGCCTGTGAAAACTTCGGCATTCCATTCAATTCAAAGACAGATGCATATTTCTTATCTGTTTTCATTCCTATAGTTCTCCTCTCACTCGTCTCGCACCGGTGCTCTGCCGATACTGCCGCATATCATTATAGGAAATATTTAGATACATTGTCAATGATTGACAAACACCTTATCCATTAGTTATTTTAATAGCTATTCATAAGCAGGAAGTTGTTCTTTTTCA
>OOBW01001461.1_pt1 | contig 10387 bp, 8 predicted proteins | sample 1671701 | NCBI WGS metagenome assembly OOBW01 (sample SAMN06348183, study PRJEB24527) | human gut metagenome | biome: human gut; feature: ankylosing spondylitis patient; material: feces | host: Homo sapiens | place: China | collected 2015-10 | reverse complement strand
GAAGCAAATGACGTAGTTGCCATTGACAGCGGATCTACGGCCGCCTATCTTGCCAGGGCTCTGCCCTATGATATCCATATGACGGTCCTGGCTTCCAGTTTTAATGTTCTTCTGGACTTAAATGACCATTACAACTGCGATATCATCTGTTCCGGCGGTTATCTTTATTCCAATACAAAGACCTTTTACTGTCCGGAGGGAATTTCCATGATAAACCGAACATGCATCAATAAGACCTTCATTACGGCAGCCGGCATCAGTGAAAAGATGAATGTTACCTGCATTGCCCCCCATGAGATGGATTTAAAGAGAGCCCTGATGGAAAGCGGACAGACAAAAATACTTCTGGCGGATTCTTCCAAGTTTGGAAGGATTTTTCCAACAGCCTTTTCTCATCTGAAGGATTTTGACAGTATCATTACAGATGACGAGCTTTCTGATGAGTGGAGAAGCCTTATTGAGTCACAGGGGATCCACTTGTACTGCGAATAAAAAGTCTTTATCACGCGGACAAATGTGCTCAGTACACAAAGTTTCTGAGTAAAAACTATTGACTTTTTTATAGAAGTGGGATATCATTTCCAGAAAGCATTACCTTCGAAAATGTGGCAAGAGGAGATCTACGATTATGAAGAAAGTGTCTAAATTCGGCGGCAGTTCACTGGCCAGTGCAAAGCAGTTTAAAAAGGTGGGAGATATCATCCGGGCAGATAAGTCAAGGAGGTATGTGGTTCCCTCCGCACCGGGAAAACGCAATGACAAGGACGAAAAGGTAACGGATATGCTCTATGCATGCTATGATGCAGCATCTGAGGGGCGTTCCTATAAAAAGATCCTGGAGAAAATCCGAGGCCGGTATGAGGAGATTATCGAGGGCCTGGATTTAAACCTGAATCTGGATCATGAGTTTGCAAAACTGGAGGAGAATTTTCTTGCCGGGGCAGGCAGGGATTATGCTGCTTCCAGAGGAGAGTATTTAAACGGTATTGTGATAGCAAATTATCTGGGATATGAATTTATTGACGCTGCAGAGGTGATTTTCTTTGATGAGCAGGGAAACTTTGAGGCAGATCTGACCGATAAAGAGCTTTCTGAGCGTCTGTCCCATGTGGAACGGGCTGTGGTTCCGGGCTTTTACGGTTCCCGTCCGGATGGGAGCATAAAGACCTTTTCCAGAGGCGGTTCCGATGTGACGGGCTCCATTGTGGCAAAAGCGGTTCATGCAGATCTGTATGAGAACTGGACGGATGTATCCGGCTTTCTGGTGACAGACCCAAGGATTGTAGAGGATCCGGAGGTAATCGAGACCATTACATACAGAGAACTCCGGGAGCTTTCCTATATGGGAGCAAGCGTTCTTCATGAGGATGCGATCTTCCCTGTAAGAAAAGAGGGGATCCCCATTAATATCCGCAATACCAACCGTCCGGAGGATAAGGGAACGCTGATCGTAGAAACGACCTGCCGCAAGCCGCGCCACACGATCACAGGCGTAGCGGGAAAGAAGGGCTTCTGCGCCATCAACATTGAAAAGGCCATGATGAATACAGAGGTGGGCTTTGGGAGAAAGGTCTTAAGCGTGTTTGAAAAGTCAGGTATTTCTTTTGAGCATATGCCTTCCGGTATCGATACGATGACAATTTTTGTTCATCAGTCTGAGTTTGAGGATCATGAGCAGTCTGTGATCGCAGGAATCCACCGGGCTGTTGAGCCGGATGTGGTGGAGCTGGAATCCGATTTGGCTCTGATCGCTGTGGTTGGAAGAGGCATGCGCTCTAATCGCGGGACAGCAGGCCGTGTGTTCTCCGCCCTGGCTCATGCAAGAGTGAATGTAAAGATGATCGATCAGGGTTCCAGTGAGTGGAATATTATCATCGGCGTTAAGAATGATGACTTTGAGAAAGCAATTCGGGCCATCTATGATATTTTTGTACTGGCAGATCTGTAGGGATCGGCCGGGAGTTATACAGTGAAAACAGCCCGGGCGGGATTTTTTGGCCTGGGCCGTTTTATTTGATGGAAAAATGTGGTATACTTACGTTCAACACAGAATATATGCCGCGGCAGAGAACAAGAGAGGATTCATGAATAAAGAAAAGCATATTATCATCGCAGGCGGAGGTGCGGCAGGAATGATTGCCGCAGTAGCCGCTGCAAGAGAGGGCTGTAAAGTCAGCCTGTATGAAAAAAATGAAAAGCTGGGAAAGAAGCTGTTTATTACAGGAAAGGGACGCTGCAATGTGACAAATGCCTGTGATATGGAAGAACTTTTTGGAGCCGTTGTGACAAACCGCAAGTTTTTGTTCAGCAGCTTTTACGGCTTTACCAATGAGGACGTGATGGAGCTGTTTGAGGAGGCGGGGCTGCCTCTTAAAATCGAGCGCGGAAACCGTGTGTTCCCCTGCTCCGATCATTCTTCCGATGTGATTGCCGCTCTGGAGCGGATGATGCGCCAGGCAGGTGTAAAGGTATACTTAAGGCAGGAGATTAAGGGGCTGGCAGTGCGAAGCGAAGAGGATACGGATACCGGAGCGGTCCGGCAGGTCTGTTGCGGGATCTGTCTGGAAGGGCTGGACGGAAAGGAAAAAGAGGTGCCGGCGGATCGTGTGATCCTGGCTACGGGAGGTGTTTCCTACCCGTCTACCGGATCCACAGGGGACGGACATGCATGGGCTAAAATGCTGGGCCATAAAGTGACGGATCTTCTTCCGGCCCTGGTTCCCTTTGAAGCGGCGGAGAAAGAGGAGGTAAAGGCTCTTCAGGGGCTTTCTCTTAAAAATATTGAAATTGCTGTCTATAACGGGAAAAAGGAGCTTTACCGGGAATTTGGCGAGATGCTGTTTACGCATTTCGGAGTCAGCGGCCCCGTGATCTTAAGCGCCAGCTCCTTCTGTGCAAAGGCGGTGTCAAAGGGGGCCTTAAAGCTGGTTATCGATTTAAAACCGGCTCTTTCAGGAGAACAGCTGGATGAGCGTATCCTGAGGGATTTTGCAGAAGCGAAAAACAGGCAGTTTAAAAACAGCTTAAGTCATCTTTATCCTGCAAAGCTGATTCCGGAGATTATCCGCCGCAGCGGTATTGACCCGGATAAGCAGGTCAATGAGATCACCAGACAGGAACGGCGCAGGCTGGTGGAAGCTACAAAGGGACTTACCTTTACGCTCACCGGTCTTCGTCCGTTTAAGGAGGCTATTATTACCCAGGGAGGCATCAGCGTGAAGGAGACGGATCCTTCCACCATGGAGTCAAAACGGGTAAAGGGTCTGTATTTTGCAGGAGAGCTTCTGGATCTTGACGCAGTAACCGGAGGTTTTAATCTGCAGATTGCCTGGTCTACGGGCTGGCAGGCGGGAAAGGCTGCGGCTAAGGACACAACCCTATAATAACAGGAGGAAACAATGGAACACTTTAATATTGCAATTGACGGACCTGCGGGAGCAGGAAAAAGTACCATCGCAAAGCTGGCTGCAAAACGCCTGGGTTTTGTATACGTTGACACCGGGGCCATGTACCGCACCATAGCGCTGCATATTTTAAGAGAAGGCATCGATCCTCAGGATGAGGCGGCAGTCAGCGCAGCCTGCAGAAATGTAAATGTAACGATCGCCTATAAAGACGGCGTCCAGCAGGTTCTTTTAAATGGGGAAAATGTTTCCGGCCTGATCCGCGCCGAGGAGGTGGGAAAGACGGCTTCCGCCACCTCTGGCTATCTTCCTGTGAGAGAAAAGCTGGTGGAGCTTCAAAAGGAGCTTGCAAAGCGGGAAAATGTTGTTATGGACGGAAGGGATATCGGAACCTGTGTGCTTCCCGATGCTCCGGCTAAGATTTATCTGACTGCATCTGTAAAGGTACGGGCCGAGAGACGTTATAAGGAGCTGACAGAGAAGGGCATTGACGCTGATTTAAGGGAGATTGAGCGGGATATCGAAAGCCGGGATTATCAGGATATGCACAGAGAGCATTCTCCGCTTATGCAGGCAGAGGATGCGGTTTTGCTTGACAGCTCAGATATGACTCTGGATGAGGTGGTACGGGCTATCTTTGTTATTGCGGCAGAGAAGGGCTGCAGCGCAGCTGTCAGTGCTCTTGGAAATAAGGGGGAGGACAGATGAATGCGCAGGTAAAAGGGGCTGCTTCTTTTGAAATTCCGGAGGGCCGTACGGTCACCGTGGCAAAGACGGCCGGGTTTTGCTTTGGTGTAGAGCGGGCGGTAAATCAGGTATATGAACAGATTAAGGCAGTGAAAGAGGGAAAGGCAGAAGGCCCCATTTATACCTACGGTCCCATTATCCACAATGAAGAAGTGGTACGGGACTTAGAGGAAAAGGGCGTAACCGTTCTGGACACAGAGGAGGATTTAAAAGCTCTTCCTGAGGGAAAGGGGACAGTTATTATCCGTTCCCACGGCGTCAGCCGCCATATCTATGATATTTTAAAAGAGCGCGGGATCCGGATCGCAGACGCCACCTGTCCCTTTGTAAAGAAGATCCACCGCATTGTAGATGAGCATGCGGCGGCTGGGGATGCGGTTGTTATCATAGGAAGTCCTTTTCATCCGGAGGTGGAGGGTATAAGAGGCTGGGGCAATACATACACCACAGTGATTGAGAATGAGGCGGAAGCGCAAAATTATGTGGTTCCGGAGGGGAAAAAGCTGTGCGTAGTGTCTCAGACGACATTTAATTACAACAAATTTCAAGATTTAGTTGAAAAAATTTTAAAAAAGGGTTATGATAGTAGTGTTTTAAATACGATTTGCAATGCAACACAGGAAAGACAAGTGGAGGCAGCGAAGATCGCCTCTCGGGTGGACGCCATGATCGTTATTGGCGGCAGGCATTCTTCCAACACCCAGAAGCTTTACGAAATCTGTCTCAAGGAATGTAAGAACACCTTTTACATTCAGACACTCGGCGATTTAGATCCTGACAGTGTATCTTCTGTGCGCAGCGTAGGTATTACAGCTGGGGCATCCACCCCAAAAAAGATTATTGAGGAGGTTCATACCAGAATGGCAGAGCAGAGTTTTGCAGAGTTATTAAAGGAAGAGGAAGAATCAACCAAACCAATACGTACAGGAGAGATAGTCACCGGTCAGGTCATCGAAGTGAGCAAAGATGAGATTATTCTGAGCATCGCGGGCAACAAGTCCGAGGGCGTTATCACCCGCGACGAGTACAGCAACGATAACAGTGTGGATCTGACTACAAAAGTACAGATTGGTGAAGAGATGGAAGCTAAGGTTATCAAGTTAAATGACGGCGTAGGCATGGTTTCCTTATCTTTCAAGCGTATGGCAGCCGACAGAGGCAACAAGCGTCTGGAGGAGGCATTTGAGAATCAGGAGGTTTTAACTTCCAAGGTTACTCAGGTATTAGACGGCGGATTAAGCGTTGAGGTTGAGGGCGCAAGAGTATTTATTCCAGCCAGCCTTGTATCTGATACTTATGAGAAGGATCTGTCCAAGTACGCAGATCAGGACATCCAGTTCGTGATCACAGAGTTTAATCCAAAGAGAAGACGTATCATCGGCGACAGAAAGCAGCTTTTAGTTGCTGAGAAGGCAAAGCTGAAGGAAGAGTTATTTGCACGTATCCAGCCAGGTGATAAGGTTGAGGGTACTGTAAAGAACGTAACAGACTTTGGTGCATTTATCGATCTGGGCGGCGCTGACGGCCTGCTTCACATCTCTGAGATGAGCTGGGGCCGTGTAGAGAATCCTAAGAAGGTATTCAAGTCCGGTGATCGGGTAACTGTTCTGATCAAGGATATCCAGGGCGAGAAGATCGCATTAAGCTTAAAGTTCCCGGAGGCAAATCCATGGGCACAGGCTGCTGAGAAGTATGTAGCAGGCAATGTGGTAACAGGCCGCGTAGCACGTATGACTGATTTTGGCGCATTCGTTGAGTTAGAGCCAGGCGTAGACGCGCTGCTTCATGTTTCCCAGATTTCCAGAGAGCATATCGAGAAGCCATCTGATGTATTAAAGATCGGACAGGAGATTGAGGCTAAGGTCGTTGATTTCAACGAGGACGATCACAAGATCAGCTTAAGCGTAAAGGCTCTCCTTGCAGCTCCTCAGAATGAGGATGTTGCTGATGTAGACATCGATTCCTATTCCAACTAACAGCCAATAAGGCATGAAATAATAAGGCCCTGCGGATTTTCCGCGGGGCCTTGTTGTAGTATGGTGCGCCTAGCGGCGTATGCACAGCAGAAAATTTTCGATGTATTTTAAGGTGCTGCGCGGTCCATGGATGGATTTAAAAAAACAGAAGCCTCAAAAATGCCGTTTCCATGGCTGAAATTGAGAAAGCCGTGATACCGCTCTGTGAGGTAGCGCACCGAAGAGGTGCCAATGCCGATCCCGTCCCGCTTGGAGGAGATAAACTGGCCGTCCTGTTCTTTTATTTCATGGGAATAGGAGTTGCGGATGGACAGGGTGATCATGGACTGGCCGACAGAGTTTATAGTGACTGAGATAGCCGGTATTCCTCCCTCCTGTCTCAGACAGGCCTCCAGGGCATTGGAGAGCAGGTTTCCCAAGATGGTGCAAAAGTCCATGTCCGGCATAGGGAGAGCAGCAGGAAGGCACACATTGGCAGTTACATTGACCGAGTGTTCTCTGGCTGTCTGGAGATAATAATTTAACAGTGCATTGACCGGAGCGTTGGAGCAATAGGTATATGTATCGCAGCTTTCCTGGCTGCCCAGGTAGCTTTCCAGATAATCGGATGCAGCCGTGTACTCCTTCTGTCTCAGCAGCCCTTTCAGGATCGCCAGATGGTGGCGGAAATCATGCCGTGCCTTTAACAGCTGCTCTAAGTTGATCTGAAGATTGGCCGTTTGGGAGGTCAGAGCATCGGACACTACCTTCATGGTTCGGTATTCCTCCTTCAGAGCAAAGCTCTGAGTGAGGAGAAAGAGGATCTGCAGGGTAGTGATGTGCACGGTATATACACAGATCAGCCAGAAAAGGGTAATGAGGAGAACATTGTAGTTATAATCATCAGGGCGAAGCTCCGGCATATAGATAAGCCCCATATCCATATAGTACATGAGAAAGAAAAAGGCGGGGATCAAAAGCATTCTTCTCCATACCGGAAGAAAACGGGTATAATAAACAGCCTGTCTCAGCCGTGTTCCAATGACGGCTGTGATGATGAGGACTGCGGCGGGAATCAGAAGCAGTTCCAGAGAACGGACACAGGCGGTATGCGGGATAGAGGGATTGTGAGAGGTGATTAAAACGGTGAGAAAGCGGGACAGCAGGGAAGCGGAGTCGGAAACATTTTTAAAGAGGAAGAGCGTATAGGCAGCTGCCTGTATTTTTACCTTTGTAAGAAGGAGGCATAAAGACAGTGAAAATGCCATAAGAAGCAGAGACCAGATCAGGCCGTGTCTGGAAAAGCCGGGAAGCAGGCGCAGGAAAAAAAGAAACAGCCCACAGATGATAAACAGATATCCGAAAAGGATACCTGCGATTCTGTGGGCATCATAACGCCATTCTAAACGAAAGATCCATAAAAATGGAAGGATCACTGAGAGAGGATCCAACACCAGCAGTGCGGAAAGCTGAAGATTTAAAAGGTTCATTCAATACCTCCATTTATCTTCCGGAATTGATAATCCGCATATTGCTGATGAATCTGGAGCCTGAGGCTTCTGGTAATAGGCAGATGTTCACCGGACGTAAGGACAAAAGAGGTTTTTTCCAGACGAACCACCTTGTCCAGGTTAATGATACAGTTGCGATAGCAGCTGATAAACTGTGGGTAACACAGCAAAAGTTTCGAAAAGTCCTCAAACCGCATATAGGTCTTTACGATCCGGTCAGCCAGATGGATCTGTATGTAGTGATTAAAGTAATCGGTGTATAAAATTGTATCAATGGGAATTTTTACCATGACCCGGCTTTCCTTTACCTCAATATAATGGGAAGAGCGCTTCGCCTTCATGGAAAGGTAATAATCCATGGTCTGAGAAAAATCCGCTGTGGAAATGGGCTTTACCAGATAGTCCAGTGCCTTTAAAGAATAGCTTTTTAATGCAAAGTCCGGGCTTACTGTGGTAAAGATAATAGTACAACCGGTATCTTCACGGCGGATGTGTTCTGCCAGACGGATGCCGGATGCTGTGTCGGAATCTTTGTCCAGAAAGATATCAATGAAGATTAAATCAAAAACGCCGGATTTCCATGATCTGAGAAAATCCGCCGCACGAGTGAAAGTCGATACCTGTAAGGCCAGAGAACAGGCAGAGCAGTAAGCGCCAAGGAGCTGCGATAAATGACAGCTGTCCTGAGCGCAGTCATCAACGATTGCAATATTCAAAGTAACCCCTTCTTCCGGCTGCTATGGCCGGCCGCTTTCTGAATTGCGGTGAAAAAAATTTTCGCTTTTCATTATGAAACGATATATTTTCTTCACTTTCAGTATAATATACAAAAGTTCAAAAAGCAAGAAAAATCGGAATATATTGTAAAAATATGGATAGACTTTTCCTTAATGAATCCCTTTTGTCTATAGAGAAAGGGAAGGAAAGGAGTTTGGCAGCATGGAGAAAAGCACGCATAAAAAAAACTTTGACCCGGAGCATATGAGCCCGCAGGAGCAGCTGAAATTTGAAATTGCACAGGAGCTGGGACTGGATGCGAAGGTGTTGGAACAAGGCTGGCGGAGCCTGACATCCAAGGAAAGCGGACGTATCGGAGGAATGATGACAAAGCGCAGACGCCAGATGAAGGAAGCTGCAGGCAAGGAAAAGGATAGTTGAAAGAAGGGGCTTCATCCGCTATACTTAGGATGAGATCTAGGCGAAGGCGGCGGCCGGAGAAAGGACAGGAGATAGAGGATGAAGCTTGCAGTTATCTGTTTTACAAAGAAGGGCGCTTTGATCGGTAGGCGCCTGTATACATATTTTAAAGCACAGGGAGTGAACTGTGAGGCCTGTGTGCCGGAGCGGTTTTTAGAGCAGGACTGGAAGGCAGATGGGATGAAGAGCCGGGGAAAGGAAAACCTGACCCAGTGGAGCGGCCGGCAGTTTTCGGAGAAAAATGCTATGATCTTTATAGGCGCTGCGGGGATTGCCGTACGGGCGGCGGCTCCGTGGATCCGGGACAAGTTTGTGGATCCTCCGGTAATTGTGATCGATGAAACGGCCCGATTTGTGATCCCTCTGTTATCCGGTCATGTGGGAGGAGCCAATGAGCTGGCCTGTGAGCTGGCAGCATTTCTTGGCGCAGTGCCGGTGATCACTACGGCTACGGACCGAAACGGACTCTTTGCAGTGGATCTCTTTGCGGCAGGAAACGGGCTGGTTTTGACGGACCGGAAGATGGCAAGAGAAATTTCTGCCCGGATCCTGGAGGGGAAAACCGTTGGGTTTATAAGCGATTTCCCCACAGATGGAGTACCGGAGGGCTGTGCGCCTTACTGGCAGGAGTATACCATCTGGATTACCATAAAAGACCGGCTGCCAAAGGAAATGCCTCAGGGGATCAAGGTGCTGCGTCTGGTACCGCGGGCAGTGACGTTAGGCGTTGGCTGCCGAAAGGGGATTCCTTTTCCGGTTCTGAAAGAACGGGTAGATGCATGCCTGAAGGAGGCGAAAATTGCACCTGAGGCGGTAAAGAGGCTGGCTTCCGTTGACCGGAAAAAGGAGGAGCCGGCGATTTTACAGCTGGCAAAGGAGCGGGGACTGGAGCTTTGCTTTTATACCGCAGAGGAACTGGCTCTGGTGCAGGGAGATTTTAAAGAATCAGAATTTATGCGAACTGGCGGCCTGCGCTGGTGGCGGAAGGCTGATTTTGAAAAAAAGGACGGGAGAGGGAACGGCCGTGGCAGCCGCGTGTAAGGCTTTAGATGTGATTTTGTGTGAAAAGGGATTTGGAGAACGGTAGTGCTAGGCCGTATTTTTTCGTTGTGCAATGAAATGCCATATGGTATACTTTTTGGCAGAATGAAAAAAACGGGTGAACGATGGAACAGATTTTTACATACAGAAACCAGAAAAAATTAAGGTGGGGCTATACCACAGGGACCTGTGCGGCGGCGGCTTCTCTAGCCGCTGTTCTCATGCTGCTCAGGAGGAAGGAAACGGAACTGGTAAGCCTTACAACGCCAAAAGGGGTCCGTCTGGAGCTGGAGATTGAGGATATTCAGATGGGGGAAAACTGGGTTTCCTGTGCGGTGCGCAAGGATGGAGGGGATGATCCGGATGTGACGAACGGAATGCTTGTGTACTCCCGTGCAGAATATGGAACAGGAAGCGCAGAGGGAGAGCCGGAGAATGGATATGTGTTTGAGCGGGAAGGCGTTCGGATTGAGCTTATGGCAGGAGAAGGCGTAGGCGTTGTTACAAAGCCGGGACTTAACTGTCCGGTGGG
>OOBW01001459.1_pt1 | contig 10403 bp, 8 predicted proteins | sample 1671701 | NCBI WGS metagenome assembly OOBW01 (sample SAMN06348183, study PRJEB24527) | human gut metagenome | biome: human gut; feature: ankylosing spondylitis patient; material: feces | host: Homo sapiens | place: China | collected 2015-10 | reverse complement strand
GGAGGAATCCAGCCCGCCGGAGAGCAGGGCGGCCACCGGCGCATCGCTGCGCAGCCGCCAGCGGCATGCCCGGGAGAACTCCTCGGCCACCTGCTCCTCCCACTGGGCCTGGGTATAGCTGTCATCGTAGCGGACATGCAGCGTCCAGTAAGGGGTGACCGTCACGGAGACGATGCGGTCCCCTTCCGGGGCCACCTGCACCACCAGCTTGTGCCCCGGGGGGAGCGCCCGCATTCCCTCGATGAGCGTTTCATCGTCGTAGTCGCCCAGGCGGTACATCAGATTCGCCGCCAGGTACGGCCTGTTGAAGGTCCGCCGGATGGTGGGGTCCTGACAGAGCTGTTTTAATTCGGAGCCCAGCAGCAGCTTGTTGGCGTTGTGGTAGTAGTGAAGGGGCTTGGCTCCCAGCCGGTCCCGGGCGCAAAACAGCTTGTTCTCTTTGCCGTCCCAGAGGGCAAAGCCCCACATGCCATTGAAATGGTCCAGGCAGTCCTCGCCCCACTGGCAGTAGGCATGGAGCAGGACCTCGGTATCGCAGTTCGTTCGAAAGCGATGCCCCAACGCCTCCAGCTGCGCCCGCAGCTCCAGATAGTTATAGAGCTCCCCATTGTAGGTGAGCGTGAGCTCCCGCTCTGGCAGGGCCATGGGCTGGTGGCCGGCGGCACTGAGATCCAAAATGCTCAGCCGCCGGTGCCCCAGTCCCAGAAAGGTTCCGCTGCCTCCCTGCTCCAGAGGGGGCAGAGAGAGCTGGGGCAGCGTGTCCTCTCCCCGGTAAAAGGCCGCGCCCCCTTTGCCGATCAGCGCATAGCCTTCATCATCCGGGCCCCGATGGCGGATCACATCCGTCATGCGGCGCAGCGTGTCCGTATCCACGCCCCGGTCCAGATCCAGATAACCACTGATCCCACACATACACGATCTCCTCTCTTTCAGCGGAAGAGCGCGCCTACACCGGAACAGGAGCCTCTATTCCCTGTGGGACGTTGAGACCTGTCAGCGGGAGAAGCGCCCGGTAAAGTCCGTGGAGGCCACATCCTTCAGCGGCAGCTTCACCGGCAGTCCCGTGGCCGCGGACTGATACATGGCCAGGATCATCTCCAGGGCTCGGCGGCCGGCCTTCGCATCGATATAAGGCGGCCGGTCCTGGGCGATGGCGTCCATCATGTCCGCGTAGACCAGGGTGTGGCCATTGCCGTAGACATTGCTGGTGGCTTCCTGCAGCCCCTTGAGGTCCGCGTCCTCCGGGCGCTGGTCGGCAAAGTCCCACACGTCGATGTTGTTGGTGGACGTGCCGCCGATCTTCACCGTGCCTGTCTCTCCGAACAGATAGAGCGTTTCCTCCAGATTCTTGGGGTAAACATTGGTGGTACCCTCAATGGTACCGATGGCCCCGTTTTTGAACTTCACCACGGCCATGCCCACATCCTCGCACTCCAGATAGTGGTGGAACTGCTGGGCGGTCTGCGCATAGACCTCCTCCACCTCGTCTCCCATCATCCAGCGCAGCAGATCCACACCGTGGATGCACTGGTTCATCATGCACCCGCCGTCCTGGGCCCAGGTGCCGCGCCAGGGAGCCTGGTCGTAATAGCCCTTGTTCCGGTTCCAGCGCACATGGATAGACCCGTGGGAGAGCTTGCCGAAGCGGCCCTCCTCCAGTGCCTTCCGGGTAGCCTGCACCGCCGGGTTGAAGCGGTTTTGATGGCAGGCGCACACCTTGACATGGTTCCGCTGCGCGGCTTCCACGATGGCGTCGGCGTCAGCCATGGACATGGCCATGGGCTTTTCGATGATGACGTTGACGCCGTGGGCGATACAGTAAAGCGCGATCTCGGCGTGGATGCCACTTTCGGTGGCGATGCCCACCAGGGTGGGCTTTTCCGTCTCCACCATCTCTTTATAATCGGTATAGCGGCGAATGGAGGCATCCTGCTCCAGGCCGTGCTTGGCCAGCAGCGCTTCCATGGCCTCGGGCTTGACGTCGCAGACGGCGGAAAGCTCCAGATGGTTGTTCAGAACGGCTTTGATGTGATTGGTGGCGATGCGGCCACAGCCGATGAGCGCATATTTCATAACAACATTCCTCTTCTCTGTTTGATAGTATCAGTTCCCGGTCCGCTCCTGCGGAGAGGAAAACATCATGCCTACTGCAAAGACCCGGTCCGCGATCATCCGGGGGATCTGCTCAGCCTGTACATGCTCCGAAAGGATACCCAGTTCTCTGCACCGCTCCACAGCGGCGTGATACGCCGGAGAGGACAGCCCCTGGGCAAAGCAGCGGTCGATGCGGGCGGGGACCCGGCTGCGCCGGAAGACGCGCCCGGCCGCCACTTTCGCAAGGAACCACATGCTTCTCGCCCTCTCCGTCCCTGCCCGGGCGCTGTCGCAGGTGAGGCCGCGGTCCGTCGGGATGTCCTTGAGGACAGGTGCGTGTTGGGTGACCTGACGGCGCTGCCAGGCCTGCATCTCCAGCCGGCGGGGCGGCTGCCCCAGGACCGACGCAGCCACGGACCGTTCCATCAGGGGCGTATAGGCCGCGTAAAAGCGGTTCTCCATATTGCTGATGCCCGCCAGGCGCATCTGCATGATGGCATAGCCGGCGCAGAGATAGGACTCGGCCTTGGTGGGCCGGCTATACCGGCTGAATTTGCGGTACAGCCGCTCCGGCGTCTGCCGGATAGCCTCCTCCGTCTGCCCTCCGCAGATGCCGTCGGGAAAGTCGTAGGTGATGACCTTGAATCTCAAAAAGCGCTTCCAGTCAGGTTTGCCGCCGTAAAAGGGAAAGTCCTGGTTGAGGAAGCTGTTTTTGTACAGCTCCCCGGCGCCGCCTCCGAATTTCAGGGCAATGCCACGGGCGGCAAGGCCGCCGGACTGCTTTGCCAGGCGATAGGCGCCGCACACGCCCGCCATGCCGTCCGCCTGGCGGATGGTCTCTTGCAGCCAGGCATCTCCCTCCGGCGCATCGGAAAAGGCCGTCAGCTCCTGCCCCAAAACATCAGCGATCTTCCCGGCCAGGCACACGTCCGGATGATCGGGAGGACCGGTCACCGTCAGGGCAGGCCGGACCCCGTTGGCCAGAAGATGCGCCAGGACAGAGCGGCTGTCGACGCCGCCTGTGACCGCACAGCCCATGGAAAGTCCCTGCGCTGCCCGGCAGACCCGCGCCATCAGCGACGCCATGGCCTCCTGGCCAGGCTCCAATTGCTCCAGCGGGGGGAGCTCCTTGGAGCGCGTCTCGATGCCGGTATCCCGCACGACATAGTAACAGTCGGGGTCACTCCTGGTCACGCCGGAAAAGATCGTGTCATAGGAGTACGTACAGCCAAAATAGAGAAATTCCGCAATGGCGACGGGATTTGGCTTTCTTTCCTCCGGTGCTGCGCTTTCATACAGGGACGGGGAGATGGTCCCCGTCTGCCAGTTGATGAAAAAGGACGACCCGCCGTAGTTGTCGGCAAACCAGACGGCCGTTCCGTCCTCCCGGTCGATCCGGGCCCGGTAGACGCCGAGACAATCCGCGAAGTCCAGCACGCCCGTGGACTGATACTGAGCGAGGAACGCCCGGGCGGAGGCCTCCCCGCAGGGAAGATCCCGGTATGCAAAAAAACCTGTGACGTGCATGCACGCGCCGCCGTGTTTGACGATGGTTTCCATCATCTCTGTGTTTCGCCTCCCCTACCAGACCACGCGCCGGACAGATCCGGCTCATCGGCCCTTGTCACAAGATCCGCTCAAGTCTCGATAGAGCCCCAGCAGCGTCTGTTCCTCCACGCTCCAGTTGAATGCCTCCCGGACGGCTCTGCGGCCGTTCTCGCCCATCTGACGGGCTTCCTCCGGATGCTCCAGCAGGCGGCGCAGGGCCAGGACCACCTGGTCCACATCTTCCGGGTCTACGCACACGCCGCAGTGATACCGCTCCACGAATTCCCGCCACAGGGAAAAATCCGTGCAGATCACCGGCAGACCCGCCATCATCTCTTCAAAGATCTTGGTGTTGCCCATGGTGCCGCTGTGCCCGTTGGTATTCTTTCCCGGGCGCAGCAGCGCGACTCCCGCCCGGCAGTGCGCCATCTGCTTCGCCACTTCTCCGTGGGGGATCCGACCCAGGTAATCTGTCTGCGCCCAGCCAGGCAGTGCCTCCAGGCGGGAAAGGTACGCCTCCCCCACCGGGCCGCAGAGGGTATAGCGGCACTCCGGCACCTTCTCCAGGGCCTTGAGGACCGTCTCGTGCATCCATTGGGGGGTGATGCCGCCGGCGAATATGATCCGCGCGTCCCCGCCGTCATCGGGCATGGGAGCCTCCCGAAAGATGGGATAATTCGTCACCTGCACGGTCCGGGGATTGATCTCGGAAAAATAGTCCACGATATGAGGCGAGACGCTGATGACTGCATCCAGCCGCCGGCAGACGGAGGCCTCATACGCCTGATACAGACGGTACACGATCCGGCGCAGGGGCTTTGGGAGCCAGTGCTTTTCCAGGATGGCCTGAGCAGTAAACTCATGGCTGTCGAATATGACCACCTTCCCGCGGCGCTTGAGCCGCAGTCCATATGGCAGCAGCTCCGGGTCATGGAGATGGTAGACCTCGGCGTCCAGTGCCAGCGCCTGCCGGTATATCCTGCGGGCAAAGAACAGCATCCGGAAAAGACGGCCGCCTGAGGGCACGCCCACGCCCACGACCCGGACGCCGGCCTCCTCACGGGCCGGGCCCCGGGCCACCAGAGATACCTCGTATCCCGCCTTTGCCAGAGAGACGCATTCCTTATAAAAGATCCTGGTGTCGTCGGATGCGTGGGCGCTGGTCATATGGCAGACGTGTATCATTGCAGGAATTTTCGGATCTCAGAGACGATCTTCTCCGCGGAATGGCCGTCTCCGAAGGGCTGGTAGGCGGGGTCGAACGTCACGGGCCGGGACAGCTTTTCCAGGATGTCCGCCTTTTCCGGCCTGGCCAGCTGATTGTAGCCGTTGACCATGGTCTCCGGCCAGCCCACATAGTCCAGCACCGTCACGCAGGGCTTTTTGGCGAAGAATGCCTCCCGCTGGACACCGCCGGAGTCTGTCACGATTTTTTCAGCCCGGTTCACCAGGGAGATGGACGTCTGATAGCCCATAGGCTGCGTCAAGAGCAGGTTCCGGTAGGCTCGCTGGCTGCAAAGCCGCTCTGCCCTGGCGTGATTCCTGGGATGCACCGGGTAGATCACCGGGGCATCCAGTGCCTCCATAGCATCAAAAATACCCCGGAGATTTTCGTCCGTATCCGTATTCTCCTGACGGTGGCAGGTGAGATAGTAGAATTTGGCCGGGACCTCCAGCGGAGTGCCTTGGAAATCCACGATGCCCGCCAGTTCACTGCCGTCCAGCTGCCGGGTGTAGTAGCAGAAGGCGTCATACATCGGGTCTCCCACCAGTACCACAGAATCCTGGAAGCCTTCCCGACGGAGAAACTCCACGCCGGAGGGGGTACATACCAAGTGCAGGCTGGAAACATGATCCGTCACGATGCGGTTGACTTCCTCAGGGCTTTCCAACGTTCCCAGGCGGTTACCCGCTTCCACATGGCAGATGGGGATATGGAGCTTTACGGCCGCCAGTGCCGCAGCCATGGTGGAATTGGTGTCGCCGAAGACCAGCACCATGTCCGGCGCTTCCTTCATGAAGACTTCCTCCAGTTTTTCCAGCATCTCCCCGGTCATCTTGCCGTGGCTTCCGCCGGAGATCCCCAGATTATAATCCGGCTTGGGAATATCCATCTCTTCAAAAAAGACATCGGACATATTGTGGTCATAGTGCTGTCCCGTGTGGATGAGCACTTCCTGAAACTCCTTCCGCAGGACCCGGGACACCACGGCTAACTTGATGAACTGTGGGCGCGCCCCCACAACGGAACAGATCTTCTTCACTTACAGCACCTCGATATTCTCCCGGTTGGAGATGTTTTTCATCACGTTTTTGCAGTCAAACACCGGCACACCGCAGTTGGCTACCATCTGATAGTCCACATTGCTGTGGGCGGTGGTGATGATGACCAGGTCGTACCCCTTCACCACCTCGGCGTTCAGCGTTTCCACACCGGTATACCACTGTCCGTTATGGCGAAGCTTGGGGATGAAAGGATCATAAAAGTCGGTCTGGGCGCCGGTCTTGTGGAATTCCTCCATCACCCGGATGGCAGGGCTTTCCCGGTAGTCGTCGATATCCTGCTTGTAGGCCATGCCCAGCATCAGGACCTTGGCGCCGTTGAGCGCCTTCTTGTGGCGGTTGAGGATCTTACCGGCGCGCTCCACCGTATACTCCGGCATCCGGTCGTTGACCATCATGGACGCCTCGATCATGGACGTGTGGAAGCCGTATTCCCGGGCCTTCCAGCTCAAGTAGTAGGGATCCAGGGGGATGCAGTGCCCGCCCAGGCCCGGACCGGGATAGAACGCCTGGAAGCCGTAGGGCTTGGTCTTGGCGGCGTCGATGACCTCCCAGATGTCGATGTTCATTTTGTTGCACAAAATGGCCAGCTCATTTACCAGGCCGATGTTGATGTTGCGGTAGGTATTCTCCAGGATCTTCTCCATCTCCGCCACGGCGGGAGAGGATACGGTGGTCACATCTCCCTCCAGGATGGAGCGGTACACCATGGCGATGACCTCCACGGCGTCGGCGCCGATGGCGCCCACAACCTTGGGGGTATTGCTGGTCTTGTAGATGAGATTGCCCGGATCGATGCGCTCGGGAGAGAAGCCCAGATAGAAGTCCGTCCCGCACTTGAGGCCGCTGCCCTCCTCCAGAAGGGGCTTGAGCAGTTCCTCAGTGGTGCCGGGATAAGTGGTGGACTCCAGCACCACGATGGAGCCCCGGGTCAGATGCTTGGCAATGGCAATCGTGGAATCCCGGACATAACTGATGTCAGGCTGCTGGTGCTTGTCCAGCGGAGTGGGCACGCAGATGGCAATGAAATCCACATCGCACACCCTGGAAAAATCTGTGGTGGCGCTGAGCATTCCGCTGGACACTAGTTCCTCCAGATCGGAGTTGACCACATCGCCGATATAATTCTTTCCGGCGTTGACCATGTCCACCTTTTCCTGCTGCACGTCAAAGCCAATGGTGTGGAAGCCGTGCTTGGCCTTATCCACAGCCAGCGGCAGTCCCACATAGCCCAGGCCACACACACCCATGGTCAGGGTCCTGTTTTTGATTTTTTCGATCAGTTCTTCCTTCATCGTCATATTTTCTCGAGCTCCTCTACTGCGGATTTATCATTCATGTGATACTGTTTGCCGCAAGCGGTACAGCAAGCCTTGCCCTCCGCGAAATGCAGCTTTTCCCCACACTGGCACACATACCCCTGCACCTTGGCGGGAGATCCATAGACCATAGCGTAGTCCGGGACGTTTTTCGTCACCACCGATCCGGCCCCCACGAAGGCATACCGGCCGATGTCATGTCCGCAGACGATGGTTGCATTGGCGCCGATGCTGGCGCCTTTTTTCACCACCGTCCGACGGTATTCGCTCTTGCGCTCGATAAAAGCCCGGGGATTGATGACGTTGGTAAAAACACAGGAGGGGCCAAGGAACACGCCGTCCTCACACTCCACACCGGTATAGACGGAGACATTGTTCTGGATCTTGCAGCCGTTCCCCAGCCTGACGCCCGGAGAGATGACCACGTTTTGCCCGATGTTGCAGCGCTCTCCGATGGTACAGCCGCTCATGATGTGGGAAAAATGCCAGATCTTCGTTCCCGCGCCGATGTCGCAGCCTTCATCCACATAGCTGGAGGGATGGACAAAATACGCCTTCTCTGCCATCACAGCGCCTCCAATACCGCGTCGATGATCTGCTGCTGCTCCGCCTGCTCCAGATACGGGTGCATAGGCAGGGAGAAGGTCCGGGCACAGTAGTCATCTGCATTGCGGAAGGTCTCCCCGTAATGGGGCTCATCCCGGAACACCGGCAGGGCATGCTGGGGTGTGGGATAATAGATCATATTGGGAATGCCGGCCTCTTTCAAATGGGCCACGATCTTGTCCCGCTGTGCGGTATCTGCCGCCAGCAGTGCATACTGGGCCCAGGCGCTGACGCAACCCTCTGCCACGAAGGGCGTAGTGAGCTTTCCCGCAAAGGCCCGGCCACCGCTCTACCACCTGCTGGCGGGCATCGATCTCATAGTCCCCCAGGGCCTTGAGCTTCGGCAGCAGCACGGCGGCCTGCATGGCGTCCAGCCGGGAATTCATGCCCACCCGGACGTTGTCGTACTTGCCGCCGGGACCCTTACCGTGTACACAGAGGGAGCGGATCAGGTCCGCCGTGTGGTCATCGTCGGTGAAGATGGCGCCGCCGTCGCCATAGCAGCCCAAAGGCTTGGCCGGGAAGAAGGAAGTGGTGGCAATTTGGCCGAAAGAACAGGCCTTCTTCCCGTGATAGGAAGCGCCGAAGCTCTGGGCGGCGTCCTCAATAAGGAACAGGCTGTACTTTTCACAGATGGGAACGATGACGTCATAATCGCAGGGATTGCCCAGGATATCCACAGCCACCACGGCCTTGGGAGTCAGCTTCCCCTCCGCCAGCACTGCCTGGATCTGCCGCTCCAGGCTTTCCGGACTCAGGCAGTAGGTGTCGGGCGTGATGTCACAAAACACGGAGACCGCGCCGAACATCTTGGCAGGCTCCGTGGAGGAGATGAAGGTCATGTCAGGGCAGAATACCGCGTCTCCCGCGCCCACGCCCGCCACCATATAGGCGATCTGCAGGGCGTCGGTGCCGTTGGCACACGTGATGCAGTGCTTGCGGCCGGTGAAGGATGCCAGCTTCTCCTCCAGCTCTTTGACATAGGGACCGCCGATGAAAACCGCACTGTCTACTACCGCCTGGATATTGGCGTCGATCCCCGCTTTCAGGGCATGATACTGGGCTTTCAAATCAATAAATTGCATATTATCCCTCTTTCTTTTTATCAAACGGTTTTGCGGGGTTGCCTGCCACAGTCGTGTAGGCCGGAACATCCCGCACCACCACGGAACCCATGCCTACAAAGCCGCCTTCCTCCACCTGTACCTGATTGCGGATAATACTGGTGGCCACATAGCTGTGTGCTCCGAAGCGGCAGGATCCGTAGATGCTGGTACCGCACACAAATGCGGAGTTTTCGCCCAACTCGCTGTTATGCCCCACGCGGACCTGGGCATCGATCTTAACGCCGGAGCTGATGATGGAGTCGTCAATGACGCCCCGGCTGATGCTGCAATTTTCCAGAATGGTAACGTCATCGCCGATATGGACGCCGCCAAAGTGCCGGACCATCGTCTTTCGGTGAGCTGCATCCTCGGTAAAGCCGAACCCATCATGGCCGATGACGGTGCCAGAGCAAATGGTGCAACGGCTTCCTACCGTCACCCGGTTCACCATTACCACGTTGTTCCAGATGACCGTATCATCTCCAATGGTGATCTCTCCATCCAGCGTGCAGTTGTGGCCGATGCGGACATTGCTTCCCAGTTTGACCCGGGGACCGATATACGTGCCCTGCCCGATGGCGGGCCGGGTCTCATCCTCTCCGTAAAAATGCTCGATGGTACTGAAAAACGCCCGCTTGCTCTCTGCTGTGCGGATCACGTTGGCCGCACCCTCCAGCTCCATATCGGGGCCGGTGAACACCAGCGTCAGCGCGGAGAGATTAAAGTGTTCCGGCACATTTTTCAACGCTTTGACCCAGGTGAACGAGCCGGGGCAGTAGTGGGACAGGGAGGAAAAGCGCTCCACCTGGGCCAGGGGATCGCCCTGAAAGGTATACGCAAGCTCCATCCCATCTAAAAATTCCAGGATCTCCTGGATCTTCACAGGGACGCACCTCCCCCCATGATGCTGGCAAGGTCTGTGATATTTTCCTCCATCTGCCGGTAGCGCTCCTGATTGGCGGAGGAAATGAACCGCCGCACCGTGACTTCAATGGGCTCTTCCTGATAGTGATACCAGAAAGCGTGGGTCAGGATGTGCAGGCGGTCATACCTGCCCGAAGCCACGATCTCCTCCACCGGCTCCCGCCATCTCCGGCGGCTGTCCGAGAGGTATTTGAAATCATGGAAAAACGTCTGCCCATAGGAATTGATCATACCGGGGATCTGCAGGTCCGCATCCAGCGTGGCCTGAGACGGACGGTGCATGGAAACGCTGGTTACCGGTGTTTCCAAAAGGGCGGATAGCATGTCCCGTTCCCGCAGGATATGCGCTGCAGTTTCCTCTATCCCAGCCTCAGGATAAGCCTTCTCATCAAAATGCAGGCCCAGCTCATGCCCCAGAGCTTGGATCTGCCCCAGCGTCTCCAGGCAGCGACGGGCAGCCACATTATAAAATTCACTGCGCAACAGAACAAAATACGTGCTGTGCACGCCCATTTCCCGCTCC
>OOBW01001458.1_pt1 | contig 10408 bp, 6 predicted proteins | sample 1671701 | NCBI WGS metagenome assembly OOBW01 (sample SAMN06348183, study PRJEB24527) | human gut metagenome | biome: human gut; feature: ankylosing spondylitis patient; material: feces | host: Homo sapiens | place: China | collected 2015-10 | reverse complement strand
ATCGGAGAAGACATCACTGATATCGAACAGATAGACGATACTCACTTCTTTATCGGTACGGAACAAGGTATCCATCATGCGGAGTTGAAGAATCAAGGGCTACATTTGCTTCCTTGCGACAAACTGGATAATCTTCCGATACAAATCAATGAACTTTATTTCCACCGTCCCTCACGTAAACTATTCATCGGGACGTTTGAACGCGGTATTTATGTCTATGACATGAATACCAAACAAAGCACTCAGCCCCATATGAGCCTGACCGACGTCAGCATCACGCGGATAAAGCCGTTGAATAATAAAGAACTGCTTGTCGCTACAGACGGTGCTGGAGTGTATAAGATAAACATAAACTCTTATCTGACTACTCCTTATATCGTTGCCGATTACAACCAGTACAATGAAATGAACGGTAACAACATCTCTGACTTTTACGTAGACGATGAACAACGTATCTGGCTCGCCAATTATCCAATCGGTATCACGGTACGCAATAACCGCCATTCAAGCTATAACTGGATAAAACATTCTATCGGTAACAAACAATCACTTATTAACGACCAGGTAAATTCTATTATTGAGGACAGTGAAAGAGATTTGTGGTATGCCACCAATAACGGAATCAGTTATTACAATTCCGAAACCGGAGTATGGCATTCGTTCATGAGTTCTTTTGAAAAGAATGGAGGCAACAAGAATCACATATTCGTTACACTATGCGAGGTAGAGCCGGGAATTATCTGGGCTGCCGGATATAGTTCGGGCATCTATCAAATAAACAAACGGACCTTATCTGTCGAGTATATCACTCCATCTTCACTGTATGGAGTCAACATCCGGCCGGATAAGTACATCCGTTCGATCATAAAAACAGCCGATGGAGACATCTGGTCGGGAGGTTACTACAACCTGAAACGCATTGATTTTCATAAAAAGACTCTTCGCCTATACCCCAAGCTGAACTCGATAACTTCCATCATGGAAAAAGACAGTAAGCAGATGTGGATAGGTACGGCCACAGGACTATACTTATTAGAGAAAGAATCCGGTAAGTACCAACGTATCGAACTTCCTGTAGAATCAATGTATATTTATTCTCTGTACCAAGCACGGAACGGGCTTCTTTACATCGGAACAAGTGGTTCCGGATTATTGATATACGACCCGGAAAAGAGAACTTTCACCCACTACCACAGAGACAACTGCGCGCTGATTTCCAATAACATATATACCATTCTTTCGGATACCGACGATGACATTATCATGAGTACCGAAAATGGGCTCAGCAGTTATTATCCGGCAGAAAAATTGTTCCATAACTGGACCAAAGATCAAGGACTAATGGCCAGCCATTTCAATGCCGGCTCAGGTACATTGCGTAAAAACGGTAACTTTATATTCGGCAGCTCAGACGGTGCCATCGAGTTTAACAAGGAAATGAAGATACCCAGGAAGTACAGTTCTAAAATGGTACTCAGTGATCTGACAATTTTTTATCAAACGGTCTATCCCGGTGACGAAAACTCCCCGTTAAGTACGGATATCGATGATACCAAAGAACTGGAACTCAGTTACAGCCAAAATATCTTTTCGCTGAAAGTGTCCTCCATCAACTACGATTATCCGTCGAATATTCTATATTCATGGAAGTTGGAAGGATTTTACGACCAGTGGAGCCGTCCCGGAAATGAAAACATCATCCGTTTCACCAATCTGAGTCCGGGAGAGTATACCCTTCATATCCGTGCAGTCTCTAACGAAGATAAACGTATCGTACTCGAAGAACGTACCATGAAAATCAGTATTGCCCAACCCATTTGGCTCAGTTTCTGGGCCATGCTGGTCTATGCAATCGTACTGGCAGTAATTGCCATCATTACTCTCCGCATCATTATTTTGAGAAAACAAAGAAAAGTATCGGACGAGAAAATCCATTTCTTCATCAACACGGCGCATGACATCCGTACCCCGCTGACATTGATCAAGGCACCGCTCGAAGAGATACGCGAACGGGAAGCGTTGACAAAAGATGGCATCAGCAACATGAATACGGCACTGCGAAACGTAAATGCCCTACTGCGTCTGACCACCAACCTGATCAACTTTGAACGGGCAGACGTATATTCGTCAGAACTTTATATTTCGGAATATGAACTGAATACCTATCTGACGGAGACTTTCAACGCATTCCGTCCATACGCAAGCGTGAAGCATATTAACTTCACCTACGAAAGCAATTTCCGTTACCTGAATGTATGGATTGACAAAGAGAAGATGGATTCAATCCTGAAAAATATCATCTCGAATGCCTTGAAATATACACCGGAGAACGGTAGCGTACATATTTATGCTTCGGAGACCAATGACAGTTGGAATGTAGAGGTAAACGATACAGGTATCGGAATACCTGCCAATGAGCAGAAGAAGTTATTTAAAATACATTTCCGGGGAAGCAATGCGATCAACTCTAAAGTAACCGGAAGTGGTATCGGACTCATGCTTGTATGGAAACTGGTTCATCTGCACAAAGGTAAAATCAATCTGAGCAGCGTGGAACATCAGGGATCGTCTATCAAAGTAAGTTTTCCGAAGGACAGTAAGCACTTTCATAAAGCACACCTGGCAACCCGTACCCGTGAACTCAGCACAGAGCAAGTGCCACACGTGTCTCCGGCCGAGATTTATGAAAAGGCGAAAAAGCAACACGACCAGAACCTGCAACGCCTGTTGATCGTTGAGGACAATGATGAACTGCGGAATTATCTGACTCATACATTATCGGATAATTACACCATTCAGACATGTTCCAACGGTAAGGAAGCACTGACGATCGTAAAAGAGTACATGCCCGAACTGATTATTTCGGATATCATGATGCCGGAAATGCGGGGAGACGAGTTGTGCGCCGCCATTAAAAACGATATCGAAACCTCGCACATCCCCATCATCCTGCTTACAGCACTGAATGACGAAAAGAATATCCTGGAAGGGCTGAAAATAGGAGCAGACGAATATATCGTGAAACCATTCAACATTGGTATCTTGAAAGCAACTATTGCTAACTTGCTGACAAACCGTGCATTATTGAAAAGCAAGTATGCCAATCTTGAAGTCAGCGAGGAAGAGGAGGTATCTCCAAACTGTGCTACAGATCTCGATTGGAAATTCATCGCTACGGTCAAGAAGAGTGTTGAAGAGAACATAGACAATCCGGCATTCAATGTAGATGTACTCTGCAATCTGTTGAACATGAGCCGCACAAGTTTCTATAATAAACTGAAAGCACTGACCGATCAGGCCCCTGCTGACTATATCAGATTAATCCGCCTGAAACGGGCGGCGGCATTATTAAAGACCGGTCAGCACTCTGTCACCGAAATATCCGAACTGACGGGATTCAACGATGTCAAATACTTCCGGGAAGTGTTTAAGAAACATTTCAAAGTGAGCCCCAGCAAATATTGTAAAGAGGGCGGAAAAGAGGATGTAGAGGAACAACAAGAATAAGAAAAGAGAATAAGAACAATACGTTAAATGAATATTTATCTTGAAGCATTCGGCATCTTTTTCAAGATTGGTGCCTTCACTATCGGAGGCGGCTATGCTATGGTGCCTCTGATCGAAAACGAAATCGTAACCAAACGGAACTGGATTTCCAAGGATGACTTTATCGATCTGCTTGCCATAGCCCAATCCGCCCCGGGCATTCTTGCCGTAAACATTTCGATCTTTATAGGATACAAGCTACGCGGCATACGGGGAAGCCTTGTCACCGCTCTTGGGACGGTACTTCCGTCATTCGTCATCATATTGGCCATTGCCATGTTTTTTCATAACTTCAAAGACAACCCCATTGTAGAACGAATCTTCAAAGGGATACGTCCTGCTGTAGTCGCACTGATTGCAGCACCCACTTTCAGCATGGCAAAGTCTGCCAAAGTCAATCGATATACCCTCTGGATTCCGGTTATCTCCGCCCTGCTCATTTGGTTATTGGGCTTCTCTCCCATCTGGATTATTATCGCGGCAGGTGTAGGTGGCTTCTGCTGGGGAAAATGGAAACAGTCACATCCCTAATCATTCACATTTACATTGAAACATTATGATTTACCTGCAACTCTTTTATACATTCTTCAAAATCGGATTATTTGGCTTCGGAGGCGGATATGCCATGCTCTCGATGATTCAGGGAGAAGTGGTGACACGCTATGATTGGGTAAGTACTCAAGAGTTCACCGATATTGTAGCTATCAGCCAGTCCACTCCCGGTCCCATCGGTATCAACGCCGCTACCTATGTTGGCTTTACGGCTACAGGCAGTATCTGGGGATCTGTCATCGCCACCTTTGCGGTAGTGTTGCCGTCATTTATCCTGATGTTGACCATCAGTAAGTTCTTCCTGAAATATCAGAAACATCCTGCCGTAGAGGCTGTGTTCTGCGGACTCCGCCCTGCAGTGGTAGGATTATTGGCATCGGCTGCTCTGGTCTTGATGAATGTGGAAAACTTCGGTTCGCCCACAGACGATACTTATACTTTTGTCATCAGCATCATTATTTTCCTAGTAGCCTTTATAGGAACAAAAAAATATCACGCTAACCCGATTCTGATGATTATCGCCTGCGGAATAGCCGGACTAATCTTATACTAGGGGAATCTCACTGCGGAAACTCAAATTCACCACAGAGTAACACGGAGTATCAAAGAACACAGAGTAACATGGAGTTTTTTTGTTACTACTCAATAATTTAGAATCTCCTCTGTGTTACTCTGTGTCCTCTGTGGTGAATGATGACACATCCCCTCATCTTTTGTAATACATTTACAGTTTCACTTTCTTACTTACCGATTTCGATTCATTGTGCAGACGGTCAAGTGCTGTCACAACATAACGGTATTTGTTTTTCCCATCCTTGTAAGGGAGCTTATAGAAATTGTTACGGGTAACGGCAACAATATGCGAAGCATCGTCAATGTTCACTTTTTCTTTATCACCAAAACGATAAACAACGTATTGCACAGCACGATCCATCTCATCTTTAGCTTTCGGAGGAGTCCAGAACAACATGTAACCATCTTCCGTCCATACTTTTTTCACTTTACGGACTTTACCCGGTGCTTTATCATCCATAAAGTCGAAAACGGGAACCAAAGCAGGATACTTATGATACTCCTGCACAAGTGCATCCCGATATTTTCCGGCATTCTCTACCACAGCGCTCGCCGGCCACTGACAACTGCCACCGATCGTCTGATAAGCTCTTTCCAAAGCCATCTTGCGAGGCAGCTGATTCATGGAAGGATTCTTCGGATCGGCATTTTGAATCGTATTCATCACAGACTGGCCAATGAACAAAGGACGGTTCTCCGTATTCTTTGCCCACCATTTCACCAGGGTTTCATAATCGGCGGCAGGATGCCCTATCTGCCAGTATATCTGCGGAATATTATAATCGACCCAACCATTGCGCGCCCAAAGCAATACATCTGCATACAGATCGTCATAGTTCTGCAGGCCGTTGGTCTTGCTTCCGAGCGGATCGTTCTTTTCGTTACGGTAGATACCAAACGGACTAATACCGAACTTCACCCAAGGCTTCAAGCCACGAATAGTCTCGTGTATCTTCTGAATCAATATATTAACATTGCTCCGGCGCCAGTCGGCACGATTGGTGAACCCTCCGCCGTAACGGGCAAAGCTTGCGTCATCCGGAAAGTCCATGCCTTTTGCCGGATAAGGATAGAAATAATCATCCATATGAATAGCGTCTACATCGTAACGCGAAACAATGTCCGCCACCACCATGCAAATATGACGACGACTTTCGGGCAATGCCGGATCAAAAAAGAGTTGATTATTGTAAGTGACAAACCATTCCGGATGGATATTATACAGGTGATTGGCCGACAGCTCACTCTTCAGTGATGTCTTCACCCGATAAGGATTGATCCACGCATGGAACTCCATTCCCCGTTTATGGCACTCGTCGATCATGAACTGCATCGGATCCCAGTAGGGCGAAGGCGCCTGCCCCTGCACTCCGGTTAGGAAACGGCTCCACGGTTCCAATTGTGAAGCATATAAAGCATCTGCCTCCGGACGCACCTGGAATATGATCGCATTGATGCCTGCCCCCTGCAAAGAGTTGAGCTGATCGATAAGTGTTTGTTTTAACTTCTCAGTAGGAATACCACGGAACTGCCCATTAACAGCCTGTATCCACGCTCCGCGAAATTCTCTTTTCGGATAAGGGCTTTGTTGTTGTATTTGTGCCCCCACTCCTGTTGCAAGAAAGAGAGCTAAAAGAAGAATCAGTTTTCTCAGGTTCATAATTGGTTTTCATAAAAATGTGGTGCAAAGATACAATTTTGCTCCTCATTTGCAACGGTTAAGCAAGCAATTCAATCTTCGCAAGTGTTTTTAAGATAAAAGTTCCTTCCACTGTTAGGTTAAACGTTGCTGACTCACTATCTTTGCAGTCCAAGTAACGAAAATGCTTATGACTGATAGTAAATACATCTCTATAAAAGGGGCCAGAGTCAACAATCTGAAGAATATTGACGTAAACATTCCCCGCAACAAACTGGTGGTGATCACCGGTCTTTCCGGTTCCGGAAAATCATCGCTCGCTTTCGACACCCTCTATGCCGAGGGACAGCGTCGCTACGTGGAAAGGCTCAGTAGCTATGCCCGCCAGTTTCTGGGCCGAATGAGCAAACCCGAATGTGACTTTATCAAAGGCATTCCGCCCGCCATTGCCATCGAACAGAAAGTGAACAGCCGTAACCCGCGTTCCACCGTAGGTACCTCGACCGAAATTTACGAATACCTGCGCCTGCTTTATGCACGTGTGGGCAAAACCTACAGTCCCGTCAGCGGAGAGGAAGTGAAGAAGCACTCCATCGAAGACATTGTAAACTGCATGCTCTCTTATCCGGAAGGGACCCGCTATACCGTGCTGACACAGATTTACCTGCATGACGGACGCACGCTCGAACAACAGTTGGAGATCGACCGGAAGCAAGGTTTCAACCGTCTTGAAGTAAACGGCGAGATGGTGCGTATCGACGAATATGCTGCCGGCAAAGAGGACGTGGTATACCTGCTCGTCGACCGAATGACGGCAGCAAAATCCAAGGATGCCATCAGTCGCCTGACCGACTCTGCCGAAACAGCCATGTACGAAGGCGACGGCATGTGTATGCTTCGCTTTTATCAGCCGGACGGAACGACCCGGTTGCATACTTTCAGTACCAAATTCGAAGCCGACGGTATGACGTTCGAAGAACCGAACGACCAGATGTTCTCGTTCAACTCCCCGATCGGTGCCTGTCCCGTATGTGAAGGATTCGGAAAAGTGATCGGTATCGACGAGCACTTGGTGGTGCCTAACCGTTCTTTGTCCGTCTACGACGGAGCCATTGTCTGTTGGCGGGGCGAAAAGATGGGAGAATGGCGCGAAGAGCTGATCCACAATGCCGAAAAATTCAACTTCCCGATCTTTACTCCTTACTACGAGCTAACCGACGAACAGCGCCGGGTGTTGTGGGAAGGAAACCAATACTTCCATGGCATCAACGACTTCTTCAAGATGCTCGAGGAGAATCAGTATAAGATTCAATACCGTGTGATGCTGGCACGCTATCGCGGAAAGACGCTTTGCCCGAAATGCCACGGCACCCGTCTGAAACCCGAAGCGGGATACGTCCGCGTGGGTGGAAAGAACATTTCCGAACTGGTAGACCTGCCTATCACCGAATTGCAAAAATTCTTCGACTCGCTCACGCTGAACGAACACGACCAGGCCGTAGCCCGTCGTATCCTGACGGAAATCAACAGCCGCATCCGGTTCCTGATTGATGTGGGTCTGGGCTATCTCACACTGAACCGCCTCAGCAATTCGTTGTCGGGCGGAGAAAGCCAGCGCATCAACCTGGCCACTTCGTTGGGAAGCAGCTTGGTGGGCAGCCTTTACATCCTCGACGAACCGAGTATCGGACTCCACAGTCGGGATACCGACCGATTGGTTCATGTGCTCCGCCAACTCCAGCAGTTGGGCAACACGGTCGTGGTGGTAGAGCACGACGAAGAAATCATCCGTGCCGCAGACTACATCATCGACATCGGTCCGAAAGCCGGACGACTGGGCGGACAGGTAGTATACGAGGGTGACATGAAAGATTTAAAGAAAGGCAGCAACAGTTATACGGTGAAATACCTGCTGGGCGAAGAGACCATTCCCGTGCCGGAACACCGTCGTCCATGGAACAACTATATCGAAATAAAAGGTGCCCGTGAAAACAACTTGAAAGGTGTGGACGCCCGCTTCCCACTTAATGTGATGACGGTAGTGACGGGTGTTAGCGGTTCGGGAAAGAGCACACTGGTACGCGACATTTTTTACCGCGCGCTGAAACGCGAACTGGACGAATGCAGCGAGCGTCCTGGAGAATTTGTGTCCATCGAAGGCGACCTGCGCAATCTGCGCAATGTGGAGTTTGTCGATCAAAATCCCATCGGCAAGTCTTCCCGCTCCAATCCGGTGACCTACATCAAAGCATACGACGAAATCCGCAAGCTCTGGGCTGACCAGCCGCTCGCCAAACAAATGGGATATACCGCAGGACATTTCAGCTTCAACAACGAGGGTGGGCGTTGCGAAGAGTGTAAAGGTGACGGAACCATCACAGTGGAAATGCAATTCATGGCCGACCTGGTGCTGGAGTGTGAATCATGTCACGGAAAACGTTTCAAGGCCGATACACTCGAAGTGAAATTCCAGGATAAAAATATCTATGACATACTGGAAATGACAGTCAACCAAGCTATTGAATTCTTTACGGAACACGGACAGAAGAAGGTTGTGAAGAAACTGATCCCCTTGCAGGATGTCGGTTTGGGATATATCAAACTGGGGCAATCTTCATCTACCCTGTCAGGAGGAGAGAACCAACGCGTGAAACTGGCTTACTATCTGAGTCAGGAGAAAGCAGACCCGACGCTGTTTATCTTCGACGAACCTACTACGGGATTGCACTTTCACGATATACGCAAGTTGCTCGATGCATTCGATGCACTGATCCGACGCGGACACTCCATCGTAATCATCGAGCACAACATGGATGTCATAAAATGTGCCGATTACGTGATAGACCTCGGACCGGAAGGCGGAGATAAGGGCGGCAATATTGTGGCAACCGGAACGCCGGAAGAGGTGGCTGCCTGTGCGGCAAGTTATACGGGACAATTCCTGCAGGAGAAACTGAACCACTTGTAAAACAAGCAAGGGTTCTCTAATCAATTTTATCGGGAACTCACCACAAAGGGGCTGTCAAAAGTCTTTTCACCACAGAATACACAGATTATCAATATGGATAATCAATGACTTAAAATTCACCCTGTGTTACTCTGTGCCCTCTGTGGTGAGTTCCTTTTAAAAGAAAAATCAGAAGTAGAATCCGAAGCCTACTTTCAGTCCGAACTTCGACAAATCACTGTCTTTGAAACTCAAATCATAATAGACAGCCGGTTCGATGGTAACAGTCCGTGTCAGGAAAAACGCATAGCCAGCCTCCGCACCGAAGGCAAAGTCGGTCGTGTCTCCTACTTTCCAGTTATAGCGATTCATCTTCAATCCGGCTCCGAGATAAATGCCGCATTTGTCGAAATAATATCTTCCACCCACACCCAGTGTGTACTTATCTTCCGGTTTGCTCCAATTGGCTCCGGCCGTGAGCATCAGTGCCACATTATCCACCAGGAAAGCACCGCCTTGCGCCTGCAACCCGAACTGGGTTTTCTCAGACTTACTGTACGAAAGTCCAAGTCCCGTCACCGAGGGATTCACAATCCACTTTCCTTTCTCAAACTGTGCCTGTGCCGTCACTGAAACGACAAGCAGACATACGATCCACATTAATTTCTTCATAACGTTTCTACTTTTTCAGGTTATTCATATGTTCTTCCTCCCGGCGGCGCTGCTGCATCTGTTCTTTTTTTCTCAGCACCAGCCAGAGAACCAGAACAATGACATACGAAGCAGCCAGGGTGAGATATTTCTCTGTGTCGCTCACCTCATGATTGCGAGGCAGCAGATAAGCCGCTGTCGCAGATACATAGATCAGCAAGGCGACAGTAACCCAGGTTGACTTTTTTACTTTCTTCATCTTTATACGAATATCGAGTTTATTTTTTATACGAGTATCCAATCCCTTTTTTCCAAACAATAAACCAAACGGCTCCAATCAGTGTACAAAGCCCTCCTGTCACATACGAAACCCAATGTGACAATCCTAATCCTTCGGGGGCGATGCAGATATAAGTGGAACAGACAGCTGTCATAAACAGAGCGGGAACCAATGTCAAACCATACCACTTGCGGGCACGCGCCAAGTAGACTGTGATGGC
>OOBW01001449.1_pt1 | contig 10497 bp, 9 predicted proteins | sample 1671701 | NCBI WGS metagenome assembly OOBW01 (sample SAMN06348183, study PRJEB24527) | human gut metagenome | biome: human gut; feature: ankylosing spondylitis patient; material: feces | host: Homo sapiens | place: China | collected 2015-10 | reverse complement strand
ACTTCCGCAGGCGTATATTTAGGTAAACGTTTCATTTTTATATCCTTTCTTCTAAATAATAAAAGTTTGTTTTTCTGTATTTTTGATTACAATCTCTAATTTTTCTACATCAATGATATGCGTCAATTTGCATTTAGGGCAGAAAAGAGGAAAATCTTTTAATACAGTATTATGAAATACTTGAACTCTCGTCTTTCCGTTACAAATCGGACATTTTATCCAATATTTTTTAAGCATTATATTTCACTCGTCCTTTTTACACAAAAAAATGCAGGTCAATCCTCAACATGAGCATTGACCTGCATTTATAATGCACAGAGCAGTACAACAAAACTAAGGCATAGCTTGCACTATGTCTATACTATATCTATACGTCGTTAGTTTTTTGTATAGCATCCGCAAAATAAGCATGACAAAAAAGCCCATGTTGAAAATGGGAAAATCCTTTTTTTCAATGCTTATCTAATACGCATGCTATGCAACATAAACGCCGCCTCCTTTTACATAAATTTTATTTTATCAGAAAATCAGTCTACTGTCAATACACAACAGGAAGTATTTAACCTAATGATATGAATTGTGTGGACATATCCAAAAAGAAAGGTGAACTGTAAAATGTAACAGGGTGAATGAAAATGGCAAAAAGACCCGTACCATTGTACGACTTTAAGGCTTTCGGGGCAGCTATAAAAGCCGCGAGAAATGAATACGGCGAGAGCCGCAAAAAGGTAAGCGACGAGTTATATATTTCCCCGCGCTACCTTGCGAATATCGAGAACAAGGGACAACAGCCGAGTTTACAGGTATTCTATGACCTTGTAACCCGGTATCATATTTCGGTAGATCAATTTTTCTTCCCGAACAGCAATGCGGAGAAATCCACCGGGCGGCGGCAGCTTGACGCGCTGCTGGACGGTATGAGCGATAAAGGCATACGGATTGTAACCGCAACGGCAAGGGAGATAACAGAAGTCGAACAAGCAGAGGACTAACCTCACAATATGGGAAGCAGGAGATTGCAGCGCATAGGGGCTGCAATCTTTTTTTGCGCCAAAATTAAAGGAACGCGCAACAAATACCGCCTTTCGGTGGGGGTATGGAGTAGATAGCAAGCATAGGGAGTGTAGCCACTCCCGGCAAAAATGCTTGCTGGGGAGTACCCCAGACCCCCAAGAAACGAGGTGAAACTATGACGAACCGAACCCGAAAAATTGTTCTGCGTGTTCCCGTGACGCCGGAGGAACGGGAACTTATCCGGCAGAAGATGGCTCTGCTGCATACCCGGAACTTTTCTGCATACGCCCGGAAGATGCTGATAGACGGTTATGTTGTCCACATCGACACCACCGACATCCGGGCGCAAACCGCTGAATTGCAGAAGATTGGCGTCAACGTCAACCAGATCGCGCGGCGGCTGAACAGTATGGGGCCGCTGTACACACAAGATGTTGCGGACATCAAAGGAGCGCTGGCACAGATATGGCAGTTACAAAGATACATCCTATCAAGTCAACGCTGAAAAAGGCAATGGACTACATCGAGAATCCAGCCAAGACGGATGAAAAAATGCTGGTGTCCTCCTTTGCCTGCTCCTATGAAACCGCCGACATCGAATTTGAACTGCTGCTATCACAAGCCATGCAGAAAGGCAACAATCTGGCCCACCACCTGATACAGTCTTTTGCGCCGGGCGAAACCACGCCGGAGCAGGCCCACGAGATTGGCCGGCAGCTTGCAGATGAAGTCCTGCAAGGCAAATACCCGTATGTACTGACCACGCACATTGACAAGGGGCACGTCCACAACCACATTATCTTTTGTGCCGTGGACATGGTGAACCAGCGGAAGTATGTTTCCAACCGACAAAGTTATGCCTACATCCGGCGCACCAGCGATCGGCTATGCAAGGAACATAACCTATCCGTGGTAATGCCCGGTCAAGACCGGGGCAAGAGCTATGCCGAGTGGGACGCGCACCGAAAAGGCACGAGCTGGAAGGCGAAGCTGAAAGCTGCCATAGACACCACCATCCCGCAGGCCAAGGATTTTGACGATTTTCTGCGGCTCCTGCAGGAGCAAAGCTATGAGGTCAAGCGGGGCAAGTATGTTTCGTTCCGCGCGCCCGGACAGGAACGGTTCACCCGCTGCAAAACGCTGGGCGAAGCCTACACCGAAGAAGCCATCACCCAGCGCATCAAAGGGCGGTTCGCGGAGCGGAAGCCCAAAGAAAACCGCAAAATTTCTCTGCGGATTGATTTGGAGAACAGCATCAAGGTCCAACAGTCCGCAGGGTACGAGAAGTGGGCAAAGCTCCACAACTTGAAACAGGCTGCCCGGACGCTGAACTTCCTGACCGAGCATGAAATCGAAAGCTACCCGGATTTGGAAAGCCGGGTGGCCGAGATCACCGCCGCCAGCACCGAAGCTGCCGCCTCGCTGAAAGCGGCCGAATGCAGACTTGCAGAAATGGCCATGCTGATAAAGGATGTTACTACCTGTAAGGAGCTGCGCCCACTGGTGCAGGAATATCAGCAGGCTGCTGACAAAAAGCAGTTCCGGCACAAGCACGAGGGCACCCTGATTCTCTATGAAGCGGCGGCCAAGGCCCTGAAAGAGCAGGGCTTCCAAAAGCCACCCGACCTTTACGCGCTGAAAACCGAGTATAAGCTATTGGCCGAGCAGAAAAAGCAACTGCAACAGCAGTACGCCGAAGTCAAACGTCAGATGCAGGAGTATGGCATCATCAAGCAGAATGTGGACGGCATCCTACGGACAACACCGGGAAAGGAGCAGATGCAGGAACGGTAAATCTGCACAAAATATTGTTCGGATTTTTGAATCCCAAACGCTTAGACCGGGTGGCGTTTCCGCCCGAAATCATGTAAAATAGACTTAGACAACGAAAGCGAGGAACCCTCTATGGCAGAAGTGAACGATAACGGCTCTATCCAGCTTTTTGAAGATCAGAAAATCCGTACTGCATGGGATGCAGAAAAGGAAGAATGGTATTTTTCGATTATTGATGTTATTTCTGTTTTAACTGGAACAGCCAATCCACGGCGTTATTGGAGCGACCTTAAGCGTAAGCTGAAAGCTGAGGGGGCAAATGAGTTGTACGAAAAAATCGTACAACTGAAAATGTTGTCCTCTGATGGAAAACGGTACAAGACAGATGTCGCCAACACCGAACAGCTTTTGCGTATCATCCAGTCCATCCCGTCCCCGAAAGCTGAACCGTTCAAGGCATGGCTGGCAATGGTGGGCAAGGAACGCATCGAAGAAACCATCGACCCGGAGCAAGCTATTGACCGTGCGCTTGATACCTATTTGAAGAAAGGCTACTCCGAAGAATGGATTCACCAGCGGCTTTTGGCAATCCGCATCCGCAACGAACTGACGGACGAATGGAAGAAGCGCGGAGTGCAAAAGGGCAAGGAGTACGCCATCCTGACCGATGAAATCTCCCGCGCATGGTCCGGCATGACCACGGGGCAGTACAAGCGGCTGAAAGGTCTGACAAAAGAAAATCTCCGGGACAACATGACCGATTTGGAACTTGTGCTGACCATGCTGGCGGAAGCATCTACCACGGATATTTCCAAGACTGCAAAGCCGCAGACCTTTGAAGAAAACAAGCAGGTTGCTAAACGCGGCGGCAAGGTAGCCGGTATTGCACGGCAGGCTCTTGAAGCAGAAACTGGCAAGCCCGTTATTACAGAAAAGAATGCGTTTGACTTCCAGCAGCTTGTGACCGACATTGTAGAAGATGCCGCCGAACTGCCGGAAAATCCCACCGAGAAAAAAGATAAAGACTGATACATGAAAAATAGCCGGACACAGCAGCCACAAGGCCACCGTGTCCGGCTATTTCTGTGTTGGCAACGACACATCACTTTTGCTGAAAATAATGTGTCATTGTCGAGCTGGCGGTATCACTCACCCGCAAAATCGAACCTCTGTCCGTCAAAGTCCGCATCAGTCATGTGCTCCAACTTTGCAATGGTTCCATTCGCCAGCCGCCGCATTTCTGTGTCCATATCCGGCAGGGCGGCCAGCATCCGTGCCATCGTGCGGCGGCGGTCAGAGATGTGGTACATACAGATCAAATTTTCTTCTTCCACGCTAAAATTCATGTGTCAGACCTCCAATTCCTTTGCCTTTTCCCGTGGCAGCGTTTGCTTGCTCTGTTCCTTTTTTGCGGCATCCAGCTGTGCCCGGATGGACGGCTTTTTCGGCTTGGCTGTGCGGGACTTCTTGGCTTTTGGTGCCTTTTCCTCGGCCTTGACTGCGGCGGCAAGGTCTGTCAGAGAGATTTGTTCTCCGGCCTTTGCTTTGGCCTCCAATTCGCCCAGAGAGGGCGCATTGTTCAGCACGCCATCAATCATATTTTCGTTTTGTTCGGTGGAAAGTTCTGCGGTGCGCAGCGGATTTTCCCGCAAGAACTCCGGCACCTGCTGGAAGCCCACACTGTCGCAGTAGTGGGCGGTGTCCTGCCCATTCTGGTGCAGCACCACCACATCCGAAACAGACAGCGAGTGTCCCTTGAAATCTGCCGGATAGTCCACATTGAATGTGCGGTAGATGTCCTCCAACGTGGTGCCAGCAGTCAGCGGCGCGGCGTATACTTCCGTATAGTTGGCCTTGTCCACGGTCAAACCGGCAGCCTGCAGGCGGTCGTAGGGCTCAAAACGGTAATCGCGGGTGGAATCTTCATTGCGCAGCTGGTAGATGGAAAAGCTGTCCTGCTGCGGTGCTTCAAAGCCTGCCGCTGCGTATTCCTCTACGGTCATTCCGGCAGCAGCCGCTTCCTGCGCGATCTCGGCCTGCACCTGTGCCTTGTAATCCTGCAAGCTCTGGTCAAAGTCAGCCAGCTTGGGCGGTTCCGGCAAGTTATACTGGCCTTGGTTGAGCAGCGGGCGGCAGTCCTGCACATAGGCCACAACAGCGTTGTAATAGGCCGCCTGTTCCGGCGAAATGTTCTGTCCCTCTCGCAAAGCGGCGGTAGCCGTCTGCTCCATAGCGGAAAGATTGCAATGCTGTTTGAGGTACGGGATAAACTCGGTCAGCACCATTTCCCGCTCTGCCTTGTCCTGCTCCCATGCTTTCGGGCCTTTGTTATGCAGAACAAAATTCTTCCAGTTTTCATCTTTGGCGTAGTATTCGTGGTAGTTCTGGATGTGTTGAACCAAAGAACCCTCTCCGTCACCAAAATCCTGCCGCCCCTCGTAGTTGTCTGGCTGGCCGTTCAGGGTAAAATCAATGCGGAATGCGGTCTTGTCGTACCAGCCACCTGTGTAGCCGTCCTTTTCCCGTTCCGTGTGCTGGGTGGTGTCCAGTTCTTCAAAAACGCGGTTTGCCACAGACAGCGGCATGATTTCGCCGTCCTGCAGCTTGTCGCTTTCACTCCACAGAATCGTGATCGTAGGCTCTGCGGATAAATCTGTCGCAGCGGCTTTTTCTGCTTCCGGGGCAGAAAGTTCATTTGCTTTTTCCGCCGCCTCTTGGAACGCCGCCAGCTTATCGCCCAACAGAACTTCCGCCACCGCGGCTGTCTGCCTCAGCAGATTAAGTGCTTCCTGCCCGGCATCCGGCAGGGTCAGACCGGGCGCGTCCAGCTGCCCGCCGTCCAGAGCCGTGTGGTCCGGGCCATACAGAGTGTAGTCATAGCCAGAATCGCAGGTCTGAATGAACAGGGTACTGCCGTTGTCCAGTGCAAATGCGGCTTCCTGTACAGCGGAAAGGTCTGCTTCCCGCTGCTGGCGCAGTTCTGCCAGATGTTCGTCCAGCGCGGAAATCAGTTCATGGGCCGCATTGCGGATAATTTCCAGAGAGGCTTTCAACTCGGCCAGTTCCCGGCCCGAACTCCACCCAGCTATATAGCCAAACGAATACTCGGACGTGTCCAGCCCGTAATGCTGGCAGACGGCATAGGCCACACTTTCGGCCTGCACCTCGCGGGTGCGGCTGTCCGGGCGGTTGGTCTGTTCCGGGTCGTTGTGGCCGATGGCGTGGAGCTTGGCATGGGCAATCTCATGGATGGCTGTCTTGATGGTTTGCAGCTGGCTCATGCCCTCTTGGATGGTAATGCGGTTGTCAAGCAGATGAAAGTAGCCGTGCGCCCCGCCCTCGATGTCCTCAAACCCGATGGGCACCGGGGATGACTGCTCCAACGCCTTGAAAAAATCTTGATAGTCCTGCACGCTGCCGGACAGTTCATCCACGGCAATGGACGGCAGCGGCTCGCCCTCGGTCTGGCTGACATCGAACACGGACACCACCTTGAAAGCCGGAATCTGTACCGTTTTTTCCTCGGTCAGCGGCTTACCGTCCTTGTCCAGAACCGGCTTGCCCTGCTCGTCCAGCTTTTCCATCTTCTGCTTGACCTTGTAGGGCGCAGGAGCAAGGATTTTGATGCCTTTTTCGCCCTTTTTCACGGTGCGGTGGAACATGTCTTTCCACTTGTTGAAGCCCGCCACCAGCTGTCCGCCCTGCATGGCGATCAGTAAGGTGTTGTTGAAGCTATAATTGTGGAATTTTGCCATCGTGGTGAGATAGGCTTTGTAGCGGTCGCTGTCGAACAACTGCTGAATCCCTGTTTCCAGTCGGTCCGTAATTTCTTTCATCCGCTCTGCGCTGTCCTTACCATTCAGGATAATGGGAATAACTTTCTGCGGTTCCGTTTCAGGCTGAACAGGCGGCGGGATGTTGGCCGCATCCCGCAGGACTTCTGGCGCAGGAAAGGACAGCACCCGGTATTCCTCCGGCACAGACTGGTCCTCGTGGACTTTCTGCCACGCGTCCCCGCTTTTGACAAGGTAGCCATACTCGGTAAATACGCCCTGCTCCTGCTGGGCCACATACCGGCCAAACTGTGCCGTGTCGATGCCGCCTTTCCATTCCTCCGGCATATCCACCATGCCGGAACGGTTCAAGTAGTAGTCTCCCAGCTGGGCAGGGCCGCGCACATCCGGCAGATGCACATAATAGTCCACGTTTTCGGGAAAGTCGGTGATTCTCCCGATGCTGAAAAGCTCACTCTGCGGGGCTTGCAAGGCGGCGTTCAGCTCTGCGCGTTCCCCGGTAGAGAGTGTTTCCAGTCGTGATGCCAGAAAGTTCAGTTCGTCCACATTGGATGCCAGCACCATGTTGTAGGGGATGGCAAAACGCTTTTCTTCCTCGGCAAAATAGCCGGAAATGAAAAGGCCCTGCGGGTTATCGGACGAAATGTCGATTTGCCGCAGAGCCGCTTGTACCTGTTCGGTTGTGGTGGGAAGGTCTAGCCAGACACCATCCCTGCTTTGCTGCCGATTTTGCAGCTGGATGGAAAATAATTCGCTCATTTGGTCACACTCCTTTTTTTGCTATCCTACGGATAGAGAGAGCCGGTTATGGCAAAATGAATGCTTCACCTTACCATAACCGGCCCTCGTTTTCTTTATCCCTTACGCTCTACCCGGTAATTGACGTACTTGCCTCCCGTATCTGCCAGAAGCACCGTTGCATCATAGATTTTGCCTGTCTTTTCGGAGTAGAGGCCCTTGACTTTTGCCTTGCCGTCTTTGAGCAGAGCAGCGGCGATCTTCGGTGTGAACGCCTTTTTGCGCTGCTCAAAGAAGCGGTCATTCTTCCACATCACGAACTGACAGCTACGATTTCCGCAGTAGAAGTTTTTCTTGCCCTCATAGACGTTTTCATTGCACCGGGGACACTTGCCGATGATGACCCGTTCCGACTGGAACAGGTTTTGCTTATCTGCACTGATACAAGAATAGGTCTTGACCAGCTGGCGCACCTGCGCTTCAATTTCGGCCATGAACTCGTCCGCGTCTGCATTGCCCTTGGCAATCTCGGTCAGGCGGTTTTCCCATTCGGCGGTCAGAGCGGGAGAGGTCAGGCTTTCCGGCAGAACCATCGCCAGATTGATGCCGTCCTTGGTGGGGACAAGCTGCTTGCTCTTGCGCTGCACAAAGCCCATTTGCACCAGTTTTTCCAGAATCGCGGCACGGGTGGCGGGTGTGCCCAGCCCCTTGCGTTCTGCGTTTTCCGGCATATCCTCGGCTCCGGCCCGCTCCATTGCTGACAGGAGTGTATCTTCCGTGTAGGCTTTCGGCGGGGACGTGAAATGTTCCGAAATATCAGATACAACAGAATAACTTTGTCCCTCGGTCAGTTCCGGCAGGGTGTTCAGGGTTTCCGTTTCTTCTTCGCCGTCTGCTTTCAGGGTGGAGCGGAACCTCTGGTCGATCTCTTTCCAACCGGGAACAAGCACGGTCTTTCCCTTGGCGGCGAACTCGTTCCCTGCACAGGAGAACACAGCAGTCACAGTTTCGTACTCATGGGGTGCAGCCACGGCGCAGAGCAGCTTGGAGCAGACAAGGTTCAGCAGCTTGCATTCACTCTCGGCAAGACCAGTGAAACCCTGCTTTACAAATTCTGCGGTGGGAATGATGGCGTGGTGGTCCGATACCTTTTTGCTGTTCAGCACCCGGCCTACTTCCGCAGTCAGCGCAAGTCCTTGGGCAAAGGGCAGCAGTCCCAGCAGATCAGACACAAGATGTTGTGCTGTCTGGCCCATGTCCTCGGTCAGATATTGGCTGTCGGTGCGGGGATAGGTCAGCAATTTCTTTTCGTAAAGCTGCTGGGCGTAATCAAGGGTCTGTTTTGCGGTAAAACCGAACAGACGGTTTGCTTCCCGCTGCAAGGTGGTCAGGTCATAGAGCTTGGGCGGCTGTTCTGTCTTTTTCTCCCGCTTGACAGAAGAACAGATAGCAGATGCCCCGGCACAGGCATTTTTCAAAGTGTCGGCCTCGTCCATGCTGGCAATGCGTCCACTGTCTGCTTTCAGACTGCCGGACTGGATGCCGACTGTGTAATACCTTTCTTTCTGGAAGCGCAGGATTTTTGCGTCCCGGTCCACCAGCATTTTCAATGTCGGTGTCTGTACGCGGCCCACGGTCAGAGTCTTGTGGTACAGCACCGAAAACAGCCGCGTTGCATTGATGCCCACCAGCCAATCTGCTTTTGCACGGCAGAGGGCCGATTGGTACAGCGCATCATAATCCGAATCCGGGCACAGGTTTGCAAAGCCCTCCCGGATGGCGGCATCCTCCATGCTGGAAATCCAGAGCCGCTTTACGGGTTTCGTGCAGCCGGCCATTTGGTAGACAAAGCGGAAGATCAGTTCTCCCTCCCGGCCTGCGTCGGTTGCGGCAGTCACACTGTCCACATCCGGGCGGTTGAGCAGGGCACGCAGAACTTCAAACTGCTGTTTCTTCTCGTCCGGGACAATGAACTGCCACGGCTGGGGCAGGATGGGCAAATCCTCATACCGCCATTTGCAGTATTTTTCGTCGTACTGGCCAGCCTCGGCAAAGGACACCAGATGCCCGATGCACCAGCTGACCAGATACCCGCCACCCTGCCAATAGCCGTTTTGCTTTTCAGCGGCCCCGATCACGGCGGCAATGCTGCGGGCTACGCTGGGCTTTTCGGCAATTACCAGCTGAACGCTCATGTTTCGTCCTCCTGTCCGTTCTCCGAATGAATCTCGATTTCAGCCGGTTCCTCGTCTGCATCCTCGTCCTCGCCAAAATCGTATTCGTCCAGATCATCGTGCCCGGTGGTATCGGCCTTGGGCTTGCGGAACTTGAAATAATAGAGGGCCGCACCACCGCCAGCCAGAGCCAGCACCAGTAGGATCATCAGACTGCCCATGTTGGACTTCGGCTTTTCCTGCGGCGTTTCGGTGTCAGTTTTCACCGCTTCCGGGGCCATGCAGTTGCGCAGGCTCTTTTCACACAAGGGGCAGTTTTCATTGACATCCCCGGCCTCACATTTCACGGTGCAGGTGCAGACTTCGGTTTCCTGCGGTTCTTCATCCAGCAGAGCCAGCAAGTCGGCATCATCCACTTGGTTCAGGAAGTGGACAGAGGTTTCTTTGTCCTCGTTGGCGCGGTCAATGAGAATGTAAAAATAATTCCCGGCTTTAGTGGTCACAGTGATAAGCTGCTTGTCGCCGTAAAAATCATCCACCAGTGTTGCGTTGCCCTTGGGCGTGATGGGCACGCCCTCCGGCTCCATGCCGCCCGTGGTGGGTTCTTCTTCGATAATCTCCGGCAGAGGTTCCGGGGCAGGGTCAGTACCGCTTGCGAAAGCGGGCATGGAAAAGGAGCAGAGGCAGAGCAGGATAGCCAGCAGTCCGGCAGCGAAGCGGTTCCAGTTGTCAGGTTTCATCGACGGCATCCTCCTGTTTGTGGTACGGAGTGACGGTGGGTGCCGCGTTCAGCGCACCGCTGCGCAGGAAGGCTGCAAACTCGTCCGGCGTCATGTTCATGCTGCGCACCAGCTGAATGATTTGAAGATTTTCCTGTTCGGTCTTTGCAGCTTCCAGTTCTTTCAACTGCTGCTGGTATTCGGAGATTTTTTCTTTGAGCCGTTCAATGTCGCGCTCAATGCGGGAAAGTCTTTTTGCCATACAAAATCCTTTCTGGCGTCACG
>OOBW01001444.1_pt1 | contig 10535 bp, 9 predicted proteins | sample 1671701 | NCBI WGS metagenome assembly OOBW01 (sample SAMN06348183, study PRJEB24527) | human gut metagenome | biome: human gut; feature: ankylosing spondylitis patient; material: feces | host: Homo sapiens | place: China | collected 2015-10 | reverse complement strand
CAATCTTGCAGAAAACAAGAAAAATTCAGAAAATTAAAATAAAATAATTAGAGTAAGAAAAAATCCTACTCTAAGATGCTCCATTTGTCGAAAATATGCAGCTTGTTGCTGTAAAGCTGTATCCAGCGGCCGACGAGAATGGCGGCGGCAATCGTGCCTACGCCTACGCCGCGCATAGCACCGAAGTGTATAAAGGAAATTGCCAGGCTGATAGCAACGAGTGTGCAGTCGAAGCAGTTTTTGATGATGCTGAATTTGATTTTGCTGACGAAGGCGATAACCAGGACGATGCCCTCACCGGCGGCAACGAAAATTTTAGCGCGGATGCAGAGAAAAACGCCGAAGGCAAGGATGATGGTGCTAAGGATGCAGTCAAACCATTGCCAGAACAGTGTGTCCGGTTTTACCCAGCTCAACAGGTTCATCGAAAAATCTATGCAGTAGCCGAAGGCGAGCAGTGTTATAAGCTGGCCCAACAGCTCACGCCAGTAAATTTGCCGCAGCAGAATGGGCTGGGCGATGATAAAAAGTAAATTCAGGACGATGGTTATTTCACCTATGCTCCAGGGCATGAACATACTCATAACCCATGGTACACTGGAAATGGGCGATGTACCTAAATCAGCCTTGCAGGAAAGAGCGATGCCGAGTGTCATGGTAAAGATGCCGACGAGAAACATGCAGCAGCGCTGCGGAAAATATTGCTTATGCAAGCTAAAACCCCCTATTTGAAAAAAATAAAAGACGCTTATGTACGGCAATTAATGCCAGACATGAGCGCTATTAATATTATACCATTTTTATATGAAATGCGCAATACTGCGCTTTGTAAGGCGTAAAGCCTTTGCTTTTCAGCGGTTGATGTAGTACAATAATATATTGAAGAAATATATCCATAAAGGAGGATAACCTGTGATTCGTAAAACATCTGCCATGGTTGAGGCCGGTATTTTAGCTGCCGTTGCTATCGTTATGGCTTTGATAAGTATGTATGTGCCTGTGCTGGGTGCTTTCGTTAATTTTGTCTGGCCCTTGCCGATAGTTATCTGCGGCTGCCGTCATGGCTTGAAGTGGAGTATTATGACGCTGCTGGTTGCTACCGTGATTATTGCGATGATTATCAGCCCGATTAATGCCTTTTTCCTAGCGGCTATTTTTGGCCTTTTGGGCCTGATTTTAGGCGAATGCATGCGACGTCATCTGTCGCCGATGAAAATGATGCTTTACGGCAGTGTCGGCGCGGTAATTGCGCTGGTGCTGAATATTGTGCTGAGCTTCTGGGTACTGGGTATTGACCCGATTGAGATGATGTTCAGCTCCTTCCACCAAAGCTTGGAGCAGCTGACTGCTTATTACCGCGAGCATGGCATGAGCGAGGCCGATATCAAAAAGACTGTCGACGGTTATGCCGAAATGCTGCGCATGATGCGCATTATCATGCCGGGTGCATTCATGATGTGTGCGCCGCTGATGGCCTTTGTGAACTACATGGCTGCCAAAAAGATTCTTACGAAGCTGGGCGAAAGCTTTGAAGCCTTTCCTCCGTTTACGATGCTGCAGGTTCCCGGCTGGATTTTGTGGCCTTATGCTGCGTCTTTGTTTGCGGTAACCTATTATTATCAGCATGATCAGGCAAGCTGGATGTATACACTGTCTGTCAATGTGCAGACGGTCTGCAGCTTTGTGCTGGTTTTGCAGGGCATCGTGTTGCTTTACTGGTTTGTAGAAACAAAGCATAAGCCGCGCTGGTGGGCCAATATCGGTATAGCGCTGCTCTTTATAGTGCCTATCTTTACTCAGATTATGGTTTATGTAGGTGCCTTTGATATTATTATGGACTTCAGGAAAATCCGTCCTGCAAGCAGATTCAGAAAACAAAGGTAAAGTTCGGCAGCTGTGCCGGATTTGAGGTGAAAATAATGTTCAGTAGGTTTAACCGGAATATGAATTCCAAAGCGGATACTAATATTTATTTGCTGATAATTGTGCTGCTGGCAATATTAGTCTGCTATCTGCAGCCCAAGCTGATTTTTCCTGCACTGATTCTTTTTGGTGTTATATACTATTTCAGCCGCCAAAATCTTATTAACAGGGAAATCTTCTTCAGCAGTTATCTGGATAATATTATCCGCAATATTGAACGTACCAACCATTTTGCGGTGCGCAAGCTGGATGTAGGCATTGCAGTTTTTTCCAAAGATGGCAAGCTGCAATGGAAAAATGAATTATTTGCCGCCTGGACAGGCAAAAGTAATCTGGAGGGCAAAAAGCCTGAGGAAATTCTTCCATTGGCACAGAATGCTTTTGAGCTGATGAGCGTGCGTGACGGAGAGCAGGTTATTCAGATTGAGGACCACTATTATCGTATGCGCTATTACAGTGTAGAAACGCAGGAGCATCACAGCAAAAAGGAAAATACCTCCAGCGGCCTGATGCTGTATCTGACGGATATCACGGATTATGAGCTTTTGCGCCAGAAATACAGCAATGATAAGCTGTGCCTGGCCTATGTGCGCTTTGATAACTACGAAGAGGTTATGCGCGGGCTGAGTGAAACCAATATGGCCAATTTGAATGGCGAAATCAACGAGCTGCTGACCAAGTGGGCTGCCTCCAAGCAGGGCTTTATCTGCCGCATGAACAAGGAAAGCAGTCTGATGGGCTTTTCCATGTCTGCCGTAATGGATATGATGGAAGATAAGTTCATGATTCTCGATAAGGTTCGCGAAATCCGCAGCGGCAATAAAATACCGCCGACTGTAAGTATAGGCGTAGCCTGTGACGGCGTTACGCTGGAGGAGCTTATCGGCAATGCCAATAAGAGCCTGTATCTGGCATTAGGACGCGGCGGCGACCAGGCCGTAGTCATGAAGGATAAGAATACGCAGTTCTTTGGCGGCACGAGCAGTGTCGGTGCCAAAAGTACGCGTGTACGTGCCCGTATCGTGGCGCAGACGATTCATGAGCAGATGCTGCAGGCTGACCGTATCTTTGTTATGGGACACGTTAATGAGGATTATGATGCTATCGGCGCTACCATTGGTATGACTAAGCTGGGCTTGTCGCTGGGCAAGGAAACCTATATTGTCAGCAGCGAGCATAATGCCTATTATAAGCGCATTACCGAGGTGCTGGATAATGAGAACATCATTCTTTCGGCTAACGAAACTAAGTATATAGATATTATGCTGAGCGGTGCGGATGCTTTGCCGCTGGTTACCAATAAGAGCCTTCTGGTTATTGTCGACCATCACCGCGAGGTGCTTTCGGCCAGCAAGGCTGTGCTGCAGGCAGCCAAGAACCGCATTATTATTGACCATCATCGTCGTGCCGAGGATATTATCGGTGATACAACGCTGCTTTATCTGGAGCCTTCCAGCTCGTCTACCAGTGAGCTGGTAACGGAGCTGATTGGTTATTTTGATGACAGACTGGATATTACTCCGGCGGAGGCAACTGCCTTGTATGCAGGCATTGTCCTGGATACGAAAAACTTTAATGTGCAGACAGGCGAGCGAACCTTTGAGGCTGCCGCTCTGCTGCGCCGCTGCGGTGCCAACCCGAATCTGATACGCCAGCTGTTTAAGGATGATTTGAGCTTTGTACAGCAGAAGGCTAAGCTGATAGCCGGAGCTAAAATGCCGATACCCGGTTTATCTATTGCAATTATGCGCAATGCCGATAATGATACTATGTCTTCCGTGCTTGCCGCGCAGACAGCGGATACTCTGATTACTATTGAGAGTGTAGCTGTAGGCATGGCAATTGTTGAATATAAAGATGGTTCCCTGAGCATAAGTGCCCGCAGTGACGGCAGCGTCAATGTGCAGGTAATTATGGAAGAGCTGGGTGGCGGCGGTCATCAGACGGTGGCCGGTGTGCAGCTGGCAAATAAACGTGCCAGGGATGTAGAAGCGCAGATTATCGCGCTGACTAAAAAACAGTTAGAGGAGTGTCGAACAGATGAAAGTAATTCTTTTACAAGATGTTAAAAGCTTAGGCAAGAAAGGTGAAATCGTAGAAACCGCCGAAGGTTATGGCCGCAACTACCTGCTGCCGCGTAAATTGGCTAAGGAAGCTACCGCAGCTAACCTCAACCAGGCTAAACAGGACCAGGCAACCGCTAAGCATCGTGCAGCTCAGGCTAAGGATGAGGCTGTTGTTTTGGGCGCACAGGTAGAAAAGGTTGTAGTAACCATGAAGGTACGCGTGGGTGAAAACGGTAAAATGTTTGGCTCCGTAACCTCCAAGGATGTTGCCGAAGCTTTGATTAAGCAAACCGGTCTGAACATTGACCGTCGTAAAATCGAGCTGAAATCCGCAGTTAAGGGCTTAGGCGAATACACCGCCGTTGCTAAGCTGCATACCGATGTAACTGCTACCTTCAAGGTTATGGTAGTTGCCGAATAATTTCAGAGTGAAGCTTATGCATGTGGCAGTCGCCGGTGGCGGCTGCCGCTTTTTCTTGTGAGCCCTGTTACCTTCCACTCTTGACGGCTGCAAGGGTATGATGCTGCCATGTCTGGCGGTAGCTGGGAAAAATTAACTTTTCCTAAGTAATTTATATCACAGGTACTTCCTTTTTTGATTATTTAGGTGTAAAATATTTGCTGTTCCGCAATTGTTTTTGAATACTTGCGGAATATATGAGAATACAGGTCAAAAGATGATTTTGACCGACGAGAGATTTTTAAGAAAGAACCAAGCTAATCTGCAATGAGAATTATGAGAGAATGAGAGGGATGCAGATGGAAGTAGCAGGCTTTTTGGCCTTAGGTATTTTAGTCGGTTTATTGGGAGCGCTTTTAGGTATTGGCGGCGGTATGGTGATTGTACCGCTTCTGGTATTTGTCTGGCATTATGAACCGCAGCTGGCCATCGGTACTTCGGTGCTGGTGGTATTGCTGAATGCTGTTTCGGGGACTTGGGGGTATATCAGGCAGAAGAAGGTTTGCGTAGATGCGGCCTTGAAATTTGCCGTGGCTACCGTTCCAGGTGCATTTTTAGGCAGCTATGCCGCAGAATATCTGCAGGACAGGCTTTTTTATCTGGTGTTTGGCGCTTTCTTTGTGCTGGCAGCGATAAATATGTATCGTAAGGCCAATAAGGAGGCGGCGGGTAAGACGGCCGGCGTGGTGCCGGAAGTCTATAACTGGAAGCTGGGCGTTCTTTGCAGCGTCGGTGTGGGCTTTTTAGCCAGCATTTTGGGCATAGGCGGCGGTATTGTCCACGTTCCCTTTATGGTTTATGTACTGAATTTCCCGGTGCACGTGGCCATTGCTACTTCTACCTGCATTTTGGCAGTTTCCTCGCTTGCAGGCTTAGTTTCGCATGCTATGCTGGGGCATATTGTGTGGACCAGCGGCTTGGCGATTGGTGCGGGTGCCTTTGTCGGTGCTCAGGGCGGTGTAGCCTTGGCGCAAAGGCTGCAGTCCGGCATTTTGATGAAGCTGGCGAGCGTACTGGTGCTAATTACCGGCATTAAATTTTTGATGAATGCTCTATAAAGTGCAGTACGTTTATAATTAAATATAGTGCAGTAATAAGAGTTCAGTTTTGCATAAAAATGTGAGGCCAGATGCAAAAGTAATGACATCCGGAAGTTGTAAAATGCTATTGCCGTTGTTATGAAGAAGGCAGATATGTAAATGCAGTATTGAGCTTGCTGAAGATACGCAAAAGCAGTCGTAATCATCGTTGATGATAAAGCGACTGCTTTTTTTGCTGTCTGCTGCAACGCTTCAGGCGTTGCTTAGCATGATGTTTGTGGAAGCTGTGAAAAAACCTATATTAAAACTGAACATAGTAAATTGATGAGAAATGAATATACTAATAAGCTCAGATGTAGGTATAATACTACACATAACCTATTATTTGCATATATATTGGAGGTAACTACAATGAATGAACGTTATAAATTAAATGCACAGCTGGCACAGATGTTAAAGGGTGGCGTAATTATGGACGTTACGACACCGGAGCAGGCGTGTATTGCGGAGGCAGCAGGTGCCTGCGCTGTTATGGCGCTGGAAAAGATTCCTGCTGATATCCGTGCAGCAGGCGGCGTGGCACGCATGAGCGACCCGAAGCTGATTAAGGAAATTCAAAACGCTGTTTCTATTCCTGTTATGGCAAAGGTGCGCATCGGTCATTTTGTAGAAGCACAGATTTTGGAAGCTCTGGAGATTGACTATATTGATGAGAGCGAGGTGCTTTCTCCGGCTGATGATGTTTACCATATCGATAAAACCATGTTTAACGTACCCTTTGTCTGCGGTGCCAAGGATTTGGGCGAAGCATTGCGCCGTATCAACGAGGGTGCATCCATGATCCGTACCAAGGGTGAGCCCGGTACTGGTGACGTTGTACAGGCAGTACGCCATATGCGTAAAATGAATCAGCAGATTGCGCAAATCGCTGCTATGGAAGAAAACGAGCTGTTCAACGCTGCCAAGGAGCTGCAGGTGCCGTATGATTTAGTGGTTTATGTACACGAGCATAAGCGTTTGCCGGTAGTAAATTTTGCGGCAGGCGGCGTAGCAACTCCGGCTGATGCGGCACTGATGATGCAATTGGGAGCTGAAGGCGTATTTGTAGGCTCTGGTATTTTCAAATCCGGCGACCCGGCAAAGCGTGCGCAGGCTATTGTCAAAGCAGTAACCAACTTCAACGATGCCAAGATGCTGGCAGAGTTGTCCGAGGATTTGGGTGAGGCTATGGTAGGCATCAATGAGCAGGAAATTCAGCTGCTGATGGCGGAGCGTGGTAAATAATGAGAATCGGTGTTTTAGCACTGCAGGGTGCGTTTATTGAGCACGTGCAGGCCTTGCGTCAGCTGGGCGTGGAAGCTGTAGAGCTGCGTCAGCTGCCGGATTTGGAGCAGCCCCTGGACGGAATCGTCCTGCCGGGCGGCGAAAGTACGGTGCAGGGCAAGCTGCTGCATGAGCTTGGTATGTTTGCGCTGCTGCAGAAAAAAATAGCGCAGGGCTTGCCGGTGCTGGCAACCTGCGCGGGAATGATTTTGTTGGCGGAAAAGCTGACGAACGACAGCAAGGTGCATCTGGCTACTATGCCTATTACCGTGAAGCGTAATGCCTACGGCAGACAGCTGGGCAGCTTTTATACCGAGGCTGAATTCGGCAAGCTGGGCAAGGTGCCGATGACCTTCATCCGTGCGCCGTATATTGATAGCGTGGGTACAGGCGCAGAGGTACTTGCTACCATAGATGAGCACATTGTGGCGGCACAGTACGGTAAGCAGCTGGCTCTGGCCTTCCACCCTGAGCTGGATGCAGCCAAAAGCACGGCTATCTACGAATATTTTGTCAGTCTGTGTGCTGAAAAATAATTACAGCTTCAGATAAGGCTTCAGCACGGCAAACAGGGTATTTAAGGCAGGATACAGTTTATCATCCGCCAGACCGGTGTAATTCATCAGCAGGGTGTGCGAGCTGTCGCCAACCTTTTCGTGATAATAGTCCGAAAGAAATTTAATCTGAATGCCCTTGGCAGCAGCAGCCTGCACAAGCCGGGAATCCTTGGCGTCGGTAGCAAGATGCAGCAGAAAATGCAGACCGCTGTCCTCACCTTCTACCGTAAGTGCGGGAGCAGCGTCGGACTGCGTCAGATACTGCAGCAGACGGTCGCGCTTACTGCGGTAGTAGGTGCGCATGCGGTTGATGTGGCGTTCAAAATAACCGTCCTCGATAAATTTAGCGAGCGTAAACTGCTCGAAATTAGATACAGTACAGGAATAAAAGCCCAGTTTGTCATAAAACAGCGATGCCAGGTGCGGTGGCAGCAGCATGTAGCTGATACGGAAGGTTGGTGCCAGTGTTTTGGAAAAGGTGTTGATATAGATAACCTTTTCTTCGGTATCAATGCTTTGCAATGGCGGAATAGGCTTGCCGAACAGGCGGAATTCGCAGTCGTAATCATCTTCGATGATATAACGGTTGCTTTTTTTTGCTGCCCAGTGCAGTAATTCGTAGCGACGGCTGACGGGCATAACAATGCCGGTAGGGAATTGGTGCGAAGGGCTGATGTGCAGAATATCGGCACCGCTGTTTTCCAGAACGTCGGCGCGGATGCCATGTGCGTCCATGGGCAGATAACGGCAGAAAACATCGTTGGCCTGATAGGCGGCAGCAAGCTGCGGATAGCCGGGATTTTCCAGCGCATAGACGTGGCTGCGTCCCAAAAGCTGCACGATGAGGTTGTACAGCGTCTGCGTGCCTGCGCCGATGATAATCTGCTCGGGCGCAACGTTCAGGCCGCGGAACTGGTAAAGATGGTGGGCGAGCGCCTGACGCAGCGGTAAAACGCCGCCGGCACTGGTATCGCTGATGAGGGCGTGCTCGTCTGCTGTAGTGAGCGTGTTGCGCAAAAGGCGCGCCCAGATGTTATAGGGAAAGGTGTCCGGCGGAACGCTGCTTTTGGCGAAGCTGACGCCTAGTGTCTTTGTCTGTGTCTTAAGTGCAGGTGCTGCCTCGCGCTCTGATTTTACTGGCAGAGGCTGCTGCTCAATGCGCGCCACGTAGTAACCGCGCTTGGGCTGCGAATAGATGTAGCCTTCGACAACGAGCTGGGCGTAGGCATTTTCCACGGTGATGAGGCTGATGCCTAAATTTTTGGCCAGCATGCGCTTGGAGGGCAGCTTTTCTTCGGCATGCAGGACGCCGTTGGTGATATCATTTTTGATGCATTTGTAAAGATGAGCGTACATACTCTCTCCCTGTAAGTCGGCAAAGCTGTAGGTTAGCATAGCAGAAAATCCTTTCTGACAGAAAAGCCCAAGAAAATTTTTGACTATAGTGAAATTCGGTATATAGGATAAATTGATAAGTTCAGATGAAAATATGATACTATGTATCGGGAAAAAAGTAAAGCAGACGGAAAAATAGCCGAAAATAATAAAAAATTTGCTTCTTCCTACCCGAAAAACGCTTTTGGGGTAGGGGCAAATTGCCGGGTTTACCTTATAATAAAATTACCAAAAATACAGTAACTGCAGGAAATGAGGTGCTACTATGAAAAATTTAAAAAAGCTGACACTCTTACATTCCAATGACCTGCATGGCGATTTCCTGGCTGAAAGAATTGATAATAAGCTCGTCGGCGGCGTATCTATGCTTTCCGGCTACATCAATAAGGTAAGAGCAGAAGAAGAGAATGTTATCTACTGCATCGCCGGAGATATGTTCCGTGGCTCCGTAATTGATGCGGAATACAAGGGCGTATCGACCATTGAGATTATGAATCTGCTGGGACCGGACGTTGTGACCATTGGTAATCACGAGGTAGATTACGGTCTGTCGCATCTGCTGTTCATCGAAAAATGCGCCAACTTCCCGATTATCAATGCGAACTTTCACATCCGCACGAATAATAAGCGTCTTTTCCTGCCGTTTTATATCGCGCATATCGATGGTATGAAGATTCTCTTCATCGGCATAATTACCGAGGACGTACTGGCGCAGACGAAGATGGATAAGGTAATCGGTTCCTTTGTAGATATCTGCGAGGCGGCAGAGGAAATTGGCCGTATTTGTAATACCTACAATCCAATCGATATCGATTTCACAATTATTCTTACGCATATCGGCTTCGAAGAGGATAAAAAGCTGGCAGCAATGCTTGATCCCGCTTGGGGCGTTGACGTTATTATCGGCGGTCATTCGCATACCTTTTTGGAGCATCCTGTAAAGGTTAATGATATTCTTATTGTTCAGGCCGGAACAGGCACGGACCAGATCGGTCGTTTTGATATCATGGTAGATACCGACCTGAATGCGGTAGATACCTATACTTGGTCGACCGTGCCTATCGATGAAACCCATTGCCCGCGTGATGAGAGCCTGGCAAACTTCATTATGCACTACAAGGATTTGACAGATAAAAAGTACGGCAGACTGGTTACCCGCTTTGCCCGCAAGCTGGAGCATCCTTCCCGAATTCAGGAAACACCTTTGGGCAGCTTGGTAGCGGATGCGCTGCAGGAGAGCCTGGGCATCGATGTTATGCTGATGGGCTCCGGTGCTATCCGCAGCTATAATCTGGGACCGGTAGTGCTTTACAGCGATTTCACCGAGTGCTTCCCCTATGATGAAGCTGTATATATGCTGCCGGTTACCGGCGAGCAGCTGACGCGCATGATTAAGCGCTTCCTGCGCGAGGAAGCGTTTAGCGGCGAGCATACGGAATTTTACCAACTGTCACAGGGAATGCATGTAGTATGGAGCCGCAGCGGCCAATGCTTCAAGGAGCTGACGTTGGATGGCAAGCCCTTGGGAGCGCAGCAGATTTACAAGATTGGTCTGTGCAAATATCACTACAGCAGCCTGAAGCCGTTTTTGGATATTACGCTGGAAGAGGTTGAAGCCAATGGCAGAGTACGCGTGCTGGCAACCTCGTACCGCGATGTGATTGAGGAATACTTTATGACGCATCAGCATCTCAAACGTGAGCTTGAGGGACGTCTGATTATTGAGGATTAAAGAGAAAATTGTAAAACAGATATAAAAAAGTACCGACCC
>OOBW01001443.1_pt1 | contig 10540 bp, 8 predicted proteins | sample 1671701 | NCBI WGS metagenome assembly OOBW01 (sample SAMN06348183, study PRJEB24527) | human gut metagenome | biome: human gut; feature: ankylosing spondylitis patient; material: feces | host: Homo sapiens | place: China | collected 2015-10 | reverse complement strand
AAGATTACTGAGTGGAATTTTGCTTGTCCTAATCGCATTGGTGACAATCATCAGTGGAGGTGATATCCTGTTCGCAACAGTGCTGCTGATCAGTCTGATTGGAATGAGTGAATTATATAAAGTGCTGAAAGTGCACAACACATTACTTGGTGTGGTAGGTTATGCGGCGTGTATCGTCTATTATGGGATGATCCGTATGGGAAGAGCTGATATGGTGACATTACTTACGATTGCATTTTTAGTTGCCATTATGGCGGTGTATGTATTTTCATATCCGAAGTATCGATCAGAACAGATTATGATTACGTTTTTCGGACTGTTTTATGTGGCAGTGATGTTATCTTATGTTTACCAGACGCGAGAGCTTACACAGGGGGCATATTTAGTGTGGCTCATTATCCTTTGTTCATGGGGATGTGACACTTGTGCTTACTGTGTCGGAATGCTGATTGGAAAGCATAAGATGGCGCCGAAGCTCAGCCCGAAAAAATCTATTGAGGGCGGTATCGGGGGAATTCTCGGGGCAGCACTTTTGGGAGTAATTTATGCACTTGCAATCAATCAGTTTGCATCAGGAGCGGACGCAAATGCGTTAGAATATGCGGTTATTTGCGGTGTTGGCGGAATGATTTCCCAGGTGGGAGATTTGGCTGCATCTGCTATCAAGCGTAACCATGATATTAAAGATTACGGAAAACTGATTCCTGGACACGGTGGAATTTTAGACCGATTTGACAGTGTGATCTTTACAGCACCGATTATTTATTATATGGCGGTCGCATTGATGCGATAAAAGAAAGGATGTTTCATGAAGAAAATAGCAATACTGGGATCTACAGGATCCATAGGAACACAGACGTTAGAAGTTGTCCGAGAAAATAAGGATATAGAGGTACTTGGACTTGCGGCAGGGAATAACATCAAACTTTTGGAGAGACAGATTCGGGAATTTCATCCGAAGATGGCGGCAGTATGGAGCGAGGAACGCGCAAAAGAGCTGCGTGAGAATGTGAAGGATCTGAATATCAAAATTGTGTCAGGCATGGAGGGACTCATTGAACTGTCTGTTATGGAAGAGAGTGAGATCCTTGTGACTGCGATTGTGGGAATGATTGGGATTCGCCCAACAATTGAGGCAATCAAGGCAGGAAAAGACATTGCACTTGCGAACAAAGAGACACTGGTGACAGCGGGACATATCATTATGCCGCTTGCAAAAGAATATCAGGTGGCGATTCTTCCAGTGGACAGTGAACACAGCGCCATTTTTCAGTCTCTTCAGGGGGGGCAGGAGAAAGCGCTTCATAAGATTCTACTGACGGCATCGGGCGGACCTTTCCGCCAAAAGACAAGAGAAGAACTTCTCAATATTCAGGTCGAAGATGCACTGAAACACCCCAATTGGGAGATGGGAAGAAAGATTACAATCGATTCTTCTACATTGGTTAACAAAGGTTTGGAAGTCATTGAAGCAAAATGGCTTTTTGATGTGTCACTTGATCAGATTGAGGTCGTTGTGCATCCGCAGAGTATCATTCATTCGATGGTGGAATATGTGGACGGCGCGATCATTGCGCAGCTTGGAACACCGGATATGAAACTGCCGATACAGTATGCATTATATTATCCGGAGAGAAGATTTCTGCCGGGAGACAGATTGGATTTTGCAGCATTGTCAAAGCTGACATTTGAAAAACCGGATATGGAGACGTTCTATGGACTTCGTCTTGCATTTGAAGCGGGAAAAGAGGGAGGGTCACTTCCGACGGTATTCAATGCGGCGAATGAACTTGCAGTTAGTAAGTTTTTGGAGCGAAAGATTAAGTATCTGGAGATACCAGAGATTATCGAGCATTGTATGCAGGCACACAAAACGATAGCAGATCCATCGGTAGATGAGATTTTACAGACGGAACAAGAAGTATATGAACAGATAGAAAGCAGGTGGTGGTAAAATGGGAATTATACTTGCAATATTGGTGTTCGGACTGATTGTGACAATCCATGAACTGGGACATTTTTTGCTGGCGAAAAAGAATGGAATCCATGTGGAGGAGTTTTCTATCGGAATGGGTCCCCGCCTGTTCAGCAAAGTAGCCGGAGATACAAGGTATTCGATCAAACTGCTTCCAATCGGAGGCTCCTGTATGATGGGCGAAGATGATGTAGAGGATATGTCCGAGGGAAGTTTTAACACAAAGCCTGTCTGGGCAAGAATTTCTGTTATTGCAGCCGGACCGATTTTTAATTTTATATTGGCATTTATTTTTGCGGTAATACTGGTTGCGTGGGTTGGCTATGATAAACCGGTGATTTCCGGTGTGACACCAGGATATTCTGCGGAGGTAGAAGGAATGCAGGCTGGAGACCGGATTCTTAAGATGAATGGAAAGAAAATTAATGTTTGGCGTGAGGTGCTTTACTTTAATGTATTCCATCCGGGAGAAACGGTAGACCTCACATATGAGCGAGATGGGGAAAAACATGAGGTGACAATTACGCCTCAAAAAGATGAAAACGGAGCATACAAACTAGGGTTGATGTCTCCTGGTAAGAACGAAGAGGCGAATTTGTTCACGGCGTTGCAGTATGGGGCTTATGAAGTGAAATTTTGGATCTGTACCACTTTAGAAAGTTTGAAGATGCTTGTCACCGGGCAGGTGGGAGTTGATCAGCTATCCGGACCCGTTGGTATCGTTGACATGGTCGGAAATACGTAGGAGCAGAGTAAATCATATGGATTATCGGTTGTGATTATAGAATTGATGAATATTGCCATTTTATTATCAGCAAACCTTGGTGTGATGAATCTGATACCATTTCCGGCATTGGATGGCGGAAGACTTGTGTTTTTGTTTATTGAGGCGATACGAGGCAAACGAGTGCCGCCGGATAAAGAAGGTATGGTGCATTTCGCGGGATTGATGCTGTTGTTTGCGCTGATGATATTCGTGATGTTTAACGATATAAAGAGATTATTTTAACAATTGGGGACGTAGTAAAATTGAATTTTACTACGTCCCCAATTGAACATACCCCTGTCCCTAATTGAAGGTGTTGCCTTACACGAGCTCAGCAATTCTGGAGACTCCTACGTAAATTTCGGAGATTTTATACCATGTGCGATAATCGACTGTTCCCGTTTCAGGGAGTCCAAAGACGGATTGGAATTTTCGCACAGAGGCAGCAGTCGCAGGACCATAGATGCCGTCCACAGCAACTTTTGGAATTGCAGGATAGGCACCGGCAATCACATTGAGTTGTTCCTGCATCTGACGAACTTTGTCCCCGGAAGAACCATTGGAAAGGGTATAGCCAGGCCACGAGGAAGGTACGCCGGAAATTTCCTGAGCAGTATTAATGTACATATTGTCACCGTAGTAGTAGCGCAGAATTTCAATAGGTGAGTATCCTTGGTCGCCGAGTGCCTTGGAACCCCACTGTGTCATCCAGTTCGGACATTGGACACGCCTGCCGTCACAGTATTGAGTCAAAATTGGCTGCCTGACATTTGGACGGGACAGATAGCTTGCAAACTGCTCATCTACGATTTCTGAGATTGTATCAAAGACGTTACGTTCCGGGATCCATTTGTGGTCGAAGGCAGTTGAGGAAGTGATTGTAAAATCATATCCTTGATTCCGGTACCATTCAGTATAGACGCGGTTTAGTGTAAATGACATAATCGCGAGCACATTTGCACGGATAGTATCCTGTGGCCATGTGGCATAAATTTCGCTGGACGCCACATTTTTGATATAATCTTTATATTTGACATAGTAGTTTTTTGCAGTGCTGTCTCGCGGAGAGCCGTCGTGAACGACAATGTATTCCGGTACGACAACCCGGCTCAGTACAATTTCGCCGGTTTCCTGCAGAGGCTTGATTTCATCTTCTGGAATTTTAGGTGGATATTCTCCATATAATGTGTGAGCGGGAATAACAAATACATCTTCCGGAGGTTCTGGATCGGTCATCGGGTGCATAGTAATATTCTGGATGGCGGTGACGTCCGGAAGGATTTCTGCCCCGGCAATGCTTAGTGGTTCGAAACCAGGAGCAGACACATTCAGAGTGTATTCGGAATATGGCTGATATTCGATAGTTGGATTTAGGCTGTATTCAAGTGGTGGTGTATCTAATTCCAACACTTCGGTCTGTCCTGAGGAATCGGTTGTCAATTCTTCAATCGGAGATCCTGGAACGCCGGTATAAGTAATGGATATTTTAGCCTCTGAGATTGGATAGGAATTTATGTCGGAGGTGACATTGATCTGAAGTTTTCCTTTATCAGCGTTGTCAATCTGTGCGGTAGTGATACGGTTCATAAAAATACCTCATAGGAAATCTATTACTGTTATGATATTCTGAAAAAAAGGGATTGTGAATAAAAGAGGAGAGAAATATGGCGAGAAAAAAGAAGAGAGGTTGTCTCGGAATGATTTTGGGCATTGGAATGAGTGTAGCGGTCGTTGTTGTTCTGGGGATGGTTGGAACATATGGATTAAAATGGAAAAGAAGCTATGAAAAGCGAAATGAAATTCCGTATCAAAAGGTCAATTTGAAAGAGACGAATCCGGCACAAAAATATTATTATGAATCGTTGTCTGAAAAAGACAAAGTGGTGTATCAGGAAATTTTGCAAGGAGTGTTGGATGGAAACGGGGAAATTTATCTGCACAGTGCAGATGCAAAAAAGAACAATCAGTTGTTTCAATTTGTGCTCAATGATTATCCGGAGATTTTCTGGTGTGACGGAAGAGGGAAGACAACGATTTACCAAAAAGGAACAGAAAGCTATTCTGTTTTAAACCCTGAATATCAGTATGGACAAGAAGAGCGGGAGCGCAAACAAAAAGAGATTGATGCAATAACACAGGAAGTGCTTGATGGAGCGCCGAAGGATGGGGCAGAGTATGAAAAAATTCAATATGTATATGAATATGTGATCAACCATACGGATTACAGGGAAGGAGCCTCAGACAATCAGAATATTTACAGTGTATTGGTTAACGGGGAATCTGTCTGCGCAGGCTATGCGAGAACGACGCAGTATTTATTGGAGCGGTTGAATGTATTTTGCACTTATGTGACAGGGACAGCCAAGCGTCCTGAATCAAGTGAAGAGGTGCCGCATGCGTGGAATTTGGTCTCTTGTGGAGAAGACTATTACTATGTGGATACAACATGGGGAGACCCGGTGTATTTGGAGGAAGTGGACACAAATATTGTTTATGATTACCTCTGTATCTCGGAGGAGGAATTGTTTCAGACCCATAAGCCGGATGATGTGATCGCACTTCCAAAATGCACGGCTAAAGATGCGAATTATTATGTGTTGAATGGGATGTATTATGAGACATATGAAAAAGATACCATTCTTGCAAAGATGAAAGAGAGCATTCAAAATAAGCAAAGCCAGGTCGTTTTTAAATTTGCAAATGAAGCGGTATATGCAGAAGCAAAAGAGCCGATGCTGGAAGAAATGGTGAAAGAGGCCGCGGAGTATTTGGGAAAATTATATCAGTTATCCCGTGTCAAATATTCTTATAAAGATGAAGAAATACTGCATAAAATCAGCATTTTCTGGAGCTATGAATAATCTGTTTTTATGTGTTACAATAGAGAGCGAAGAAGGAGGAGTACCATGTATAAGATATTGATTGCGAAGACACTGAGCAGTCATTTGGAAAAATGGGACTATGAAGTGCGCTATGTCAAAGATTTTAAAAATGTGATGAATGATTTTTTGGAGTTTGATCCGCAGCTGGTGCTGATGGATATTATATTGCCACTGTTTAATGGGTTTCACTGGTGTACGGAGATACGAAAAATAGCAAAGACACCGATTGTATTTTTGTCGTCGGCATCCGATAATATGAATATTGTGATGGCGATGAATATGGGCGGCGATGATTTTATTGAAAAACCATTCGATCTGAATGTTGTGACAGCCAAAGTGCAGGCAATGCTGCGAAGAGCCTACTCATTTCAGGGAAATTTAAATGTTCTGGAGCATCAGGGACTGTTGCTGAATCTGAATGATGGGATTGTAAGCTATAAAGAAAAAAAGACGGAATTGACTAAAAATGAATTTAAGATTTTGCAGGTTTTGATGGAGCATGCAGGAAAAATTGTGACAAGAGAAGAGTTGATGACGGCACTTTGGGAGAGCGATGCTTTTGTGGATGACAATACACTGACAGTCAATGTCACAAGGCTTAGGCGGAAACTTGCTGAACTTGCTGCTGTAGAGTTTATAAAGACAAAGAAAGGGATTGGATATATTATAGAGACATGAAAGAATTCAGATCATACTGGAAGAAAAATAAAAGATGGATAGGAATTAGCTTTAGTTTCGCTGTGATTTTTACAGTCATTTTAATGTTGTATGATATATCGGCAGACACCGTGTGGTATGCATTTGCACTTTGTTTTAGTGTGGAGGTGATTCTTCTTGCTGTTGATTTTGTGAAATATTATGGAAAATGTAAGCGGATGGAGGAACAGTATCTCAATATCAATATCTGTGTCCCGGAGGATGGAGAACCTGAGGATCTGGTGGAGAGGTATTATCAGGAGATGGTTAATACACTGTTCGAGGGGAAAGCGAAAATAGAGTCTGATAACAATATCGCTAGAAAAGAAATGCTTGATTACTACAGTCTTTGGGTGCATCAGATAAAAACACCGATTGCCGCAATGCGGATTTTACTTCAGGCTGCTGAGGAGATTTCATTTGAAAAACGCACTGAGCTTGAGATGGAGCTATTTAAAATTGAACAGTATGTGGAGATGGCACTGTCTTATATCCGTTTGGGGAATATGGCATCAGACTTAAAGCTGCAGTGGTACTCGATGGATGAGATTATCAAACCTGCAGTAAAAAAATACTCTAAGTTATTTATTCTCAAGAAAATAAAACTGAAATATGAGCCGATTGAGAATAAGATACTGACAGATGAAAAGTGGCTTGGCCTTGTTGTCGAACAGATTTTATCCAACGCACTGAAGTACACGAATGAAGGAACGATTTCTATTTATTTAGAACCAAAGAAAGAGAATGTACTGGTGATAGAAGATACCGGAATTGGTATTTGGCAGGAAGATCTTCCACGTGTGTTTGAAAAAGGATTTACCGGGTATAACGGAAGAACAGATAAGAAATCGACGGGAATCGGCCTATATCTTTGCAAAAGCATCGTCGATAAATTAAATCATAGAATTTATATATCATCGGAAGTGTCAAAAGGAACAAAAATCTTTTTGAATTTGAACCGTGATGATTTTCGATTAGAGTAAAAGGGAGAAGTAAGATGAGTAACATAAGAAAAAAAATAGCGGCTTGTCTGGCAGTAGTACTGGTGTTTTCTGTGACAGGCTGCGAGAACTTGAATAAAACCGTACAAAACGATGGTAAGCAGATTGAAGTGACAAAGCATATTGAGGTTGAGTCAGTACCGGAATATGCGGGAGAACCCTATGTCACGATTCATGATAACAAACCGGATTTTACGGAGGCAGAACTTGATGAAGATGTGTTTGAGTCCTACAGTGAACTGGATGCAAAAGGCAGATGTGGCGTGGCGGAAGCGATGATTGGAAAAGAGTTGATGCCAAATGAGGAAAGAGGAAAAATCGGGCAGATCAAACCATCCGGATGGCATACGGTCAAGTATGATAATGTAGATGGAAAGTATTTGTATAATCGGTGTCATTTGATTGGCTATCAGCTCACTGCGGAAAATGCCAATGAAAAGAATCTCATTACGGGGACAAGATATATGAATGTGGATGGAATGCTTCCATTTGAAAACATGGTGGCAGATTATATAAAAGAGACAGAACATCATGTCCGTTACCGTGTAACACCGATTTATGAGGGGGATAATCTTGTTGCATCCGGCGTGGAAATGGAGGCAGAGTCTGTGGAAGATGAAGGAGAAGGACTTTCTTTTCATGTGTATGTGTACAACGTACAGCCTGGGATTGAGATTGATTATGCAACCGGAGACAGCCATGAAACAGATACAGAACAAACAAATCAGGCTTCAGATAATCAGGTAGAGAGTTACGTTTTGAACACGAACAATAAGAAGTTCCACAAACCAACCTGTTCAAGCGTCAAAGATATGAAGGGAAAAAATAAAGAGACCTATGAGGGAACCAGAGAAGAATTGATTCAAAAGGGATATGAACCATGTGGCAGATGTAAGCCATAAAAAAGCAAATCAAACCAGTCATTTTGAACCTTACAAAAGTGTAAGATTGGATTGCAAAATTGTCACCTGAAATTATGGCAGGGAAAAATCTTTTCTTATACAATAAAGGAGCATTCAAGAAAGAGACAAAGTAGAAAGGTGGAAATGATATGGCATTATTAGAAGTAAAAAATGTAAAAAAAATATATACGACCCGTTTTGGAGGGAACCAGGTGCAGGCGCTCGCGGATGTGAATTTTTCGGTGGAGCCGAGAGAGTACGTGGCAATCATGGGAGAATCTGGTTCTGGGAAAACAACTCTTTTGAACATTCTGGCTGCGTTGGATAAACCGACAGGAGGAAAGGTTCTCTTAACTACGATCAAAGAACGTGAGATGGCTGCATTCAGAAGACAGAATTTGGGCTTTGTATTTCAGGATTTTAATTTATTGGATACGTTTTCTTTGAGAGACAATATTTTCCTTCCACTTGTATTGGCAGGGAAAAAATATCCGGAGATGGAAAGCAGACTTCGCCCGATTGTAGAGCAGCTTGGCATCACACATTTGTTGAACAAATATCCATATGAGGTGTCCGGGGGACAGAAGCAAAGGGCAGCAGTTGCAAGAGCGTTGATCACAAAACCACAGTTGATTTTGGCAGATGAGCCGACAGGAGCTTTAGATTCGAAGGCATCGGAAGAACTTTTGAGATTGTTTAACACAATCAATACAGATGGGCAGACGATCTTGATGGTTACACATAGTGTAAAAGCGGCAAGCACGGCAAACAGAATACTATTTATCAAAGATGGAGAAGTGTTCCACCAGTTATATCGCGGAAACCTTTCCAATGAAGAACTTTATCAGAAAATTTCTGATACGTTGACGGTGTTGACAACAGGGGGTGACGGCATTGAGTAGTTCAATTTATGGAAAACTGGCAGTCACAAATTTAAAGAAAAACCGGAAAAGTTATGTGCCGTATATATTTACCTGTGTGGTCACGATTGCAATGTTCTATATCATGCATTCTCTTCTATATAATGAAGGAATCCGGCAGATGCCGGGGTCAGACAGCTTAATGATTATTCTTTCATATGGAACATGTGTAGTTGGAATCTTTGCAGTGATCTTTCTGTTTTACACGAATAGTTTTTTGATGAAACAGCGAAAAAAAGAAATCGGACTTTACAATGTGTTGGGTCTTGGAAAGAGCCACATCGCCAAAATGCTTATATGTGAGACACTGATTGTGGTTGCGATCAGTCTGATTCTTGGACTTGGCGGAGGGATTCTCCTCAACAAACTGATTTTTTTGTTTTTGCTCAAAATGTTACATTTTGACGTAGCGCTGAAGTTTTCAATAGAAATAAAAGCAATTAGCGGGACATTATTTTTGTTTAATGGGATCTTTGCGGCGAATCTGCTCTTTAATTTGATCCAGATCAAACTTGCCAATCCGATTGAATTGCTCCATGGTGGAAAACAGGGCGAGAAAGAACCAAAAACAAAAGTCATTATGACTATTATCGGCGTGGCTGCACTGGGAGGCGGATATTATATCGCACAGACAACGGAATCACCGCTTACAGCAATGGGTCTGTTTTTTGTCGCCGTGATACTTGTTATCATCGGAACATACGCACTTTTTACAGCAGGAAGTATTGCTTTATTGAAACTGTTAAAGAAAAATAAAAAATTTTACTACAATACGAAACATTTTACATCTGTTTCAGGAATGTTATATCGTATGAAACAAAATGCGGTGGGACTTGCCAACATTTGTATTTTGAGTACGATGGTGCTTGTTATGGTCTCCACAACAGTGGCATTGTATGTTGGGATGGAGGATATATTAAAGACAAGATTTCCGCATGATGTGACAATTTCCGGAACGGAGTTGTCGGAGGAAGAAAAAGCATCCATTGATCAGACCATCACAGATATAGTAGAAAAATATGGGCTTACTTACCGGAATGATGAGCAGTATGAGGCGACACCATTTGCGGTCAACCGAGTACAAAATAAGTTTATCTTGTCTAAAGATGATATGACTTCTGTCAAAGAAGGGTCTTATGGAAGCATGTATTTGATGACTCAGGACACTTATAATAAACTGGAACACAAAAATGTTGAGCTATCTGAAAATGAAGTGCTTTTATACTCAACGAAAAGTAAGAGCAAACCGTCCGAGATCGAGATAGATGGAACCACATATCAAGTCAGAAAAAACCTGAAAGATATGAAGGTGGATAAAGAAACATATATGATGATTGATATCTATTATTTGATAGTACCAAACCAGTCGATAATCGATCATCTCTCAGAAACTTACGC
>OOBW01001437.1_pt1 | contig 10582 bp, 6 predicted proteins | sample 1671701 | NCBI WGS metagenome assembly OOBW01 (sample SAMN06348183, study PRJEB24527) | human gut metagenome | biome: human gut; feature: ankylosing spondylitis patient; material: feces | host: Homo sapiens | place: China | collected 2015-10 | reverse complement strand
AATTCTTCATCCGTATATTGGCTTTCTGCATATTCCTTCAGATAATCAACCATGGAATGGCCTACTGCATCTGAAAAGGCAGCTTTCTCTCTCCAAAGGATTGTGTCCAGAAGATAACCGCCCTGTTCGAAGGCATGGCGGAGCAGATATTTTCCCTTTCCGTAGGTATTCAGTTTCAATTCCGGATCCAGCGCCATCACATACTTTACGAAATCAAGATCTCCAAAGGGAACCCTTGCCTCCAGGGAGTTTACAGAAATACAGCGGTCTGCACGCAGTACATCGTACATATGCAGTTCACGAACCCGTTTCTGGGATTCCTCCTGAAAAGCCTTCCCGTCCGGTGCAAAGTCTGTATATTTATAGCCGAACAGCTCGTCTGAGATCTCTCCAGTTAAAAGAACTCGGATATCTGTCTGGTTATGGATTGCCTTACACACCAGATACATTCCTATGGATGCGCGGATTGTGGTTATATCATAGGTTCCTAACAGCTGAATCACATTTTTCAGAGAGGACAGTACCTCATCCGGCGTCATGTAAACCTCTGTATGGTCGCTTCCTATATAATCCGCCACCTGCCTTGCATATTTTAAGTCGATGGCATCTTCGCTCATTCCGATGGCAAAGGTCTTGATCGGCTCGCTGCTTTTCTTTGCTGCAATCGCACACACCAAGGACGAATCCAGGCCGCCGGAAAGCAGGAATCCCACCTTTGCATCTGCTATCAGACGTTTCTCTACGCCTGCCACCAGCTTATCATGAATCTTCCCGCAGGCAGTTTCCAGATCGTCATAACAGACCCTATGGACTTTGGCTATATCGCAGTAACAGATAAACTGTCCCTTTTTATAATAATGTCCCGGAGGAAACGGCATGATCCTGTCCGTAAGCCCTGTTAGATTTTTGGGTTCACTGGCAAATATGATCGCATGATCTTTATCATATCCATAATACAGTGGGCGGATTCCAATGGGATCTCTTGCTGCGATAAACTCCCCTGCTTCCCCGTCGTAAAGGATGCAGGCAAATTCGGCATCCAGCATGGCAAACATATCTGTGCCGTATTCCCGATACATTGGCAGCAGAATTTCACAATCCGAATTGCTTTCAAACGTATATTTTACTGACAGCTCTTTTTTCAGCTTCTCAAATCCATAAATTTCTCCATTACAGACTACATAACTGTTTCCGAGCCGGAAGGGCTGCATTCCCGACGGAGTCAGGCCCATAATGGCTAATCGGTGGAATCCAAGAATTCCATCGCCCGTTTCAACCACTCTGCTGTCATCCGGCCCCCTTGATATGGTTTTTTGAAATCCTTCCATAAAACTGCTCAGAACCGCATTGCGGCTGCAATAACCCATGATGGAACACATAGGAACATACCTCCAAAATCTTAAGTTTCCTTTTTATTCTACGTCCTGCAGGGCGTCAAAGCCCTCTTCTCCGGTTCTTACCTTTACTACATTTTCCACATCATAAACAAAAATCTTGCCGTCTCCGATATGGCCGGTATAAAGAACCTTCTTTGCCGTTTCAATCACCTTACGGACCGGAACCGCACTGACTACAATCTCCACCTGTACATTCGGGAGCAGGCTGGCTTCTACCTGTACTCCACGGTAATACTCCGGTTTCCCTTTCTGTGCGCCGCAGCCTAATACATGGGATACGGTCATACCGGTAATACCGAGTTTCATCATTGCATTCTTCAGCGCTTCAAATTTGGATTCCCTGCATACGATCTCAATTTTCGTAAATTTAGGGGTTCCTTCTTCAAAAGACGGCACTTTTTTAACCGGAATCGCTTCTGCAGCCGGAACATCTCCGGTTACTGCAGCCGGAACAGCCTCACCCTCTGCCGCAATATCCGGCTGCATTGCAAAGCCTGCATAGGCGGTTAAAAGACCGTGTTCTGATACGTCCAGTCCGGCAATCTCATCCTCTGCGTCGGCCCGGAGCCCAATGGTATATTTGATCGCCAGAAATACAATCGTAATAACAACCGCCACATATACCGCCACAGAGACGACGCCTGCTGCCTGAACTGCCAACAGATGGACTCCGCCGCCATAAAAAAGACCTGCTTCTGTCGTTACGCCTGTTGCAAACAGACCGGTGAGTATGGTTCCTGTCGCGCCGCACACGCAGTGAACGGACACAGCGCCCACAGGGTCGTCAATTTTGGCGATCTTATCAAAAAACTCTACTGCCAGAACAATAAGGATTCCGCATATGATCCCAATAACAGCTGCCCCAACCGGACTTACCGCGTCACATCCGGCCGTAATTCCGACAAGACCTGCCAGCGCCGCGTTATACGTCATGGAAACATCCGGCTTTTTATAACGGATCCACGTGAACAGCAGGGTCGTACAGCAGGCTACGGCTGCCGCCATATTTGTATTGAAAAATACCCGTCCCGCCGTATCCATCAGCGCGTCACTGTCCATGCCTACCGTAGACGCGCCGTTAAATCCGAACCAGCAGAACCAGAGAATAAACACTCCAAGGGCTGCAAAGGAAAGATTATGTCCCAGAATTGCCTGCGGTTTTCCGTTTTTATCGTATTTTCCAATACGGGGACCAAGAATTTTGGCGCCGATCAAAGCGCAGACACCGCCTACCATATGTACTGCCGTAGAACCTGCAAAATCATGAAAGCCCATCTGCGCAATCCAGCCGCCTCCCCAGATCCAGTGACCGGAAACCGGATAGATCAGCAATGAGATCGCAGCGGAATAAATGCAGTAAGCGCTGAATTTTGTTCTCTCTGCCATTGCTCCGGAAACGATTGTGGCTGATGTGGCGCAGAATACAGTTTGAAATATCACAAACGCCCAAAGGGGGACGCCGGCGGGCAGAATGTGGCTGTAATCTCCTCCGATCAGGGGATCAAAGGTTCCTATGACGCCGGAACCTGCGCCGAACATAAGTCCAAAGCCTACCAGCCAGAAGGCAGGAGTGCCAATGCAAAAGTCCATCAGATTCTTCATCAGGATATTTCCGGTATTTTTTGCTCTGGTAAAACCTGCTTCACACATAGAAAAACCTGCCTGCATGAAAAATACCATTGCTGCTCCAAACAGTACCCAGATTGTGTTAACCGCGCTGTACGTCATAAACATTCCTTCTTTCTGTTGTTGTATGATCCAGAGTTTCCGCCGAAACTTATCTTACGCTGAATAATAAATCTCCGTAAGTCGGGAAGGGCCAGAATTTCTTTGCGGTCATGGTTTCTGCACTGTCGCAGGCGATCCGCAGCTCTCCCATTTTACTTAAAACCCTGTCCCTGATCATGCAGGATTCCTCAGTGATATCCGTAATATCCTGAACCTTAAGCACTGCATCCTCCAATTCCTCTGCCTTGATCATGATCTGATCCTCCAGAATTGCCAGCTTCTTCAGCAGTCCGGTTTCATAATTGCAGGAAATCGAACTCTCTGCCGCTTTCTTTGCAGCCGCTGTTTTTGCAAGCTCCAGCACGTATTCGCTTACGGCCGGGGCAATCTCTGTTTTTGCCATATCAATCATGGTGTTTGCCTCGATCAGCACGGTCTTGCAGTAGTTATCCAGCATGATCTCGCATCTGGATTTTAATTCTGCCTCTGAAAATACTTTATGGGAGGTAAGCATCCGTACATTTTTTTCATCCAGAAGATGAGGCATGCAGTCCGGCGTGGTCCGGTAGTTGAGAAGTCCCCTCTTCTCCGTAGCTTCCTTAATCCATGTATCATCATATCCATTTCCATTAAAGATAATATGCTTATGGTCTTTGATGGTCTTTCGGATCATTTCATGTAAAGCGCTTTCAAAATCCTCTGCTTTTTCCAGTCGGTCTGCATAGATTTTCAGGCTTTCGGCTACTGCGCTGTTTAACATGATATTGGCGCAGGCAATACTGTTGGATGAGCCCAGCATACGGAACTCGAACTTATTTCCGGTAAATGCAAAGGGTGAAGTACGGTTGCGGTCCGTGGTATCCCTGTTAAATTTGGGAAGCACATTTACCCCCAGCTTCATCTGGGTTTTTTCTGTGCCCGCATATGGGGTATCGTTCTCTATTGCCTCCAAAACCCCGTTTAATTCATCTCCAAGGAAGATGGATACCACTGCGGGAGGCGCTTCATTTGCTCCAAGCCGGTGATCATTTCCTGCCGTTGCCACGGAAAGGCGGAGCAGATCCTGATAATCATCTACCGCTTTGATCACTGCACACAGGAATAATAAAAACTGTGCGTTCTCATAGGGTGTTTCACCCGGCGAAAGCAGGTTTACGCCCTTATCCGTTGCCAGGGACCAGTTGTTGTGCTTACCGCTTCCATTGACTCCTGCAAAAGGCTTTTCGTGGAGAAGGCATACCAGACCATGCTTTGCCGCTACCTTCTGCATTATTTCCATAGTAAGCTGATTGTGATCGGTTGCAATATTGGTTGTGGTATAGATGGGGGCAAGCTCGTGCTGTGCCGGAGCTACTTCGTTATGCTCTGTTTTTGCAAGAATCCCCAGCTTCCAGAGTTCTTCATTCAGCTCATTCATATAGGCGGCTACTCTCGGCTTAATTACGCCAAAATAATGATCATCCATCTCCTGCCCCTTTGGCGGCTTCGCGCCGAAAAGGGTACGCCCTGTAAAACGGATATCCTTTCTCTGCTCATACATTTCCTCTGTAATAAGGAAATACTCCTGCTCCGGACCGACCGAGGTGCGGACGCATTTCACATCCTCATTTCCAAAAAGATGGAGGATACGCATAGCCTGTCTGTTTAAGGCTTCCATGGAGCGGAGAAGGGGAGTTTTTTTATCAAGCGCCTCTCCCCCATAAGAACAGAATGCAGTGGGGATGCACAGTGACTTCCCTTTAATAAATGCGAATGAGGTAGGATCCCATGCCGTATATCCCCTTGCCTCAAAGGTAGCCCTAAGGCCGCCGGACGGAAAAGAAGATGCGTCGGGTTCTCCCTTGATCAGTTCTTTTCCTGAAAATTCCATAATCACACCGCCATCCGGCGACGGGGAAATAAAACTGTCATGCTTTTCTGCCGTTACGCCGGTAAGGGGCTGAAACCAGTGTGTATAATGTGTCGCTCCATTTTCAACCGCCCAATCTTTCATGGCTGCCGCAACGGCATTCGCCACACTGATATCAAGCTTTGCGCCTTCATCAATGGTTTTTCTCAGCGACTGATATACCTTTGATGACAGTCTTGCTTTCATTACTCTGTCGTCAAATACCTTACATCCAAAATAATCTGATACCTTTTTCATAACAATCTCCTCTCCAGCAGCATATTTTAATACAAAAAGCAAGGATGTCCTTCACAGCACCTTTCCTGTGCTGCAAAAGACATCCTTGCCTTTATGTGTGGCATAATACACCCCGAAAAATCATTTGTCAAGCACTTTTTTCTCCTGACAAACCTCTTGACAAACCCTGTTCAGAGCTGTATAAATAGTGAATATGAGCAAGGGCGTTCATTTTTAAATCAGAGAAAATTCTGCTTAAAAATGAATGTCCCTGCTTTTTTATTTATTGAAAGGAAGGTACAAAATGTATGAAGATCGAAGGTCAGGTGAGAATCCCTTCAGGCTGTGCAATCTCGGCAGTAATTTCCAAAGATGGAAATAAGATGTCCGGCGAAAGTATCACAAATTCCATGAAGCCTATGCATGACCGCTCCAACGGATTGGGCGGCGGCTTTGCAGGCTACGGCATTTATCCTGAATATAAAGAATTTTACGCACTGCATATGTTTTTTGACACCCGCGATACAAGAAAGAAATGCGAAGCTTTTTTAAAGGAACAATTTGAGATCGTTCAATCCGAGGTTATCCCTACCCGTAAGCTCCCGGCGATCACAGATGAACCTATTATATGGAGATATTTCGTCGCACCCTTAAAATCGGTTCTGGCTTCGATGCAGCTGGATGAAAAAGAATTTGTTGCCCAGACGGTTATGAAAATCAATGCGGAAATGTCCGGAGCATATGTTTTCTCCAGCGGAAAAAACATGGGTACATTTAAAGCAGTAGGATTTCCCGAGGATGTAGGCGTCTTTGAGAAACTGGAAGAATATGAAGGTTACTCATGGACTGCCCATGGACGTTATCCCACAAACACCCCGGGATGGTGGGGCGGAGCGCACCCCTTTACATTACTGGATTATTCCATCGTACATAACGGTGAAATCTCCTCTTATGACGCTAACCGCCGCTTTATCGAAATGTTCGGCTATAAATGCACCCTTCAGACGGACACAGAAGTAATTACCTATATCATGGATTATCTGCTCCGCGTACAGGGACTTACCCTCGGTGAAGCCGCAAGCGTCATTGCGGCGCCTTTTTGGAGTACCATCGCTTCAAAAACAGATCTGGAGGATCAGAAAAAACATACCTATTTAAGAACCATGTTTTCCAGCCTGCTGATCACCGGCCCGTTCTCTATCGTTTTAGGCTTTAACGGCGGACTGATGGCTCTCAATGACCGCTTGAAGCTCCGCTCCATGGTAATCGGAGAAAAAGATGATAAGGTTTTTATTGCCAGTGAGGAAGCCGCGATCCGGACCATGGAACCAAATGCAGAAAATATCTGGTCTCCCGCCGGCGGAGAGCCTGTTATTGTAAAAGTAAAGGAAGGTGCGTTTTAATGGGTATCGAATTTATCTATCCAGAATTTGAAGTAATCCGAAACGAAGACCGCTGCACGGTCTGTCGTGCGTGCGAACGGCAATGTGCCAATGAGGTTCACAGCTATGATGAGGAACTGGGAGTCATGAAGTGTGACGAATCAAAATGCGTAAACTGCCAGCGGTGCGTTTCCTTCTGTCCAACCAGAGCGCTGAAGATCGTAAAAACCGACTGCTCTCTCAGGGAAAACTCCAACTGGCAGAACAATACGATTAAAGAGATCTATAAGCAGGCAAACAGCGGAGGCGTTCTTCTTTCTTCTATGGGCAATCCCAAGCCCTTCCCCGTTTACTGGGATAAAATACTGATCAATGCCTCCCAGGTAACAAATCCCTCCATTGATCCTCTGCGGGAACCAATGGAAACCAGAACCTATCTGGGAAAAAAGCCACAGAGAGTAAGCCGCAATGCAGAAGGAAAGCTGGACTGCCAGCTTCCTCCCCAGCTGGATCTTTCCATGCCCGTTATGTTTTCTGCCATGAGCTATGGTTCCATCAGCTACAATGCCCACAAATCCCTTGCCCTGGCAGCCACAGAACTGGGAATCCTTTACAATACCGGCGAAGGCGGTCTCCACGAGGATTTTTACTGTTATGGTGAAAATACCATCGTCCAGGTCGCTTCCGGACGTTTCGGCGTCCATGAAAAGTATTTAAATGCCGGAGCTGCCATTGAAATCAAAATGGGACAGGGCGCAAAGCCCGGGATCGGAGGCCATCTTCCCGGGGCAAAAATTGTGGGAGACGTCTCACGCACGCGAATGATCCCGGAAGGCTCTGACGCCATCTCTCCGGCCCCCCATCACGATATCTATTCCATCGAGGATTTGCGTCAGCTTGTTTTCTCCCTGAAAGAAGCTTCGGAATACAAAAAACCGGTTATCGTTAAGGTTGCCGCAGTACATAATATCGCAGCAATCGCAAGCGGAATCGCAAGAAGCGGCGCCGACATCATTGCCATCGACGGTTTCCGCGGCGGCACAGGCGCTGCTCCCACCAGGATCAGGGACAATGTGGGAATTCCCATAGAGCTTGCCCTGGCGGCTGTTGATCAGCGTCTGCGTGACGAAGGCATCCGCAACGATGTATCTCTGGTAGTTGGAGGAAGCATCCGGAGCGCTTCCGATGTTATAAAGGCCGTTGCGCTGGGGGCAGACGCCTGCTATGTGGGTACTGCCGCACTGCTGGCTCTTGGATGCCACCTGTGCCAGAGCTGTCAGACCGGTAAGTGCAACTGGGGCATCGCCACTCAGCGTCCGGAGCTGGTAAAACGGCTGAACCCGGAAACAGGAAAAAAGCGGCTGGTCAACCTGATGACTGCGTGGAATCATGAAATAAAAGAACTGATGGGAGGAATGGGGATCAACTCCATCGAGGTACTGCGCGGAAACCGTCTGATGCTGAGAGGAATAGGGCTTACGGCAAAAGAACTTGAAATACTGGGAATCTCTCATGCAGGAGAATAATATTTCTGCAAAAAAACGTAAACATTTTTTTGGAGGTATGGTACAATATGCTAATCATCGATGCTGCAAATTCAGATTATAAAGCTGTAAATGAAAAGCTCCGCAATACGGATGAGGACTGTACGATCGAGGGCTGCTGCGGACAGCGTTTTATCGCCGCCGGTATGTCTGGAAAAAACGTCACGATCCACGGAATCCCCGGAAATGCACTGGGCGCATATTTAAATGATTCTCATATTACTGTAAACGGAAATGCCCAGGACGCCGTAGGCGATACCATGAATGAAGGGAAAATACTGATTTATGGAAACATCGGAGACGCTGCCGGTTATGCCATGAGGGGCGGAAAAATCTATGTACAGGGCAATGCCGGATACCGCGCCGGAATCCATATGAAGGCTTACAAAGAAAAAATCCCCGTTATGATCATCGGCGGATGCGCAGGGAGCTTTCTGGGAGAATACCAGGCCGGCGGTATTATCATAGTTCTTGGACTTCACAAAAACAGCAAAAGCATTGTAGGGAATTTTCCATGTACCGGTATGCACGGCGGAAAAATGTTTCTGCGCGGAGACTGCGGAAACATACGCTTTTCAGGGCAGGTAACTGCAAAAACAGCCGGGGATGAGGATCTGGAGGAAATCCGTGAATACCTGTCGGAATATTGCGCGGACTTTGGGTATTCTCTTGACGGGATTTTATCTGAACCCTTTACAGTTATCACGCCAGACAGCAAAAATCCGTACAAACAGATGTACGTGGCAAATTAAAACAGAAAGCAGGTAAGGTTATGAAATATTCAAAAGAAGAGGTGCTCCAGTATATGCAGGAAGAGGATGTGAAATTTATCCGCCTGGCATTTTGCGATGTGTTCGGCAGACAAAAAAATATTTCCATTATGCCCCAGGAGCTTTGCCGGGCGTTTGAACATGGCATTGCCATTGATGCATCCGCTGTCGCCGGTTTTGGGGACGAAAGCCATTCTGATCTCTTCCTGCATCCGGATCCGGATACGCTGATGCCTCTTCCCTGGAGACCGGAGCACGGACGGGTGGTAAGGATGTTCTGCAGTATTACCTATCCCGACGGAACCATATTTGAATGCGATACGCGCTCTCTTTTAAAGAAAGCGGTTCATGAGGCAGAGCAGGCCGGATATCTGTTCCATCTGGATGAAAATGGAAACCCCACAAAAATCCCCTATGATCATGCAAGCTACATGGATATGGCTCCTGAAGATAAGGGTGAAAATATCCGCCGGGAAGTCTGCCTGACCCTGGAACAGATGGGGATTTTTCCAGAAAGCTCACATCATGAGGAAGGACCGGGACAGAATGAAATTGATTTTCGTTATTCCGATCCTCTGGCAGCCGCGGACAATTCCATGACCTTTCAGACCGTAGTAAAGACCATCGCCGGACTGAATGGGATTTTTGCGGATTTCAGAAATGGCTTCCACATCAATATGTCTGTGAAATCCTCTGACGGCACAGACCATATGGACAGCATGATTGCCGGTATTCTGGATAAAATTTCTGATATGACTGTATTTTTAAACCCCACCGCTGATTCCTACAGGCGCTTCGGCTGCAATAAGGCCCCCAAGTATATTTCCTGGTCCAGTGAGAACCGTTCCCAGCTGATCCGTGTTCCGGCGGCAATCGGAAGGTACCGGCGTGTGGAACTGCGTTCGCCTGACCCATCTGCAAATACATATCTGGCGTTTGCTCTTATGATCTATGCTGTTCTGGAAGGCGTACAAAACAATCTGGCACTTCCGCCTGCTGCAGACATCAATTTATACCGGGCAGAAGCTTCTGTCCTTTCAGGCTTTGGTCAGCTTCCAAAAAACTTTGAAGCTGCCTGTGATGCTGCGGCGCACAGTGATTTCATTCTGAAATATATACCAAAGACCATATTGGATATCTACTGCGGACAATAGATTTTTAACAGGAGGGGTGAAAATGAGTTTAAAAGAGCGAACCTACAGTATCCTCATTGTGTCGGCAACGGATGTACTCACCTCTGCCTTTGCCGGCCTGCTTCCTGAAACCAGATATTCTCCTGTTCATACTGTTTCAAGTATCAATGCCGCCAGACGTACGCTTACAGAAAAGACGTATGATTTTATTATCATTAATGCTCCTTTGCACGATGATATGGGCGTTCGTCTTGCTATTGATATTTCCAGCAGCAAGCAGTCAGTTGTCCTTCTTCTGGTAAAAAGCGATATTCATAACGAAATCCATGACCAGGCCGCAGAATATGGTGTATTTACCCTGTCAAAGCCAATCTCAAAGGCAACGATGACCTATGCCTTCAGCTGGCTGGAAAGCGCCAGGGAGCGCCTGAGGCAATTTGAAAAAAAATCTTTGTCCATTGAAGAAAAAATGGCCGAAATCCGCCTTGTCAATAAGGCAAAGT